>Ga0207718_100219_pt1 | contig 62470 bp, 54 predicted proteins | sample A23M2SouthBayCA_FD_187749 | JGI IMG/M metagenome (GOLD analysis project Ga0207718, IMG submission 187749) | Aerobic enrichment media microbial communities from Eden Landing Ponds, California, USA - A23 M2 (SPAdes) | ecosystem: Environmental > Aquatic > Marine > Unclassified | place: Emeryville...
GCGGCTTCCCTTCGTCAATTTCCTCTTTGAGATCGTAGAGTTCCTCAAGCGCAACCTCGTCGAGCCGACCCATTACCGGCTCTATTACGTCTATTGGTAAATAACTTCCTTAATCACTATGAATCCGAGTTCCACCACAGAGAACTTGATCAGTCTTGGACTCGGGAGTGGCCAAAAGAGTATGATGAGATACTGGAACGAGTGGCTCGCCTGGCTCGTTGGAGAGATGAAACTTCTACAGACCAAATTGCCCACATTGCTGAGCACTATGAAGTCGAAGATATGCAGGTCTTAGAAGATGTTTCAGCACGGTATGATGACTTACAGGTGAGTGAAAGAGATTCTGATTCTGGCCTTAGGAGTGGCTCTCATGTTGTTTTAACCTCGGTTTAGTTAGTGCCGCTTCAATTGTGATTTGTTGGATATAACTGATGGAGTTTGATGCGTGCATTGTCGGTCGTGAACTGCCAGTCGATTGCAGAGCTCTCCTCGCTGCAGATCTGTTCTCATAAAGCTACAGAATGATCAATAGCTTCGATAACTTAGGATGAATTCTTTGAATTACTGAATGAATTAGACGAATTACGGCTTCGGAGAGTTGAACTCGGATAGTAATTGCCTCAATCTCTACGGTTCACAGTAGTCAAAGTGACTGTAGCACGAGGCTTTAAACCGGTCTGGAAAAAACATACAACATGCTAGGAACTAATCATTCTGACAGTACAGACGAAAACGAACATGTGCGGACCCACGGATATGGTTCAAATTATCAAACACGGCCGTCAGTTGAGACTGCAGATCCTGAGGACATATTCGAGGATCCAGAACAGCCCCGACGGAAAGAGGCAATTAGAGCATTAGAGGACGTCGGTTTCCTGTCGTCGTTAGAGGCTGAGGCATATGTCCGCCATGTCATAGAGAGGCAACGCCCGGTTGAAGAACAGTTATTCACTCTCAGTAGTGTAGGATCCGCTAAGGAGAAAATCGTAGCAGCACGGAAATCGGTCGATATTCTCGATGGATACCAGTTCCCACAATCACCTGACGAATGTTCGCAGTGCGGTTCAGGCCTCGGTGAAGTATGGGCAACGAACCTGTTAGAAATCCCGCTTTGTATTGATTGTGCGGAGGGCGAACGTCCGGATCTGGATTCCTAGTTTCTAACCTGAGATTCAACTACAAACCATAGCAAGTCACAATGACGTACAAAAACAACGATGATGATGCCGACGAGGGAGCTGGAGATCCGGATGGATGGAGTGAATCTATTGGAGCGCCTGAAGGTTTCTGGAACAACATCGATCAGAATAACGAGTTGGATGGGCGAAGCCCTGAAACACACAGTCGGCCAGAATCGCCTCCTGAACAAAATACTGGAAGTACGTCGATGCCGCTTGAGAAAGTCGGTGCTCCCGGCGTAACAGGCGATCAGTTAGACGAGTATAGTATCACGATGGATGAGGCATGCTTCATGCGAGCGGTAGTGAAAGCGATGAACCGTGACCTAGAGGGATACAACCTTACCAAATCGATGATCGATATAAGAGATCACTACGATATCGACGAGGAGGAACTCATCCAGGCCGGATACCTCAAGCGACACACGGGAGTCGATCGGCGAGCGTACTATACTGTCACATTCACGGGGCAGAAGGCATGCGGATTACAGAAGAAACAAGGTCGTGAAATTGGAGATATAGGTGCTGACACACCGCATCGCGTGGGGATTGACCTCGCTCGACGGTACTACAATTCACTTCCTCATATCCGGCGCGTCCAATTAGCTGTCCGAGACAAGGGGAAAAAAACCGATCTTCTCGTGATTGATGAAAACGGGGAACGAATCGCTATTATTGAGGTTGAAGGCGGTCGGGTTGCCGTAGATCCTAATATCTCTGATGGCGATCGCACTGGTCTCAGTAACTATGAGTCAGTCCAGACCGACTACGGGGTGTTAGCAAAGTCGGACGGCGAGTCAGTATGGGTGGTTCGAAATTACGAGATTGCTGGCGATGTCCTCCAAATTCTATCAAGAGGCGATAACATCCAGTTTGAATTACCGAAGGACGTCATAAGATCTGTCAAAGAGAAGAATATGCGGATTACAGACTTGAATGACGACCATATCACTCCACTCCAGGACGATGGGATCAATAAAATCTTGACGTTCAGGCAACTCCGGAACAGGCTCAAAGAGACTGACGGCTAATCTGCTTCTGACTCTCTCCAACTTTTCGGGTAGTGAGGTTTCAAGACTCAAGCTGTAGGGGGGACCGTATTCAGAGGGTTGGACAGATAGAGAAAACTACTCCATCGTGCTGAACGCAAAATCCAGTTTGTAGGTGACGAGATCGCAATCAGTGAGCGCTTGTACAGCGTACTTGAGCCGCTGACTAGCGGTCTGAGTGACTATCAGGCCATGAACAGGGGTGGCATCAGCCAATTCAGCCTCAACCCATCCGATGTATCGAGCGATCTGTCCAACAACTTTGTCTGAGGTATCTTGCGTCCGTTTGAGTTCGACGACGACGAATTCATCGGTTTCTGGATGCTGATAGAGTAAGTCGATCTCACCTATCGAGGTTGTGTACAACTCACCGGAGTTCCCATCAGCGTCCTCATACAGCGAATACCCTGCATATTCATCGCTAATCACCCCTATCCCGCGTTCAGCAATATAGGTCCGGAGTTCCTCTTCGTAGTGTTCGATTGCTGGCTCCGGCTCTTGCTCGCTTGCCCACTCAACAATCGCCTCGTAATCCGCCTCGTCAACCTCGGTGATGTTGAACCCCTGTGTGCCGGCTCGATTCATCGATTCTGAAAACTTGTTTTCCTCAACCCACTGCCGGATTGTATCTAATGGGACCCCGGGAGATAGTTCGCGCTCCCGTTCTAGCAGAAGCTTGTTCGGAATGCCGATTTCCTCACCGCTGTGACGGTCTTCCTCTTTACCGGTGACTCGGAAGATGTACTTGATTTGCTTGGGACATTCTTCGACATTACCAGTACAATAGAGCAGGATACGATCTCCTTCAGATACTTCTCCGAAGTCTTCATCCTTTGCCTGATTGTGCCAGTTGGGATGGTTGTAGAAGCCGTACTCAATCGGTTCTTGTGCTTTGGTTTCAGCTGGTGGGCGATCCGGTTCGTTCCCACTCGCTTGGATCAAGAAGACTCGTGGCATACGTGAGTTATCTCCTATCGCTGTCTTAACCATATGCCATGTCAATCCCTCACTAAATTACTATGCCTAAGACAACCATGTGCTTCGCTATTCGTCCGAGGTTAGTAATTTTCTAACTTCATCGCGTATCTCATCCGCATCAATTCCTTGATCTCCGTGACAAGTTATTCGGACACCCGGGCGTCCTCCCCGAAGGCTTTCCTCTGCTCTGACGTCCTCGTTCGAAACACCGAGCGTGTTTGCGATATTGTCGGTATCGACGCTATCAACTTCGATGTCGTAGATATCGACGTGGAATAACGTGACCTTCGTTCGAAGCGCAACCCGAACCTTCCGATTCTGCTTGTAGGAGACGTAGTATTTCTGCCTCCACTGTGGACCGTCCAAAGATTCGATTTCCCCGATTGCTGCTGCAACTTCTTCCAGTACAGTTGCGGTTTCCTCGTTTGACCGTTCTTCCAGATGCCATCGGCGACCCTCCGCTTTCCATGGCTCCTGAGACGTATCTGGACTCACATCGGTATCGGACTGCTCAGGCACAGGAATCGTCTGTTCAGCATTCAAATATAGCCGGTCATCATCTTCGAGGAGTTGGATTTCCACAACGGTAACATCGATATTGCGGTTGCTGAGCCAGCGCATAACGAGATCAAGACGCTCCCGTATCGATTCACCGATCAAGAGGATTCGCTGGTCGCCATTCAAGCTGTACTCGTCATTACAGAACCCCTCCAGAATTTCAGTAAATGAGGCGTCTTCCTCGTAGAGATGCTGCCCCCATTCGGTTTTCCGAAATGCTTCGAACTGCTCCTGAATCTTGTCCCGACTCCAGTGTGACGTATACGCAGCGTATTTGAGAGATTGGAAATCAACATTTCCGCTGAGAGATCCCTTCTTCAGTTCAATGACGACGAGATTCCCGTCACGGTCGATACCGATCAAATCAATAGCATCACCGATATTCTTCACTGACACTTCGCGCCCGATGATGAGTAGATCCTCTCCGAGAATTGGAAGCGAATCACTGAGAATCCACTCTCGAAGATCCTCTTCGACATAGTCTCGTTCCGACAATGACGTCGTCTCTAACGGTTTGGTCTTCTCCTCTGAATCGACACGAAGCATGTGCCCTTGTTACACTGAAGTGGATATAATAGTTGGAGTAAACTTCTCGTCGGCCAAAATCTCGGTTTGGATGTTCGATTCAGGGCAATTTCTTGTGTAGCGGCCATCATATCTTCCCTCTCTTGTACTGCTCACCTCGATCCCCCAATAACCAATAATAAAGTGGGTCGGTGGACTCTGAAATCACATGGATACTGCTCCGGAAGATGGAAACACCTCTTTACCTTCTCTCTCACGGCAGTTCTCTTCTGAAGAAATAAACATGGATCTAACTATGTGTGGACTTTTGATTGAGCGAGCTGAGGAACTGGCTCAACTGTATCGGGAACATGGCAACTGGAACGAAGTTGAGCAGGTCTGGTTTGAGGAACGCCTCTCAAACCGTAGCACTAGAGGGAGTTCCCGGAAGATATTCCGAGTTCTGACATCGCGGTTCAAGAACGCGCCATCAAGCCTTCCTAATCCCCGTGATCTCCCTGTAGTTCTGAATGAATGTGAGACCACACGAGACAAGGCTCAAGTCCTATATTTCTATCTTGTTGCTGACGATGGCCTCGTTCGCTATGCGGTTCACGAGTACGGCAGACGACTCTTAGAAGGACAAACTAATGCACTCGACTTCTCAAATGAGTCGCTCACTACTATTCTCGACCAATTCGAGTACGCTGACGGGTCATCTTTCGACTATGCTGACTCCACTACGGAGCGGTGGTGCGAAGGATTCAGAGCCGTTATGCGTAAGATCGGTGTGTTAGAAGATCAGCAATCCGTTCTTGGGACATCACCGTCGGTCGGTAAGATCCCGTTGTTAGTTTCGATGGGATACTCATACAGGCGGAACAAGAATAACTGGTTCGAGTCACCAACCGGTCATCTGTATCTGTTGCAGCCCAAGAACCGGTGGCAAGAGCTCTACGACCGCGCCGCCAGCACTGAAGCGTGGGAGTATCTTGATCTTCACGGGGAGCTGCAGTTACGCCCCACTGACGGCCCTTACTCGTGGATCGGCAAGGAGGGTGAGATTTAATGCGAGACGAAGACTGGTTTGAGGACTTACCTGAGGACTTCGAAGAGTCGGTTCGTATCGACCGCGATCAAGATGACCACCGTAGGAGAGCTATCCAGTCATACCATCTAACTGTTGATTCACAGCGGTTCATCACGGACTTCGGCGACCGGATGCTCGGCCAGGCGGACGACATGCGAACCGGTTCGAACTACTGGCTGTACGGGTACTACGGGAGCGGAAAGAGCCACCTCCTGACTGTCCTCGATGGGTTACTCGACTCTAACTGGCTATCTGACAAGCACGGTGCAGTCTGGTCAGATCTCGTCGAGAACTCTGAAGACGAGGAATTAGCCCAATTGCAGAACGAGTGGCGAACAATACACGAGGAATACTGTGTCATTCCGGTCTCGGTCAACCTTCTGAAGTACCAAGGGCAAAAGCAGCGGAGTTTTAGCGAAATTATTCTCAGCCATGCCCACACAAACAGTCATCTCACCGGGGTCTCTGAAGGACTCTCGTCACAGCTGGAGGTCGCCTACTTCGAGAAGTGGCTCCGAACAACCGATGCTTGGTCTGATCGAGAGACCCATGCAGCGGATATCCTGGCGGACATCACAACACCTGACAGTGGATATGATTGGGAGTCTGGAGAACTCTGGAAGGATATTCAAAAATACGGAACGCTGGCAAACGTCGTGCTCCCGACACTCTTCGAGGAAATTAACGGGATTCGTGACGGCTATGCAGACCTCCAGCCGTCCGATATCGATCCCGATGAAGTAATCAGCCGCTTAGAAGAACTTCGGACGGAGCGAGAGGCTGTTCTTGAAAAGCCAGTAAAGTTAGTGCTTCTCCTGGATGAAGTCAGCCTCTTCATCGGTACGGATTTCGGCCGTCTGACCGAGCTGCAGACACTGGCAGAGAATATTGACGAGATCAACAGCGGCGATATCCAGATGGTCGTTACCGCGCAAGCCGATATCGAGGACGTCCAACCGCAGTTCGCAGCGCACGGGGCGGATTTTACTATCCTCAAGGACCGATTCCCACACCGGTACCAGCTTCCGAGCAAGCATGTTGGCGATATTGCGAAACGACGACTCTTCGAGAAATCCGAGAACGGTGATACTCGGGTTCGAAACGTACTCGACGAAGCGACGGTCAAACCGACCGAGTCGTTGGTCTACAGCGACATCCGGCAGAACACAAAGCCCCCGCTCGATAGCATCAAATATGAAGAGCTCGTCGAATACTATCCGTTCCTCCCATATCACGCACCTCTCTTCCTTGAAATTCTATTTAATCTCCGGCAAGAGGCAAATGATCCGGCGAAGTCGATTTTCTCGGGCACAGCCAGAGCAATTCTGGCGCTGATGCACAACCTCTTGCAGACCTGGATCGAGAAAGGAGAGCCAGACCAGGTCATTACACTCGTCGATTTCTACGAACTCATCGAACCAGAGCTCCGAGAGACTCTAACTAAAGACATGCAGGTTATCGAAGGCACAGAAGACTCGGAACTCACGGAAGGGTTAGATGATGACTCGGCTCTTAGCGATTTGGAGGCGGGCCGCGGGATCGAAGATGAAGTGCGAAACGGTTCGCTCACAGAGTTCGATTTGAAAGTGGCGAAAGCAGTATTGTTACTACAACACGTTCACGAAATTGCCCCGCTCACGGAGGGTAACATTGCTGTCTCCGTGATGTCTGATCTGAACGGCCGTTCGTGGATTAGCACACAGAACCGAGTCGAAGAGTCCCTTGACCGGATGCAGAAATTCATCCGTCCAAATGAAGACGAAAGCGGCGCTCGGTATCGATTCGCAACTATCGAAGAGCGCATTATCTATACGAAAGCTGAAGCAAACGAAGAGACGCCAACATGGGACGCTATCCTAGAAGCGGTCGATGAACATCTGTGGGATCGCATCGTACAGGATCTCCCGCTTCCCGAGTCGGTTCCCTACAGCGATTCCGGGGACGAGTATCCAGTTGCGTATGAATTCAGTATCGACGGCGTCGATTTCGACACAACAACTGAGGTTGATGGTGGTCTGGATATCCCTGTTGAGATTCGTGGGCTCCGTCCTGACCAGACGCCGGACAACCAGGCCGAAGACACGCTCTACTGGTCTATCGACACAGATGGACTGGACGATTTGCAGAAACACCTCATTCAGTGGTGGGCGCTCCGGGATGCGATATCAATGGAGAACGCCCCCTCTGCTGTTGAACGCGATCTTGAACGACGTGCCAGTGCCGTTCGAAGTAAGATCGTCAGCGCGTTGCAAAGCGGGTCGTACACGGTGAAAGATCGAACGGATATCACCGGTCTATCGAACGCAGTTCAGACCGCTGTCGACGTCGGCTATCCGGATGATTTCCATCCGATGATGCTACAGGTGACAGAAGACCGACTTCAGGAACTGGCGGGTCTCTCCACTGATGATCCACTTCCGAGTTGGGCAGAGACCATCCAAGTACCGTCGTCTGATCTATCTGCGAGCCAACGGAGCCAAACCATACAGAGTAACGTCATGGCGCTTACTGGCAGACAATTAAAAGGCCAGCAAAACGGTCTCAACATAACAACTGTCCTCGATGGAATCACGTCGAAAAAGCCGTTCTACGACGATGTCCGACCGGCCCTTCGAGCAATAATTTGGGGATTCTGTCGAGAGGGGCGATTCGTTCCGGTTGACGACGATGGAAATACGCTGCCGAACGACACAGTTCTCGACGAAGGACAGCAGGTTCGAACGAGACTGAAACTCCTGCCATCCGATTCACCGGATCAGTGCCTCAGAGAGGGCGGCTTCAAGAAAACGACGGAATCTGTCGCTGACGGTATTATCCATCTCCGAGAAGCGAATCAGCAGTTACAGTCGTCGATCGAGGGTCTTCGTGAAGACGTTCAGTTAGTAGCCGAGGCAGACATTCAGTCCGACGCTATCGGCACATTACTGAATGACCTCATAGAAGAACTGACTGAAGCGAGTACGTCAGCGGGAAAACGATTAGACAGCATTCGGGCACAGGAGAACATCTGTGACACGGTCGAAGAGACGAACGAAGTGCGGGAGTGGTTTGACGAGGAGGTTACCGATGTCTGGAATCGACGGCTTGAGACGCTGTACCGGTTCGATGCCGAACTCACAGTCGGAAATCGACAGTTCGAATGGGTCACCGATGACATACAAACAGCAATCGACCAGCAGCGGACAGCTCTCGATGCGTACGATGGCGACTGGTGGACGACTGACGGCTGGCAGACACTCATGGCCGAGACGACAACTGATCTCAGCGATTCTATTCAGCAATCATGGACCCGATACGTCGAGGCTGAAGAGCTTTCCTCGTTCGTTGACCGCATCAATACGCATCCATGGGTCGTCCCTGCGACGGATCTTCCTTCGAGCGTCCAAGACGCCTTCGAACGGGAGTATATTACGCCGCTACGCGAGTTACAGCGCTGGTACGACACGATGGACGAGGCAATTGTCTCGCTCACCTCTGATAATGAAGACACGCTCGTCGCAGCTACTGACAGTCTTGCTGGCATGAAACCTCACTCTGAATCAATGGATTACACAACTGAAGAGTTAGCAGCGAAAATAGACCGCCTCACAGCAGCTGTGGATGATCGAACTCTGGAAGACGTCGAGCATATTGGGATCGTTCCTGATGACCGGCAGAGTATCGACCAGCTCCTCGAACGCCTCGTCGAAGACGGCGAATTAGATATCGAGGCAGTTGAGTCAGGGGTGGTGATCCGATGACGGGTTCTCCATATCTAGCATTCAAAGAAAAGCTCTGTACGTTTGCCGACGGACAAGCAGGGATTCGAAACCCGTTCGTTATCGTCGCCGTTGATCCATCGGTCGAACATCGAACCTCAAAGCGTCTCAGCGAGTGGGCAACCAACAACACCGAGCCTCCGAAACTGGATAGTGAAGTCACTATCCAACCGGTGTGGCTCGACGAATTACTCTCGAAGACGAAAGTGTTCAACCTCTCTGTCGCACTCGGTGGCGAGACGAGTTCCAAGCGTATCGAAGACACGATGCAAGACCGTCTGGCGGAGGAACTCGTCAAGGAAATCGTCGACAACGAGATCGAAGACGACCGGCTCGCAACCCAACAGCACATTATCCTCCTTCTCAACCTCGGAAGCCTCTACCCCTTTACTCGCGCCTCGGAACTCCTCGACGAGCTCGACCGTCGAAACGTTAGATCAACGATTGGTATCCCATTCCCCGGCGATGTCGTTGGCGGTAAGCTGAGCTTCTTTGGCGGTGACTCGCGGCACTACTATCCCGCCCATCAAATCGGTGGCCCGATCACGGAGGTGCATCTCCAGCGATGAGTATCAAAGAGCTGTTCCGCCGCGACCCGACTCGACAACTCGAAGAAGTCCAGAAAGTAAACGCACGTGAACGAGCGGAGACAGACGTCGCCGAATTCCACGAGACAGAGAGCGCGAAACACGCCCTCACCAAACTCGGTGAAACTATCGAGACGACACCGGGCGAAGCTGCGCGGTTCCTCTACCTCCACGCAACGTTCGGGTCGGGGAAAACGCACCTGCTGAAACTCATCGGGCTCGTTGCCGACACCGACTCCAAGTACAGCCATTTAGGCGATGAACTTGCCGAATCATGGCCGGGGTTCGACAACCTCCAACAGTCAATTGACGATTCACACGTCGACCGGCTAATGCCCGTCTTTCTGAATCTCCTCGACCGCGACGCCTCGAAGGAACCACCGCTTCCGTTCCTCATCTTCGAAGCGATCGGGCGGGAACTCGGCTATCCAACTGACTACAACTGGTTACTGGAGTGGGCGTGGACGGTTGACATGGAATACGATGGGGTATGGGAAGAGCTGAACACACTAGAACACGACGGGCAGACATTCGATTCAGCACTGGCTGAGCGCGCCTCGTTGCGGAAATGGCTCTACAGTGCCCTTCCAGCCATGGACGCGACAACAGGGACAGAGCTCGATAGCCGGGATAGCGTGAAAGCGTCGATCGATCGAGCAGAAGATAGTGTCGATCAGGCTTCCTTCGATGCCGCAGACCTGGTTGAGCGTATCGAGATTATCAACGATGCCCTGAACGATAGCGGACCTGACACAGAACTCCTCCTCGGGCTTGACGAAGTCGCTTTGTTCGTCGGCGACAGTCGCACCCGATATCGAGAGTTCGAAGAGACAATGGAGGCCCTCCAGCACGGGCCGAACCCCGTTGTAATCACGACCGGGCAGTACTCGCTTCCAGCGACCCGTGAGAGCCTTATTGGTGAGCCACCAGCGGAACACTGGACGCATCAACAGGTTCCCCTCGAAGGCGCTGACACGGAAATTATCGTCCGGAAACGATGGCTATCAAAAAACGATGCAGGTAGCACTCGCATCTCATCGTTACTCTCGGCGATGCCGGACCTCACGCTAGAGACGTATGCGGAGGTGGAAAGTGCTGATCCGAACGCGGTCGAATCCTACCCCTTCCGCGAGTACGACTTGACCTTGCTCCGAACTGTGATGCAGGAGTTGATCACACAAGGGCGGGCGACAGACCGTGAATACATCCAAGGCCGGGCGCTACTCGTTCTGGTTCGCTCACTGTTCACGAAGTTCGGGTGGGCCACCGCCGAGGAAGGCGATCTGGTCACGTGGGACGAGCTATTCGACCTACTCGTCGAGGAGACGACCTACGTCCCGCTGTGGGTCCAAGAGATGCTCGACAACACGCTCGTTCCGACGTTCGACGGGAACAAAGACGCGCGGGAAGTTCGTGTCTCTAAGGCACTGTATCTACTGAATCAAGCACCCGCCGTTCCATCCACACCGGAAAACCTCGGGCGACTGATGCTCGACGACGTCGATAGGACAGTCACCGATGCGGTCAACGAGGTCCAGTCAGCACTGGATACACTCGTTGACAAACGCAAGGTACTGACAGAGACAAATGACCACGGCGACGAAGTGTACACGCTGGTCTCGGAGGAGCAAGAGAGTATCCTGAGCCGGGCACAGACACGAGCCGAGCAGATATCCCCTCACCAACTGTCTGCATGGCTTGAGAACCGACTCCGGGAAACAGACGACTTCTTCCGAAGCGACAGCACTCGTCACGAGGTCGACATCGGCGACGAGCGACTCGTCCCACTGCGGTATGAGTACTCTATCCTTGACCAAGTCGACCGAGCGCCCTCGACAGTTTACGACGCCATTCAAATCCGCATCTTGGCCAACGATGAGGACACTGTCACCGACCAAGTCGAGAGCTGGCAAGAGGTGAATGACGGCCGCAAAGGCGGTGAACGCGTTCTCATCGCCATTGAAGTCTCTGATGCGACGCTCGAACAGATTCAAAGTGTCCTCGGTATGGGGAAGGTCCTGGAAGAGGAAACAGAGAGTCACGAAGAACTCGAACGCGAACACAGGACCAAGAAACGCAAGCTGGAATCCTCCGTAACTGAGCTACTGGACACCGCAACAGTATACACGGTTCATGAGGAGCAAGGAGATCGCCCTACTGCCCTCGAAGCAACCATCGAAGACCAGGTACGGACAGTGTTCGGCCCGACCCGAAAAGTCCTCTCGCGCCCCCTGGTCGAAGTCGACGACGCCAACGACCTGGCAGCGTTCTTCCGCGCGAACGGCGAGTGGCCGCTCGCAGACAGTGATGCTGTCACTCTCGGCGTCGATACAACTGCCCGAGCCATTGGCAACACTGGCTGGAGTCGAGAGTTCATCGAGAAGTACGAACCACAGACTGCAGTCGACGTCGAAACGCTCCTCCAGCAGACACGCACCGCGAACGGAGACTACCGCGGTACGCCCCAAGAGTCAATCGCGGCTTTGCTCATCACGCTCGCCACGTCGAACGAAGACGTGGCGCTCAAGCGGGACGCCGACTACGTCACCGATCCTACAGCAATCGGTCGCGCTGTCCGAACGAAAGGCGGTCTCGAATCCCTGCAGATCCGCTTCGAAGAGGTCCTGGACATTACCGAGGTGCGAGAGGTCGTCAGGACGTTGCTCGGGCACAAACCGGACAGTGACGATCCTGACCAGTGGACGGCCGAACTCAGCGCGTGGGTCGAGAACAACAGTGTCCTAGTCAAGCAGACGTTCAAGAACGCCTCCAAAGAGTTCGGGGTCTCCTTGGATGCGCTCGAAGACGTACTGGAACCGGCATACGATGGTGAGACAGTTAGCGCACCAGAGTTAGTCAAAGACGATGTCCAGTCAGAGGCCGAGACGTTCGCCGACGCAAGGGAACTGTTCGACGCTAAGGGCGACGCCACTTCGCTTTGGGAGCAGTTCACTGAAACGCTGGAACTGATTGCGGACCTGTATCCGAACTCGACGATTCGCTCGAAGATGCAGGCCACCGCGGAGAGTGAGAGCGTGCCGACCAAGGAAAGCGTCACGTCTCGGCTTGCGGACGCAACAGGGCACCGCGTCGACGTGCTCTCAGCGCAGTACCAACGCATCACCGGTACCACTACGGACGTCTCAGAGCCGGAGGGCATCTGTGCCAACCTCACCACGTGGGTTCGAAATAATGAATCCACAGTAAGGACGCTGCTCGACGACGGGGCCGCTACCTTCGAGGACATCTCTTTCGATGACCTCGGATCCGTGTTCGAAACAGCCTGGAATGACGAACAGATTGACGAAGGTGAACTCGTCACTTCTACCGTTCAGACACAGGCAGAGACGTATGAGCAAGTGCGGGACATTATGAGTGGGGAGCCGAGCCCGTGGTCGCAGTTGGAAACAGCGGGAGAGATGCTTCGTGACGAGCATCCCGATTCCCCAACCACGGATTCAGTCGAGATTGTCCTCGCAAAGTCGAAGCCGCCGGCGCTCCAGCGAGTGAACGATCTCATCGAGGAGGCGAAAGATCCCAAACCCCCACGACCTGACGGTGAAGCGTGGGCCAATCTCCTGAACGTCGCCGAAGCGCTCCGCGAGGACCTCCCAAACGCCGACATCACCAATACGGTGACCGCTGCGATCGACGGTGATGAGCGCCCCTCCGAAGCCCGGACGACGGAACTGCTCTCGGAGGCCAACACAATCTTGGAGCGAATGCGAGCCGTTCAGGGGCAACTAGACGATCTCGATGACGGTGAGATAGTCCTCATCGAACGTAACGAGTAACGCTCTGTGACCCCACAATACTAAACAGAATAGATCGGCCGGTTCTGAAAGCTGTTTTCTTGGAAGAGGCTGCTTCGAAATCTGGTCTGCGAATTAGTACTTCTCTCGAAGGTCCTTGATATCGCCGGAATCGTAACCAGCAGAACGTAAGAAATCACGGATCTCTTCGGCTTCGCGCTCCGAGGAAGGCGGATTGGTTCCGAATAGCTCTTCTACTACGTCACCGATCCAATTGCAGAGTGTTATCGTTTGGTCAAACGGTGTCCGACTGAGAGGATCTCGTTTCTCGTCGACCAAAATCGGTTGATATCCGTCGCTATGTGAATGTTTATACAGCGAAAGAGTTCTGACTGTGTCGTCGTCTACGTAGAAACTGGTTTGTTCTAGTTCGGGTGCAACGGCGATCTTCCCGCTATTCAGCTCATCATCAAGATTATCAAACTCGTGGATCTCGGCGGGAACTGACCCGTTGATCTGATGGGTTATGGCACCTGGCCAGTTGAATCCATAGACGCGCTCAAAGAAGTTGACTGTCCCCTCTTCTTCATGGTCGAACAACAGTAGCATGTCTCCTACCTCTAGTTCTGTTCCATCGATGCTGATATGGGACGAATAAGCGTAGGTTGATGCGTCATCAAGAGCCTCGATCTCGGGTTTGGGCATACTACCTCTGTTCATTCCGAAGACAAAGAAATACCCACCTGGATCAGCGGTTCGTGCGGTATCGATCTGGAGTGCTTCACACCGTAAATATTTGCGAAATTAGGGTTGTAGATAGTGATCTGTCGCAGGAGGGTTATGCTGTATTATAGAATCTCGTTTACCTCTCTTTTGAGGAGACTGAACGCTTCCTGATCCTGAGCTTCCGATCTTCCGCCCGTAATAACTGCTTTGCCGCTTGCAAACACCAGCATCACGCACCTACTGCTTGACGGTCTATAGACAAGTCCAGGGAATTGTTCGGGTTCATATTCAGTCTGTTCTAACCCCAACCCAATCATCAGTGCCTCTAAGTTGATTTCCCTCTCCAAATCACCTACTGCAACGACGTTCTTGATTTCGAGCGAAGCGTCACCGAGCTCTATACCGAGATCAGAAAGATATGAAAGGTACCGGTTATTCACCCGATGCATATTATCGAAATCGTCACCTCCGCGCAGAATGTATTTTCCTGAGACGTATTGAATAACAAGTTCTCCATCCTCTTCGAAGCGGAAAAATGCAGCATTGCACTCTGGATCGTAATTCGAGACAGGCAGATCAGCGTCCTGCACGACTTGTTCAATATCGACTTCAGACCCTAAATCACCAACTGCAGCTATATTTACGACTTCTACCTTCGATTCGGCCATTATTTTTGACCATGGGATTTGACTCAAAGACTCTGGTGGTTGGTGGTGGAAGATCGGCCGCCTTCGGCAACATTGAAGTTACTCCCTGTCAGTGAGCATTAGCATACAGGATTTTTTCACATGGAACGCGACTCTCCCTCTCACCGGAAGGCTCAGTTGGATAAAGCCGAGCGCGAGCATCTCGAAGATGTTGTCGAAAATCTACGCGAGCGCGTTGAGGATAACGTCAGGTTCCAACTGACGCAGAAGGGCCTCGATGCCGAACCAGAAGACCGCGATGGACTAGAAGAATCGCAGAAACTCGTCGAAGCGATAGACATGGAGGGCGTTGATGGCCACACCTGGACTGAGGCGTTCGAAAAGTACATCGCTGGCGTCGGTTACACCATCGTCAACCGCTTGGCCGGACTGCGTTGTATGGAAGTGCGTGACTTCATCGACGAGGAAGTCACCGTGTTCAAAGAGAACGGTCTCACGCCAGCCGCCGAGACACTCGTCAATGAGGAGTTCCTCATGGAGGACGAGGCGATTTTGGCGGCCTATCACAACATGTGCGATGAACTAGCCGACGAAATCGAGATTCTCTTCGACCGCTCGTCTTCCTACAGTCTGATAGACCCCGACGACGACACCTACGAGGAACTCTGCCGGAAGCTTGACGAAGTGCCTGACGAGGTCTGGCGTGCCGACGACGTACTCGGATGGATCTACGAATACTATAATCGTCCTATCGTTGAAGAACTCGACGCCAAGGAGATACTCGAACCGGATGACGTGGGTCCTGCCAACCAGTTCTATACCCCTCATTGGGTCGTGCGGATGCTCGCTGATAACAGCCTCGGAAAGCTCTATCTCGAAGCTACAGGTAAAGAGAAGACAGTTCCCCACCAATCTGCCCTCTCTCCGGAAGAACGTAAAGACCGGCTTGTCACTCCCGATAATTCTCCTGACGTTCCTGAACTCTGTTCGTACCTGATTCCCGACGATGATGACCAGAATGCACCGTCGTTTGAGCACCCATCTGAAATTCGCGTTATTGACCCTGCCTGTGGTAGCGGGCATTTCCTCCTGTACGCTTTCGATATCCTCGAACGGATCTGGTGGGCCGAAACTGATCTTGACCGCGGTGAGATTCCTGCGAAGATACTTAAGAACAATCTCTACGGTATCGATATCGATCTTCGGTCCTGCCAACTCTCTGCATTTAATCTCTACCTTAAGGCTCGAACTCGTGCGGAAGAGGAAGCAGACGATGGATTTGAGATGCCGAACGTTGGTATAGTCTGTGCTGATGCCCGTGTTGCCGAAGTCGAAGAGGCCGTAGATGTCCTTGACCAGATAACAGGAGAGGGTACGGATGCGCGTGAAGCAATAGACGAAATTATCGAGGAATTCCAAACGACTGAGGCTCTCGGAAGTCTATTAGATGTACAGAATACGCTGTCAGAGGAATTCGAGACAGACCAGACGGATATAATGGCGGATTGGGGAAGGGATGCACCTCTTACACTGAATGCCTTCCTAAAAGCGCTTAGGGAGGCTGTTGAGGAACGCACTTCTGACTCATTCGGTGAGCAAAATCTCCGGAGTTTCCTCAACCTCCTCGTTGTGCTCACGCAGGACTATGATGTGGCGCTGATGAACCCGCCCTACGGTTCGGGTGGTCGGATGCCTGACGACGTCCAAGATTATGTTGACGACCATTACGAGTACACGACCGAATATTACATCAACTTCTTCGAGGCATGCGATCGACTGGTACGGTCAGACGGTCGTATCGGGATGCTTGTCCCGTGGTCGTTCATGTTCAACAAGTCCTTCCAAGACTTCCGGCAGGACTTCGTCAGTGGGCGTGGAGCCTTCGACTTCTTCTCGGAGTTCGGGTACGATATCCTCGATAATGCGACCGTCGGTACAGTCGGAACTGTTGTTCGTTCAGATACTGAGAGCGGACAAACTGGCACGTTCATTCGTCTCCCGGATGTAGAGAAAGGGGAAAAAGAGGAGACGTTCCTTGATGCAGCATTCGTCAACGGTGATACAGACGTGCAGCGTCTCTATCACCGAGATCTATCCGAACTCGACATGGTACCCGGGACGCCTCTATCGTATTGGGTCCCCGTAGAGTTGCGGTCTCTCTATGAGTCTGAAACCGTTCTTGACGCTGACAATGCAGGATTGGAAAATAGAGATACACTTGGAGACATCAAGCAGGGGATCGCAACAGCAGATGATTCCCGGTTCGTACACAAGTTTTGGGAGAATACGAGCGATTCCGATTGGTCGCCTTTTGCAAAAGGCGGCGCAGACGCATGGCTACTGCCTAGAGTCAAGAATACGATTCTTTGGGGTGACAATGGTACTGAAGTGTCTAGATATCCAAAGTCCTATCCGCGCAATACACAGTTCTACTTCAGTGAGTCTCTCACGTATACCGTCGCTAAGCGTAGCGGCCGACGATTCGGATATCTCCACGACTCTTCAGTATTCGGTCATAAGGGGTCTGTATTGGTTCCTGACCGCGCAATATGGAATGCACTCTCATACACGAATAGCCACCTCTTCACGTACTTGATGCTTACACAGACATCTGAACGGATGTGGGAGGTCGGGTTCGTCTCGAAAGTACCATGGCGCGAGGAGTTAGAGGATATCGAGGAACTTGAATCGCTTTCTCGTGAGGCAGTCAGCCAACTCGTCTCGAAACGCCAGTACGATTTTGTCTCGCCACACTACGACGGTCCGATCCTTCTCGATGTACTCGGCGTTGACGATCCGCTTCCACAGTACGACCATCCCCACCGAGAACTTCGAGAAGACCTCGACGTAGACGAACCGACTGAAATAGCCTCAGCGGAGTCATCAATGAGTGAACTCGGCGTCGTAGCCGCGAGGCACCTCGACCGCGTCGAGGCAGACCTCCAGACCTGCGCCGACGCCATCGACGAGGCGGTATTCGATTGCTTCGATATCACGGCCGAGCAACGCGAGACGGTGCTTCAGGAAATCGCCCTCCGTACTATCGAAGATCCCCGTGAGCGTGAAGAGCACAACCCTGACTCCATCACTGAACCGACTGAGGACTTCCCCGATATGGTGAAAGACCTCCTTCTTCACCTTGCTATCCGCGTTGTCCACGAAGACGACGATGGCATCGTTCCGCTTTCAGATGTCGACGGTGAGGACGATATTCTTACTCGGATCGAGGGTGAATTCGAACGGATCTTTGGAGACCACGCATCGGCACGATTAGCAGAGATCGACCAAGTCTTAGGGAGTAAATCGGCTGATGAAGAGGCATATCCGAACCTCTCTGAGTGGTTGGTCGAAGACCTATTTGATTACCATGTTTCCACATTCGACCGAACTCCAATTGTCTGGCGGCTCACAACCGAGCGCCTCGTTTCTGACCCGGAAGGAGAGGGGTTCGCCTGCTTGGTTGACTATCACCAGCTGGATTCGAATGTGTTCGACCGGCTCCAGAACCGGTACCTCGAACCACGAAAAGCACTGCTCCGCGAACGCCGTAGCGCAGCGAATCGACGTCAGGGAGATGATTCCCTCTCTCCGTCTGAACAAGCAGAGGCAGCTGAAGAGTACGCCCGATGTGAGAGCGGTCTCGAACAAATCGACTTATTTGAGGAGCGAATGTCGGAGTTGGCACAGTCGTCGCCAAGGGATTGGCCGCCAGAACGCCAAGAAATCGCAAGTGATGCAGCAGAGCTAGTCAGTGAGTTCCGAGAAGAGACTGCATCGCGTCTTGCGACCGTTGATGAGCTCGCACAGCGAAAGGATACTGATATGGAGGGTCTCTTTGCATCAAGCTTCGAAGAGACGCTTGACGAAAACCGGGAAGAATGGCTGGCGGCGCTTGATGATCTTCAATCTGCTTTCGAAGCATACTCACGAGATAGTTCTGAACCAGTCGAAGCGCACCTGTACGATCTCTTCGAGTACTATGATTCCGTGAAGGGGACACAGCACTTTGCTTCGAACGGCATCCTCTATATGACGTACTACTTCGATAAGATCGAGGAACCTGATCAGGCACGTCTCAGCGATGAGGGAGATGCGCAACGGCAACGTCTAATCGCCGATCTTGCTGGTGGGGTGGAAGAGTACGTAGACCTCGCAGAGGACATCAATGAAATGTGTGAAGAGATCACTTCGGAGACATCATCTGATTGGACTGACCGCGCGCTCTCAGAGATAACAACCGAAGGCTACCATCCTAACCACAAGCACGGCGTCGAAATCAATATATCACCCCTTGCTGAGGCTGAAATCGTTCCGAAGACAGTGGAGGATGACGTGCTCTAACGATGCCGGCAACGAAGACACTCCAGCAGTGCGCCCGCGAAGCCATCGAGAATAAGGCGGACGATGCTCCGGACGACGAGCCGGTGATTCTCTGGTGGGACGACGGCGGCTACCTGCGAGATCTCGTCGAGAACGAAAGCCACTCGTTGGGGTACCGGTTCCGCGCCGCCGAGCAGACACCCCTCGAACTACGGACCAAGGCACCACGTGAACGCACGGTCTGGTACGTCCCACAGGCACAGACTGACGACGTCGACTGGTTCAGAGACGTTGAGAACACCGGCGGTATCGTTGAGGCCCACATCGGCAAGCTCGCAGCGCGGTGCTTCGAGGATGACAGGCTCCAGGCGGGCACGATTCGGACCGCCTACGAAGACGCCGAGGACCGAGAGGAAGTCGCACAGACCCTCGGACAGGAACTCAACGGCGACGGCGGTCTCCCGTCACTTCAGGCGCTCCAGACGAAAATCATCCTCGGCGGCCACGACAACCCCGTCCAGTTCGTCCTCGAAAACGGCGAGGCGAACCTCCCGACTGGCGACGAACTGCTCAAAATCCGAGACCTGCTTGTCGATAACGGTGTTACCGCTGTCCAAGGTACCACAGACGCTCCAGCAATTGCCGACCGCACACGGCGGTGGGCCGTCGCTGAATGGCTCGTCGACGAAGGCCTGGAGAAGTCCGTCCTTCCGTCTGAGTACCAGCCGGAACCGAGTTCAGGCTTCGGCGTCTCCAGACCTGAACTCCGGTCCGTCCTGAGCAAGACCGACCAGAAGGAAGCGCTGGCGAACGTCTATCTCGACCCTGACCAGCGGTTCTGGCACGACGTGCTTCGCAACTATGACGACCCGTGGGAGCTCGCTGACTGCCCCGTCGATGCCTCCCTCGAACACCGTCTGTGGGACGAGTGGGCCCAATCGTTCGGCACCGGAGAGTACGAGAGATGTGTTGAGCAGGCCACACAGCGTCGTGACCGATTCGAAGCCACATTCGGTGACGTGCCGTGGACGAGCGTATGGGAGCAAGCCATCGACATTGCTACCCTCGCAGACGAACTCCAGACGTGGGAGGAACGCGGTAACACCGACGACATCGTCGACCTTTACGGTAACGTCGAAGACGGCACGTGGCAGATCGACCACGCAGTGTTCAACCTCATCATCTCCGGCGATCCCGAAACCGAATTACCGGAAGAGCACCCCGCCACCGCAACGCTGGACAATCTCCGATCGTCACTCGTCGAGTCTCGATACCTCGACTACCTGTCCGACCTCGGCGACCTCGTGGTTGACCAGGCCGAAAACGGGTCTCCGTTCGTCGGTAAGAACCACGCCCACCAATTCTTCGCTGAAGAGCAGGAACACCTCCAGAGCGGACAGAGCGTCGCGCTGTTCATCATCGACGCGCTCCGCTTCGATCTGGCGCATGAACTCGCTGACTCAATCCGCCGAGAACTGCCAGAGCTCGAAGTTGACGAAAGCAAATGGGTTGGCACACTCCCATCGGACACCGAATTCGGGAAGGCCGCACTCACACCCGGTAGCAAATTTAGCTTCAACATTCGGCTGGACGACGACGAACTGATTCCCGAACGTAACGGACAGAAAATCACGAACTACCACCGCGAGAAGCTGCTGAAGAACGACGGCTGGACCTATATTATGCAGGACACAGCCGACGACGGTGGGTGGGGTGAAACTCGTGTCGCGTACTACTGGAACGACATCGACGAAGCGGGCGAAGAGGAACTCACTGACTTCGAGGAACTGTTCAGCGACCGAATCGAGTCGATCTCCGACATCATCTGCGAAAAACTCGACAAGGGCGAATGGGACCGAGCGTACATCCTCTCGGATCACGGGTTCGTCTCTCTTCCAGAACACGTCGACATCAACGACCTTCACCCGCCTGACGGAGCCGAGAAAGTCACTCGCCGATGGGTAGCTGGTACAGATCTCGATGATAGCGGGCCGGGAGTCATGCTGGACAGTGATTCCCACTTGGGCTATCTCAACGACGACACCCAAGCGAACATTCTGGCTGACCCGATCCAGCGGTACCGGAATCAAGGCCTCCCTGACGCGCGTTTCTATCACGGGGGAATCCTTCCTCAGGAGTTCGTTCTGAATTTCGTCACGATCACGCAAGAGTAGCCAACCATGGAAGACCTCACTCCCGGAGACGAAATCCTCCTAAACGGCAATCCTGCTGAGGTCATCAAGACGTACTCGATTGGAGACCTCGATTATCTTCGGGCATACGTCGCGGACGATGGCGTCAAGACTGTCTGTATAGACGACGTAACCATCGAGGCGAAGAAAGAGCAAATCAGTGCGATCGAACCGGCCACTGCGAATCAACTTCATCCCGAACACGATGCGGTCTCCGCAGAGTGGTTCGACCTGCGTTCGCAGGCTCTTCAACTTCAGATCGCTCACGAACAAGGCCAGCTTCTCAGCATCTCAAACTCTCTAGTTCGGCTTGAGCCCTATCAGCTAGCCTGCGTCAATTGGGTGATGCAGAAACTACGACAGCGAGCCCTCATTGCTGATGACGTAGGCCTCGGGAAGACGATCGAAGCCGGACTCATTCTCAAAGAACTCACCGCCCGCAACCGTGCTGACCGCGTCTTGTTCGTCGTTCCCGCACATCTGCAGAAGAAGTGGATTCGTGATATGGATCGCTTCTTCGACATCACACTCACGCCCGGTGACCGTCAATGGGTCGAAGGTGAACGCCGACGCCTCGGTGAGGAGGCAAACATTTGGGACCAAGAACATCAGCGAATGGTTACCAGCATGGCGTTTCTCCGCCAGGAGGAGTTCCGAGACGAACTCGACGACGCGTTTTGGGACGTTGTCATCGTCGACGAGGCTCACAAAGCAGCCAAGCGCGGTGAATCGCCGAGTAAGACCTCACAGATGGTCGACCGGGTCGCGGACAACTCCGACTCACTGCTACTCCTCAGTGCGACGCCACACGACGGCAAAGGCGACGCGTTCCGCTCGCTCGTCGAATACGTCGATCCATTCCTCGTCGCGGAGGATCAGGAACTCTCAAAGGACGCCGTCGACCGCGTCATGATGCGTCGCGGGAAGCAAACTATCTACGACGACAACGGCGAACGAATCTTCCCCAACCGAGAGGTCGGAACCGTCCCGATTATGCGAACCCACGAAGAGAAGCAGTTCTACCAGGCAGTCACTGAATACGTCCAGAACGTCTACAATCGCTCAGAACAACTCAACCAACCTGCCGTCGGTTTTGCGATGGCTCTGATGCAGAAGCGTCTCGTTAGCAGTATCGGTGCGATCCAAGCGACTTTGAGCCGCCGGCTGGCTAATCTGGTCGACCAACAATCAACTGAAACAACGCTCTCTGAAGAGGCTACAGCCTACCTTGACGGGGAAGACCTTGACGAGGGGGACAAAGAACGAGCCGAAGAAGAGCTCAGCGCCCTAACCGTCACTGAGAGCGACGCACAACTCGAAGAGGAAATTGAAACTCTCCGCGATCTCGTCTCACTGGCGGAGGGAATCCCGGTCGATTCAAAGGCACAGAAGGTTCGTCGGTATATCCAACAGCTACTGGAGGAGCAACCCGACGAGAAGGTGTTGCTGTTCACCGAGTACCGTGACACGCTAGATTACTTCCTCGACTTGGTCAAAGACGAGCCGTGGGCTGACGAGATCCTTGTCATCCATGGCGATGTGGACAAAGAAGATCGTGCGCGAATCGAAGACGAATTCAATCACGGCCAATCCCGACTCCTTTTTGCAACTGATGCGGCCTCGGAAGGAATAGACCTACAACATAGTTGTCATATAATGGTGAACTATGAGCTGCCATGGAACCCCAATCGTCTAGAGCAGCGCATTGGGCGGCTCCACCGGTATGGACAGGACAAGGAAGTCAAAGTGTGGAACTTTACCTTCGAGGACACCCGCGAGGGAGAGATTTTCGAGATGCTCCAGAACAAGGTCGAAAATATCCGTGGTAAGTTAGGGAACACGGCAGACGTCCTCGGTATGCTCGATGACATCAACGTTGACTCGCTTATTATGGAGTCCATCCGCAATGACGAACCCGCGAGTGCGACCAAAGAAGAGCTGGAGGAACTCATAGACGAGCGCCAACGGACACTCTCCGAGTGGTACGAGCGAAGCCTTGTTGATACGACTACGTTCGACCAAGAGAGTCGAGAGAAGATACAGGAGGTGATGGATCAGTCGGAGGACGTCTACGGGAGCGAGGCCGACATTCGGGAGTTCTTCGAACGCAGCGTCGCAGCACTCGGCGGCAGCGTTGAAAAAGCCGGAACCAACCTCTTCCGAGCCGATCTTCCAGAATCACTCGGCCGATCACCAGACGGTGAAAAATACGGTCCGTTCACCTTCAACAGGGAGTTTGCGATGGACCACGATGATATCGAATACATCTCTCCTGGCGCGGAAATCGTCCAGCGTCTCATGCAACACGTTCTCGACAGCGAACAGGGCACTGTTGGTCTCAAATTGCTCCCCTTCGTCGATACTCCCGGGATTACGTACAATTACCGCGTCAGATTCGAGGACGGGAAAGGTGAAGTAATCCGTGAAGAGATGATCCCCGTGTTCGTCGATGCAACTCACTTCGATCCGCAAGAGCGACTCGGTCGGCGAGTTGTCGAAGGTGATAGCATAAAAGGGTCTCCCGATGGCGACAGCGCTCGTGTTCTCCTCGAAAATGAAGCCGACATACGTTCTTCAGCCGAACGGTACATCAGCCAACGCGTGGAGTCGCGCCGAGACGAATTGCAGAGACGCCGAACGGAAGAGACAGAAGAAGAGCTCGATGATCTCGAAGCGTATGCGGAGGCAGAACGGGAGCGAATCGAGGCATTTATTGCCGACTATGAGCGGAAAGCTGAGGCCGGAACGGACATGGACATCGCTATCCGTGGGCAAAAAACCCGTCTTGAAAAACTCGAAGACAGAATCGAGAAACGCCGTAGTGAGCTTAAACGGAAGGCACAGGTGATTTCTATGGCCCCTGAAGTCGAGAATCTGTGCCTTGCGCTACCGATAAGTTAGTAGAGTATGGGAGCCAACCCAATCAATTCTTGAGCCACAGGCTGAAACAGTACTAAAGTAACTCAGAAAGATGGATAATAGCCCTCATTCGCTCATATTCTCCTCTCAATCGAGAGTTTGAGTCGCTGGTACCGAAGTGAACCTCCTTCGGTTTGGATGAACAGACCGACTACCGGGTCATTCGATGTATGGCCTGCTCGTTCGGGTTCGGTCGTTCCGCCGAGTACGAATGGCAGTTCTTGCTGCCACCTGATTCCTGTTAGATGAAGGTGGCCTGTAGCAATTGCCTGAACGTGTGGTTTGGCTATGGTGGCGACATCTTTCACTGTACAGTCCGGATCGTCGCTATTGCTTATTGGAGCGATTGACTGATGCAAAGCGAGAATACTATAACGGTTCCCTGGTTGGGGCTGCGGTGACCAGTCAGTCCCTGTCCAGCTTTTTGATTGAGTATAATCACGTCCATAGAGCGCAATGCCGTCACCAACTAATCGTGGTTCTTCGCTGAGTGCGATGACTAATCCTTCCCGTTCAAACGATTTGAGAACCTCTCTTCCTTCGTTGCGCTCATGATCGCCATCTATCGAATAAAATGGGATCTCTCGCTTCGCTAATCGCTGAAGTTGATTTCTGGCAGCCTCTTCAACCTCTTTGGGAATACCGTGGCGATCGTTGTGGAAGAAGTCACCAGTGTTGAAGACTCCATCAACCTCCTGGTCAATTGCAATATCAATCGCTCGTTGGAATCCCTTCAGACAGCGACTTTCATTGGAATATTCAGAATTTGTGGATAGAGACGCACCCAAATGTGAGTCAGTAAGATGGAGTAGATGTGTTGTTGCTTCGGGGGGTTCCGTGCTTGCTGTCACAGTACTCTTGTACGCATTAGCACCGTCGTATCCGAGTTTCGTCCATTTGTGATTGTCATCCCGTTTACCGCTCACATGTCCTGCAACGGAAGCTGGTTGGCCTGTATATGAACAATCAACTGCAGGGCAGGTTACCGTTCCCGAGTTACTTGTTGTGAGCTCATCGTATAGCACAACGTCAGATTGAACCGAACCTAGCAGACCCTCTTCGCTAGTATCGTCTGTCTCAGTAGTCCGTTTCCCGAGTGCGATTTGCCATTGAGAATTGGTCTCCGGGAAGGACTCAATCTCAATTTCAACCGTCTCGTTCAATTTTGCGTCAGGCACCTTGATTCTGGTTCCACCCTTCTCCAGTACGGGCGTCCCATCGGGAGTTTGCTTAGTAATCCGTCCCGAGATAATCTCGCCTATGGTGATGTCTTCTGTCTCGGACTCGTTTTGTTTCGCAAAGACATCCTTGCGTAAGTCAGGATCAACCAGTTCCGCCTTGTTGTGACCGAGTTTTCTGACCTCGACTGTTTGCCCTACAACCTCTTCTTTTACCGCTCCAACATTGAGATGGCCCCCACCGTCCTTGTTGATGACCCCATTCCCCTTGTTGCTAATTCGGTCGATAGTAGCCCAAAATGTACTACCCCGGCCTCTGCCCATGCGTACTACACTTATCAACTTCATAAAAAATGTTCGCCGAGATAGGTCGTTCGTGATGTGCTTCTGATTCAGACTATTGCTTTTCCCTAACCTTCTTGTTCATCTTGGATGTCTATCGGAGCATGTCTTACTCACGAGTTTTCACAGGTTCTACTCTCCCTTTTCTGGAGTCTGAGGCATTTGAGACGCTTGCAGATACCGTTGGAAGCCAACCGGAGAGCATTCTATACGTCGGACAGCAGGAGCACCCGCGAGACGTAACTAGAGAGCGATGGCAAACACACGGTCCTTCGGCTTGCCTCCGTATCGATACATTCGACGAGGTCGTTTCGGATTGCTACGAACGCGACCAGTACAAAGGTCGAGTAACCCACGTTGACAGGCCGCTCCTCTTCCGACTCGTGGAACTCGGCGTCGAAAATATTGGATCGACAGTCAACCCGTTCTATACTAACGGGGAGTTTCCCCGTGCGGGGCTCGTTGATGCTGCCGAGGACTTGTATACCAATCTTGAATTTGCAGGTCTTCTCTCACCGGAGGATATGCGGTCCCGACTAGTTGAGGAAGACCTCGGTCGTCGTGCCGAGCACGTTGAGGAGTTGGCTGAGGCGATCGAGGCTGCACGTCAGGAAATCTTGGCTGATGAACTGCCGGAGACGTACCGTACGGAGCGGATGCACCACGTGGCAACGATGGACAAGGACCTTGACGAGGTTCTTCCTGCTGTGGACGCCGTCGTCGTCGGTGGGTTCACGCGCTTCGATCCACTCGAACGTGATCTTTTGGAACGCTTCGCGGAGGCGTGGAAGGTAATCGGTCTGCTCCCGAAGCAGGCAGATACGGACGGTACAGTCGGAATCGAAACCGGCGCATCTCGTGCGCTTGAGACATATCGTGACCTCGGGTTCGCTGTGGAACACTACCGGGAGACGCCATCCCCATCTGTTGAGGCGCGGCGGCGCGTGACTAAGGGTCTCTACCGGCATCCAGACGATGCCCCATCTACCGACGATGTTGATTCGGGTCTGCTGGATCTCACATATACCGAGTCAGAAACTGTCCCGGAGGAAATCCGGAGTGTTGCACGAGAGATCCGTAGTCAACTCGCTTCGGGCGCTGAACCTGGAAAGATCGGGGTTGTTCTCACGAGTCCAGCCGAATACGCCGATCAGGTTGGCGAGATTTTCGACGCGTACGACCTTCCGTATGCACTCCAGATGGATTTGCCTCTCTCGGAGACGGCACTTGGAGAAGTGGTCGAAACAATCTGTGATCTCTCTCGTGAGCCACGGTCAATTGAAACGCTGCTCACGCTCCTCACAAATCCGCTCGTCTCGGTTTCGGACGGTGACGAACCGCTTGATCACAACGAGCTCGCTCGCGTCGCAAGTCGGGTAGAAACAGTTCGACTGGAGACTGTTCTCGATCACGTAGACGATACTGTCGCGGCTACGATTGAGTCGATTCTTCACGATGCAGCTGCCCTCTCTGAGGTCGGTGTCGAATCGTTACCCGGTCGGCTGGATGCGCTCCTACAACGGCTCGGGGTGTTGAGTAGGTTAGAGACTGATGGAGCGTTCTCGTCTTCGTTCACGGCACGTGAGTCTAGTGCGCGTAGCCGACTCGATCGTGTGCTGGAAACGCTCGTCTTGACCGCTTCCACGGCAGATACCGAGGTCGGTGATAGCGTAGATCGACTTGCCCGCGCCATTTCGAGCGTCTCGATGCGGCAAACTGGTCGCGGAGGCGAAGAGCGAATCGTGGTATGTGGACTCGGGGAAGCGTTCCTTCGAGAGTTCGAGCACGTCTACATCCTCGGAATGACGTCCTCACACTTCCCGTCGGATCCAGAAGAACTCTCGTTTGTACAGCCGATCTACGAGTCCCATCGGGATTTCGAACAGGGGGACGCTGGAGCGGAAGCTCGCTACCAATTCGGGGCGCTCCTGGCGAGCGAGGCGTCTCTTCACCTAACCGCTCCGCAACGGAGCTTGACCGGTGATCCATACGTCGAGGCCGATGTCCTGACAGAACTACGCCGTCTTATTGATCTGTCGGAGATAACAGAGGAGAGCGAGGGTCCGCCGGGGAATCAAGAAGATGTACAGCGAGCCATCGGTGATCGGTGGGCAGAATTGGCGGACTCGCGTGCGCACTCTCTCATCGATGACGCAGCTGAGGCAGGCACATTCGAAGACGACCAACACGGCCGTATCAAATCCGGGGTAGAATGTGCGGCGTCACGTGCGGATCCAAGACCAACTCCGTACGATGGGAAACTATCATCGGAAACGACCGCCAGTGTACACGCAGCGACCGAGCGTGAACCGTATAGTCCGAGTCGTCTCGAAACCTACGCTGCGTGCGGATTCAAATACTATATGCGGCGCGTCCTCGGAATTAAATCACCGGATCCACTGACCCGAGAACCGGATCCCGGCATTCGTGGCTCCTACATCCATGCGGTGCTCGAACACTACTATCTGTCTCTACAATCGGCGGACGGGGAACCGGTTAGTCCTGGCGGCGATTTCGATGAGCGGCAGGCACGACTGCTCGCTGTTGCGCGCGACCAACTGGATGACGAGTTCGGCGAGTACCCGGAGACTGCATTCCAGGATCAGTGGCTCACGTCGGTGCTCGCTGGTCTTGGACCGCCGGACGATAACCCGTACTATGGGCCTGAACAGGAGACGGACGGTGGCCGACCCGCTGCGCGAGGCCTGTTCTACCGCTTTCTGGAACACGAATTTGAGGAGCCAGCGAAGACGACCGCCCGCCCGACTTGGTTCGAGGCGCGAATCGGCCAGCCATACGATGCCGGAACGCCGATCGGAGACGGGCCAGCGGTTATCGACACGTCACAGGGCCCTGTGCCGGTCCATGGGTTGATCGACAGGGTCGATACCGTGCCTGGCACAGACCCTACCCGTGCGGTCGTCAGAGACTACAAGACCGGGAGTTCGATCCCGGGAGAAAACGACGCCCTGCTCGGCCTGAACTTCCAACTGCCGCTGTACGCGGTGATGGCGGAGGACGCGCTTCCCGATATCGAAACCGTTGGAGCAGCCTATTATCAAGTGTCGCCGCCGACCTCGGTGAACTCTCGCAGCGGACAGATCACGTCACAGGAGATGGCCGCCTACTACAAGAGCGACGAGGTAGACGTCCCGCTGCTTCGCTTCTCGTATCCGCATTTCGAAACGCATGCAGCATTCAGGCGATTCGTCGAAGAGACGACGGCAGAACGTCTCGGTGAACTCGTCGGTGGCATCACTGAGGGTCGCTTCCAACCAACGGTGCTCGATCCATCGGATGCTGGCTGCCGGTATTGTGATTACGCTCACGTCTGCGATGTTCGGTCGGATCAGCGGCAGCAGACGATCGAGCGAATCGACGAGGAGGACCTCGGCGTGTATGTCCCCCCGCTGGCGCGTGGCCACGAGGCCGATGACGTGGTGGAGGTGGAGTAGCGATGGTGGACTTTGCTGATCTGACTGATGAGCAGAAGCAAGCGGTCACGTCGCTTGACCGGAACGTGACGCTTACTGCAGGTGCGGGTACCGGGAAAACGACCACGCTGACGGCCCGATACTTGCGGATGCTTGAATCATCGATTCAGGCTGCAGCTGGCGATGACATCCCCGAGGCGGAGGACATACTGTTACCGGAGAATATTCTGACGACGACGTTCACTGAACGGGCAGCGAACGAACTTGAGGAGAGCATTCGGACTGATATCACCGACAGGATATCTGAGCTGGACGCTGACGAATTCGAGGCGTGGCGGACTATCGCTGACGAACTTGAGGACGGGTACATCCACACGCTGCACGGCTTTTGTGCCCGCCTGCTTCGAGAGCATGCCCTGTCGATAGAGGGTATTGATCCTGGCTTTGAGCCAATCGACGAAGACGAGACCGCGGCCCTAATCCACGACACGGTCGGAACTGTCTTGGAGGACTATGAGGACCACGACGCTACGCGGACGCTTGCACAGCGCTTCTCTCGACAACAACTGCGAGACGTCTTAACAGATCTGCTCGAAGAGCGACCGGAAAGCATCGAGTGGGCCGAACGGTGGGCGGACGCATCTCTAGAAGAGTACATCGGGTTTGTTGAAACGGAGTTGCACCCGATCGAGCGAGAGGAAGCTGCCGACCGGCTCGCTCAGCCTGCTTTCGTTGATGCTGTCTCGGTGCTCAGCGACATGATCGAAGACCCGCCGGACATCGATACGGGTGGGACTGCCTGGCAGCGTGTCGAGGGCGTTGTCGAGATTCTCGATGATGGGTTCGATGACGGCGTCCCGTCGCGTCGTAAGCAAACGATGATAGCGGAGCTCAGTCGTCATCTCACGACGTCCGGTGACCGGTATGCCAGTTACACGGGGGCCAAGACGCGATGGAGCGGGCATGCGAAGAAGGATGCGTTCGACGAGGCGATTCAGCGACTCGTCGAAGCTATCAAGCCCGAAGAGTACGCTGTTAATGTCGATCTTGAACTGGAAGCGAACAGTTTCCAGCTCGTGACGGCACTTGCTGAGCTGACGGTGATAGCCAGCGAGGAGTACGAAGACCGGAAGCGTCGTCAGAATGTCCGTGACTTCTCCGACCTGATCTCGTTCGCTGTCGAGTTCTTGCAGGCGGATGAAAACGAGGCGATTCGCCAGGAGTTGCGCGAGCAGTTCGAGTACGTGATGGTGGATGAATTCCAAGACACAGACCCCCGTCAGTGGGACCTGATCAAGCTCTTGACCGCCAGCGAGAAGGACAGGTTCGATGCACAGAACGTGTTCGTTGTCGGGGACGCCAAGCAGAGCATCTACCGATTCCGGAACGCAGACGTCGCGCAGTTCCAGGAGACGGCTGAGACACTCGAACGTACATCCCGCACAGCCGACAGTAAAGACAATGACTGTGATGACGATCAGCTCTCCACGAATTTTCGGACGCTTCCGACCGTCCTCGAAACGATCAACGAACTCTTCGACGCGATATTCGTCGAAGACGGCGAGGCATACGAGGCGGCCCCACAGCGGTTATCGCCAGATAGGGATGATCCAGCAGATATCGGGAGTGTCGAGTATCTACCAGTACCGACTGACCCGGAACTTCGGGCGGACAGGTTCGACCACTACGAGGAATTCGCGTACGCTGATCCAGACGATGACGCTGAACTGGAAGCGATGGCTCTCGCTGCTCGCCTCTCACAGGTACTCGCCGAACCCTATCAAGTCTACCCCGAGGAAACAGAGGACGACGAGCCACCCGAACCCCGAGCAATCGAACCGAGTGATATCGCTATTCTGATCCGGAGTCGCACGAAGCTCAAAACATACGAACGGGCGCTCCACGATGCCGAGGTCCCGTACTCTGTCGCGTCCGGCATCGGGTTCTACGAAACAACGGAGATCACCGCGCTCCTGAATCTCTTCCGGGCAATTGCCGATCCTCAGGACGAGCGTGCACTGTATGCGGTCCTCCGGTCACCGTTATTCGGGTTCACTGACGATACGCTTGCTCGGCTGAAGATCCACGACGAACCCTTATGGGACGCTTTAGCATCGGCAGACGCTGATGAACTCGCGTCAGCACACGAGCTGTTGTGTAAATGGCGACGGCTCGCGGGCGTCAGTGACGAAGGAACGGATGATTTCGACGGGTCGTGGGCTACCCTGCTGACGGAGATCATTGAGGATACGGGTTATTTTGTGTCGATTAGTGCGGGCGACCGACCGCAGCAAGCGATTGCGAACGTCGAGAAATTCCGGGAACGTCTCCGGGGATGGAGCGATGACGGCGTCCGAAGTCTCACCACACTCGTGAATCGGATTGAGCAACACATCGACCTCGGTGGCCGGGAAAGCGAAGCAGAAACGTCGGAAGACGGGGTTCAGATCCTCACGATCCACGACGCGAAAGGCATGGAATTTATGTTCTGCGTAGTTCCCGGACTCGGTCGCGGATTCAACGATAAGGCCGCCCTCGGGAGCGGAGCAGTCGAATTCGAGCAAGTCGGTAACCAGCACGCCGTTGGGATGAAAGCACCGAGCCAGACTGATCCGTTCGAGATGGAGGACACGATCGCCCGTGAAGCTCTGCGAGAACGACGGCGACGTGAAGAGCGCGCCGAAGAGAAACGGGTGCTCTACGTCGCCTGCACGCGTGCCCGAGATCACCTGTTGCTCACCGGCTTGCACGACTTGGAAGATGACGACGAAGCCGCGTCATTCACAAACCTAGAAGAGCCAGATCCTGACTCCCCCTCAAGCTGGCGGGATTGGACGCAACCGGAGCTTCTGCCTGACGAGGTCTGTGCCGAATTAGACGACGTAAATCATGTCCAACGTCCCTTCGGTAAGGGTTCATACCGTGTGTCGGTGCCGACGCCAGAAGCTGAATTAGAACAGGACACCGCGCAGGATGATCCCCCGGTTACGCTTTCACCGGCACCGGCGTTACCAGAGTCCCGATTCCGCCTCTCAGCGACCGATTTAGCCTCGCTACTCGGCGGGTACGGCGAAATCCAGTTCGACGAGGAGACCCGGACAGCCTACGTCGAGGCAATTGAGGAAAGTCCCGATGACCGGCATGGAGAAAAGGACCTTCCCGATGATGAGCAACAAGCCGACCAAGAACAAACAATCGGAGAATCCGATGAAGAGGTGAGCCCACGAGTGTTCGGCGAGATGGTTCACCGGCTGTGTGAACTCCGGCCACCGGAACCACAGTGGACGGATCTAATGACGCAAACGCTCGTCGATGAAGATGCTGAGGTCGAACTAACGACCGATCTACAACAGCGGGTGAGTCAGCATGCTCGGCGCGGGATCGAATACGTTGAGGAGCAAACGGCTAGCAAACCCGTCCAGCAGCAGTACGACGAACTGTATATTACCGCGGAATTCGAACGAGGAGAGATTGCAGGCTATATCGACCACCTGTTGATTACTCCTGAGGAGTACCACATCATCGACTACAAGACTGGATCAGTTACTTCCGAGGAGATAGACGCTGATGCGGAATACTACGCTAATCAAATGAAAGCGTACGCAGTCGCCTTGCATCAACAAGAGACGGGAAGAGATGTCCGTGCGTCGCTCATTTTCACCGATATCGCCGAAGCGTGGGAGACCTCGTGGACGGCGGACGAGGTTGAGGCGATCGAAGAATCCATCCACTCTGACCTCGTCGGACGCTTCTGATCAAACCCCCTGTATTCCACTGCAACCCCTAAGCGAATTCTCGCAGCAGCAACGGCGTATATACTTGTCTGAGTTTGGATAATTCGCGTAGCGAACCAGTTGAATGCGAGTAGAAATACATACTTATTATACTCTAGATATCCTTCTCTCAAACACAGCTCGATGCCCTGACGACGTCCTCATCGTCGCAGAAGGGCCGCGTGTTAGAGCACGCGACCGGGCTGTTCGCGTCCAAGCAAACAGCAATGACAACTACGAATCCGAACCGGGAAAACTCTCTCGGCACGCTCTCGCCAGTCGATGTACCGATCGCCCAACTACCCGTCGTCGAACTGAACGCTGAGCACATCCGCCGCTCCAGCGAACTCGCAATTGACCGTAACGAGTCCTACCGAAGAATCGACGGTGGGACTGTGTTCGGTGATAATGACTCGCTGACGAGCCATCAAACCGGTATCTTAGGAGAGATGGCCGTCGCTGAGCTCTACGCCACCGACATAGACACGGAGACGTACGCATTCGGAGATGGGGGTATTGACGTCCACCTGTGGGGCTCCTCCGTTGATTCCAAGGCAACTACGACGAACAAAATGCAGTACCCGGAGCTTCTGGTCTGCGATGACAACGACTTAGCGGCCGACCTCTACTTCCTGACCCACATTCAAAATTGGGGACCAGGCGGTGCGAAGGTACGGGTACTCGGGTACTGCACGCGCGAGCGAGTAGGCGCAAAAACAGCAGTCCGCCACCCTGGTGAGACGAAAAATTTCGTCGTTGAGCCGAAGGAGCTGACACTCCCGCCACTGGTCCAGACCTGCAATGGTTGACTCACTCTCGCCACGCCGGACGGCGACAGTCGTCTTCGTCGGGTCAGCGGGCATAGCAATCGCTGGTACCGAGGCATTCGGTGGAGTACCCTCTCTCGGTCCCGTGGGGTCATCGATTGTTCTAACGGTACTTGTTGCCCCTCTTGCTTACGCCGGCTACAGAGTGGTCTTGTCGAAACCAACAGCGACCGGGACACGGACTAACGAAGCCGCAAAAATGGACGCCGAAGAGGTGAAACAGCGGACGGAACGGTGGTCCGAAGAAGCCGCCATCAACCCGGCGTTCCCGCCAGGCGAAAGCCCGGATCCAACAGCCACGCCGACCAACGACAACCCGACACTCCCGCCCGCACAGGACGATGACCCACCCGGACCGGACGTAGATGCCAGCGGCAACCGGACCACTGGCCGTGATCTGTCAGACATGGAGTTCAGCTGGCAAACCGAGACGGATGTGAGTTTCGACAACATCGGCGGGATGGGCGATCTCAAGAACCAGCTCCAGGCAGAAGTCATCAAGCCGATGGAGAACCCGGAGAAAGCGGACGAACTCGGCGTCGCTGCACCCAACCTGATACTACATGGTCCGCCGGGGACGGGCAAGACGTTCACGGCAGAGGCGCTCGCTACAGAGCTCGGACTGCCGTTCGCCAAGTTGAGCGGTGCTGACATCCAGTCGAAATGGATCAATGAGAGTTCCTCGAAGGTCAATGGGTTGTTTACTGAGGCTAAGCAGATGGCCGCGCGTGAGGGCGGGGCCGTTGTGTTCCTGGATGAACTCGACTCCGTTCTCAAGGCTCGCAGCGGAAGTGGAAGTTCACACGAGGAAGACAACAAGGTAGTCAACGAGTTCCTCAACCACCTCGAAGACACGAAAGATCACGGCATTATCTTCATTGGCGCGACGAACCGGGTTGACTCGCTCGACGATGCCGGAGTACGCTCAGGTCGTATCGACCTGAAGATCAAGGTCGGGAAGCCAGACGTCCGGGCACGCGAGGAAATCCTCCGTGCACAGTTGGCGGATCGGGAGCACGACATTCCCGATACCGGAATCGAGGAGTTAGCGCATGCCACAGACGGTGCAGTCGCCGCCGACCTCGAACTCCTCATAAACCGCGCTGCAAAGAACGTCTTGACCCGTGACGGTGACGTGATTCAGTGGTCAGATTTTGACTGACGAGTTCACAAAGCTAAGAGACGAGCGACTCCTCCGACAATACGGTCGTGCTATCAGTCGGTCCACCATGCTACCAATCGCCTTGTCTTTCTCGGCCCCCTCTGCGTCTTCTATTGGGGTCGATGGGCTTCCTCAAACCCGTATTTTTCGTGGCGCGGACTCGATCCCGCTGACTATTCCCGCCATTCTCTGTGATTGTGGGTCTCGCGTGAGGCCTTAGCCACCTAAGGTGACTTCGGTCGATATTGAGCCTGAGTAACCTCAGGTCCATATCCCACCTATAGCAACATAGATGACTACGGAACCTTGTAGACGTGAGGTGGGAATTCCAACTGCGTAGTCCGTCTCGCCTACTGCGCCTAAGACTGTTCCAGTAGTTGATTTTCCTATCGCACCTTAGTCGCAGTAGTCACCTGAGCAAGTGTATCAAGCTACGAAGCCATTTTCCGTGGCGAGTATCCGCGATCTCCTTGCCCCGTTACGACAGCCCCACTGACACAGTACTGTGGTTTGTGAGCTACACGAGTCACCGTGTGATCACATGCCGAGAGAACTCGGTCGCCCCGCACTCCGGGCACGTGTCAGTCTCGGCCTCGACGGTTGTCCCACACTGACGACATTCAATAACTACCTCAGTCGTGTCTCCCGGGAGGAGCCCGGTCAGAACCGATCTGAGGGTCATATCCCGAGCACCGGATGGGAGCGAAGTAATAGTACCGAACGCACTCAGATAGCAGGAATCTACGGTCATAGACCGCCAAAACGACGAAAATTTACATATGAGGGTGGCGAAACTACAGATGGAAGGGTGTCACACGCTCCCCTTCCCCCTTTGCAATGACAAGCGATCAGTCAATACTCGGTCGGTGCCCGAAATGTAGTGAGGACATCCCTACCGCCTGGCTACTGATCGAGTACGAGACTGACGATGGCGGGACCGATATATGGGCCGAGTGTCCAGCGTGTGAGACCGTTGTCGCCCCGGAATGATTTGCTGAATGCGCTGTTACCCTGAGACGAGATTCTCTGCAGGTCGGTCAGTAAGGTCAAGTACTCTGCTCTGTGAATTCCGTTCAGGAACTCTCATTGATGGAAATTCCAGAGCAGCTTCGATGCCTATTCTCCGCGAAGGTTGAACAGCAGAATGAGACGTATGTCGTTGAAATCCCGAAGCAAGAAATCCAAGTCGGAGATCTCCAGCAGGGTGAAACCTACCGGGTGGCGCTGCTACCCTCTCCGACACAAGGTACGAAAACAAAAGCTGCCATAGCACAAGAGCATGAACAGCCAGGCCCGCCTGTTGAAGAAGGAGAGACCCGTAAGGTGGAGATCGAAGACATCGGCGAACAGGGCGATGGTATCACCCGTGTTGACCGGGGATTCGTCGTCATCGTCCCTGATACCGAACAGGGCGAGCGAGTCAGTATCGAAATCACCGATGTTGGAGAAAATGTCGCCTTTGCTGAGGTAACGGAGCGGTTGAGCTACTATGACTAACATTATTTCCTGACTCATGCGGTGATGGCAGGCACAAGTAACTCCGATTCTTTTGGATCTACTATGCTCCTCCGGTGGTACCGGCGAGGTCTGTTTGCGGTGCGAGTCCTCCAGAGTTCTGCTATCATATATGTATAGAAAATTATAGAAGTAAGGATCAAGCCAGTCCACATGGCGTCTGAACGTGGTTGCCCTATCGAGCAACTACGATTCATCGGAGGGGGGTAAATCCTCCACAGCCAACTATTAGGACACACATCTAGGTGCATCCTGGAAGGGCATACCACCGTGGCAAATGCGTTTAATGACCACAGATTGCTCCTCCCTGTTTCTAAAGCTGTTTACAACCCTAGTTCATTTTCGGGTAGATTGCCAGGATCAGACTGCACCCGTTATTTTCTATGGAAAAGTGAGATGCTATGAAGAAAACCGCAAGAAGGAACCGACGAATCTTGGACTGAATTTGATCAAAGTCGAAAGCGCCGAGCGACATCGGGTAGCACATCGCTGATTGCGCTGTTAATAATCAATAGAAATATTCGATGATGGGACGGTAATCACCAAACGGCACCGTTACTCCCGATATTGCAAATATACGATGGTTCTTTGAAAATCCGGTGATGGAGAATTTTGATTCCTTAGTATTGGACATTATAGATCCTATATTCTGCTGCAGTTATTAACAGTACAGAGACAATACAATCTATCGTATATATACGCCTTATCTATCGTATTGTAAATATCCCATGATCGATGGAAAGTCCGGGGACGTGAGCAAACAGTGCTCGTTGTATATCTGCAATAGAATCAATGAAACCACAGTACGTGGCTATAATGTAAATATACAATGGACTGTGGAGAGAAATCCGAATGGGTATGGCAGGTTTTATATTATAAATAACTGTCAAGTTTCCTTTTGAGAGCTATAGTCCCCCGATCTCCGCCCGTCAATTAATATCTAATATATTATATTTATCGGGTCTGCTTAGTTGAGTGGTCGAGCATGGAGCAGCTCTGTGGAGCACGCTGAAGAGGAAGATTTCAGAACTACAATATCTTCGAATACTCCTCCACGATCGGCTTATCTCGATTGAGTATGGTTGCTAACTTCTCACTGCGAGGGTCAATGTTGATCTCCTCGCGCTTCCAGTTGTGTTGATCCTTGTCTTTCCAGACTCCATAGAGTGTTGCTTTCGGCAGGGTGAGTACTCCGAAGGTGACTGCGAGTTCGTAGAGAAGCGTTGCTATCTGATCCCATGAGCCGGTGAGTTGACGTGAAAAATCAATGTCGAAGTCAATATGCACAGCGGGGATCTTTTCTTCACGCGCCTCGTCAATGAATCCGTAGTCGTTCGAGAAGAGAATGACACCCGTGGGCTCGTCAGCATAGTAGTCGAGACACCCATCGATTATGCTCGTGTCGCCAGTATCGCTAGCGACGATGTCGTGTGGTCGGGTTTCACGGTACCGGCGGAACTCCCGCAGGCCAAGGCGTGTTTCTCGGTTGTCCTCGGTGGGCTGGCCGGCCAGCCGGTTGTATTCACTGCCGAATGCGTCTGCCAGTCGTGAGGCTGGCATGGCCTTCTGACCGTAGCGGTAGCTGATACTGAGTTCTGTTTCGACGCCAGCAGGAAGCGTATACCCGTTGACCGGGGCTCGTCCCTGTTCATCACCGTACAGTTCTGGATCAATCCCGAGAACGTCGTGCATCCGCCACGGTAAGAGATTCGTGTCGAATCCAGCGTACCGCGGCGGATGGCCTTCCTGAAGATCCTGATACCCGTACCGATTGATTGTGGTTTCGACTTCCTCGCGGTTCCGAATATCAGCAAGACCGCTCGCAACCACTGCCTTGACGTAGGCCGCACTGTTGGGCAGTTCCTCACGAACCTCCCTACCATATGCCCGCTGGATGTCATCCAGAGCGGACTCGTAGGAAACCGCGCCCGTTCTTACCGAGACAGTACCCTCGGTTGCATCCTCTAACTCGATACGGAGCAGTTCTCCGATCTCTTCAGCGGGGTGTGTAACCGCGATCGATCGCTGATCCAACTCGTAGAGAGCGTTCAGCAGGAGCGGTAACTGATCGCGCTGGAGTTCCATCAGAGCACCTCCGTGAAATCGTAGAGTTCGGTCGCTGGCTTTGGGATTTCGGGATACACGCGACTGTAGTAGTCACTTGATTTGAGGTAGAAATAGAAGATATGATCCGCATCGAATTTCGTTCCAGCGTTGAATGCGATGACGGACATGAACTTCCGTCCAGGGGTGACATCAACGGCGACGTTTGCTCCTGCATCGTGGGCTGCCTGTATCGTGCTCTGGTAGTGCGAGACGATCTCGCTGAATTCTGTCTCATGATCGATTCGCGTCGTTTCAACGGTTGGATTGTCCACCCCGTATTGCTCAAGAATCGTCTCGATGACGGTTGTCGCTTCGGACAGTGCATCACCGAGGCCAGGATTTTCCAGGAAATGAACCGTGTCCGGAATGAAAGCCTCGTCGAGATCATCGCCCGCACAGGCAGCTGCAATGGGATTGATCATCGCCTCGATCGTTGTGCTTCCAGAACTCACCCAAACGTTGTCCATCGGATGTCCCCTGTCAGTCACCAGCCTCGTTTATTACGCTATTCAGTTCGAAGAGTTCCTGTACGACATCACTCTCCGCGACTTGGTAGCGCCGGGGTGATGTATTCGGCACCTCTTCGATAATGTTGACTTCCAGAAGAAGATCGATATAGTTACTGACGGTCTGCCGAGTCACGCCAGCATGGTCCGCCAACTCGGTTTTGTTGAATTCTCGACCCGGAGGTAGGTCTAAGAGTGCATCGAGAAGGATTGGGACGCTCTCGTGCTGTGTGAGGTAGAGGAATCCACTTGGATGCTGTAGGCGGGCCTCTTTGGTATCCCTCTCAGCTGCCGGGTGATCTGACGTTGACTCACTCATGTGGTTAGGTTTTCGGTCTGCGCATATATGATTTTCCTTCACCGTAAACGCGAGTTAACGCGATTTTAACACGGTGGCGTCTGAAGACGGTATCATGCGGAAGCCATCGGTGAAGTGCGCGTTGTTGGCCGCGATGATTGCGAAGCACCGATGGGGAACGCCAATTGACGAAGAGAATCTCCTCGCCATCGCTGCCATCGACACGAACGATTATCCAGCTGCCAGCGAGGTCTTCGACGAGCTTCGCAGCGAACCGTACATTACATCGAAGGGTACCCGCGGCATCGAACTCAATAACAGTGAGTTTGGGAGCCTCGCGGATGTCCTCTATCACGAGTGCGGGTGGGAACCCTTCCAGATCAAGAGCCGGCTGAAACACTACGAGGGATGGGAACAGCACGATTGGGCATGACCATATGATGGATTCACGTCAAACAATCTCAGCCCGCGGAACAGAGTCTCACAGTAGTGCAACCGAAGGACACTCTCTCGAACGGTTCTGGAGAGAGTTCCAACCATCCGTACGATGACCTCGAACCCCGGCGTTGATGAGTGGAAGGAGCAGACTACGAGCGAAGAGAGAGTCCAAGCCGTCGCACGTGGGATGCAGTCACCACGGTCGGTGGCGTGGGTAGCATCCGAAGCACACGTTGATGAAGATACGACGCAGGAGATACTTGTTCGCCTCGCTGAGGAGGGTATGTTGACCGAGAAAGAGTGCAACGAACCAATAAAATATGCCCCTGACCCGTTGTATTCCCGCGCAGAAACACTCCAAAATCTGCTTGCTGAACACGACGATACTGATCTCAAACGACTGAAACAGGAATTAGAGAAAGAAGCTGAAAGGAACGATGACCCGCACGAATCCAGTCTTATCGACTACCGATTAGCTCTGGTCAAGGATGCTATTGACCTACGTCACATCTCCGATATGGAGTAGATAGATCGACCTGTGGCTTCAACCGATTATCCTGTGACGGTTTCTAAAGAATCGAGATTCATACGGTGATTGTTCCTGACTCAGCCAAGTTTTGCACGATCCCTGCTTACGAGACATAGAATTCGAAAGGCGTCTTTGTTGGATGAATAGTATCACTCGTCATCAAGGACGTCGGGTGCCGCAGGCATCTCGGTAGGGTATTGCCGCGAGAGACTGATGGGATCCATCACTTCAACTTGCTGGATGGTCGCTACCTCTGAGCCTGCAACGAACCCTGCAACCCGTTCGCCTGGACCAGCAGTCTTGCTTTCTGCCCATGTGACCTCTTCCACTCCGAGTTCGTGGGCGCACCACGACTTCGACTTGTCCTGATACGACCATGCAGTTACAATCGTCTCACCGTCACTTCGCCTGACCTGTGCAACCCATACTGTCACTGCGTCGATGCCGTCACCGTCTAAATCCATGGATAATCACTCCTCCACAACCATTCCAAGACAATCTGGAACAGGGCATAGCGCTATCATACCGTTCTTATCCCCCGAATCGGTTCGGTACAGTGTCGTTGCTGCCGGCCCGCCCACCCACTCACCGTCCCTGCCGATTTTCTCTTCCATCCAGCGTTCTGCGCGGTCACGCGTCGCCCGGACAGAGACGTGCTGTGTTGATCCTTTGATCCGACAAACCCACACGTGAACGATTTCCGGTTCTTCGCCGAGGTTTCGTTGAGTCATGTGATTGGATAGGGGGATTGACTGGCAAATACTCTCGTAAAGTCAGGTAGTGTCGAAACTTACTGACTGGCGATGAGATGACGATGGCAGATGTTGGCTGTGGGCCTCTGATATGCCTGCGTAAGCTGGTTGAAGCGGCAAATTCTCGGCCGGATAGCACCTGCAGCATTCTGACCCATCGCATACCACTTTTGCTTTCGCCTTCGACACGTCGAATATGCCCTTCAGCGTTTCGTGGCACACACTTCTGGACGAACTTGACGACCTTCCCGAGGATGCGACGTTGATCACGCCACTGTCGCATACCCGGTTCCGAATCAACGACGTGCAAGAGCAACGAGTCATCATTGAGTTTCTCACCCGTGACATCGACGAGACGCGTCCACTACAACGGGACCAGTTCGAGACGTTATACCGGCGGATAACCGACGAGTCGGACGGATTCGAACTTGATCGACTCCCACCTGATGCCGATCCATATCCAACTGTGCTCTCGCTTCATCCGCGCTTTGAGATCGATGAGGATCGCAGTGTGATCGTCGAGAAGGAGGGTCCGACCGCCAGCCAACTGCTCGACTCGGGAGACGATACTGAGGCGGTTGAGGAGAAACGCACCGAGCCGGACCTGGACGTGTACGCGGACGCACTTTTACTCGTTGACGCGCTCGAACGCCACGAGGTTGAGGCACTGGATGAAGTGGAAACGGACGCGCTCGTAAACATCTACACACTACTCTCGGACGTTCAGCGTAACGCAAACGATCTCCGTCAGGACGTTGCTGACGTGCTGTTGAACCGGCTCCATCACGATCGACCCGTCTCAGGACCGTTCGGCTCGGTCCAGCGCACGACCCGGCGCAACCGCTTGCTAAAAGACGAGGAAGAAGTTCTGGCAACACTCGAAGAAGCCGGGATTGACTCAGAGCGCGTGATGGGAGTGGACCGCGGTAAGGTAGACGACGCCCTCGACGTAACCGAACTGTCTGAAAACGACGTGTATGAGATCGAGGAGTCCGAGTACGTCCGCAAAGCCGAGGTGGACGAAGAGCGCAAGGAAACACGCCTCCAAGGACTCAAAGACCAACTTGCCGCCGCTGAAGGTGACGATGTCGAGGAACTCCACGACGAGATCGAAGAGCTGGAGAGCCGCATTGAGGAACTGACCGAGTTCAAGTCCGGTGCATCGTTCCACACACGAGCTGGTGGTGAACCATGACCGAGCGCGACGAGGAGCGAGACAAACGCATCGAGATGGAGATCATTGTTGATGCCTACACGGCCGACGAGCAGGCGATGGGGTGGCACATCTATCTGGAGGAGACGATGGACGTTCCCTTCGAAGCACGCTGTATCGAAGAACAGGAGGGATCACCGCTGGAAGAAGGGGAGACAGTTCGTGTGGTCGGCAAACCATCGTCGGAGCCGTCGCTCCGCCAGCAGTTCGTCACCATTGAGTGGAAGTGCCGAGAGTTCGGCGTGCCATTGAGCCAACTTGAGCCGATTGACGCTAGTGGTGCCACTGAGCAGGCTGTATCGGACTGGCACTACTGGCTCGAACGATAACATAACTGGCGTCGGTAGAGAAGGAGTCCACACGCATGACGGCCTACCGGTTCCGCGTCAAGTACGAGTACGATCCGACCTCACTCTGGCGGGACATCGTCGTGGGCGCGGATCGCACACTCAACGAGTTCCAGACGGTGCTGAATCGTACGGTCGGGTTGAATCAAGACCACCTGTGGTTTTTCGGCACCGACCAAGACTACTGGAACAGCGACGTCCAGTACAAGCGGCCCGGCGAGATTGAACAGTCCTCCGGCGGGATGTTGCGCGGTGGCGAGGAGTATGACGCTGGAGAGACGACGATCAGCCAGATGGTCCGTCAGTTGGATCTAAAAGAACGAGACCGGATCTGCTACCTGTTCGACTACGGCGACGAGTGGCGCTTCTACGCTATCGTTAAGGAGATTGATGGGGAGCGCTCAAGCGGCACAGAGCCAGAAGTTGTCAAGGAAAAGGGCGAGCCCGTGGAGCAGTATCCACCGCACGGCGATGGTTGGTAGCCAATTCCCTTGGGGACATAATGTGTCCCCGTAAAATGACAGATGCGTCAGGTGGTCGGGTTTGCCACCGAGAGATAGGTACGCGCGCTTGATTCTCACAGACCAGTTTCACCGCACGCCTCGCTTTTTTGTAGGTATGGCGAGACTTTAGCGCTAGCGAATCGCATGACGGCATCGACCCCCGTGATGGATCGGAACGAACTCTTTCGCGCAGAGAGAGGGTTATTTATAAGGGACCCGACGCCGTCTGTTGAATCTACATCGTTCGGAAAACGAATGGGCGCTGCAGGATTTGAACCCGCGACAGCTTGGTCCGAAGCCAAGCACTCTGTCCAGACTGAGCTAAGCGCCCTCGCGAGATACGCTACCTGACAGGGCCGCTTAAGCCCCTCGGTTTGTTCCTCCGACTCGCCCTGGGGCAGGCTCACGTGTTGCGTCGGAAACCGGCCGCGAATCCCCCTCGTCACCGTTCAGATCCGACAACTGACCGTGCACAGTACCCCGAAATCGACAGCCAGTTATTGAACACTCGGCGTGTCCTCGACACTGGATAAACCCGTTCGTTCACGTGTGCGCGGGGGCTGTCATAAAAAAGACTTTAACCGGGCCCGGAACATATCGGTAGTAACGAGCGAGTCGGGGAGTCGTCGCTCGGTGAGACACGATGTACGACCTCGGACCCGAACTGGACGATGCTTCGGTGGCGCCCGGCACGAATCTGCTGGTCACCGGCCCACCGCTGAGTGGCAAGCGGCGGCTCGCCCTGTCCGTTCTCGCACATGGATCGGCACTCGGAGAGGGCGCAGTCGTCGTCACGACGCGTGACAGTGCCGACAGGGTGCTTTCCGATTACGAACAACTCGTTTCGAACCCGGAGAGCGTCGACGTCGGCATCGTCGACTGCGTCACCAAACACCAGGGTCGGTCGGCACGCGACACTGACGTCGTCCGGTACGCCTCCTCGCCCGAGGACATGACTGGTATCGGGATCAAACTCTCCGAGTTCGTCGAGGGGTTCCGCGTCGACCGCGGCCTCGACAACAACCGCGTCATGGTCGACTCGTTGACGACGCTCCTGATGTACTCCGACGTCCAGACCGTCTTCCGGTTCATGCACGTCATCACCAGTCGCATCGAGAACGCCGACGCGCTGGGCGTCCACGTGATCGAGTCGACCGCCCACGACGCCGAGACGCTGAACACGCTCAAACAACTGTTCGACGGCGTCGTCGAGGTCGATACCGACGGCGAACTCACGAGCACGCTTCCCGGCGTCGACACCCAACAGACCGAATCCTAGTCGCTGTCTGGGTCCGAACACGCCCACTCGACCACCAGCATCCTTTTCCTCGGCTCGCCCCTCTCTCCCGGTATGCCCGTCGAAGACGACGAGACACTCCGCGAGATCCTCGACTACGACACGATCGCCGTTGTCGGCTGTTCGACGACGCCTGGCAAGGCCGCCCACGACATCCCGAAGTACATGCTCGACCACGGGTACGACGTGGTCCCGGTCAATCCCTTCGCCGACGAAATATTCGGTCGCGAGGCATACGACTCGCTCTCGGACGTCGAGGAGGACATCGACGTCGTCGACGTGTTCCGGCCGGCCGAAGAGGCTCCGGACATCGTCGACGAGGTGCTGGCCCGTGACGACGTCCGCGCCGTCTGGCTCCAACTGGGTATCACCCACGACGAGGCCGGCCAGCGCGTCGAGGACTCTGGCCGGCTGTTCGTCCAGGACCGCTGTCTGAAAGTCGAACACGGTCGACTGGTCGACTGAACACCGCTGGACTGGCACTCACCAGCGAGGGCGGCCGGTCACGCCCCGTCGTTCGTCGTGCCGTCGCCAGCATCGCTCCCGCTCTCTTCGCCGTCGCTGGTGTTCGCGTCGTCGGTCGCTTCGGTTCCACCTTCTTCGGCTCCACCGTCGGCATCCGCCGCCGATTCACCTGCTGATTCCTCGTGGACCTGTGCGACGATCTCGTCGACGTCGACACCCTGTTCGGCGGCGAGCGCCTCGACGATTGCTCGTTGTTCGGCGAGTTCGCGGTCCATCGAGTCCAGCTGGTCGCTCGTGGATTCGACGCGCTCGCGCAGGTCCTGCAGTTGGCTCACGAGCTGGTTGATCTTCTCGTAGGTCTGCTCGGCGATCGTGCTCAGGCGCTGGATCTTCTTGGCGGTGTCCCCGAAAGGCATACCGGCCGTTCGAACGCCCCCGTTGTGCCGCTTTCGGCTCGTGGTTTCCCTTGCCGACGTCTCCCTCGTTGTCGTCGACTCCGTCGCTCGGGAGAGAACGTCGCCGTTATGACGGGCGGCTACGGAGTTCGGCGCATGGACAGGACGCGGCTGGCCCCGCTCGTCGGTATCGTCGGCTGTCTGCTGTACGCCGGACTGCTGGTCGTCCCCTACGTACTCGTCCCGGCGACGTCGGATCCGGCCGTCGGCGTCGGCCTTTACTACAACGCCGGAGCGATCAACCCTATCGTGGGGGGCTTTTTCGCGCTGATAGCGGTGATAGTCTTCGCCGCAGGCCGAGAGCGACGCACCGACCCCGGCTTCGCCGCCGGGGCTGCGCTCGTCCTCGGGTTATTCATGACCGGGATCGCGCTCCTCTGGGCGAGTACGGTCCCCGCGGGTGTCGTGCCCGGTGTCGGCATCGAGGCACCGACCTATCTCTCGGTCCACCGGTGGGTTTTGAGCGGCGTCGGTGCACTCGTCCCGGTGGCCGGTGGTTGGTGGGCGTCGCGACTCGGACTGCTCTGAACGTGCCGCCAGACGAGGCCGAGCGGGACCGACTGACGGCGTCGGTCCGAAAGGCCCTTATGGGGCACCGCGATACATTCAGATCGGACTAGGCCGGGCAGCTAGGCCCTGCTCGTCACCCGCACTATGGCCTTCAGCGGGGGCCGAATCCCGGGGGCGTCCGGACCGACGGGCGTGGGCCCCGCAAGCCAACGTGGAAGCCTCGTCCTACGGGGACGGCGGTCCGTGGGATCACGCCTGCAGGGGCGTGCCCCCACGGTTAACCGGAGGCACTCCGTCAGGCACGGAAGTGAGCAGCGGACCTCTGGACACCCGTCGCTCGGAGGGTCGCGGGGTGGAGGAGGCACGCGGGATTCCCCGCGTTCGAACGTCCGGGCTATCCCGGGCGTCCATCTATACACTCCTGAGCGACTGCGCTGTGTCTCAGAACGTCGGTTGGTTTCCGCACTCACTGGATCGAAACGACAGTTCAGCCTCCCTTGTGAACCGAGCAACCAGAGACGATTACCAGACGCCGCTTCACTTCCGGGAGGCGTTCGAGCGGATAATCGGGGTCGTGATTTCCAGTTTCGGGCATTGTCCGCTCATGCGTGGCCCAGCAGGGAGTGGACCACCGAATCCACGGGACGACAACCTCACATGGTAAAATTTTTATTCGTTTTCGCACTGCGAGTGTTCCGTGCGACGGACGACGTCACGACTGCCAGAACACACGTCGCGTAGATCATTTCTCGCTGGTACAGGCGGCCTGCTTACGGTGTTCGCCGCGGGTCGGCGACTTCGCAGTCGACCGGAGGGAGTGTCGGAAGACCCGTGGCCGCAGGCGCGCAAAACACCGAGCAACGACCTTTTCGTGTCCGATCGAACCGGACCGAGGTCGTCACTAACCGAGCGCTGGACAGTCTCTCTCGAGGGTGAGTCGACGCCGCTCCCTGTCGTCTTCGACGGTACTGCGTATCTCGGGGACGGTAGCAGCTCCGTATATGCTATCGACCTGGCGAGTGGGCAGGTCACGTGGGAACAGGGACTGGACATCGGGATCGAGTGTGCCCCCGCGGTCTTCAACAATACCCTCTACGTAGTGACGAACGACGGGCGGATATACACGATGGAACCGGACACGGGGGAACAGCAGCTTCTGGGACGTGTCCCCGCCGGTGACGACGAGGCAACACACTCACCGGTCGTCGTCGACGACACGCTTCTCGTGGAACGGGGACGCGCACTCAGGGCGGTCGGACTCGAATCGGGGGAACAGCGATGGTCGAACGAGGACATGTTCAGTTCGACGACTCACGGGTTTGCTGTGGCTGATGGGTACGTGATCTATACCAACCGGGACGGTAAGCTCCTTGCAGTATCACTCTCTGACGGAACGACGCAATGGTCACGGAGCCCGGACTACGACGGCGGCGAGTTCATGCAGACACCAGTGGTGAGAGACGGCACAGTCTATTGCGGGTCGAAGTACACGGCCTCGTCAACCGAGGACGGCACTGTTGGTATTCATGCACTCGATCTCGCGGACGGGAATCAACAGTGGCGCCATGTCTACGATGGATACAACCCACTGTCTGGGGTCTATCCTGTCGTTACGTCCGACCGTGTATACTTCGATACTGCTGCCTATAGCCGAGACGGAAGAGAAATAACGTCTTACAGCAACCTGAACTCGCTCAGCGGCGCCCACGCCCCGTTCGACGGAACGTACTTTTACGACCTCGCCGGGTTCGGTGACGCGCTGTATCTGAAGCAACCAGTAGAAGGCAAACTCGGTACGGCGGATCGTTTCGAGTTGGAGGGGGTGAGTACACCGAACGATACGGATCTCGTACTGCTGGATCGGGCAGTACTCTTCCGAACAGAAGGTGGTGGCCTCGCACTCTTCGAACAAGAATCCGTACCCACTCCGACGCAGACACCTGTGCCAACTGAGAATCCAACGCCGACGGACACGCGGGCACCGTCGGGAGAAACGCCTGGGGGAAGCACCGAGAGGCCACCTGACGAAACACCGGGAGGCGGCACAGACGGGCCGTCCGGTAGGTCACCGGGAGGCGGGACGACACGGCCGCCAGGCGAGACACCGAGCGGTGGGACGGCGCGACCACCAGGCGAGACACCGAGCGGTGGGACGGCGCGGCCGCCCGGTGAAACGCCGAATGGTGGTACGGACGGCACATCGAATCCGCCGTTCGGAACGCAAGCGGGGCCGAACGATCGTCCGGGGACACAGAGCGGACGTGTGGGTGGGGACAGCAGGATCCCGGTGTTGAGTCGGTTCGACGATTCTGGCGCCTCGCTAGGTCTGGGTATCGGACTCCTTGGCGTGCTCGGTGTGGGCGGCTATCTGGCCTATCGGCGGGCAACCGACGACGACGCCGACACAGCAGACAACAGATAACGACCGACTGATAGAACCCGCTACGGCGCTTGTTCTTGCCAGAGAGTACGTGGATGGGAGTGACACACCGCTACAGACGAAAGCAGCAACGCGTTCGAAAGCAGCAACACCGCTCGGGATAATCGTCGAAAGAACCGACAGAACGAACGGATTGGACCCGGACGGGAGACGTTTTCCGCGGCCCACACGACCGGTGACAGCTTCAGTCGGATTCTCACCGACGCTTGTCCACTCGGGCTTTAATCGGGCTTGCACCGACCGTTGCCAGCTGGGCTGGCCTTTAGCCGGGCTTGCACCGGCCTTGCCTGGTGAGCGGACTTCAGTCGGATCCTCGCCGACGGTTGCCGTCGTATTCCCGAACTCCGCTTGCGCGTGGTCCGGTACTTGGCCTTCGCCCTCCACCACCATGGTGGTCGAGCGTCGGGCCGCCGTGGTTCTCCTTCGAGACCTGTGTCCTCGTGACCGTCTTACCGGTCCTTCGGTTCTGGCCTCTACTCCGTCCCGTCTCGCCCGTTCAAGGACGATTCGGGTCGGAGCGTCCGGTGTGTCCCCGACCGCTCTGTCGGGAATTCATGGTACGTGTTGGCATAACATAAATCTATCGGCCAGTTACGTCAGTCGGGCGAGCGGTGGACCCCAGACAGAGAGAGGGATCCGTCTCAGTCGCCCTTGCAGAAACAGGGGTCCTCGGCGGTCGAATCGCGGGAGACGCCGCCATCGGTGGCGACGTCCTCAGCGTTCCGTCGATAGGGTCGGACCGTCTCGCGGAAGCTCCCAGGTAACGATTCGACCCGCGTCGTCACCGACCGGCTCCCCGAACGGGCGAGCGCCAGGTAGTGAAACGAGTCGCTCCCGATGACGACGAACCCGGCGAAGACGACGAGGAAGCCGGTGACCGCCGACGGCGAGACGGTCTCGTCCAGCAGCGCCCAGCCGCCGAGCGTCGCGACGAGGGGAACCACGTAGAAGACGAGGTTCGCCCGGATCGCGCCGGTCACGTCGACGAGTCCGAAGTAGGTGATGTACGCCAGCGCACCGGCAAAGAGGCCGACGTATCCGAGTGCGACCAGCGCTGCCGGCGTCCAGGTCACGCTCGTGACGGACTCGCCAGCGCCCAGACTCAGGAGGTGACAGAGCACGGCGGCCGGCACCAGCCCCCACGCCGTCCGGACGGTACTCGACAGGTCGCTGTCGGCCCGCCGGATGAGGACAGTCCCGAGCGCTCCCGAAACTGCCGACCCCAGCAGGAGCAACTTCCCGACGACACCGCCCGCCAGCAGGTTCGCCGGGTCGGGGCTGACGACGAGTCCGACCCCGAGGAGTCCGAGCGCCATCCCGACCGCGCCCCGTCGCGAGAGGCGCTCGTCGGCGACCAGCGTCGCCGCGAACACCGGCGTCAGCACCGGGTTCAGGCTGGCGATGATCGATGCGACCCCGCTCGTCACGTACCCCTGGCCGACGAACAGCAGTGCGTTCGTGAACCCGACCGCGAGCACGCCCGTCGCGAGAATACCCCCGACATCGCCACGAGTCCGTGGCAGCAGGTCCTCGCGAGACCGGGTGACCACGACGTACGACAGCAACGCGAGCGCCGCCACGTCGAACCGCAACGCGACGAACAGAAGCGGCGGGAAATACGACAGTCCGGCCTTCGCCGCGACGAAGGTCCCGCCGAAGAACACACTCGTCGCCAGGAAGAACACGGCCACTCGCCGCTTCATCTACCCGTCTGCCTCCGATTCGTCCGACGTCCGCCGACGAAAAACGCCTGCCGCGCCCGCCGACCAGTCTTGCACGCTCATTACCGGATCGGAGGATTCAGAGCCTTATAGGTCCGTCCAGAAAACCTTGTACGCCGGGAAATCGCCGCGGCGTCTATCGGAATTTCGGCCCCTGAAACGATTTCACGGTGCGAAAACGGTTTCCGGGCGGCAGACAGACGGCCACCATGGAAGCGTCGCTGGCGGAGGTCGAGTTCCTCGCGCTCTCGGCAAACAGGGTCGAGGTGCTCCGGTTGCTGGCCGAACGACCGCGCGACCGGTCGGAACTGGCCGCGGAGACGGGCGCGTCCCAGGCGACACTCGGGCGCATCCTCGCCGACTTCGAGGAGCGGTCGTGGGTCGAGCGCCGCGAGCGCGAGTACGTGGCGACGGCGACGGGTCGCCTCGTCAGTCGCGGGTTCACCGACTTGCTCGACGTTCTGGCGACCGAGCGGGAGTTACGTGGCGTCGTCGAGTACCTGCCCGACGAGGAACTGACCTTCGACCTGCGACACCTCTCCGATGCCACCGTCACCGTTCCGTCGGGAACCCGGCCTGACGCACCGTTACAGCGACTCCTGGACCTCGAACGAGAGGGGAGAGAGGTACGGGCGTTCTCCCACGCGTTCAACGAGCGCAGTCTCTCGCTTACGGCCGAACGCGCCCGTGACGACGACCTGTCGTTTAGAGGTGTCTTCTCGCGGGGTGCGATCGACGCACTCGCGAGCGACGACGAACTCCGGCGGACGCTGCGAGAACTCCTCGCCGCCGAGGACGCGTCCGTCCGCGTCTACGACGGGGAGGTCCCGCTGGCGGGGTCGATCGTCGACGACACCGTCAACTTGCTCGTCCGTGACGAGAACGGGGTCCTCCAGGCCGCTATCGATACCGACGACGACGTCGTCCGCTCGTGGGCAGAAGACACCTTCACGAGCTACTGGGAGGCGGCGACGCCGTTCGACCGGCGGGACCTCTGGGAGTGAACGCTCCCCGTCTTTCCTGATCCCGGCCAGTCAGTCGTCGCCTGGTCCCAGTCAGTCAGTCGTCGGCCGGTTCGACGACACCATCGACGTTCGAGAGTTCGATGCCCCCGCCGATGGTGCGGTTCGGATAGGGGATGTTGATGCCCTCCTCGTCGAAGCGTTCCTTGACGGCCTTGACGTAGTCGGCGCGGGTCTTCACGAAGTCCGCGCGACTGGGGTTACCGATCCAGATGCGTGACTGGAGTGCGACCGAGGAGTCGCCGAGTTCGACCAGTCGCACCGACGGGCCCGGGTCTTCGAGGATGTCCGGGTTGGCCTCTGCCTCCTCGATGATAATCTCCGTCGCCTTGTCGATGTCGTCGTCGTAGCCGATACCGAAGTCGAACTTCAGGCGGAGTTCGTCCTTCGCGACGGGGTTTTTGATGACGCCGTCGGTCAACTGGGAGTTCGGCACGGTCAGCAGTTCGTTGTCGAAGGTACGCACCCGGGAGACGCGCAGGCTGATGTCCTCGACGACACCCGAGTTGCCGTCCCACTCGATCCAGTCGCCGATGCGGAACGGTTTGTCGGTGAAGATGAAGATGCCGGCGACGAAGTTCGCGAGTACGTCCTGCATGGCGAAACCGATCGCCAGCGTCGCGGCCGCACCGACCGTCGCGATGGCCGTCAGGATGTTCCCGTAGCCCGCGAACGCGAAAGCGATGCCGACGGCGGCGAAGCCGACGATGATCCCGGTCAACTTTCGGAGGGGCTTGCGCGCGTGTTCGTCGAGTTCTCGCGATTTGAGCACGCGGTTGACCAGCGGGACGACCGTCACCCGTCCGAGGAGATACACCACGATGGCCACGACGACGAACGTGACCGCCGAGCCGATGGCGTTGGCCAGCGATACGTTGAGCCCGAGTGCCTCCACGAGCAGGTCGGCGACCGGCCCCGACACCTCCACCTGGTCTGTCTGGAGCGGGATCGCGACCGGCAGGCTCATCGCTCGTACACCGCCGTGTGCCCGCGGGTTCGTACCAGGTCCGCCCCGGCGCGGTCTGCGAGTTCTTCCGCGAGTTTCTCGGTCGTCGTCCCGCCGCGGGCCGCCCGGAGGAACTTCACTTTCACGAACTCCGCGTTCCCCAACTGGTCGCCGAGTTCGTCGACGACCGGGTCGATGCCGTTCTTGCCCACCCGAAGTGTCGCGTCTAGGTCGTGTATCCGCTGTTTCCGCGTCCCGTCGCTCATGTGTCCTTACGTTGGGAGCGATCGATTCAAGTCTTACGGGTGGGAACGCCGGCGCTGAGCGGGGTTGTTCGGGCCGGAACGGCCACCGTCACCCCTCGTAGGAGTATCGCTTCTGGTGGCCACAGTCACAGGTGACGACGACGTGGCCGTCCTGGAGGCGAACCCGGGCATTGCGTCCAGGACGGAGGTAGGCGTCACACCGGTCGCAGGTGAAACGGACGAACTCCCGGGGGAGGGCGAGTCTGTTTCGCTCGGCGATCCGGCGGGCCCGGCGGACGTACCGGCGCGCCCGCTCCTCGTGGCCGTCGACGGTCGCCTCCCGTGCGAGCGCTTGCAACCGCTCGATGCGCTCGCGGGCGATCTCCTCGGTGCTCACTGTCCGGGGGGTCGGTCCGACTGCCTCTATGCGTTGCGGTCCGCGGCGCCGATACCGGGCCTCGGGGCGGCAGTCGCCACTCAGTCGCGACGCTCGACGCGCAACTCGATGGGGTCGACCGGTCGGGTCGTGATACTCACCGACAGGTCGACGTCCGGGTCCGAGACGAGTTCGGGGCTGTACTCCCGGGCGAGCGTCGCGAGTATCAGTTTCCCTTCGACCATCGCGAACTGCTGGCCGATACACCGGCGGGGCCCACCGCCGAAAGGGAAGTACGCAAAGTCCGGACGGTCGCTCTCGCCGGCGAATCGCTCCGGCCGGAAGGCCATGGGGTCGTCCCAGAAGCGCTCGTCCCGGTGGGTCGTCCACTGCGACGGTGCCACCGTCGCGCCTTCCGGGAGAGTATAGCCGCCGAGTTCGAGCCGTTCGGTCGTCTCCCGTGGGATCTGGGGCACCGGCGGGTAGATCCGCATCGCCTCTTTCAGGACGCGCTCGGTGTACGCCAGGTCCGGCAGGTCCCCGAACTCGGGTGGCCGGTCGCCGAGTACCTCGTCGAGTTCGGCGACCAGTCGCTTCTCGACTTCGGGATTCTGCGAGAGCAGGTACCAGGTGAACGTGAGCGCTGTCGCGGTCGTCTCGTGGCCGGCGAACAGGAACGTCATGAGTTCGTCCCGGAGGAGTTTCTCCGACATCCCCTCGCCATCCTCGTCGGTCGCGGCCAGCAGCATCGAGATGAGGTCGTCGTTGTCGCCGTCGTCGAGTTTCTCTCGCTTGGCAGCGACGAACGTCTCGATGACCTCCTCCATCTCGTCGATGCCCTCGCGGTACCGGCGCCACATCGGGATCGGCACCCAGCGTGGCACCATCCGCGCGACGGGCTGTTTCGCCGGCTGGCCCGGTTCCTGGAGGTTCTGGACCGTCTCGCGGATCCCGCGCTTCTCGTAGTCCATGTCGGCACCGAAGATGGCCTTGACGAGGATGCGCAGGGTCAGCGCTTTCATCTCGTCTTCGACGTCGACGACGGCGCCGTCCGCCCAGTCGTCGGCCGCGCCGTGGGCTTCGTCGGCGATCGTGTCTGCGTAGTCGGCGATACGGTCCATGTAGAAGGCCGGCTGGATCCGTTCGCGCTGGCGTTCCCACAGTTCACCCTCGCTGAGTATCAGGCCCTGGCCGATCAGGTCGCCCAGGTCCTCCTGACTCTGGGTCGCCTTGTCGAAGCGCTCCCGGTCCGAGACGAGCACTCGCTCCACGAGTTCGGGGTGGTTGACCAGGTAGAGGTCACCCATCCCGAGGATCCGTAACGTGACGAGGTCGCCCTCGCTCGCGGCGGCTTCGAACAGCCCGCCCTGCTCGCGAACGAGCTGGTGGGTGTTGCCGATGACCGGGAGACCGTCGTAGGTCGGCGGGTCGCTCTCGTGGACCGGAGGGGTACCCTCGCGACTCTCGGTGCCACGCCCTCCCACTGCCACGCCGTCTGACTGTCGACTATCTGCCATACCCGGGGCTTCGTGGCGCTCCCTTGTTCAAACGGGCGCACTGTCTCCGAGTCTGAAACACGTTCCCTGTCTGGCGCGGTCAGATCGGGTCGGGTGCGGCCGGGCCGGACCGGGCCGGGACCGTATCACTCCGACTGGCTGTCGACAGTTCGACCGGGGGGACTCGGCTGTCCGGACCCGGCCCAGCGAAGCGTGAGGACGCAGACTCCGCCGGAGAGGACGAGTCCACCGGCGACCGCGAAGGCCGGGAGATAGCCCGCTTCGGCGACGACGCCACCGAGCAGGCTCCCCAGAGCACCAGCGCCGGCCGCGAGCGCCGCGTAGACGCCCAGCGCCTCGCCCTTGATCGCGGGCGGTGCCAGTCGCGTCACGACCGTCGTCCCCGTGACGGCGATGACGGCCCACGTCACGCCGACGACGAGAAACGCGGCGCCGACGGCGGCGAGTGCCGCCCTGTCGTCGACGACCAGCAGGCCTGCGGCGCCGACTGCCGGGAACGCCAGCGCCCGGACGCCGAGCCCGCCGACCTGCAGGAGGGCGGGGTCGCGTCGACTCGCGAGGTCGCCGACCCGTGCGTAGAGCGCGGCCGACCCGACGCTGTTGACGAGATAGAGACCGAAGACGACGCCGTCACCGAAGCCGGCGCCGTCGACCGTGTCGGTGAGAAACAGGGGGAGCGGCGCGAAAAAGGCCGCGAAACCGGCGAAGAAGAGGCCAGCGGCCCCGAAGTAGGCGGCGAGACGCGGCGTCAGCCGCTGGAGGAACACTCGCGGGTCCAGCCGTCGGGTCGCGAAGTAGAGCCGCGAGGGCCAGACCGGGACGGTCGTCCCCCGGATGCCGACGCGCTGGGACCGACCGAGCGCCCGCGAGACGGGTTCGGACCTGGGTCTGCGAACGTCCGTGGGCAACCAGCGCCAGGCGCCGACGGTCCCGACGGCCGCACAGGCGCCACACCCGAGGAAGAAGGTCCGCTGGGCGAACAGCGGGGTGGCGACCCGCGACCCGACCGCGACCCAGACCGTCCCGAGCAGGAGCCCGCCGGCCCACCCCCAGCCGTGGTACTTGTTGAGGCGACCGAAGCGGGCGGGCCACTCGGCCTCGCGCGCGCCGACCGTCGAGAGCAGCGTCACGACCGGGCCCGCGGCCGCCGCGGCGAACCAGACGACGGCGTTGGCCGCGACGACGGGCCAGATACCGGGCAGGACTGGCAGCGCGAGAAGCGTTGCGGCGACGAGACCGAGACTCCCGACGAGATAGCTCCGCCGGTGGCCGGTCCTGTCGGCGAGCCGACCCACGAGCAGCGCACCCGGAGCGCCTGCCAGGGCCGCCGTCCCGGCGAGGACGCCGAGGGCGGTCGCGCCGCCGCCCAGGACGACGACGTACAGCGGCACGAGCAGTGAGGCCCCGCCGAGGGCGACGCCAGCCAGCGCCCACGCGAGCAACCACCTGTCCGTGTCCATCGAGCAGTCCTGGGGCGTCCGATTCCAAAGGTCTGTCCACTGCCCTCACGACTGCCGAAATCGACCGAAACGTCCGAAACGAGGGTATCTGATACATCTATCTGCGGATCAGCAAGATAGCAATACATTAAGCCCCAGTCGTCCAACGTGGGTGCCATGGGCCCGCCCAGGGTGGCCGCGTTCACCGACTCGTACCTGCCGACGGTCAACGGGGTGACCTACACTGTCGACACCTGGCGCGAGCAGTGGGTCGACCGCGGCGGTCGGATGCACGTCGTCTACCCGGACGGCGACCACGACCCGCGCCGGGACGAACACCCCGTCAGCAGCGTCCCCTTCCCCTTTTACGAGGGCTATCGCGTCGGCCTGCCCGGCCTGCCCGACGCCGTGGCCGACGTCGACCTCGTCCACGCCCACACGCCGTTCGGACTCGGCCTCGCGGGGCTCCGACTCGCCCGCAAACACGACCTGCCGGTCGTCGCCTCCTACCACACGCCGACCAGCGAGTACGCCGCCTACCTCGCATTCGCCGACCGCATCGAACAGGCTATCGAGCGCAGCGCTACGGGCTACGAACGACGCTTTCTGGACCGGACCGACGTCGTCGTCGCGCCGAGCGAGCGCACCGCCGACCACGTCCGCGAGGAAGTCGACACCGACACCCGCGTCGTCGTCGTCCCCAACGGCGTCGACGTCGAGTTCTTCCGGCCAGTCGACGCCACCGACTTCCGCGCGCGCCACGGCCTGCCCGACGGGCCGCTCGTCGGCTACACCGGCCGTCACGGCTACGAGAAGAACCTCGACGCTATCGTCGACGCCGCCGAAGAACTCGACGTGACGCTCGTCTTCGGCGGCGACGGCCCCGCCCGCGAGGACCTCGAGGCACGAGCCGCCGAGGCCGACGTCGACGCCCGCTTTCTGGGCTTTCTCGACCGCGAGGAACTGCCCGCCTTCTACTCGGTGCTCGACGTCTTCGCGTTCCCGAGTCCCGTCGAGACCCAGGGGATCGTCGCACTGGAGGCAAACGCCTGCGGGACGCCCGTTGCAGGCGTCGCGAGTGCGGCGCTGGCCGACACCATCGACCAGGGCGAAACCGGCTACAAGGCACCGCCCGACGATATCGCGGCGTTTCGCGACGTGATCGCCCGGACGCTCGCGGAACGCGACTCTCTCCGGGAGGAGTGTCTCGCTCGCCGTGAGGCCGTCAGCGTCGACCACTCGGTCGACCGTCTCACCGACGTCTACGCGAGCGCTCTCGACGCACGCATCGACGCCTGAAGTTATACTGTAGCCGACATGTGATCTTGTTCGACTGGCAGATTCCACGGATCGTGTAATCGAATACGCCGTCTGGAGCCTGTCCAGTCGGCAACTGGGTGAAACTGATGCAGAGCGACCGTATTCGTTAAAACACCCCGGGACGAACATGTTGGTCATGGAGAGTGAGTCCCTGGTCACGTACGTGGCGCGTTCGGAGCTCCGGTCGACGGTGTTGCGTGCTATCGAGCGTGTCCCCCGTCCGACGCGTGCCCTCCACGACGACCTCGACGTGAGTCAGTCGGGGGTGTACAAGACGCTGGACGAACTGACCGAGCGCGGGCTCGTCCGCGAGGCCGACACCGGAGCCCAGCAGTGGGTGCTCACGGCTCGCGGTCGCATCGTGGCCGACGAACTAACACGACAGGGGTCCCTCGACGACCTCCTGGACGACGAGTTCTGGGAGAGCCACGACGTGTCGGTGATGCCCCGGCGGTTCCGGCGGCGTCTCGCCAGCGTCGGTGAGTGGGACCTCTACCGCAACCCGGCGCGCAACCCGCAGTTGCTCGAACGCTGGGCAGTCGAACTCTTCCGCGAGGCCGACTGGATACTCGTCGGCGCGCAGGTCTACTACCCGCGCTTCGCGAACGTCGTCGACAAACTCGCCGGCCGTGGCGTCATCGACGCCGAGACGATCGTCGACGAACGCCTCGTCTCCGAGTCCGTCGAGCGCTACGCTGGTACCGGGTCCGCCACGGTCGCGGACCCCCCGACAGGCGTCGACGAACGCGTCTGCTCGCTCGATTTCTCCTTCGCAGTCACGGAATCTGTCTTCGCCCTGTCGCTGCCGACTCAGGACGGTATTTCGGACCTCGACGTCGTCCTCGTCGGGTCCGGCGAGGCCGCCGTCGAACTCGGTCGCGACGTCCACGACTACTACTGGGACCGGGCCGACCCCGTCGAGGAACGGCTCGCGACCGCTTGAGCCTGAGAGCGGCTACCGGCGTGTCCCCGACGAGTAGGGTCCTGCCAGGTAAGTCCAACCCCGCGGTGCGACTACGACCTCGCCAGGCGAGTCTGCCCCCGCCAGGTGAGTTAGTCACTGGGACGGGATCGACCGAGTTCAATCACTCGGACGGGGTCGGCCGGGGAACGTCTTCAGTTTCTGCGTGAACGGGTCGTAGGTCGACTGGTGACACTGACAGAGGACCTGGTTCTCCGCGCTCGAGTCCATCGCGGGCGGGTGTTTGAAACCGGGGACACAGCAGTAGTGCGTACACTTGTTGAGCCAGGCGATGAACCCCTGCTCGGTGCTGGCGGCGAGCCACTCGTCGTCTTTCGCGGCCTCCTCGATACGTTTGCTACGGAGGATCTGGACGGGGATCGACTTCTCGGCGTCCTGTGAGCGCCAGGTGCCTGCCGCAGGTTTGCCGACACCCGCATCGCCGATATCGTTGTTCCACGTCTCGTAGTCGGCGAAATCCTCGACGGTGTAGCGCTCTCCTTCCTCCTTGGCCTCGCGTTGCCACTCGTAGTTTTTCCCTTTGTTCGCGCGGAACGTGTTGTCGAGGTCGGCTTCCGGCGCGAGCCCCGGGTGAGCCTCGACGCCGCAGTACTGGAACCAGTCCGAGCGGTACTCGACGCCGCCGAGTTCCTCCTTCGCGACGCCGTCTTCGATTCTATCGTCCGGCCAGACCCCCTTCACGTAGCCGTCTTCGACCGTCACGGGGATCTGGCTCATGCCACGGGGTGCCGGGCCGTCGGTGTTGTCGATCACCATCGCCTGCACCGACCCGCCGCCTTTCCCGGTCGGGCTCGTCGAGACGTTCACCGCCGAGGCGCCCGCGGTCCCGACTGACCCGAGCGCCGAACTGCCGATGACTCCCTTGACGAACCGTCGCCGACCGGTCTCTGGAGGGTACTTGTCGCGGTCCATACCCGAACTCCACCGAACTCGTCCTTAAAATTTAAATTATCTGATGTGTAACGGGCTACGGCGGATGTGCGATTCCACGCGGCGTGGAACGTCTCGGTCGGTATCGTCACGTTCCGGTGGTATCCTGGTGTTCGTAGCTCACGACGTTCAGATCGGCGTCGAGCGTGAGAGTCAGCGTGGCGTGGTCGGTTTCGATCGTCGTCTCCACCCGGAGTGGTTCCTCGTCGACGATCCGCTCGGCCGAGTCCAGTATCGGGTCGACCTCCCAGAGCGGCGTCTCCCGGACGTCGATGCCCGCTTCGTGGAGGAGTGAGACGACCGCCGGGTGGTCGAGGACCGCTCCAGAGACCAGCGAGTACGACACGTGCTCGCAGACCTGGCAGGTAAAGGAGAGGTTCCAGCTCTCGCGCAATCGACCGTCATCGTCACGCTCGATCGACTGTTCCAGGGGCCCGCCACAGTACAGACAGAATCCCCGGTTCATCCGTTCTATCTCCGTCAGGAGGTGTTTGCCGAGCAGTCCCGGCAGTTCCTCGGGGTCCGCCGTCGCGACGAGGACCGGCGGCGCCTGCATATCGGCGGCTCTGGTCCCACAGCCCCGACAGTCGACGACCATGTGGCCGTCCTCGTAGCCGAGTTCGAGCGTCTCGCCACACTCCGGACAGTCGCCCACTGGACGCGGCTCCATCGACGTCTCCAGGTCGGTGAACTCCCCGGAGACGGCCGCACCGACGACGCGCTGACCGGCGACGGTCAGGCGATACCCGTCGTCGACTTTCCTGACGAACTGTGGCGTCAGCTGGTCGAGGTGGTAGTTGAACCCCCCAGAGTCACCGACGTCCGCCGCTCTCCTGAGTGTCTCGAACGAGACTGTCTGTGCCCCCGTTCCGGCGGTCAGGTCCCACAGCGCCGTCAGGACGGCAAAGCGCGTCTCGCTCGCGACCAGACTGAACGCCTCGCTCGGGTCGACTGACTGGTCCGCGGGCTCGGTCATGCACCCCAGTTCAGTCTGGAACCCTTTGACCGTTCGGCCGGAGCCACCCGACGAGACCCATCGGTCGTCAGTCGTCAGTCGCCAGTCGGCGGGTGGCTCGGCTACTCGACGGTGGTTCGACTACTCGATGCCTGCCGTCCTCGCTCGTGCGAGCGAAGCTACTGTTGTACCTGTGAGACCGACAGAAAGCAGCGGTGAGTCACTTCGCTTGCGGGTTGTTCGACCGGCGATACGTACCGACCATCTTCCACAGCGTCTTGTCGATGTCCTCGTCGGTCGTTTCAGAGCGGATCTGGCGGTACAGTTCCTCCGAGACGGTGATCTCGGGCATCACCAGTCTGTACAAGTCCGAATAGCATAAATCCCTGCTGAGTACGGAACGAGTAAATCTTTGGAAAACGGCGGTTTCGGGCCGTCAGGCCAGCGCGCTCCCGGCCCGGATTATCTCCCGTTCGCCGAATGCGGGGCCGACGAACTGTAACCCGACCGGGAGTCCCTCGTCGGTCTCGCCCGCAGGGACAGAGATGGCGGGCAGATTCGCCATGTTGACTGGCGTCGTGTTCGCGTCGGCGAGATACATCGTGAGCGGGTCGTCCAGTGACTCGCCCATGGCCATCGGCGGGACGGGCATCGTCGGCGACGCGAGGACGTCAGCCTCGGTCAGTGCCTCGTCGAAGTCCTGCTGGATCCAGGCGCGGGCGTCCTGGGCCTTGGCGTAGTACTTGTCGTGATAGCCCGCCGAGAGGGCGTACGTGCCGAGGAGAACCCGACGTTTGACCTCGTCGCCGAAGCCCTTGCGCCGGGACTCGGCGAAGGTCTCGTTCCAGTTGCCGTCGTAGCCTCCGGATTGCCCGTAGCGGACGCCGTCGAACCGCGCCAGGTTCGAGGACGCCTCGCTCATCGCGATGACGTAGTAGGATTCGACGGCGTATTCGACCGAGGGCAACTCGACCTCGTGGGAGCTCGCACCGCGGTCTTCCAGGTCGGCGATGGCATCCCAGAAGACCTCGGTCACGCGTTCGTCGGCTCCCTCGACCAGTTCCGTCGGGACGCCGATGTCCAGGCCGTCGACGTCGCCGTCGGCCGCGGACGCGTACTCCGGTTGTTCACTCTCGGCCTCCGGCGGCGCGCGCGTCGTCGCGTCGCGTCCGTCCGGACCGGCGATGACTTCCAGCAACTCGGCGGCCGCCTCGACGGTCGGTGCGATGGGGCCGATCTGCTCCAGCGAGTTGGCGTAGGCGACCAGCCCGTACCGTGAGACCAGCCCGTAGGTGGGCTTGATGCCGACGACGCCACAGAAGGCGGCGGGACAGCGGATCGATCCACCCGTATCCGAGCCCAGCGCCATGTCGGCGTCGCCGGCCGCGACGACGGCCGCCGACCCACCCGAGGAGCCACCGGGGACGTGTCCCGGCGCCGCAGGGTTCTCGACGGGGCCGAAGGCCGACGTCTCGGTGGTCGTCCCCATGCCGAACTCGTCCATGTTGGTCTTGCCGGGGATCGTCGCACCGGCGTCTTTGAGGCGCTCGACGACCGTCGCGTCGTAGGGCGGGACGTAGTCGTCGAGCATCGCTGACCCGCAGGTCGTCCGGACGCCCTCGGTCGAGATGTTGTCCTTGACGGCGACGGTCTTGCCTGCGAGTGGCCCTTCCTCGGCACCATCGATCTCCTCGACCGTGACGTAGGCGTTGTAGTCTGTCGACATCGTCACGACACCCGTGGTCCCTTGAAGTAGCCGTCCTCCGTCTCGGGCGCGTTCGAGAGCGCCTCGTCCTGGCTGAGGCCCTCGTGGCGCTCGTCGGGGCGCATCACGTTGGCGAGTTCCTCCTCGCGCTCTATCTCGGGCACGTCGTCGAGCGCCTCGAAGGACGCGAGGATGTCGGCGAACTGCTCGGTGAACCGGTCGACGTCGTCGTCGGCCAGGTCGACCCGCGCGAGGTCCGCGACGTGGCGTACCTCCTCCGGGTCGACCGCGTCGGCGTCGGTGCCGGCGTCTTCAGCGTCGTCACTCATATCTCTCGACTGTCCCGGCGCGGCGGTAAGGATTTCGATGCTGGAAGCACGACCGATACGTATCACTGCGTCGACCCGCGGACCTGTCTCACTACGCCGACTCGGCGACCCCGCAGATTCGCCGACCCCGCCGACCCCGCCGACCCACCGACCCCGCTGACAGGTGGGTTCCCGACTGTGCGCGAGCGTTACCATATCGGAAACTTATCTTTCGGATTCCGCCAAAAGATTTAAGTCGCCGCACTCACAACAGGAAAGCGAGTGAGAGCGTTTTCGCGGCATCTGGCCGCCGAAGTCCCCAACCAATGACCGACACCACGACCCGACGATACGCGAGTACGCGCGAGAAAGAACCGGAGGAAGAAGTCGAGGAGGAGCGCGAAGAGGAGTCTGTCTGTCCGGAGTGTGGCGGGAAGCTCACGACGGACAGCGAACACGGCGAGACGGTCTGTTCGGAGTGCGGTCTCGTCGTCGAGGAAGACGAGATCGACCCCGGCCCCGAGTGGCGAGCCTTCGACGCAGGCGAGAAAGACGAGAAGTCCCGCGTCGGCGCGCCGACGACGAACATGATGCACGACAAGGGGCTGTCGACGAACATCGGCTGGCAGGACAAGGACGCCTACGGCAACGCCCTG
>Ga0207718_100227_pt1 | contig 60338 bp, 61 predicted proteins | sample A23M2SouthBayCA_FD_187749 | JGI IMG/M metagenome (GOLD analysis project Ga0207718, IMG submission 187749) | Aerobic enrichment media microbial communities from Eden Landing Ponds, California, USA - A23 M2 (SPAdes) | ecosystem: Environmental > Aquatic > Marine > Unclassified | place: Emeryville...
CACCGCCGGGCTGGGAGACGATGTGGAAAGGTCTCAAGAAACTTCAGACCTGGGCGGAGGGATACGAACTGCACTCCTGAGACTTATGGGTAAGAGACAGGAGTTTACTCGTGGGTAGCTGACACCAGCGGTTCGACCAGGTCTCGACCCGCGGCCAGGAGTTCGTCGACGCGCTCGTCGGAGCCCGCTTCGGCGTAGACGCGGAGTTTGGGTTCCGTGCCGCTCGGGCGGACGAGCACCCACGACCCGTCGTCGAGGAAGACTTTGAACCCGTCGACCGTCGAGACCCTGTCGACTGCGGCGCCGGCCATCGAATCGGGGAGTGCGCCCTCCAGGTCCGCCAGTACCGACTCCTTGCGGTCGTCGGGGCAGTCGACGCTGATCCGTGACTGGTGGATCTCGCCGTGTTCGTCGAGCAACGCGGCGACGCGCTCGTCGTAGGACTGCTCGGCGGCGACGGCGGCGGCGACGAGCGCCACGAGCACGCCGTCCTTGTTCCGGAGGTGGGCCGTGAGCCCGAACCCGCCGCTCTCCTCGCCGCCCATCAGCGCGTCGTGGTCGGCCATGGCCTGGGCGACCCACTTGAAGCCGACCGGCGTCTCGTGCACAGTTTCAGCGTGGGACTCGGCGACGCGGTCGACGATCGAACTCGTGGAGACGGTGCGGACGACGTCGCCGCTCCGGTAGTAGGTCTCGGGGTCGGCGAGCACCTCACCCGACAGGAGGGCGTCGTAGGTGGCTGCGAAGAAGAGGTTCGGGTCCAGCGCGCCGCGGTCGGGCGTGACGACGGTCACGCGGTCGGCGTCGCCGTCGTTGGCGATCCCGAGGGTGGCGTCGGTCTCGGCGACCCGCTCGGCGAGCGTCTCGAGGCGCTCGGGCGCGGGTTCGGGGGAGTCGCCGCCGAAGGTGGGGTCCTGGTCACAGCGCAGGCGCTCGACATCGGCGCCCGCCCGTTCGAGGAGGTGGTCGGTGACGCCGCGCCCACTGCCGTGCATCGCGTCGTAGACGATCGTCGCGTCCGAGAGGTCAGTCTCGACCGCGGCGAGCGCGTGTTCGACGTAGGCGTCGACGAGGTCGACTTCCGTGATCTCGCCGCGCTCGTCCTCGGGGACGGTTTCGGGTGGGGCCAGGGCGGCCTCGATGTCGGCTGTCGTCTCGGGGAGAGCAGGGGCACCGCCTGGGGGGAGGAACTTCACGCCGTTGTACTCGGGCGGGTTGTGTGAGGCGGTGACCATCAGCGCCCCCGCCAGGTCGCGCTGGCGGACCGTCCAGGCGACGACCGGCGTCGGGACGTCTCGCTCGGGGACGAGGACGTCTATCCCGTTGCCCGCGAGCACGTCCGCGAGGTCCTCGGCGAAACCGGGCGAGGTCTCGCGGGCGTCGTAGCCGACGACCACCGTCCCGTCGCCGTCGAGGGCGGTCGCGACGGCCTGGCCGACCATCCGCAGTCGCTCCGAGGTGAACTCGTCGAGTGTCGCCCGCCAGCCGTCGGTCCCGAACGCGATCGCCGCCGCTTCCGTCGCCGCGTCGTGTTCCATACACGGAGGGTCTGTCGCCGGGATCAAAAAGACTCGCGTCGCGTCGTTCGTTGCGACTCGAATACGCTACTCCTCGGCGACGAACTCGGGAGCGACGTCGAGCCACGCCGGAACCCCGCCGTCGTCGACGACGCGCTCCTTTTCGGGGCGCGAGAGCTGTTTGAGTTCGTACTCCCGGGACATGGCGGCCGACCGGGAGGGGAACCCCTCGACGTGGACGAGTTCGAGGGGCGTTCGGCCGCGGGTGTACTTGGCGCCCTCGCCGGCGGCGTGTTCGCGGACGCGGCGCTCGACGTCCGTGGTGTAGCCCGTGTAGAACGTCTCGTCCCCACAGCGCAGGACGTACACGCAGTGGGCGGGCGACCGCTGGTCGGTCATCGGGCGATACGGTGGCCTCGCTTACGCCTCGGGAGCGCGCTCTCGGGCGACTTCGGCGATGCCGGCGTTGGCCGAACAGCTCGGACAGGCGTGGACGCGACCCGACTCGTCGCCGAAGACGCGAGCGAACTGGTCAGAGACGTGTGCGCCGCAGTGGTGACAGGTTGGCATTGGTTTCTGCCGGGTGTGATCCCGTACCAGTTCCTTCTTTCCCACTTAGTAAAACCGGTGTACCAACACTGTTTGGTTACCCCGAGGATACCGGCGAGAGGCGCCAGTGTCACGGTTTTTCCCCCCGGGCACCGTCGAGTTGTCTGGCGATCAGGCCGGCCTGAGCGCCCGCGGTGAAGCCGGCGTCGATGTTGACGACCGACAGGGCGGTACAGGACTGGACCATCCCCGAGAAAGCGGCCTGGCCGGCGCCGCCGTGGCCGTAGCCCGTCGAGACCGGTAACCCGATGACGGGGACGTCGACGAGTCCGGCGACGACAGTGGGCAGTGCACCCTCCCGGCCGGCGGCGACGACGAGGACGTCGTGTCGGCGAAACTCGTCGACGGCGTCGACGGTACGTGCGAGCGAGGCGACGCCGACGTCGTCGATACGGTCGACGGTCGCGCCCATCTCGCGAGCGATGGTCGCCGCTTCGGTCGCGGGGACGGCATCCGAGGTCCCGGCTGTGACGACGCCGACAGTCGCGTCGAGGTCCGGTGGGTCGAAGTCGACGGCGTGGGCGACCAGGACGCCCGCGCGGTCGTCGACTCGGATATCGGCGTCGGGATGGGCCTCGGCGAGTCGGTCCTCGACGGCGGCCCGGTCCTCGGCGTCGCTGCGGGTCACGACTGCCCGCCCGGTCGTCTCGATGGCCGTCGCGGCGAGCCCCGCGATCTCGCTCGGTGTCTTCCCGTCGCCCAGCACTGCTTCGGGGAGTCCGGCTCGCGCCTCGCGTGCGGCGTCGAACCGTCCGGCCTCGCCGGTCGCGTACCCGGCTAGCTCTGCCTCGGCCTGTGCGGGCGAGAGGTCGCCCACGGCCACTGCCTCCAGAATGTCGCGCATACCACCCGTCCGTTCCCGACCTACTTGACCGGTCGGACCCCACAAAATACTTAAACCCCACGGATCCGACGGGTCGGGCAGGCGTCGAACGGGCCTCAGACCCCCGTGAGAGGCGGCGAGAGCGGGTGTGATTGGGAAAGTTTATAAGCCATCCTTCTGAACACGTATCCTGTATGGCAGACCTCATTGTCAAGAATTCGGTCAAGGAAGAGCTCGACGAGATGAACGTGTCCCGCGACTTCTACGACGCGCTGGACGAGGAAGTCGCCGCGCTCCTCGACGACGCCGCCCGACGTGCGCAGGCTAACGACCGCAAGACGGTCCAGCCGCGCGACCTGTAGACTGGTCGAACCTTCTCCGTTTTTTCACACCGTCCAGGTGTAGCCTCGGCGCTATGGTTCGAATACCGACACGTCCGTCTCCGTCCCCAGGTGGACGGCGTCGGCAGCGTCGACGAACAGTCCGTGTGCGACCGCGCCCGGAAGCGCAGCGAGGTCCGCCGCCAGTCCGCCGGGGTCGGGCATCGCTCCGAAGTCACAGTCGAGCACGAGGTTGCCGTTGTCGGTGACGACGGGGCCGCTCTTTCGCTCGGCGCGGCGTAACTCGGGCTGGCCGCCCAGTTCCCGCACCGCCGCCGCGACGGTCGTTCTGGCGTCGGGCAACACCTCGACGGGGACAGAATGGTCGAGGACATCCGCCTCCTTGGTCGGGTCGGCGACGACCAGCAGTCTGTCGGCGGCCGTGTCGACCACCTTCTCGCGGGCGTGGGCGCCCCCACCCCCTTTGACGAGGTCCGCGCCCGCGAACTGGTCGGCGCCGTCGATGGCCACGTCGAGTCGGCCCCCCGTCTCGTCGAGCGTCGTCAGTTCGATGCCGGCCTCCACGGCGACTTCCCGCGCCTGGAAGGAGGTCGGGACGCCCTCGATATCGAGACCGGCGTCGACCTCGCGCCCGAGCGCCCGGATGGCGTGGGCGGCGGTGCTCCCGCTTCCCAGTCCGACGAGGGCGCCGTCGTCGACGGTCGCCGCCGCGCTCTCGCCGGCGCGACGCTTCGCCGCCTCGCGCTCACTGCGGTTCATAGCCGGGTAGTGACCGCCCCGCGTCAAAACGCTACCTCCTCGGCGACTGCGACGGCGTGGCTCCGCTCCCCAGACTGCCCCTGTTCCCCGGTGACGAGCGGTTCCTACAACCAGCATACACTACGAACGTCCAGTTCTATGTGAATCGTGATCAGGACACCTTATATCATCAAGTTCCGATAATAGGAAGGTTTAACCATCTCGATGGCTGTCACTCCAGTGATAGCAGCACAACCGCGTTCGATATTCGAATCGTACCGATGCCCGGACTGTACCGGCGCGATCACCTGGGAGGGCGAAGGCTGGCAGTGTGCGGACTGCGGGCACGTCCTCAACCACGGCGCAGACTGATACGGTCAGGAACTGTGTCGTGGTGTGGCCCCGGTGAGAAACAGTGGTCGGCCCGGTGAGACACCGACGCGAGTCGGTCACGCGGTCGCGGTCGTAGTTCTGCGGTTCTCTCTTCGATACGGCTCGACGAGCGGAAACTGTCGTCGCTCCCGTCGCGCTTTTGTCGGTGCCCTGCGACCGGAGAGACATGTTCGGAACCAGCGGTATCAGGGGAGCGGTGGGGGACGAGGTGACCGCCGACCTCGCGCTGTCGGTCGGTCGAGCGCTCGGTGCGGACGCCGACCGGGTCGTCGTCGGTCGCGACGCCCGCGAGAGCGGACTGGCGCTGCTCGACGCCCTCACTGCGGGGTTACGCGAGACGGGCACCGACGTCGTCGATCTCGGTCTCGCGGCGACGCCGACGGTCGCCCGGGGTGTCGGCTGGCGCGAGGCGGACGCCGGCGTCGTGGTCACGGCGAGTCACAACCCGGCCACCGACAACGGCATCAAACTCTGGCAGCCCTCCGGACAGGCCTTCGACAGCGCCCTGCAAGACGAGATAGCCGAGCGGGTCCGTGCGGACGACCCCGCACTCGTCCCGTGGGACGAACTCGGCGAGCGAGTCCATCGGGACGGTCGTTCGCGTCACGTCGACGCCCTCGCCGAAGCGGTCGACCTCGCGGAACCGCTCTCGGTCGCGGTGGACGTCGGCAACGGCGCCGGCGGCGTCACGGTCGACGCGCTGGAACGACTGGGGTGTCACGTGGAGACGCTCAACGCCCAGCCCGACGGGTCGTTCCCGGGCCGACCCAGCGAGCCCACCGCCGAGAACTGCGCGTCGCTGTCGGCACTCGTCGCCGGAACCGACGCCGACGTCGGGATCGCTCACGACGGCGACGCCGACCGGATGCGCGCCGCCACGGCCGAGGGTGAGTTTCTCTCGGGCGACGTCACCCTCGCGTTGCTGGCGCGGGCGGCCGCGAGCGAGGGCGAGGCAGTGGCCGCACCCGTCGACACGAGTCTGGCCGTCGACGACCACCTCGCCGAGATCGGCGTGGGCGTCACCCGGACCCGGGTGGGTGACGTCTACGTCGCCGAGCGGGCGAGCGAGTCCGGAGTGGCCTTCGGCGGCGAGCCCAGCGGCGCGTGGATCTGGCCGAGCGAGACACTCTGTCCCGACGGGCCGCTGGCGGCGTGCAAACTCGTCGCGCTCGCGAGCGAGCAGCCACTGGCCGAACGCGCCGCCGAGATGGAGACCTACCCGATACGCCGCGACAGCGTCGAGACAGCCGAGAAACGCACGGTCATGACCCGGGTCACCGAACGGGTGACCGACGAGTACGACGACGTCTCGACGCTCGACGGCGTCCGCGTCGACCTGGGTGACGCGTGGTTCCTCCTGCGGGCCAGCGGCACCGAGTCGATCGTCCGGATCACCGCCGAAGCCCGGACGCCGGACCGCGCCGACGCGGTGTTCGCCGAGGCGCGGACGCTCCTGACCGACGCCGCCGAGGAGTGACGACGAGACTGACGACTGGAGACGAGGGGACAGCGACGGCTCTCGTGACGACAGACAGCGACCGCGTGGCGGAGACCGTCACGAGTGGCGGGGACCACCACGAGCGGCGACTACCGTGACTGTCGGGTTCGCGAGCGGGTGCTGGCGAGGAGCCCCCGGTCGGCGCCGGGAGCGTCGCGAACAGCACGAGAAGCGGTGTGTGTCGGTCCGGTCGTGTCGGCCCCCCGGCCGCCGGACAGACACCCCCCTTCGTAGCCTGTGCGCTAGCCGCGCCGCGTCGAGCGCGCCTCGCGGACGTCGGCGCCGTCACGGATCTTGTCCTCACACTGGGGACAGACCCGGGGCGACTCGATCCCGTTCGGCGTGAAAACCCGTGCGTAGTCCGCGGTAACGAAGGCACCGCAGTTCTGGCATTCCGGCATACGTTCCATCTGTTCGGGTATGGGGTCTTAATGGTTGGTGATCTGGTAGTAGCGTCGCGGCGCCTCGTGAGAACCCGCTGATCGACGGATATCGGGGCGAAAACCCCGATATGTGGGTGGTACAGAGCGCTGAACGTGACGAGCCGGCGGGGAGTCAGGGGGCCAGAGGAGTCGAGGGCGGGGTGGAAGAGGGTAGGGGGTGAAGGAGACGGGGCGACCGGCGGGTCGGAGAACGGTACGGTTATCACTGGCAAGCGATCAATGACCGACACCGAACCGACTGAGGTCTCCCATGGACAGAGACTCCCTCCCCCCGCTCACCCGACTGCGACTCGCCCGTCTCGTCGTGGTCGTCCTGGTCGTCGCGTTGCTCGTCCCCGCCGTGGTGTCGGCGCTGACCTACGAGCCCGTCGACGTCGAGGCCGGCGCGATCAGCGACCCCGCGAACGGGTCGACGGTGATCTCTTCGCAGGGCTTCGAGGCCCGGGCAGCCAACGCCTCGCTGAAGACGTCCCGACTCGTCCAGGTCGACGCCACCGGCGACTTCCAGCAGGAATACGGCATCTCCGGGGGGAAGGGGTATTTCTACGACGTCGACCCGCTGCCCGATGGGACGACACTCGTCACCGTGGGCAAGCACAACTCCTCGTTTATCAAGTACGACCCGGACAGCCGCCAGCGGGTCTGGACCGAGCAACTGGGCACCGACGACACCCACGACGCCGACCTGATAAACGGCGACGAGTTGCTGGTCGCCGATATGCGCAACTACAACGAGACCTCCGAGCGCAACGAAGACCGGATCTTCGTCTACAACCGCACCCGTGACGAGGTCGTCTGGGAGTTCCAGTTCGAGCGCATCTACGACCGCGAGAACGGCGGTGACTACACCGACGACTGGACGCACGTCAACGACGTCGACAAGGTCGGCGAGGGGCTGTACATGGCCTCGCCGCGCAACATGGACCAGGTCGTCCTGATCAACCGCTCGACCAAGGAAGTCGAGTGGGCGCTGGGTGAAGACGAGAACCACTCGATCCTCTACGAACAGCACAACCCCACCTACTTCGAAGGCCCCGACGGCACGCCCACGGTGCTGGTCGCCGACAGCGAGAACGACCGCGTCGTCGAGTACGCCCGCGTCGACGGGGAGTGGGAACGCACCTGGGAACTCGGCGTCGGCGGGAACATGAACTGGCCCCGGGACGCCGACCGACTCCCCAACGGCAACACGCTCGTCGTCGACTCGCTCAACCACCGCGCGATGGAGGTCACGCCCACCGGCGAGATCGTCTGGGAGTACTACGTCTCCTGGGGCACCTACGACGCCGAACGGATGAACCTCGGCGACGAACCCGGTGGCCCGACGATCCGCGAGCAGGGGGCGACCGGCGCCTACGCACTCAACGGCAGCGCGAGCCTGACCCCGGGGACGAACGACCGCCAGACCTTCGCCGGGTGGCTCTCGACGACCTTCGCCGGGACGCCGATAGGCGGCCCCGTCGACGCCTTCGCCAACCGGTGGTCGAAGGTCATCCCCTGGATCCGCCCGACCTGGTTGAACTCCTGGGCCTTCGCCAGCGTCGTCGGTGCCGTCCTCGTCGGCCTCGTCTGGTCGGCCGGCGACCTGATCTATCACCGCCAGGCCGCCCGACGGCGACTTGGCGTGGGAATCGACTGGGTCCGCGAACGGGTCGGATCCGGAGACAACGACGCCAGCGAGAGGTCTGGTGACGACTGAGGCAGATGCTGCGTTCGTCGAACTCCGGCCTGTCACAGCCGTGTAGTGGGTGTCCCAAATCGCGTCGATAGAGCTTCGACAACCGCAGTCACGATCGTCTCGACCGCCCCCGTGGTGGTGAGATGGGCACGTTCCCGCGCCTGAACCGACGACGCGTTCCCCGACGCTCACCCGAGCATCTCGGCGGCTTCCTCTCTCGTGAGGTCGCCGCGTTCGAGCGCGTCGAGGACGTCCAGTGTCGCCTGGTCGGGGCCGTCGTCGCCGTCCGCACCCACCTCGTCGAGGGTGACCTTCTGTGAGTGGCCGACGAGTTCGTCGAAGTCGATACCGTGGGCGAGCGCGGTCTCTTTCTTCACGCGGTAGTTCCCGCCGTCGGTGACGTGGACGGCGTCGTCACCCGGGTGGAAGAAGTACCAGTCCTCACGGTCGTATCGGACGCCGATGCGGGGTTTGGCGCCGAAGTTCCGCGAGAAAAAGAGGAGTGCCTCGACCTCCTCGCCGTCGAGGTAGATGGGCTTGCCGGCAGAGGATTTGGCCTCGATAGCGTAGAAGTCCTCGCCGTCGCCGGCGAGTACGTCGGGCAACTCGCGCTCGGTGGCGCTCCCGCTGGCGGGGGCACGCATCACGGCAAAGCCCGCCGCGTCGAGTTCGTTGACGAGTTCCCGCTCGCGACGGTCGCCCTTCTCGTTCGAGTTGGCCATCGCTCTCCGATTCGCCCCTCCCCCGCTAAAGCCCTGCGGGCGCGAGTGCTCTGTCACCCACTCCTCGACGGCGAGGCTGTCAGTAGATGAGAAAATTCATGCCGGATCGGCTTCACGTCCGGCGTATGAGTGGTCCCCTCGACAACCCGGTCTTCCCGTACGCGATCGGCATCGGTGGTGCCGCAGTACTGGCTGCTGTCGCCCTGCGTTATTTCGACGGCACCATCATGTACGCCATCCTCGCCGTCGCGGCCGTCGACGCGCTCGTCACGCCACAGATACTGAAGCGGGCGATGACCTGACGGGTCGTCGCAAAACGCCGGTTGTTTCGCCGTCCTCCCCTGCCGGGAGCGCTACCTACTTCCCCGGCGACCGGATACGGCTCCGGTAGACTGGCTGCTCGGCCGCTGTCACTCGGTCTCACGGTACCCACGGGACTGAAGGCGGCCGCGCCGCTCGGAGCGTAGCGATGACAGAGTCGACAGACGACGAGGGCACACGCACGCCGTCCAGTCGCGACTACGACCTCACCGAGGGGAGTCTCCTGTGGCCACTCGTCGGCCTCTCGGCGCCCATCGTCTTCACCCAGCTCTTGCAGGTCGTCTACAACCTCGTCGACACCTTCTGGGTCGGCCGACTCGGTCAGGACGCCGTCAGTGCCCTCTCCTTCTCGTGGCCGCCCGTGTTCGTCCTCATCTCGCTCGGTGGCGGTCTCACGCTCGCCGGGAGCATCCTCGTCGCCCAGCACAAGGGCGCCGGTGACTTCGATCGCGTCCAGGAGGTGGCCGGCCAGACGTTCGCGTTCGTCTCCCTGTTCTCACTCGTCCTGGGCGCCATTGGGTACCTGCTCGCGCCGCTCTTTCTCCGACTCATCGGCGCCGAACCCGGCTCGACGGTGTTCGCCTACTCCGTCGACTACATGCGCGTCATCTTCCTCGGCGTCTGGTTCATGTTCGGCTTCTTCGTCTTCCAGTCGCTGTTGCGCGGGTGGGGTGACACCCGGACGCCGATGTACCTGATGGCCGTCAGTGTGGCCGTCAACGTCGTCCTCGACCCGATACTCATCTTCGGGTTCGTCGACAACCCGCTGTTCGACATCCTCAACATGAGGGGGCTGGAAGCCACGCTCCTCGACGCGACCGGGTTCACCGGTCACGGCGTCGAGGGCGCCGCGATAGCGACCGTCATCTCCCGGGCGCTCGCCACTGTGCCGGGTGTTCTCCTCCTGTTCAGCGGCCGTCTCGGCCTCTCGCTGTCGCTGGCCGACCTGCGACTCGACCGCGCAACCGTCAAGAAGATCCTCGAAGTCGGCTACCCAGCGAGCATCGAACAGAGTTCTGGTGCGCTCTCCTATTCGGCGATGACGGCTATCGTCGCGTTCATCAGTCCGACCGCCGTCGCCGCCTTCGGGATCTGCGCGCGGCTGAACTCCTTCGTTTTCCTGCCCGCCGTAGGACTCGGGATGGGCACCGAGACGGCCGTCGGGCAGAACCTGGGGGCGAACCGCGCCGACCGCGCTCGCCGGGCCGTCTACCTCGCGCTGGGGATGCTCGTCTCGACATATCTCGTCGTCGGTGGCCTCGCCGTCGTCTACGCCCGGCCGATCGTCGGCATCTTCATCCAGGGCGAGGGTGCCGCGACCGTCGTCGACATCGGGGAGAGTTTCCTGTTCATCGTCGCCCCCACGTTCGCGTTCATGGGCGCGTTCCACGTGATCAAGGGGTGTTTCAACGGCGCCGGGTCGACCCGTGCCGCCATGTTGCTCTCGGTCACCTCCGTGTGGGGCCTGCAGGTGGTCCCCGCCTGGATACTGGTGCGCTACTTCGACGCGGGCGTCCAGGGCGCCTGGTGGGCCATCGCCATCATGCACGTCGGCTCGGCCCTGCTCGTCGGCGCCTGGTTCTACCGGGGCACCTGGACCGACAACGTCATCGAAGACGACGATACCACCCCCACGCCCGCCGACTGAGCCGCCCCGGCGGACGGTGACCGACTCGACGCCCCGACGAGCGACGACGGGTTCGACCAGCCACCGTGGCGCGCGCCGTCGAGCGTGCCGAGCGAAGAGAGGCGCTACGCGCCTCGAAAGCGAGCGGCGAAGCCGCGAGTCAGCGAGGCCGTGAAACGTATCGTGCGAGGGATGAGAAGCGCAGGCGAGCGACCGCAGGAAGCGAGCCGAGCACCGCAAGAGGCTGGGGAGGCGTGAGGCCGTCGCGGTGCCGTGCGGTGCGGTCGCGGTGCTCTCCTGGTGGACTGAAAGGGCGAGACGCGCTCGCGCCGCAGGGGAGTCGCCTGAGCGGGCCCTATTCTCGTGAGTGCGGCGCGGTGCGGGTGTCCGAGCGAGTATATCCCGCTCAGCGACCGCGAAAGCGAGGCCGACCGAAGGGAGGCCTCGATGCGAACGGGGAGCAACGCGACCCGTGAGCGAGCGTGTCGAGGGCTTTCAGCTGCCACTGCGAGTAGCGGCCGATCTACCTGCTAGCGAGCGTGTCGAGGGCTTTCAACCCACCACGTCGAGTGCAGTCGAGTCACTACCTACTGAGCGAGGAGAAGCATCTTTGCGAACGGTACCGGCAGCGACCCCAACTCGTCTCTCAGTCGTCGAGCGAGACGAGACCCAGCAGGCCACCGAGACCCATTCCGCCGAAGATCAGGCCGAACAGGCCCATCATTCCGGACGTCGTGAGGAGGCTCTGGGACGGGTCCTCCAGATACGACAGCTCGGGGTCGTCCGGGTCGTAGCGAACGGTCGCAGTCGAACCCGACTGATACCTGCTGACGACGTTCTGTGCCTTGTTCTCGTTGTCGAACTCCTTGCCGCGGAGTTCGCCCGGTTCGTTCTCGACCTGCGTGGCGTGGAAGACCCGCACGTCAGTGTAACTCGTCCCGTCGACGGCGTACTCGTACTCGATGCGCGGGTAGTACTCGACTTCCGTCTCGCCGTCGTCCTGTTCGGTCGCGGACTCGATGTCCGAACTCAGGATCTCCGCCTCGGTCGTCTCGTGACTCTGTACCTCCTGGTAGGTCGAGAACGGTCCCAGAAAGGCGCCCGTCACGACACCGACCCCGACGAGCAACAGGACCACCCCGGTCAGTTGCTGTTTGACCATACCCCTATCTCCAGATAGATCATCTTGAAATTCACGGTCACCGAAACGACATCCGGAAATAGTCGGGTCACTGAGACGATCGGTCGTAACGATTTACCGGTGGTTCGCCGATCGGTTCGGCGAAATCCGGAACCGACGTACAACCGACCGTACGACGCCACTCGCCCCGCGATGATCGTCGAGGCCACGGTCGCTGCTCGCGAGCGGTCCGGCACCCCCGACGACACAGTGACAATCCCGTGGGGCTGTCGCGAGACCACCGAAGCCACCGGACAGCGACCGGCAACGCGAACCGTGAAAGCGCCCCTACGACACCGACCTGAACCATCACATATTTGTTTGATTGAGTACTCAGTCAATACATGAGCGGTGACGCCGAGAAGGACCCCATCGACGACGATCTCCCAGACGACGACTCCGGCGACGACAACTCCGGCGACGACACAGAGGAGAGCGAGCCGTCCACCGAGGACGAGATCAGGTGGGCGGCCTACGACGTCCTCGTCGAGAAGGGGTTCGACGCGTTCACGACCCAGAAAGTCGCGGACGAGGCGGGCGTGAGTCAGTCGCTGGTCCACTACTACTACGACACGAAGGCGGATCTCGTCTACGCGGTATTCGCCAACGGGGTCGACTACCTCGCGGACGCGGTCGAGGAGCGCGCCGACGCCGCGGACCCGCGCGAACGCCTGCTGACACTCGCCCGGTACATGCTCCGGGGCGAAGGGATGGACAACCTCGACGCGGCTGTCGATTTCGCCCGACTCCTCCTGGAGATCGAGGCCCAGGCCCCCTACGACGAGCGCCTGCGCGACGCCATCGAACACAACGGCGACTTCCTCGAATCGTACGTCGCCGACGCGGTCCGCGAGGGGATCGAGGCCGGCCAGTTCCGCGACGTCGACCCCGAGGCGTTCGCGGCGACGTACGTCGCGGCCATCGGCGCCGGCCAGAACCGGCGGGCAGTCTTCGGGGACCTCGACCGCGTCGAACCCGTCCTCGCCGGCCTCGAAGCCCTCGTCGACGACTACCTCCTGGAGGCCGAGTCGTGAGGGACGGCCGATCCACGACTGGCCCCACACCCCCCAGTGACACCCGACACGCGTGGTGTGTCACCGGTTCGCGACCCACCACCAGACCGATAGGGGGCGGCCCCACAGAACAGTGTATCGCCAGTTCGCGGGACTCCCGGCGAGTCCACTCGACTCACTTCGGTCGTCTCGTTCCCTCGCCGACTTCCCACTCACTCCGTTCGTGGGAATCCCGGCAAGTCGCCGGCAAACCGTCCCCGCGTCGCCACTACCCCGCCACGCACCGCCATCGATGACAGGTTCAGGCTCACTCGACGTCGACGTCCCCGAGCACGTCGACAACCCGCTCTGGCTGCTGGTCCGCCGGTACGCCCGGCCCTACGCCGGCCGATACCTCGTCGCGGTCCTCGGGACGCTGCTGGCTCAGATCCCCCAGCGACTCCCGGCGCTCGTCGTCGGTGTCGCGCTCGACGCCATCCTGCTGTCGAACACGCCCTACGCGATCCCGGGCGTCCCCCAGGGGTGGATCCCGACCGAGACCGCCGACCAGGTCTGGTTCACGATCGGCCTGCTCTCGGTCGCCTACCTGCTCGACGCCGGGCTGAGCTACCTCTCGGGGAGAGTCGCCGGAACCGCCCGATTGCGTACCCTCCACGACATCCGTGTCGATACCTTCGGGAGTGTCGTCGGGCGCGAACTCCCCTTCTTCGACGACCGCCGGACGGGCGACGTGATGAGCGTCCTCAACAACGACGTCGGCAACCTCAACGGCTTCGCCAACAACGCCGTCCAGGGGTTGCGCTTCGTCACGCAGATACTGGTCGCGTTCGTCTTCATGGCGACGCTCCACCCCCAGCTCGCCGCTCTCCTCCTGGTTCTGCCGGTCGGCCTCGCCGCGCTCGGGCGCTGGTACACGAATCGCGTCGAACACGTCTACGAAGAAGTCCGCGAGAGCGTCGGCGAGATAAACTCCCGGCTGGAGGACAGCATCGACGGCATCGCGACCGTCAAGAGTTTCGCCCGCGAGGACCGCGAACGCGACGCTGTCGCCGACTCCTCCCGGGAGTACCGCGACCGCAACTGGTCGGTCATCCGGTTGCGGATCGCGTTCAACGTCAGTAGCTGGACCGTCTCCGCGTTCTCCTTCATCGGCCTGTTCGCGCTCGGCGCGTACATGAACCTCAACGGCGCGCCGCCGTATCTCGGCGAGTCGCTCTCGGCCGGGACGCTCCTGACGTTCCTCCTCTACAGCAAGTCCTTCTACGGCCCGATCCGCCAGCTCATGCTCGACGTGCTCGACAGCTACGAGAACGCGCTCGCCTCCAGCAAGCGCATCGTCGCCGTCCTCGAAGGCCTCGACGACGACGCCGACGAAGGCGACGACCTCGTCGTGACCAAGGGGCGCGTCGAATACGACGACGTCTCCTTCCGGTACGATGGCTCCGACGACCAGATCCTCGACGACGTGAGTTTCGCCGCCGAACCCGGCTCGCTGGTCGGCGTCGTCGGTCCCACTGGCGCGGGCAAATCGACGATCACGAAGCTGCTCTTCCGATTCTACGACCCCGACGAGGGCACCGTACGCATCGACGGCACCGACCTCGCGACCGTCTCGCGACGCAGTCTCCGCGAACACCTCGGGTACGTCTCTCAGGACCCGTTCCTCTTCTACGGCACCGTGCGCGAGAACATCGCGTACGGCCGCGGAGATGCCGACGACACGGACGACACTGACGAACCGGAGTCGGTGACCGACGCCGACGTCGAACGTGCGGCGAGACTGGCGGGCGCCCACGAGTTCGTCGTCGGCCTCGAAGACGGCTACGACACGCAGGTCGGCCAGCGCGGCGAGAGTCTCTCCGGTGGCCAGCGCCAGCGGGTCGCCATCGCCCGTGCCCTCCTGCGTGACCCCGAGATCCTCGTCCTCGACGAAGCGACGAGCCACGTCGACAACGAGACCGAACGCCAGATCCAGGAGAGCATCGACGCACTCGCGGGCGAGCGGACGACGATCGCTATCGCACACCGGCTCTCGACGGTCAGGAACGCCGACGGGATAGTCGTCGTCGACGACGGGCGCATCGTCGAGCAGGGGACCCACGACGAACTCCTCGACGAGGACGGCCTCTACGCCGACCTCTGGCGTGTGCAGGTCGGCGAGACCGACGCCGTCTCCGAGGCGTTCCTCCAGCGGGCCCGCGACGGCGACGCCGAACTGACCGGCGAAGCCATCGACAAGGAGGTGTCACGATGAGCGACGGCGGGGCGGAGAGTTCGGATGGGGAAAGCGGTCGCGGGAAGATCGCCGCGGCCGCGGACGACGAGCGCTGGCCGCTGTTCACCCTGATCCGCGAGAGCGGACGGGGCAACCTGCGCTATCTCGGCGTAGGCTCGCTCGCGTCGCTGGTCGCCCAGTTCCTGAGTAACCTCGACATGTTCGTCATCGGGCTGGCTTTCGACGCGATGTTCAACGACCGCGCCTACGACCTCCCCCTGGTGCCGGCGGGCTGGATCCCCGCCGACCCGACACCACAGCTCGCCTTTACTGTCGCACTGCTCGCTAGCGTGAAGGTGATCGATATGAGCTGTGGCATCTTCGCCCAGTGGTCGATCTTCCTGTTCGCCCAGCGGACGCTCCATCGCATCCGCGTCGACGCCTTCGACACCGTCCAGCGCCTCGACATGGACTTTTTCGACTCCCAGCAGACCGGCGAGGTCATGAGCGTCCTCAACAACGACGTCAACTCCCTGGAGCAGTCCCTCGAAGCCGGCCCGAACCTCGCCGTCGTCGCCGTCGGGATGTTCGTCAGTTCCCTCTTTTACATGGCGCTGCTCAACTGGCAGCTGGCGCTCATCTCCGTCGCTATCGGGCCTATCATCTTCGGCGTCAACCACTGGTTCGGCCGCCGCCACGAGGCCCGCAACGACGAGGTCCGCGAGGAGACCGGCGTCCTCAACGCACTCCTCGAAACGAACATCAGCGGCATTCAGACGGTCAAGGCCTTCGGCGGCGAGACGCACGAGACCGACCGCGTCACCGACCAGTCCGCGACCCAGCGCGACGTCTCCTGGCACGCCCACATGGTCGGTGTCAGCCACCAGCCCTCGCTCCGACTCCTCGCCGGCGTCGCCTTCGTCGCCACGCTGTTCGTCGGCACCGAGTGGGTCCTCGACGGCACCTTCTTCGGGATCACGGGCACCATCACGGCCGGCCAGCTCGTCCCGTTCATGTACTACACCCAGCAACTCGTCCTCCCCGTCCGCTTTGCCGCCTGGGTGACGGGACTCTACAAGGCCGCGACGTCCTCGGCCCGCCGTATCGTGGGCGTCCAGCGCATGACCCCCCGCCGCGACGAGGGCGACACTGTCCTCGAAAATCCGGAGGGCCGCGTCGAGTACGATCGCGTCTCCTTTGCCTATCCCGGCACCGACGAGCGCGTCATCGACGGTGTGGACCTGGACGTCGAGCCCGGGGAGACGGTGGGGCTGGTGGGGCAGACCGGTGCCGGCAAGTCGACCCTCCTGAAGCTCCTACTGGCGTACTACGACCCCGACGAGGGTGCAGTACGGGTCGACGGCCACGACGTGCGCGATCTCGACCGCGCCGCGCTCCGGCGTTCTATCGGGTACGTCGCCCAGGACCCGTTCCTCTTCACCGGCACGATCCGCGAGAACATCGCCTATGGAGTGAGCGAGGCCGACCGGCGGAAGGCCTCGAACGCGAGCGGCGAGGGACGAGCCGCGAGCCGTGAAACTGGGGCTGAAGACGTCGAGGATGCCGAGATCGAAGCCGCTGCGAAGGAGGCCGGCGCCCACGAGTTCATCGCCGATCTGGAAGAGGGCTACGACAGTGAGGTCGGCGAGCGCGGTGTGAAACTCTCGGGTGGCCAGCGCCAGCGCATCGCCATCGCCCGCGTTCTCCTCACAGACCCGCCGATGATGGTCTTCGACGAAGCCACGAGCCACGTCGACAACCGCACCGAGGTGCTCATCCAGCGCAGTCTCGACCGTATCACCGAAGACCGCACGACCTTCGTCGTCGCTCACCGCCTCTCGACGGTCAGGGACGCCGACCGCATCGTCCACCTCGAAGACGGCCGCGTCACCGAGCAGGGCACCCACGACGAACTGCTCGCAGAGGATGGCGACTACGCCGACCTCTGGCGTGTGCAGGTTGGAGAGGTTGCTTCTAAGGGCGATTGACGACGGGGGGTTTCTGTTCGGATCGACTACTCTGTCCAGATCGACCACCGTACTCAGATCGACCACCGTGGCGCGCGCCGTCGAGCGTGCCGAGCGAAGAGAGGCGCTACGCGCCTCGAAAGCGAGCGGCGAAGCCGCGAGTCAGCGAGGCCGCGAAACGTATCGTGCGAGGGATGAGGAGCGCAGGAGTGAGCGAAGCGAATCGACGAGCACCGCAAGAGGTTGGGGAGGTGTGAGGCATACGCTAGCGACCGTATCGTTCGGTGTCTGCGTGACCGCAGTCATCGTCGTGCGATGGAAGCCCTCGACGCGCTCGCGGTCGCTGACCGGGATATTCTCGCTCGGACACCCGCACCGCACAGCACTCGCGAGAATAGGGCCCGCTCAGGCGACCACGGGCTTCGCCCGCGAGCCCGTCTCGCCCTTCCAGTCCGCCAGGAATGCGATCTGCGGAGTCGGCTACCGAACATTTCACGTCGAAACGGCCCTGTACTTCTGCGGTTGAGAGGAGAGACTGTGAGATTCCCAAATTCGGCGGCTCTGATCGGGTCGGAACCGAGAATGTCGACGGTATCGAGGGGTCGTATCCCCAAACCGGCCGAGGTCGATCGTGATCGCTGTCGAGTCGGATCACCACCCCTGATCGAGACACCGCGCCACGTTTCCCCGAGTACTATCGGCTCGATGAACGGCAACCGCAGAAGTACAGGGCCTGTGCCACAGATATTTTCCTGGTGGACTGAAAGGGCGAGGGCCGGTGGCGGCGAACGAAGTGAGCGGAGTCGTCTCAGTGACCCCTATCCGCGCGGGCGGTGCCGAGAGCGCGGATATGTCGCTGAGCGACCGCCAGCGGCCCGAGGGCTTTCAACACACGACGATGACTGCGGTCGCAGTCACGTCTCCTCGCACACCGAGCTAACAAATCGAAAATACCCCATCTCCTCACCGACGCTCGTAGGTCACGAAGGCCAGTTCGCCGTCCTCGACCCGCTCGACCTCGACCCATTCCTCGGAGTCCCACTCGGGAAAGCGAGTGTCGCCCTCGGGTTCACCTGGAACCTCGGTCAGAACCAATCGGTCGGCCAGCGGGAGAAACTGCTCGTAGACGGTGGCACCACCGGCGACGTAGGCCGTTTCAACACCTGCCTCGATGGTCGCCTCGACAGCCGCCTCCACGCTCTCCACCACCACGACACCCTCGGGAACCTCCGGATCAGACCGCGACAACACGATGTTCGTCCGACCGGGCAGCGGGCCGTCCAGTTGCGCGGCGATGGACTCGAACGTGCGCCGACCCAGGATCACAGGGTGGCCCATCGTCGTCTCCTTGAAGTGGGCGAGGTCGGCGGGGTAGTGCCACGGCATGCCGCCGTCGTCGCCGATGACACCGTTCTCCGCGACGGCCGCGATGAGCACCAGTTCGACGTCGCCATCGCCTCCGACCTCACTCGCCGACTCCTCTCCCGACATCGTCACTCCGCGACCGCGAAGTCCAGCCCGGGTGCCGAGTCGTACTCTCGGAGTTCGATGTCGTCGAATTCCAGCTCGCCGAGGGGCTTGTCGGCCACCTCGATTGTCGGCCGGGCGCGGGGCTCGCGGGTCAACTGTTCGAGCAGGTTCGGGACGTGGTCGGCGTTCTCGGTGCCGGGTTCGGCCGGCGCCTCGTCTTCGATCCACGCCTTCACGTCACCGTACTCGGCCCGGTCGTCGACGGAACCCATCCGCTCGCGGAGCGCCGTCCGATTCGCCTCGTACCACTCGCCGCGGGCACCCTCGCCACAGTAGGCGTGGGCGTCGACGACCGTGTGCGAAAATTTCCCGACCTCCAGACCCGTGCGCTGGGCGACAATGTGGGTCAACAGCGAGTAGGCGGCGATGTTGAAGGGGATGCCAAGGGCGATGTCGCCCGAGCGCTGGGTGAGGTGGGTGTTGAGGCGGTCGCCCTGGACGTTGAAGACGAACGTGTAGTGACAGGGCGGGAGCGTGCTGACGGCGGCGTTGGCGGGGTGCCACGCGTTGACGACGATGCGTCGGGACTGGGGGTTCTCGCGCAACTGGTCGAGGACGTACTGGATCTGGTCGAACGTGCGCTCGTCCTCGTCGACCCAGCGATGGGACTCGTCGGGCCAGGATTCGCCAGACAGTCCCTCCTCGGGGACCGGGTAGCGCCGCCAGAACCGGCCGTAGGCGGTGTCGAGATGCCCCGCCTCGTCGGCCCAGTCGTCCCAGATGCTCGTCTCCTCGCGCAGATTTCGAATGTGCTCCTCGCCCGAGAGATACCAGAGCAGTTCGTGGATGAGCGAGTGCCAGCGAAAGCCGTCGAGTTGCTTGGTCGTCAACAGCGGGTAGCCGGCCGACAGGTCCACCTCGTAGTGGGCACCGAACGTCGACAGCGTGTCCACCCCGGTCCGGTTGGGTTTGTAGGTCCCCTCGGCGATGGCCTCGCGAACGAGGTCCAGATACTGCTGCATTATCGCGTGGGTAACCGCCCGACGAGTTAAAGACTCTCCAATGACTCGCCGGAGCGTCGACATCGCCGTCACGGACGACACGGTCGCGCCGGCGTACGGGCGACGAGACTCGTCACTGAGAAGGACAACGGACGCGAGAAACTGCCTCTACTTCACCCCGTTGTGACGAGAGTGACTTAAACGAACCCGGGCAGAGAATCCGAGCAGAGACCCCGGAGTCACGACACGGATACTCACGAGACAGACCGATGGAATCGACTCCTGACCGAAGTGTAGCTACGGCGAGAAACTGCCTCTACTCTATCCCGTTGTGACGAGAATGACTTAAAGGAATCAGAGATCGCGCCCGCAGTTCAGCGCTCCAGTACCAGCACGTAGCGGACGAGCGAGCGGTGGACGCGGCGTTCGAACTGCGCCTGGATCGTCCAGCCGGCCTCGCGAGCGGTGACAGCCCACGACCGGTCGCCGACGACGACCGCACGCGGCGCGACTCGCCGTACCTCGGCGAGCGCATCCGAAACGAGGGTGTCCAGCGACTCGGCTTCGATCTTCGACTGGCGGCCGTAGGGCACGTCCACGACCGCCGCGTCGACGGCGTCGTCGGCGAGGGGCAACCGGCGCGCGTCCCCCCGACAGACCGCGGTGGGGGCGTCGGGGACGAGGTCACGGAAGTTGCGGCGGGTCCCGCGGACCATCTTGGCCTGGGCGTCGACACCAACGACGCGCGCGCCGACGAGCGCACCCTCCAGCAACAATCCGCCCGTGCCACACATCGGGTCGAGCAGCGTCGTGCCGGGCTGGGCGCCGGCGACGTTCACCAGCGCGCGGGCGAGGATCGGGTCCATACTCCCCGGCTGGAAGAACGGCCGGTCGCTGGGCGTGCGGTCGCCGAAGGAGCGCTCGACGGCGTGAGTCAGCCAGCCCAGCGCGCAGACGCCGTCGGCGTCCTCGGCAGCGGTCTCGACAGTCTCCTCGCCGTCGCTCCCGGGCGGACCCGCGAAGAGCGCGCGCAACTCGTGGTCGGGGTCGTCCAGGTCCACAGTCAACCCGCGGTCGACGAGAATCCCGCCCAGAACGCGCTCGGCGCGCTGGGTGTCGACGCCGGTCGTCCCGCGCACGTCGACCGCTCGCACCGCGACCGACCCCCGTCGATCGACCGATTCGCTACGGTCGGCCGCCTCCTCGCGTTCGACCACCGCCGACCGCAGGAGAGCCGCGGCGCTCTCGACGCTCGGATCCGTGGTCCCGACGAGTTCGCTCGCACGCCGCGTAAAGGCCAGTTGCCCCAGCCGGTCGCTGACTGCGCGCGCGGTCGCCAGTCCCGCGCCGATTGCCTCGACGCCGGTGGCGGCGCTCTCGGCCTCACAGACCGCGAAGGCGTCGTCCTGGCCGGCGAGTTCGAGGCAGTACACGCCCGCCACTCGCCCGCGCCCGCCCAAGAACCCTCCGGTCAACTCGCCGAGCGATACCTCTGGGCGTGTGACCTGTCAGTCCGACCCATGAAAGTTTATATAGTTTAAATACGTCGTTTAAGTCGATACATGGTCGACCCCAAAGAGACTATCAACATAGAGAACGTCGTGGCTTCGACCGGAATCGGGCAGGAACTCGACCTCCAGAGCGTAGCGATGGACCTGGAGGGTGCCGATTACGACCCAGAGCAGTTCCCCGGCCTCGTCTACCGCACGCAGGAACCCAAGTCGGCGGCGCTCATCTTCCGTTCGGGCAAGATCGTCTGTACCGGTGCCAAGAGCACCGACGACGTCCACGAGAGTCTCCGCATCGTCTTCGACAAACTCCGCAACCTCCAGATCCAGGTCGACGACGACCCCGAGATCGTCGTCCAGAACATCGTCACGTCGGCGGACCTGGGGCGCAACCTCAACCTCAACGCCATCGCGATCGGGCTGGGCCTGGAGAACATCGAATACGAACCCGAGCAGTTCCCCGGCCTCGTCTACCGGCTGGACGACCCCGACGTCGTCGCGCTGCTGTTCGGGTCGGGCAAACTCGTCATCACGGGCGGCAAACAGCCCGAGGACGCCGAGGAGGCCGTCGACAAGATCGTCTCGCGGCTCGAAGACCTCGGACTGCTCGAGTAACTCACGAAACGCTGCAGCGCGGTCGAGAGCACGGCGAGCGTTTCTCGCGCGGGACACCCCTCCCGCGTTTTCTCTCCCCCTACTACTCGGTCTCTCGGGAGCTCGGTCCCTCCGAGATCCGGTCGCGTCGCTGATCGCTCGAGTACCTCGCCCCCCGGGGTTTTCGACGCAGTGGGAACCGCGACCGACGGGCTACAGGTCTCGCGAGTTACTCAGACTCCGCAACAGGTCCCCACACTCACACCAGCGGTCCTCGGGCGAATCGACCCGGTTGCCACAGCTGGGACACTCGTACTGCCCCGATTCCGGTACCGTCACACTCGGTCTCATGTGTGTGAGTGTGTCATCCATCCCTGGTGATAAGCCCGACCCTATTATCTTTTGAAGTATATTAGTAGACGTTCGTCCACACGACTGGTGTCTGGCGATTCTGCTAGTGTGAGTTTTTATACTCGCATAGTCTCTTTCCGAATCTATCGCCAGGTATTCCACGAATCGGTGCATAAATACACGAATCGGAACCTCGTGTGGAGGCAGCCTCAGATACCGGTACCGAATACGGACAGTAGCGCTCGTTTCGACACTTTCTCCGGTCGTCTCGGTTCGGACCTGGTAGTACACACGGCAGCCCCACTCGGGCGAAATAGCAGGAGCCAAACGGCGGGCGCACGGAGAGAGAGGTATGCTCCAGGCGAGTCCGGACCCGACCGGCGGTGGCGTGCTCGCGTTCGTGGTCACGCTCCTGGTCGCGTGGCTGTTCTACGCCGTGACGTTGCACCTGGCGGCGACGTTTTTCATCGGCGACGTGCCCAGCCAGCGGGCCGCCTACGCCGGCGTGGCGCCGGCGCTCGTCTCGATCCTGCTCGGCCGGTGGGGGATCGAGGGGATCGCCTTCGTCTCGCCGAGCCTCGGTGTCGCGGTCGTCCTCCTCGCCACGCTCGTGGCCGACGCCGTCGCGATCAGCGCCGTCTACCGGATCTCCTGGCGACCGACGGCCGCGCTGACGCTGTTACACCTCGCCTTCGCAGCCATCCTCGGCATCGCCCTCAACAACATCTTCGGGCTATTGTGAACTGCGCTGTCCCGGAACTCTTCCCTGATAGCGTGTGGGTCCGTGACACCGTCCCCGAAAACACTTTGTCAACCTGTCTGAACGACTGGGCATGCCGACGATCGATGTCGCGACGGAAGCGTTGCGCGACGAGGAGACGCCGATTCGCGTCGAAGGACTGGACCCGGGATCGGACGTCGAACTCCGCGCCCGGACCGACGACTGGTACGAGGGTGGCTGTTCGTCCCGAGCCACGTTCGAAGCCGACGCGGACGGCGTCGTGGACACCACCGAACAGGCGCCGCGCTCGGGAGACGACGATGGTATCGAGCCGATGGGCTGGCTGTGGTCGATGGCATCCGAGAACGGTGATTGGTCCCCCGGCGACGGTCGCGACCCCGTCGAGATTACCGTCGAGGCTCGTGTCGACGGATCGGTCCGTGCCGAGGCGACGACCGTCCGCCGTCCCTGCGACCCGGCCGTCGAGCACCGACGAGTCGACGGCGGCGGTCACGAAGTCGGTGGTGACGGCACCAACGCGGTCGTCGGCGACCTGTTCGTCCCCCAGGGACAGGGACCACACCCCGGCGTACTCCTCCTGCACGGGTCGGGCGGTCGTCCACTGCGTGGCGTCGCCTCGCTGCTGGCTTCCCGCGGGTTCGCGGCGTTCGCCGTCCAGTACTTCGGTGACCCCGACCCGCTGCCGGACGCGCTCAGCGAAGTGCCGGTCGAGTACGTCGACGACGCCGCGGCGTGGCTCCGCGAACGCGAGGACGTGACCGACGGAGCGGTCGGCGTCTACGGCCAGTCGAAAGGCGCCGAGGCGGCGCTGGTCACTGCCGCCCGGTTCGACTGGCCGGGCGCCGTCGTCGCAGTCGCGCCCACGGCCTACCGCTGGCAGGCGCTGGACCGGTCGACCGACACCGAGACCGGGTCCTGGACGGCTGACGGCGACGTGCTCGGGTTCGTCCCGTTTCGCGCACCGCCCGGGGCCGACCAGGCGGGCAACGTCGCCTTCGCCGACGTCTACGAGAACTCGCCCCCGCGCGTACCCGACGAGCGCCTCGACGCCGCGCGGATTCCGGTCGAAGAGACCGGGGCCGACGTCCTCCTCGCGGCCGGCGGCGACGACCTGATGTGGCCCTCGGCCGGGTACGCGCGAACGCTGGCGGCGCGACTCGAGGAACGGCCGGCCGGCACAGTCGAGACGTACATCTACGACGGCGCCGGACACGGTATCTCGCCGCCGTATCGACCGACCGCGGGCACCACAGTGGCCAACGGGATGGCACTCGGCGGGACACCCTCGGAAAACGCTCGCGCCGCCGCCGACTACTGGCCGCGCGTGCTCGACCTGTTCGACCGGACGCTCCGGTGACCGGCGGTCACTCCACGAGGCGCTCGATCTCGGTCACCAGCACGTCGCTGGCGCCGACGTCCTTGAGCGCGTTGATCGTCTCGAAGACGGCGCGTTCGTCGACGACGGCGTGGACCGCGACCTGGTCGGTGCCGGCGATGTCCATGACCGTCGGCCCGCTCATCCCCGGCAGGACGTCTTTCACCTCGTCGAGCGCCCCCTCGGGGACGTTCATCATCAGGTAGCGCCGGTCCTCGGCGGCGATCACGGATTCGAGCGCCATCCGAACCTGCTGGACCTTCTCGTCGTCGGCGACGTCCGCGCGGGCGAAGAGTCGCACGGACGATTCGAGGACGTCAGCGACCTCGGCGAGGCGGTTCATCCGCAGCGTGGTCCCCGTCGAGGTGATGTCGACGATGGCGTCGGCGATGTCGACGTGAGGGGTCAGTTCCGTCGCGCCGGACACTTCGACGACGTCGACGGCCACGTCGTGGTCTGCGAAGAACTGGCGCGTGACGTTCGGGAACTCGGTGGCGACCGTGCCCCCCTCGAGGTCTGCGACGGTGTCGATGTCGCCGTCTTCCGGCGCGGCGAGCACCAGTCGGCAGGCACCGAACTCGAGATCGAGGAGATCCACGAGGTCGACCTCGGCCTCGCGGGTCTGGTCCAGTCCCGTGATGCCGACGTCGGCGGCGCCGTCGGCGACGTACTCGGGGATGTCGCTGGCGCGCGCGTAGAGGACCGTCACGTCGGGGTCGACCGTCTGAGCGTACAGTTTCCGGTCGGCGCCGTCGACGACGTGCAACCCCGCACGGTCCAGGAGATCCATCGCGGGCTCGTGCAGGCGACCCTTGTTGGGGACGGCGATGCGCATACTCCCCCTGGACGGCCCGTCGGCAACTGTCTTTCCGTTCCGGACTCCCCGCGCCCGACTCAGTCGCTGTCGACCGAGACGCGAGAAACGGGTGCCGGTCGGCATCGGATGCGCCCTGGTGAACGGGTGCCGGTCGGTACCGCGTGCACTTTGCTGAACGAGTCCTGTCGACGCCGGTCAGAAGAAGTCCCGGAGCGCGACCGTTTCGGGGGGAAACAGCGCCGCGAGGGTGGCTGCGACCGACTCGCGAGTGACCGACAGTTCACCGATCCGTCGGAGGTCGGCGACATCGCGATAGCCGACGACGAGTTGCGAGAGCGTCCCGATGTCGACCGCGGCGTCGGCGTCACCCGCTTCCAGTTCGTCCCTGCGGGTACAGGTCGCCTCGCCGTCCGAGACGTCGAGCGTGAACACGTCGTCGTTCCAGTGCGCGGTGTCGTCGCCGACGGCGAGGGACACCTCGGCGGTGGCGTCGTCGGGGTAGGGCGTCGCTTCGAGTGCGAGAGGGACGTCGACGACGCGGACCATCGGGCCGGTGTGGACGCCACAGACGACGTCGCCGGGCGAGGGCACCCGGTCGAGCAGCGTGTCGTCGGGGGCGGACAGGTCCACCCGGTCGGCCTGGGAGTCGTGGTCGGCGAGAAAGCCCAGCAACCCGCGGAAGGCGTCGTCGTCTGCGGCCGCGAGTTCGGCAACGTCGATCCGGCGGTCGCCCATGCCGTCGCCCGTCGACTCGAACGTGTAGACGACGTAGCCCCGGACGTCGCCGTCGCGTTCCCAGGCGTAGATATAGGGTTCGTCGTCGTCGCCGAGGACCCGCTCGCGCCACCACCGCTCGTCGCGGCGGAGTCCGAGCGTCTCGCCGGTGACGTGGGCCTCGTAGGCCTCGTTCAGCGCGGCCCAGTCGTCGGCGGTCAGGCGCTTCGGACGCCCGTCGGCGGTGCCGCGGGCAACAGAGAGCTGTCCCAGCGGGACCTGGTGCTTGTAGGCCGTGTTCGACGTCGCCCAGCCGAACTGTTCGTAGTACGACCGCGAGAAGGGCCACAGCGCCGCCAGTGGGAACTCCCCACGCCAGCGGTCGAGACTCTCGTCTATCAGCCGGCGGACGTACCCTCGCCGGCGGTGTTCCGGTGGGGTGGCGACGGCGGCCAGTCCCGCCAGCGGGACCCACTCGCCGCGCAGGTGCGCCTCGAAGTCGTAGTGGACGCAGATACTCCGGAGGTCGTCACCGGCGAACAGGCCGAACCCGTCGCCGATCCGGTCGAGTTCGTCGTCGTGGTCCTGTGGCCCCGCCGTGGGGTCGAACGCGTAGTCGACGAACGCTCTGAAGGTGTCGTGGTCCTCGGGCCCCACCGGGCGAAACTCGAGTTCGGCGTCGGTCATACTCGCTTTCGGGCAGGCCTCACAATATGCCTTCCCCACCCGTGTGGCGGCGTGACAGACAAACAGACGGACGGTAACACAGGATCGAAGCCCATACGTCGACAGGTTGAAACGAGCGACGTATGTCAGTGCAGGACGCCGACGACGTGGACGCACTCGCCGGCTACCTCCTCGGTATCGGACAGGTGATACAGACGCTCTCGCTGCCGGCACTCCTGTTTGCTACGTATTTCCTGGGGACTGACGACACTGCGCTCGTCGTCGCGACGGCGGCATTGGTGCTGAGTGCGGGCAACTTCGTCGTCCTCCACAGCCTCCAGCGCGTCCTGTTCGAAGACGGCACGCGGGCGTGGCGCGAGTGGGTCGGGTAACGCGGGCCGATTCGACCGATTCAGAACACGAAGACCGCCAGCGCCAGTCCGATGCTCGGGACCGCCACGAGGAGGTAGACGGGCAGACTCCAGGAGAGCACTTTCCGGCCGTCGAGCGGGCCGAACGGGATCATGTTGAAGCCGGCGAGCAGGAGGTTGATGAACAGCCCCTGGGTGCCGATCAAACCGATGAAACCGGGACCGACTCTCTCAAGTCCGAGGAAGACGGCGGCCAGCCCGAGGTTCGTTACGGGACCGGCCAATGCGATGAGGCCGTTCTCACGGTCGGTGATACGGCCCCGATGGACGACTGCGCCGGGTGCGGCGAAGAGGAACCCGGCGAGCGCGCTCACGATCGTGAGAAAGAGCATCCCGTAGTCGGCCTGGAAGGCCGCGACCTGGCCGAAGCGGACGGCGGCGACCTTGTGAGCGAGTTCGTGCAGGAGAAATCCCAGCCCAGCCGTCACCAGCGCGAGTGCGAGTGCGACGAACAACTCGTTCGGTGGAACCAGCCCCGCCAGCGTTGCGTCCAGTAGCCCTCTATTGAGGAAGATAGCGAACGCGACGCCCAGCGCTATCCAGGCCACGAGCAGGTCCCGTATCTCGCGCCCACTGAAGCTGATCCCGCCGCCGGCTCCGCCCCCGCGACCGCCGGCACCGCGACCACCACGACCGCCGCCACGGCCACCGGAGCGACTCACGTGAGCGCCCCCCAGATTATCTCCCAGCCGTTCTGTGCGCCTTCGACGAGCAGGCCACCGATAGCGGCCACGCCGCCGATATCCGCCGAGAGCCACGGCAGGATCGCCGGGAAGACGACCAGACTCGCGAGCATGCTCCCGATGTTCGTCAGCGCGACGACGAGGATGAGTCGGAAGAGCGGCACCTCGCGCAGTCGGGTGACGATCTCGGAGATGGGCGCGGACTCGTCACCGAGTATCGTGTTGAGTTCGTCGATGTCGGCGACGCTGACGGCCTGGTAGCGCAACTCGACGTAGCCGGCGAACCAGCCCGGCGCGAGCAAGGGATTGACGCTCGTCAGCCAGGCGACACCGCCACCCACGGCGGCACTGGGCCAGCGGGCGCCACCGAGTCGGGCCAGTCCGCCGGCCAGCACCGCGTTGACGACGAACCACGCCGCGAACAGTTCGATCAGGTACGCTTCCTGGGCGCCCCCCAGCGCCAGCAGGACGAAGAAGGCGAGGAAGCCCAGCGTGATGGCGTAGCCGATCGCCTTGTACACCACCTTCCCGAGGCCGCTCTTCTCGGCGGTGCCGACGAGCGACTCCATCGGCGGGAGCGTCTCGGGATTGTCGAGGTAGGCTTCGATCCCCTCGCGATGGCCGGCGCCGACGACGGCGACGACGCGATAGCCCGACTGGCGCAGGGCGACGAGTTTGTGGGCGATAAACGCGTCGCGCTCGTCGATGAGCGCCTCGGCGCCACCCGGAGAAAAGCGGCGGAACTCCTCCATCATCGCCGTCACGACGTCGGCGTCGGTCATCGCCTCGATGTCGAACTCGTCGATATCCTCGTCGGCTTCGGGGATCGAGCGCTCGACGAGGAGGCCGACGGCGGCCCCGACCGAACCCAGCGCGAGCGCGCCGGCGGCCATCCCGGTGCCCGACTGGAGGGCGAACCCACCCAGCGAGACGAACCGCTCGGAGGAGAGCGACAGTGGGCCGAAGGAGAACCCGCCGCCGAGCGCGAGGCCGAGCCCCGCGATCACTCCGAGGACGACGCTGTCGGCCGCTCGTGCGAGGGGCGTGTTGGGCAGCGGCGTCGCGTCGAGGACGTTTCTGAGCGTGGGGTCGAGCAGCGCCCAGAGCACGAGCCCGAAGACGGCACCGCCGACGAGTCCGCCGACGGCACCCACGATATCGGGGCCCAGCGTGGCGAGAAAGTCAGCGCTGGCGATGCCAAGTGAGGCGGCGGCGACGCTCGCGGCGGCGAAACCCAGAAAGAGGCCGAACGCCCCGCCGATGGTCAGTCCGACGATAGAGGGCGGGCCCACGGCGAGTGAGAGCTGCGAGACGAGTTTGAGCCGTTCGAGGAGGGTGAGTCGCGTCCAGAAGCGCTGGATGGTCGTCTGGATGTCCCGGTCGACCAGTGCGATACCGAGGCCGAGTTCCTTGGCGGTGTCGACGGCGGCCAGCATGTCCGCGCCGGGGTCGATGTCGAAGCGGTCGCCGAGGCGCGTCTGGACGTAGGAGAGCATCCAGTAGGCGAGAAACTGGAAGACGGTGTTCCCGCCCAGCAGGTCGCTCGGTTCGAGTTCGTCGGGCGTCTCGCCCTGCATCTGGCGGTAGCGCCCCTCGTCGAGTTCGACTGCGACGACGTCCGGACGCTCTTCTTCGATGGTGCGCTCGACCCGCTCGACGCTCTCGTGGGAGACGTGGGCGGTGCCGACGACGGTGACCTCGCCGTCACCCTCCGAACGAGAGGGCGGCATCGGCAACCCCTCGGCGGCGTCTTCGAGGTCGTCACCCACGACGCGGTCGGTCATTCACCGTCCCTTGCGGGGCGTCCGGTTTACCGTTGTCGGGACGGCCCCGTCGCTCCGGGACTACACGAGCGGTGCGAGAAATCGGCCGACTGCGAAGCGATGAGCGCGAAACAGTGAGCACGAAAAGTGTGCGCGAAACAGTGAGCGCGGAATGGTGAGCGGACAGCGATGGCGTGTCGGACGCTTCGAGCGTCGGGCGGTTCGAGCGTCGGACGTCGGGTGTCAGACGTCGGGTGCCGAGTCGGATCAGTCCGACTGGATGCGCGGTGCGAGCAGGTAGGTGACCGAGCCCTCGCCTTCGGCGATGTCGAAGTGCATCTTGATGGGGAACTCCTCGCCGAGTTCCATCGTGACCTCGGCGTCCTTGGGGATGGCCTTGCTCATGTCCTGGAGGTAGTCGAGCGAGAACAGGGAGTGAGCGTCGCCCGCCTGCAGGTCGATGAGGTCCTCTCGGTCGAGTTCGAGGTGGACGTCGTCGGTATCGCCCTCGGCGTCGACGTAGAAGTGCTCGGCGGCGGCGTCGACGCCCAGCGCGATGTGGTCGGAGACCATGTCCGCCGCGGTGACGGCGCGTGCGATGTCCTTGCCTTCGATGACGATCTCGGCGGGCAGGTCCAGGTCGGGGAGGTCGGGTTCCTGGCGGATGGAGTCGGGGTCGATGAGCGCCAGCGTGTACTCCAGGCCGTCGATGGCGATGTGGAGTTTGCGCGTCTCCTCGTCGAGTTCGAGGTGGACGAGCTGGCCGGCTTCGGCCATGCCGGCGATGTCCTCCAGCCGCGAGAGGTTGACGCCGATGACGCCGCCATCGGCCTCGTAGGATTCGAACGCCGACGCCGACAGCGAGAGGTCGACCATGCCGACGTTGGCCGGGTCGACGGCCTGGATAGTGATGCCCTCCTCGTCCAGGTGGATCTTGCACTCGTCCACCAGCACGCTCACGGAGTCCAGTGTCGACCGGAGCGTGTCCGCGCTCACGATAGCGTTGAACATGTTGGCCGCGGCTACGCCCCCATCCGTTAAAAAACGTCCCTTCTCAGCTCGCGCGTGCGTGCGACAGCGGTCCGATCAGGGTCGGATCGGGGCCGATCAGGGTCGGATCGGGGCGGCGCCGGGTGGCGGTGGAAACGGTGCTGGGTTGCAGTAGAGCGAGGCGGTGCTGGGTGGCAGTGAAACGAGGCAGTGCTGGCGGGTGGCTCGAAGCGACGCTGTTCGATCGAGCGAGTCGGGAGAAGTCGTCTACGCGGAGGTCGACGGCGCTACACCACGTCGTCGGGGTCGTGATTCTCGGCGATCCGCGTCGCTTCGGCGGCGTACTGCTCGCGTTTCTCGGATTCGACCTCACCGAGGTTCCCGGGGTCGACGTCCACGGCGGCGGTGGTGTCCCGCACGTCGTTGAAAGACGTCAGTGCCCGCTCTTTCCGGAAGTAGCGCTCGCCGTCGGGCGTGGCGTAGACGAGGATGATGATGTTCTGTTCGTCGTCCGAGTAGGTGCGCTCGACGAGCCAGACGCGGACGGTGTCTGCGGATTCGGCATCGGATCCCATAGTCGAGTCTACGTCGGTGTGCGGTGTATACCTGGGGGTCGACCCGGCCCCTGCCCTCTTCTCACTCGGCGTCGCCGTAGCCGTCGACGCCGGTCGCTCGGAGATACTCTTCCAGGAGCGTGGGGAAGGCGCCGCCGCGGACGTAGCGGAGGCCGAACTCGTCGGCCCAGGAGATGATGCCCCGGTCCTCGGTGACGACGCCGGCGTCGAGTTCCCGGGCGAGCACGAGCAGGTCGAAGTCCTCGCGGGAGTCCAGCACCCCCCGGCGAAGCGCCCGGCGGTACTGGTCGCGCATGTCCGAGAGGATCTCGTCGGCCTCGGTCATGTAGTCCTCGCCGCCCGCCAGCTGGTCGGGGTCGAGCTGTTCGACCTCTCGGAGTGCGTTCTCGGAGACCCGCAGCCCGCGGTCGACGCGGTCGCTCATCTCGTCGATGAACTCGTAGACGATGTCGGCGGGGATGGTCACGCCGTAGCGGTCGGGGCTCTTGCGGATGACCCAGGTGTCGAGGCGCTGGAAGACCTCCTCGCTCACGTCCCGGTCGCGCAGGATCGTCGTGAGTTCGTCGTGGATGGTGGGCGGCACGTAACAGGAGACGTTGAGTTCGAGTCTGGCCGTCGAGACCAGGTCGAGCAGTCGCAGGACGGCCTCCTCCAGCGATTCGTCGTCCCTGCGGATAGCGTCGGTGAGAAAGAGCGACGTGTCGAGGACGAACTGCTGGCGCGGGAGTTCCCCGGGCATACCCCCCGTTTCGTGGGTGGACACAAAAAGGGCGCAGGCCGATTCGACTGAATTTGGGTTCGAGGACGTGTTTGTGAACGTGTCTCTGCCTCGTCAGCGTCGGGAACGGTCGGTCGTCAGCCGCTCACACCGGCGCGACGAGTTCGATCGTGTAGTCGTCGGGGTCGGCGACGAAGGCGGCGTAGGCGTCGGCGGGTTCGACGACGTGGGGTTCGGCGACGACCGCGCAGTCGTCACGGCCCTCGACGCGCTCGAAGGCTTCCTCGACCTCGTCGGCGTCGTCGAGGGCGAAGGCGACGTGGTCGACGTCCGCCCGTGACGGGGCGATGGGAGTCGTCCGGTCGGGGTCGTAGCGCAACTGGAGTTCGCCGGCGTCGGTACCGACGTAGACGTTCTCGACGCCCTCCGATTCCCAGGACCATCGCCGGTCGAGGCCGAGGCCGTCACAGTAGAACTCGAGCGACTGGTCGAGGTCCGACACCCAGAGCGCGACGTGTGCCAGGTCCATACCCGAAGTGGGCGCGCCCGGGAGTTGAGTCTGTGGGTCGGCGCCGTCGTCCGTCGGTTGCGTCGTGACAGCGCCCGTCTCGTCGGGCGGATCGCCGGTGACCGCACGTTTTTGTGACTCTCGTCGCTTTCGGGGGTATGGACGAACCCCATCCGAAACTGGTGGCGATGCTCGACGAGGCCGAGGAACTGGGGATCGCGCCGTCGAACGCCCTCTCCGTGCCTGCGGCTCGGCGCCAGCACGTCGAGAACTCGGCGACCGACGCCGGTCCCGGGGTCGCCCGGACGTGGGACGTCGAGATCCCGAGTCCCATCGCCGAGGACGGCATCGACCTGCGGGTCTATCGACCCGGGGACGACGGCCCGTACCCGGTGCTGGTGTGGATCCACGGCGGCGGGTTCGTGCTGGGAGACGTCGAGACGGCCGACCACGTCGCCCGCTCGCTCGCGGTCGCCGCCGACTGTCTCGTCGTCTCCGTCGACTACCACCGCGCCCCCGAATACCCGTTTCCGGTCCCGCCGCGGGAGTGTTACGCCGCCCTGGAGTGGACCGCGGAGTACGCCGACGTCTACGACGGCGACGCCGACCGACTCGCGGTGGGCGGTGACTCGGCAGGGGGCAACCTCGCCGCCGTGACGGCGCTGCAAGCGCGCGATTTCGACGGTCCCGACCTGGCCCACCAGTTGCTCGTCTATCCGGTCACGACCGACGACCCGGACCTGCCCGCCCGCGAGGAAAACGCCGAGGGCTACGGCCTGACGACCGACGCGATGGCCTGGTTCGACGAGAAATACATCGCTGACCCGGTCGATACCGCCAATCCGTACGCCTACCCGCTGAAGGCCCGCGACCTCTCGGACCTGCCGTCGGCGACGGTGATCACGGCCGGCTTCGACCCCTTGCTGGACGACGGCGAGCTGTACGCCGACCGCCTGGAATCGGCCGGTGTCCCCGTCGAGTACCGCGAATACGAGGCCATGATCCACGGTTTCTTCGGGATGATCGATGCGCCCGACCTGGAAGCCGCTCACGACGCCATCGAGTGGAGCGGCGAGACCCTGCGGGCGTCGTTCTGACGCGAAGCCGACCAGTAGTGTCGCGAACACGTCGGAACGGTCCCCGGACCACACCGGACCTATTAGCCCGGCGGTCGAACCACCGACGATGATCCCCGCGGGCCTCGATTCGGTGCTCGGCGACGGTGACGTGGTGCTCGTGACGGGCTCGACCAGCGGCATCGGCCGCGAGACGGCCCGCAACCTCGCCGACACGGGTGCGACGGTGCTCGTCCACGGCCGCGACGCCGAACGCGCTCGCGAGACGGTCGCCAGACTCCCGGGCGAGGGTCACGACTGGTATCTCGCCGACTTCGCCGACCTGGGCGACGTTCGCGACCTCGCCGGGGACGTCCTGGCCGACTACGACCGTCTCGACTGTCTGGTCAACAACGCCGGCACCTGGCAGGGCGAACGGCGACTGGTGGACGTGCCCGGTTCGGAAGAGGGTGTGGAGTTCACCTTCGCCGTCAATCACCTCGCGCCCTTCCTGCTGACCCACCTGCTCGCCGACCGCCTCGAAGCGACCGGCGAAAAGCGAAAATCCAGCTCCGACGGGGTCGAGAGCGACGACGAAGGCGAGTCCGACGGGGAGGGCGAGCCAGGCGGGTACGACGGGCCGGACCCCGCTCGTATCGTCACCGTCTCCTCGGGCTTGCACCGGCGGGCGACGCTGGATCTGGACGCTGTTCGCGGGCCGGAGGGGCCGTCGGGCGTCGACGCCTACGCCCTCTCGAAACTCGCGAACGTCCTCTTCACCGCCGAACTCGCTCGGCGGGTGCCCGAAACGGTGACCGCGAACTGCTGTCACCCCGGCACGTCGCCGGCGACTGCCCTGGCTCGCGATGGGTCCTCAGTGTCGGGGCTGGGCTGGCGGCTGTTCGGGATCGTGGGAAAACTGACGGGTTTCACCGACTCGCCCGCCGAGGCCGCCGAGACGCCGACGTATCTCGCCACGTCGCCCGAAGTCGGTGGGATGTCCGGCGAGTACTTCGAGGACCGGGAGGCCGTCCCGCCCGGCGACGGCGCGCTCGACAGGGAGGCTCAACAGGAGTTGTGGCAAGTGAGTCGCGAGTGGACCGGTATCGCGGAGGCACAGACCCCCCCGGCCGAGTGACCGTCACTGCGGCGGCCAGTCGGACGGCTGTCCGTCCGGCAATCGGCCCGCAGTCCTGTCGGCAATCTTTTAGGACAACTCAGTGAAATTCGGCCGATGGTCGACGTCCCCGTTCGTGACTCCTTCAGTAATCTGGTCGTGGTCGCCGCGCTGGTCGGACTCGCAGCGACGGTCGCGCTCTCCGGGACGGGGATCGGGAACCGGATGGTACCCGTCGCCGCGGCCGCCGCCGAGTTGCTCCGCTCGCTAGCCGTGAGAAAGACGATAACCGCGACTCACAGTGATGGTTGATAGTGATTATTGTAGCGATTTACCGGTATGCGCCGCCCCCGGGGTCGGCGCTATCCGGAAATAATCTACAATAATCACTATGAAAGCCCTCGGCCCGCTCGCGGTCGCTCAGCGACATACCCGCGCTCTCCGCACCACCCGCGCGGATAGGGGTCGCTGAGGCGACTATACGAACGCGAGCGTGCCTCGCCCTTTCAGTCCGCCAGGACAGCACAGCACGACACCGCACAGCACAGCGCCGCGACGGCCTCACACCTCCCCAGCCTCTTGCGCTTCTCGGCCTTCGGCCTGCGATGCTCATCCCTCGCACGGTTTCCGACTCGCGCATGAAAGCGCGAGACAGCGCGCGCCGATGTGGATGGAAAACGGGCGTCAGCGATTGCAGCAGTCGGTCGTGCTCAATCCCACTTGACGCCGGGGTTGGTCACGGCGCCGTTGGCGGCCGAGCCGAAGTCCCGGCAGTACTTCGCGAGCACGCCGTTCTCGTAGTTCGGTTCGGGTTCGAACTCTTCGAGTCGTGCTTCGATCTCCTCGTCGGTCAGGTCGACGGAGAGTTCCAGTTCGTCGATGTCGATAGTGACGGTGTCGCCGTCTTCGAGCGCGGCGATGGGACCGCCGGCGAAGGCCTCGGGGGCGACGTGGCCGATGGAGAAGCCACGCGTCGCGCCGGAGAAGCGACCGTCGGTAAAGAGCGCGACGTCCTCGGCGTGGCCCTGGCCGGCGACAGCGGAGGTGACGCCGAGCATCTCGCGCATACCGGGACCGCCCTGTGGCCCCTCGTTGCGGATACACAGGACGTCACCGGACTCGACGTTGCCCTCCTGGACGTACTTCATCGCCGGCGTCTCCTCGTCGAACACTCTGACCGGTCCCTCGTGGTGGAGGTGGTCTTCGCCGGTGATCTTGATGACGGCGCCGTCGGGCGCGAGGTTGCCGGTGAGGATGCGGATGGCGCCACGCTCGTGGATCGGGTCGTCGACGGTGTTGAGGAAGTCGACGTCCAGGTCCGCGATTTTCGGCGGGTCGATCGCTTCGAGTTCCTCGGCGATGGTGTTGCCCGTGACGGTCAGCGCGTCGCCGTGGAGCATGTCGTGGTCCAGCAGTTCACGGAGGACGACCGGGACGCCGCCGACCTCGTGGAGGTCGGTCATGAACTTCTCGCCGCCGGGCTGGAGGTCGGCGATCTTGGGCGTTCGGGCGCTGATGTCGTTGAAGTCCTGGATGTCCAGTTCGACGCCGGCCTCGGCGGCCATCGCGAGCAGGTGCAAGACTGCGTTGGTCGACCCGCCGATGGCGACCTGCAGGGCGATGGCGTTCTCGAACGACTCCCGCGTCAGGAAATCCGAGGGCCGACGGCGCTCCTCGACGACCTCGACGGCGAGTTCGCCGGTCTCGCGGGCCACCTCGTAGCGCTCGTCGTGTTCGGCGGGCGCGCCCGCACTGCCCAGCGGGGCGAAGCCGATCGTCTCGGAGATAGACGCCATCGTGTTGGCGGTGAACATCCCGCCACACGACCCGGCGCCGGGACAGGCGTGGCGTTCCATCTCGTAGAGTTCGTCCTCGGACATGTCGCCGGTGGCGACGGCGCCGACGCCCTCGAACATGTTCTGGATGGTGACCTCCCGGCCCTCGTGTTCGCCGGGCATGATCGACCCGCCGTAGAGGAAGACGCTGGGCAGATCGGTCCGGATGGCCGCCATCATCATCCCGGGCATGTTCTTGTCACAGCCGCCGATGGTGACCAGCCCGTCCATGCGCTCGCCGAAGCTGACGAGTTCGACGGAGTCGGCGATCATCTCCCGCGAGATGAGCGAGGCCTTCATCCCCTCGTGACCCATCGAGATGGCGTCGGAGACGGTGATGGTGCCGAACTCGATAGGCATGCCCTCGCCCTCGTCGACGGCGTCGTAGGCCGCCTCGGCGAGGTCGTCGAGGTGGACGTTACAGGGGGTGATGTCCGCGGCGGGGTTGGCGATACCGACCATCGGCGAGGAGAGATCAGCGTCGTCGTAGCCCATCGCCCGGAACATCGACCGGTGGGGTGCGCGGTCGACGCCCTTCGTCACTTCCGCACTGGGCAGGTCGTCCGGTTTGTCCTCTGTGTCCGGGTGGGCCCCGGAGTCGGATTCGGGTGGCTCCTGTTTGCTCATACGCGCAGGTGGACGCCCCGAGTCTTACGCTTTTCCACTACTGTGTGCGGGCGAGGCGCCGATTCCGGCGTGGTCTGCCGGTTGTGGGGTCACGACCACCCCTCCAGGATCGCCTCGCGCTGGTCGGGGTCGTGCCCGTAGACCACCTCGGCGTCGTGGCGCCGTTCGAGTTCCTTCAGCGTGTGGATGCTGGCTTCCCAGGCCTGGCGGTCGCGCAGGAGGCTCCCGCCGAGGGGTTGCTCGTCGCGGTAGTTCGCTTCGAGTTCCGCGACGTCGCTCCCGAACAGGAGCGTCGTGTCCTCGAGGTCGACGAGCAGTCCCACGAGTCCCGGAGCGTGGCCGGGCAGGTGGTGGAGCTCGATACCCTCGAAGGGCGTCGTGCGGTGGCGGTGGACGACCCGCCAGTCGAGGTCGTGGTCGAAGTCGGCCTGCAGATAGCCGCCAGCCCCGCCCTCCGTGGCGGCGCTGTAGTAGGCGAACTTGAGTTCCTCTTCGTGGACGTAGACCGGTACGTCGGTCCCCGCGAAGTTGTGCAGGCCACCCGCGTGGTCGACGTGCAGGTGGGTCTGGATCACGTAGTCGACGTCGTCGACTGCGTAGCCCGCCCGTTCGAGGGCAACGGGGAGCGGGTGGTCGGCGGCGTCACGGTGTTCGAAGGCGTCGTAGAGCGGCGCTGGCCAGTAGCCGTCGCCGGCGTCGGGGTGGGAGCCCGTGTCGACGAGGATCGTCCCCTCGGGGTGGTCGATGACCCAGTTGTAGACCGGCGTCTCGATCCTGCTCGTCTCGGGATGGGGGTCCGAAGCGGTCGCCGTGGTGTGACCCTCGACGTGGAAGTTCCAATCACTCACGATGGTCCCCCGGTAGATCCCCTGGACGATGGCGTCGACCATGTCGGGGCGTCGGCGGCGAGGGCCGTAACTGTCCGGGGTCGTGTGTGAATCGATGGCAGTGTTGTTGTAATCCACAGACTGCTCGACACGGCGTCGTGCGTGCGTCTGACGGGGAGTTTTGTGGGGGTGACGCCTACACGCGGGCATGACGAGTCTCTCGGAGGCCTACGAGGGCGGGAAATGGGAGGGACGCGACCCGCGGCGGGTCTCGGCGGGCGCCGCACTCTTCGTCTGTGGCGTGCTGGCCGTCGTCGCCGCCATCCTCGTCCTCACGACGGGACTGGCCGCGCTGGCCGACGCGGCGACCGAACTCGCCGCCCGCCAGCTCGCCGGGACGCTCGCCGGCCTCGGGATCCCCGCGATGTTGCTGAGCGTCGTCGTCGTCCTGCCAGCGAGCACCCGGGAGCGGCTCGGCGTCGTCGCCGGCGCGTTGCTCTCGGTCGGCGGCGTCGCGCTCTTTCGCTACGCCTACCCGTACCGCTGGACCGCCAGCAGCGAGTCGCTGGCGTTCCCGACCGCCATGCTCTACTTCGTCGGCGGGTCGATAGCGCTGTGGTTCGTCTTCACGACCGTCGCGACGTTCAAACGCCGCAACAACCCCCACGGGACGGTCACCCTCGAAGTCGTCCGCCAGGGCGAAGTCCGCGAGCTAGAGGTCAGCCACGACGAGTACCGCCGCTACCGCCAGGCTGCTCACAACGACGAAGACGAGGCCGTCCGCCGCGAACTCGAATCCCGACTCGACTGACGCCACCGCTTCTCCTGTGACTCACGTTGGTCGAGCCTGGCGTCCGGAGGGAGGGCGGTTCAGCGCCGTTCGACGCCGACGAGATAGGCCGGGTTCGAACTCCAGCGGCGTTCGAAGACCGTCTCGCGAGCGAGGACGACCTCCCACTCGCCCGGAGTGTCGGCGAACCGGTCGCGGATCTCGCCGGGTGTGATCCCGTAGCGTCGCCGGTCGCCTCTCCGAGCGTCGCCGAGGACGAAGTATCGCCCGCCTCGCGGGAGTATCGCGGCGAGTTCGTCGACCAGGCGGTCGCGCTCGCTGTCGCCGAGGACGTGGAACATCGCCGAATCGACGACCGTCCGGAACGAGAACCCGAGAGCGGCGAGTCCACGGAGATCGAGTGCATCCCAGTGGAGGAAGGCGGCCCGGATCTGGCGCCAGCGCGCCTTCTCGCGGGCCTGGCGGATAGCGAGCCCGGAGAGGTCGATCCCCAGTACCTCGTGGCCCCGCCGGGCGAGAAAGAGCGTGAGTTCACCAGTGCCACAGCCGACGTCGAGGACGGGTCCACGGATCAGTCCAGCGTCGGCGAGGCGGACGAACGCCCGCTGTGGGCGGCCGATGTCCCAGTTCGGGGCGCCCGCGTAGGCGGCGTCGTAGACGTGTGCCAGCGGGCGACTGGGCCGCGGTGGTGGCGTGCTCGACGCGTCCTCGGTCGCCATGTCGGGTTGTGGGGCAGCCGTCGGGTAGTAGTTTGCCGTCGGTGACGGTGTCCGTCCACAGAATCTCGCCGGGACGACGGCCACTCGACGTAGTGACCACGGGGTTTATTCGGATACGTGTGCAACCCGGTTGCAGATGGCCATCGAGCCCATTCACGCGCGGTATCCGTTCACGGCGGCGGCCCGGACGGCCGTCGACGAGGCGGACGTCGACCTCGCGGGCGTCGTCGCCAGCGACGAGTCGGTCGTCGCCCGCGGGCTCGAACGCGTCGAGTGGGCGCTCACCGAGGGGGAAGTGGGCGAACCCCACCGCCGCACGCGCGTCGAGTTGCTCTCCTACCCGGTCGCCAGAGTCCTCGTCTCGCTGGTCGACGAACGCGTGTTGACCCGCAAGTACGCCCGCGCCGAGGCCGCCACCGCCCACGAGCGATTCACCGAGGAGTTCGCCGCCACGGCCGAGTACAAGAGCACCCGAAGCGAACGGCTGACACAGGCCGACCTGCTCGCCGAGTTCGAGTTGACGAGCGCCGTTCGCGAGTCGCCCGAGGGCTACCAGGTGGGCGTCGGCACCTACCTGGATCTGGCGGCCGACCAGTGGGGCGACGAGTGGCGGCTGGTCAACCGCGTCCTCGCGGACGGCGACGTCGTCGTGACAGAAGCGGAACTCCACGAACTCATCCGCCAGGCTATCCGCCACCGCGTCGCCGACGGGCTCCCGCTGTCGGTGCCCAACCCCATCGCCGAACACCTGGACGAGGAGGTCGCACAGGTCCGCGAGACGCTCTCGAATCTCGACCTCACCCGGGAGATAGACACCGTCGTACCCGATCTCTTCCCGCCGTGTATGAAACACCTGCTCGACCAGGTCCAGAAGGGCGAACACCTCGAACACCACTCTCGCTTCGCGATCGCCGCCTTCCTGACGAGCATCGGCATGACGACCGACGAGATCGTCGACCTGTTCCAGGTCAACCCCGGCTTCGGCGAGGACGCCACTCGTTATCAGGTCGACCACATCCGCGGGGCGACGAGTCCGACCGAGTACTCGCCGCCCTCCTGTGCGACGATGCAGTCCTACGGCGACTGTTACAACAAAGACGACGTCTGCGAGGACGTCATCGACGAGTCACACCCGCTCAACTACTACGAGCACCGCCTCGACCAGGAAGACGAAGACGACCTCGTCGACTGGCGGGAGGGCAACAGCGACGGCGACGGTACCGGCGACAGCGACAGTACGGGCGACGAAGCGGAGTCGAGCGCCTGACCGGCGGTAGCCGTCGGCGACGAACGCGAGAGAGGGCGGAAAATCCAGTGAGAAGCTACAGCGGCGTGGTCACTCGTCGTCGTCGAAGTTCTGCCGGTACATGAACAGGCCGGCGACGGCGACGAGGAGGACGAACGCGGCGATGACGCCGACGAGCGCGAGGCCGCCCTCGGGGAGGACAGTCGGGGGCACCGAGGCGTTGGATGTCGTGTTCTGTGGCGCGGCGTAGTTCGTGCTGACGACGTACGAACCGGCGATGAACACGACGATGGCCAGCGCCGAGAGGACCAGCTCGACCACCGTTCTCCGCTCTACCATGCGACTCGCTTCCCCCGGACCGGGCAAAAGGCCTTCGAAGGCCACCCCACCGGGGGCGAACCGCCCACACCGCCACCACGACCACCGGTAGTCGCTTCTGGCACCGTTCCCGCCCGGTTTCCGGTGGCCACAGCGACCGTCCGAAGGGACCCGAGGCGCGGACGCGGGCGAGAGATTTACGCCCGTCGAGCACCTACGTTTCCACTGGACGCAGACCGCAAAACAGCCGCGTCCGACCACCCATGACCGATATCCGTCCGCGGGACGGTACCCGCAAGACCGCACTCGCACCGGACCTCCGCCGCCTGAACGAGCGGGCCGCGCGCGCCTGGACCGAGCGCATGGCCGTCCGTCCGCTCGGCGACGCCGCCTACGCCGTCGACAGCGCCAGCGGCGCCACCTACGTCGTCGACCTCGCCGCCCACAGTTGTACCTGCCCCGACCACCGCATCCGGGGAGAGACGTGCAAACACATGCGCCGCGTCGCCATCGAGATATCCACCCGTCGGGTCCCACCCCCGGGTGAGCGACGCGCGAACTGCGCCGCCTGTGGTGTCGAAGCGTTCGTCGACGAAGACACGACCCCGCCGCTCTGTGACACCTGCCGGCTCGAATCCGGGGATGTCGTACGCGACCGCGAGACCGACGACCGCCTCGTCGTCGTCCGCGTCACGCCCGACCGGGCGAACGAGGTCTCCATCGCGGCCGCCGACACCACCGTCGCCGACTACCCCACCAACGAGGGCTACCCGTCCGACGACCTCGTCGTCGAAGCGGTGTATCTCGGCGACCTCGGCCGGACCGGCGACCCGCGGCTGTCGCGCCAGTACTCGTTCCCGCTCTCGCGGCTGGACCGGGTCGACGACGCCGGATTCGTCGACCTGCCGCTGCCCTGACCGTCGTCTGCTCGCTGACCGTCGTCTTCTGCCCTGACCGTCGTCTGCTCCCCGACCGTCGTCTGCTCGCTGTCGTTCTCAGTTTTGCCAGCCGGGCCCGAACGCTTAACGCACGGGCGTCGACAGGGGCGAGTATGACCGAGGGTACACTGGCACTGGTCTTCGACGACGGCTACGCGACGGACTACGACGACATCTACCCGGTGCTACGAGAACGGGGCGTGCCGGCCTCGCTCGCGATCGTCCCCGGGTGGGTGGGCGAGGACGGACACCTCACCGCCGAGCGACTGGACGAACTCGTCGACGCCGGCTGGGAAGTCGTCGCCCACGGCCGGCGCCACCGGTACATGGAACCACACCACCTCGCCGCGGACGCCGCCGCGGGCGACCGTCGCATCCATCTCGACAGCGACCACGTCTTCCCCGGCGAGGACCACGGGGTCTATCCCGGCGACGAGTTCGAAGTCACCGACGGGGTGCACAGTGAGACACACATCCTCGCCGAGAAAGACGACGAGGAAGCGGTCGTGACCCTCGACGAACCGCTGTCGGCGGCGTTCGCGGCCGACGAGGCAGTGGTCCGCCCGACGAACGAGCAGATCCACGACGAGGTCGTCGACGTCCGCGGGGAGTTCGCGGGACTGGGGTACGACCCGACGACGTTCGCGCTGCCCTACGACGCCGGCGATTCGCGGGTCTGGCGGACCGTCGCCGACGAGTACGACGCGCTCGTCGACGCGACCGTGCGCTCGCTACCCAACCCTCCGGAGACGCCGCCATGCGCGCTCTCGCGGTACTACCTGGAGACCAACCAGCTCCGGATGGTCGAGGTCGAAGCCTACCTCGACGAGGTCGCCGCGGGCGGCGGCCTGGGTATCCTCGCCGGCCACACGGCCTGGGAGACGGTCCCGCCGGAACGGGTCGGCGCTGTCGTCGACGCCGCGCACGAACGCGACATCGCGGTGACGACCGTCCGGGACGCGGTGCTGGGATAGGGCCACTCGCCCGCGATTCAGTGTTTCTCGACGCTGTATCCCACGGACAGCAGGCAGTCAGACGCGCGTCTGCCCGCCCTTTTTGACCCGATACCACGAACGTGTGAAGGCATGGCACACGACGGCCACGAGCCCGGCGAGTCCGCCCCGTCGGCGGGCCCGTCGGTCCACGCACGCACCGACCCCACTCCGGCGACCCGGTCGGTCGAGACGACGCCGAGAGCGCTCTACCGCTGGCAGATAGCGCTGCTTCGGGCCCGACTCGACGCCCAGCAGTCCCGTGCCCAGCGCGCGGAACGCGACCGACAACACGTCATCGACCGCTACGAGGGGCTTCTCGACCACCGACCGCCGACCGACGAACTCTACACCGATGGGGGACGACCGGCGACGAGCGACGACGACCAGTCGTCCGACTCGACCGCCGTAGAGGGGGCGCTCGAACGCGTTCGCTCACTGTTCTGAGAACTGAGGCCGTCGCTCGGGAGCGTTTCACAGAGAAGCGACAGCGCCAGGCCACGCGACAGTACCGGGCCACGCTCGCACGTGCGACGTGACGCCGGCCGCTACTCGGCGCCGTTGAGCGAGATGTAGGTCGTCTTGATGATCCGCCCGTCGGCGTGGAGTTCGTCGAGTACCGACTCGGGAACCGGGTCGTCGAGATTGTAGACGGTCAGCGCTTCGCCACCGATGGTCTCGCGACCGTTGAACATCCCCGCGATGTTGACGTCCGACTCTCCGAGGACGGTGCCGATGAAGCCGATGACGCCGGGAACGTCCTCGTTGCGCGCGACGAGCATGTGCCCGCTCGGGACCGCGTCGACGCGGTAGCCGTCGATGCGGACGATCCGGGCCTCGCCGCCCGCGAACTCGGTGCCGCTGACGGCGATCTCCTCGTCGCCGTCGGTGACGCGCACCGTGACGAGACTCCGGAAGTCCTCGGACTGGCGGGTCTTCGACTCGGTGACCTCGACCCCGCGGTTCTCGGCGACGGTCGGCGCGTTGACCGGGTTGACCGAGCCCACGAGCGGTTCGAAGACGCCCTGGAGCGCGCTCGCGGTGACGAGGTCGACGTCCGTCTCGGCGATCTCGCCGGCGTAGACGACCTCGACCTCGGAGACGCGCCCGTCGAACAGCTGGACCGCGATGTTCCCCGCGGTCTCGGCGAGATCCAGATACGGGCGGATCTGCCGGAAGACCGACTCGTCGACGGAGGGTGCGTTCAGCGCGTTGACGACCGGTTCGCCGGCGAAGGCGGCGAGTATCTGGTCGGCAGTGGAGGTGGCGACGTTCTCCTGGGCGGCCTCCGTCGAAGCACCCAGATGCGGCGTGACGATGACGTCGTCGACGTCCAGGAGCGGGTTGTCGGGGTCGACCGGCTCTTCGGCGAAGACGTCGATAGCGGCGCCCTTGAGGATGCCGTCCTCGACGGCCTCGGCGAGGGCTGGTTCGTCGATGATCCCGCCACGGGCGCAGTTGACGACGTAGCCCCCTTCGAGTTGGGCGAGTTCCTCCTCGCCGATCATGTTCTCGGTCTCGTCGGTCAGGGGGGTGTGGACAGTGATGAAGTCCGCGCGAGAGAGACACTCGTCGAGCGATTCGACGAGGTCGGCGCCGAACTGCTCGGCGCGCTCCTCGCTGATGTAGGGGTCGTAGGTGACAAGATCCATGCCCAGACTGCGCAGGCGCTTGCCGACCTCCTGGCCGACGCGGCCGAAGCCGACGATGCCCAGCGTCTTGCCGTTGAGTTCCGTCCCGAGGAAGTCGCCCTTGGCCCACTCGCCGTCGCGCAGGCGCTGATGGGCCTGCGGGATGGACCGCGCCGAGGCAAAGGCCATCGCGACCGAGTGCTCGGCGGCCGCGCGGACGTTGCCCTGCGGGGCGTTGGCGACGACGACCCCGTGGTCGGTGGCGGCATCGATGTCGATATTGTCGACACCGATACCGGCCCGGCCGACGATCTCCAGGTCGGGCGCGGCCTCGAAGACCGTCTCCGTGACCTCGGTTCCCGAACGTACGACGAGCGCGTTCGCGTCGGCGACGGCGTCGAGGAGCGCGTCTCCCTCGACGTCGTACGCGGTTTCGACCGTGTGACCCGCTTCCCGCAGTCGTTCGAGACCCGCCTCCGCGATGGGGTCCGTCACGAGTACTTTCATGGGCGTCACATCCCTGTCTGCGTGTATAACGCTTGTTTTCTGGCCGCGTCGCAACTGTCATCGTCGACACCGACGACACCGGCGACACACTCTACGAGCGGGTCGTTACTCGGTATCTCCCGGTGTCGTGCGTCGACCGGGACCACTCGCTCTCGGGGCGAGTACGAGAGAAACCGAAGGGCCAGCGCCGTCAGCGCCAGGCCGGCAGCGAGGCGGCGTCCGCGAGCGGTGCTGTGAGATAGGCGTCGTCGCGACTGATATCCGCGATGACGAACGTCTCGCTGGGTCCGTCTTCGACCGAGGCCATGACCTCGGCGTCCGTTGCCACCTCAGCTTCGGCAACACCCTTCGGCGCCATGTATGCGAATAGGTAACAACCTACTATAAACCTGCCGGAACGATTCTCAGGGATTGAAACCAGGCCGTCAGTCGAGCGTCAGACGAACGCACGACGGGCGGCGAGTAGCCGATGCCTAGATCGGCGAATCGACGTGGTGTCAGCCGCGGATCCGTGCCCGAACCGGCGAATCGACGTGGTGTCGGCCCCAGATCCGTCCCGTATCGGCGCGCGCCGGGAGTGTGCAACCAGTGTGTGCGGTTCGCGCCAGAGACCGCGTGACGCGAAAGTGCAAAGTCTTAGTGTGTGCGGGGTGGAATGACCGACACTATGAACGTCGCAGACGTCATGACGCCCCGCGAGGACCTCGTCACCGTCGAACTCCCGGGCACGCGCGACGACGTCCTCGAATACCTCCAGGAACGGGCGTTCTCGTCGGTCCCAGTGGTCAAACCGACCGACGAGGGCGAGCAGTTCCGGGGGCTGATCACCCGGACCGACCTGATCGACAACCCCGACGAGGACCAGCTCGCCATGCTCGTAGAGGAGGTCCCCAGTATCGAGAGTTCCGCGAGCATCGAGGACCTCGCCGAACTGATGCTCGCCGAGGGCGCCCGTCGCGTCCCGGTCGTCGACGGCGAACTCGAGGGGATCGTCACTATCACCGACGTCGTCAGAGCCATCGCCAGTGGCGACGTCGAGGCCGACGTGCCCGTGGGTGACCTGGCCCGCCGTGCGATCAACTGCGTCTACGAGGGCACCCCGCTGACCGTCGCCGAGCGTGAACTCTCCCACGCCGACGTTCCCTACGCTATCGTGCTGGGTGAGGACGGCGACCACGTCGGCATGCTGACCGAAGTCGACGTCATCGACGTCGCCCGCGTCGTCGAGGGCGAGGAAGATACGGGCGGATCCATCGCCAGCGACGACGACGACTGGAAGTGGGAGAGCGTCCGAACCGTCGGCAACAGCTACATGCCCACCAGAAACGTCGAACTGCCCACGGGACCGGTCTCGGAGTTCATGACCGCCGACCTGGTGACCGTCAGTGGCCGCCGAACCGTCCAGGAGGTCGCCCAGCAGATGATCGAGTACGACATCGAACAGATCCCGCTCGTTACCGGCGACGACCTCGAGGGCGTCGTCCGGGACATGGACCTGCTGGAGGCGCTGGTATGAGTGAGCTGACGGAACTGGCCAAGCGTCGCGGTTTCTTCGTCCAGACCGCCGGCGCCTACGGCGGTGTCTCGGGCTTCTACACGTTCGGTCCCCAGGGCGCCAGCCTCAAGGACAACATCGAGGACACCTGGCGCGACCGCTTTACCGTCCAGGAGGGTAACATGGAGGTCGACGCCCCCACCATCATGCCCGAACCCGTCTTCGAGGCGTCGGGCCACCTCGACGGCTTCGACGACATGATAGTCGAGTGTCCCGAGTGTGGCGAGAGTCATCGGGCCGACCACGTCGTCGAAGACAACACCGACTACGAGGAAGCCGAGGCACTCGGTGCGGAGCGTGTCGGCGAGATCATCGCCGAGTACGAACTCGTCTGTCCGGTCTGTGGGGCCGGGCTGGCCGGCCAGGCCATCGAGGAGTTCAACCTCATGTTCGAGACCAACATCGGCCCGGGGTCGTCCTCGCCGGGCTACCTGCGCCCCGAGACGGCACAGGGCATCTTCGTCGAGTTCCCCCAACTCGCGGAGTACGCCCGCAACCAGTTGCCCTTCGGCGTCACGCAGATCGGCCGGGCCTACCGCAACGAGATCAGCCCCCGGAAGTCGCTCGTCCGGGTCCGGGAGTTCACCCAGGCCGAACTCGAGCTGTTCTTCGACCCCGAGGAAGACGAGCCGGACCTCTCGGCGGTCGAGGACGTCGTGGCGCCCTTCTACAGCGCGGCCGCACAGGAAACCGAGGGTGACGAGGCGAGAGAACTGACGATCCGCGAAGCCGTCGACGAGGGCGTCGTGACCGACGAGTGGATCGCCTACTATCTGGGCGTCGCCACCGAGTGGTACGAGTCCATCGGCGTCGACATGGACCGGTTCCGGTTCCGCCAACACCTCGGCGGCGAACTCGCCCACTACGCCGCCGACTGCTGGGACGCCGAGAGCGACGTGAGCGCTGCCAGCGAGTCCGCCGACTGGGTCGAGATCGCCGGCTTCGCCTACCGCGAGGACTACGACCTCTCGAACCACCACGAGCACTCCGACGACGACTACACGATATTCAAACAGTACGACGAACCCGTCAGCGTCGAGCGCCCCACGGTGGATCCGGACATGAGTTATCTGGGTCCCGAGTTCGGCGGTGCGGCGGCCGACGTCGCCGAGGCACTGGCGGACCTCGCCGAACGGAACCCCGATGCCTTCCACGAGGCGCTACGCGCCTCGGAACGATCGAGCGGTGACGGCGAGGAACCGCGAGGCCGCGACGCCGAGGCGGATCCGGAGGGTGACGCGACGGTCACGGTGGACGTCGACGGCGAGGCCTACGAGGTCCCAGTGAGTCAGACCGACTTCGCCGTCGAGGACGTGACGGAGTCGGGCGAGCACATCATCCCGCACGTGATCGAGCCGTCGCTGGGTATCGACAGGGCGCTGTATACGGTGCTCGTCCACGCCTACCGCGAGGACGAGGTCGACGGCGAGGAACGCACCTACCTCGAACTCCCCGCCGAAGTCGCGCCCACGACGGTCGGCGTGTTCCCGCTGATGGACCGCGACGGGCTCGACGACCGTGCCCAGAAAGTGGCCGCCGACCTCCGCGAGCGCGGCCTCGCGGTCACCTACGACGATTCAGGTGCGATCGGCCGCCGGTATCGTCGTCAGGACGAGGTCGGCACCCCCTTCTGTGTCACCGTCGACTACGCGACCATCGGCGAGGCCGAGGACCCCGAGGAGGGCGAACCGCGCGAGGCCGACGACAAGGAGGCCTCGGATGGCTCGAGCGGGGAGCAAAGCGACCCGCGAGAGGACACCGTCACCGTCCGTGAACGCGACACGACAGCACAGCGACGCGTCCCCGTCGAGGATCTGGGCGAGACGCTCGAAGCGCTCCGGGACGGCGAGCTCGATTTCGCCGACCTCTGACGTGAATGGCCGACGACGGCGGGGGACCGGCGGCTGACACCGACGGGGGATCGGCAGCTGCTGACACCGACCAGAACCCAGTGGACGACGGGACAGAAGAGAGCACCGCCGTCACGGCGGAAGCCCCGATACCGGACGAAGTCGCCCGGCGGCTCGTCCACGCGAGCACGAGCGTCGTCCCGCTGTCGTACGTACTCCTCGATTTCGTCACCTGGCGACGCCTCCAGGTCTTCCTCGTCGCCGCCGTCGTCGTCGGATTCGGTCTCGAACTCGTCAGACTCCGCGCCGGCCTAGAGTGGGAGATCTTCGACCGGCTCACCCGCGAGTACGAACAGGACAACCTCGCGGGCTACTATCTGGGCGCCGTCGGGATGGCGACCGTCGCGCTCGTCTTCCCGCCGGAGGGTGCCGACCCGCTCGTGGCCGCCGTCGCCGCCGACCCGACGCCGGTGGCCGTTCCCGCGATGTTCATGCTGACGATCGCCGACCCGACGAGCGGCCTGCTGGGGTCGGGAACGCTTCGCCCGGCCAAAGAGGGGTGGGTCCTGCTGGCAACCTTCGGCGTCGCGACGCTGCTGGCGGTGCCCTTCGTGCCGTCTCTCGCTGCGGTCCTCGGGGGCGCCACCGCGACCGTCGCCGACGGCGTCAAGCCGGTGATCCGCGGCTACGTGCTCGACGACAACCTCACGATCCCCGTGAGCGCCGCCGTCGCGATGTACGTCGCCGTCCAGTACCTGCCCGCGCTCGGGTGAACGGTGACTACTCGACGGCGCCACTGCCACCGGAACCGACGACTCGCCGTTCGATGGCGCTGGAGTACCGCATCAGGAACGTGCCGAGCACGCCCATGACCAGCACGTACCCGACCGCGAGCGCGACGATAGTATCCCCCTGTGGGAGCGCGACGTCGGGACGGGTGGCCAGTGCGGCGATGACCAGCGAGAACTCCCCGCGGGCGACGAGTCCGACGGCGACGCGCACGGAGCGCCGTTCGGAGAGCCCGTAAGCCCGCCCACCCCAGTAGCCGCTGGCGAGTTTGCTCACCGTCGTCACCACCACGAGCAACGCCAGCGGGCCGGCGACACCGGCGACCAGCGCGGGGTCGGTTTCGAGACCTATCGAGAGGAAAAAGACCGCGGCGTAGAGGTCGCGCTCGGAGGTGATCACCTGCTCGATGCGATGTGCGTGGCTGGTCGCGCCGAAGGCCGCCCCGAGGAAGAAGGCGGCGACGGCCTCACTCACGCCCAGCGCCAACGCGATCCCGCCGACGCCGGCCGCCGCGGCGACCACGCGGATGAGCAACTGTTCGTCCGAACGAGTGTCGAGGAGTCGTTCGAGCAGCGGCGTGCCATACGCCGCGAGGAGCACGAGTGCGGCGAGGACGGCGAACGCCCGCCCGACCGATATCGCGAGGTCGGTGGTCCCGCCGCCAGCGCCCCCGCTCGTCGCGATCGCGGCGACCACCGCGAGATACACCGCGACGACGACGTCCTCGAAGACGAGCACCCCCAGGATGGCCTCGCTCTCGGGGTCGGCGATCCACCCCAGGTCGATGAGCGTCTTCGTGATGATCGCCGACGAGGAGATGTAGACGATACCGGCGAGAAAGAGCGCCTCGATGGCCGAAAAGCCCAGCACGACCCCCAGAACGAGGCCGACGCCGCCGTTGACGACGAGGTCGACGGTACCCGCACCGAGCACCCGGTCGCGCGCGGCGGCCAGTCGCTGGAGGTTGAACTCCAGCCCGATAAAAAAGAGCAAGAAGACGATACCCAGTTCCGCCAGCAGGTCGATAAACTCGCGGCTCTCGACGAGGACGAAGTCGACGCCCAGGAGTGTGGGGACGTTCGGACCGACGAGGACGCCGACGATGAGATAGGCGGGGATCACCGACTGACCCAACCGGGAGGCGAGGCCGCCCCCCAGTGCGAGCACGACGAAGACGACCCCCGCCTGGAGGAGCAGATCCGGTGCGGCCATCGGCTCAGGAGCTGTCCCGGTTGCGGACCAGGGTCTCCAGTGCCTCGTGTTCCTCCCGCGTGCCGAGAGCGACGAGCAGGTCACCGGGTTCGAGCGTGACGTCCCCGCCGGGGTTGGCGATCGTGTCGGGACCCCGCTGAATCGCGATGACCGAGACGCCCGTCTCGACGCGGACGTTCGTGTCCGCCAGTTCTCGCCCTGCGACCGGCGAGTCCTCGGAGAGTTCGATCCACTCGATGATGGCGTCACCGAGCGGGACCGACAGCTCGCCCGCGTCGACGGACTCGAAGTGTGCGCCCGTGAGGATCGACCCGAGCTGACGGGCTTCCGTAGCTGTGAGGTCGAACACCTGCTCGCTGTCGGCCTCGGGGTCGGCTCGACGGAACACCTCGCGACGGCCGTCGTGGTGGTGGACGACCACGGCGCGTTCGCCACCGCCCAGTTCCACCTCGAACTTCCGGCCGACGCCCGGGATGTCCGTCTCGTAGACGGTCATGGGTGCGGGTTCGGACAGGGCAGACTTAACTTCTACAGGCAAAGTCTCCTTCCTCACGGAGCGAACCGCGGTAGCGGTGAGCGAGTCGGGAGGGATACAGCCGTACGCTATCCTCAACAAAACACAAGTGACAGCAGACCTACCGTAAGATCAGTGGTTGAAGAAGCGTTCCAGTATCGAGCGGTACCCGAGGACGCAACTACTGGGAAGACCGCGTGGCAAGCAATTCAAACCTGCCGTGAGGTCTACAACCACGCGCTCACTCAAGAGTATCGCCCCGCTCCCGACTACGACAAGCCGTCATACACCACGATGCAGAACAAACTGCCACAGTGGAAGCAGAAGTGGCCCGAGTGGGGCACTGTGTACTCGAAGTGCCTGCAAATGGCTGTCAGGCGCATCAAACACAGTGAGAACGTCCTCGATTCGCTGAAAGAACGCGGATTCAACGTTGGGACGCTCAAGTGGAAACGCCCACGTGAGTACCGCAGTATCACGTATAACCAGTCTGGCTTTGACGTGGATCGTAACACGGGTCGGACTGGTCATGCTGTCGTGAACTTTTCGAAGATCGGCGATTTCCACCTGAACTATCATCGACCACTCCCAGGCGATGCAACAATCAAAGAGATCATCCTGAAAAAGCCGAAGACAGGCGACTGGACGGTGAGCATCGTCGTCGAGTACGATGCTGACTATCCAGACAAGCCTGCTGTCGAAGATATTGCTGTCGAGGAGACGGTCGGGATCGACCTCGGTATCACGAAGTTCGTTCACGACTCTGAGAACCGAACGTTTGCTCGGTTAGACGAAGAGGACGACCGTGAGCGTATCGAGAAGCGGCATCGCTCACTCTCCCGCAAGCAACACCAGTCGGCGAACTGGAATAGAGCACGACAGTCGCTTGCACGGGCGTACGAACGGGTGAAGAACCGCCGCGAGGATTATCGAGAGAAGCTCGCTCACTGGTACACCCGAGAGTACGATGCCGTGTTCCTCGAAGACCTAGACGTGGCCTCGATGACACAGCAGGACAGGAACGCTCGGAACATCGCAGCGATGTCGTGGCGTGCGACACTCCAAGCGTTCGAACGACATGGGGAGAAAAACGGCTGTCACGTGGTTCTCGTTGACCCTGCTGGAACGACGAAACAGTGTGCGAACTGCGGCGTCGAGACAGAAAAGCCGCTATGGGTGCGTGAGCACTCGTGTCCGAGTTGTGGATTCACGGCGGACCGCGACCACAACGCGTCGTTAGAAATCCACCAGCGTGGTTTGCAGCAATTGGGAGTGGCGTTTGAGCAGTCCGAATTAGGGCTGGGACAGTCCGAAGTAACGTCTGTGGAGACTGGTGTCCCTGCGGGGAGTCGTCATCGGGACGCACTGCTTGCAAATACCGTCGTGAAAGCAGAAAGTCCACTGCAAGAGCACGGAAGCCCCACCCTCAAGGAGCCAGCTACCGCTGGCGAGTAGGATGGGGTAGTTCACACGTACGCGGCAGTCCAGACAGCGAAAGCGCCTACTCGAGAATCTCGAACACGTCGACCGCCCTGTACTCTTTCCCGCGTTCTTTGCCAGTCACTTCTTCGACCAGGCCGTCCGCTTCGAGGTCTTCGACGACCTTGTAGGCGGTCCTGCGGGAGACGTCGAGGTACTCCACGAGGTCCGGTGTGGTGAAGTACGGATACTGGAGCAACTGACGAGCGAACCTGTCTGTGGCCGTGTTACCGGGGTATTCCTCCTCGTAGCGGTCCTGGAGCTCGCGGAGTCGGTGGGTCCGGTCGTACGACGCCTTCGCTTGCGTCCGGAGTCCGTCGAGGAAGAACGTGAGCCACTCCTCCCACGCACCGTCCTCGCTCACCGCGCGCATGCGCTCGACGTACTCGACTTTGTGACGGTTGAAGTACGCACTCGGGTAGATGTACGGACTCTCGAGATACCCTGCGCTCGCCAGGTAGAGGATAATGAGGAGTCGACCGAGCCGGCCGTTCCCGTCCGAAAACGGATGCACCGTCTCGAAGAAGTAGTGGACAATAGCCACGTCGACGAGCGGATGATACTGTCCACCCATCCCGACGTACGACCCAAGTGAGTGCATGAGCGCGTCGAGTCCTTCTGGCGCTGGCGGGACGAACGGACGCTGCCCGGACTGTGGACTTCGGAGATGAACCATGTGGTCACGGAAGTCGCCGACGACGTCACCCTCGTTCCGGACGTCTTCGAGGAGCATCGAGTGGAGTTCTTTGACGAGCGAGAGCGTTATCGCGTCCCCGTTCTCTATTCTCTCGAGTCCGTAGTTGAGCGCGTTCTCGTAGTTGAGTGCCTCGTGCAGGTCTTTCTCGACCGTCGCATCTGTCTGGCCGGACGGATGACGTGTGTGATACGCTTCGACGTCCTGGAACTCGACGTCTGCCCCTTCGATGCGTGCGGATTCGACGGCCTCGATGCGAATCAGGGAGGTGTAGAGGACTGCGGAGAAGTCGACGGTCGAACTGATGCCGTCGACGCGACCGATCTGATACGCAGCGTCGGCCATAAGGTCGTGTGTCTCGTCGGAGAGTTCGATCTTCGGCTCCACTGGGAGTGGCTCCGGGGAATAGTACGGCTCCGGGTGGTACGGGACGTACGTTCCCGGTGCACTGTCCGGGAGCTCTCTCGTCGGCATTTCGGTAAGACGACTATGGATCCGTATTAATATAGTTGTTTTTATAGTGAGTATACGGAAGACCGGGCCGAGGACGCTCAGGTGAAACGGAGGCGGGAAGAGTACACGCAACGTACAGCTCAGATCAGGTAGCGCAGTACGGAGAACCGGTCGCTCGGTTTGAGACCGATTGACGCACAAGCGGTAGTTTGAGCGTTGGTCACCCATTTACAGACGGGCGTCTTCGGTTCCGATATGAACCGGCGGACGTATCTCGCGGCAGTGTGCGCTGCTGGTGTCACTGCAACTGCAGGGTGTAACACAGTTTCGGGGACACAGACCCTCTCAGACCCGACTGTGAACACAGAATCACGTGGAAAGAAGGCGATCGTATTCACGTCGAACGAGAAAGAAGTGGGGCATCTGGGCGTCGACGGGAGCGTAGAATCCGACCGGATCGACCTCTCGACGGAGATCTGGCATCTGGAAGGAACCGACGTCAGATCCATCAGTTTGAGACTCTGGATGCCAGAAATAGCGACGGAATCCCCCGCAGAAGTCGCCGTCGTCTCTCCAGTCGAGGGAGACAGCTCTCCGCCCCCGTCGGTATCCCTCTACACACCCGACCGGGATCTCGGAACGGTCGTCGAGATCACTGACCTGGACGACCTCGCAGACGAGACGATCAGTACACTCGGTCTCATCGTCGTTCCGGGGTCAGAGACGGCTACAGACCTCACTATTCACGCGACCATCGAACTCTCAGGTGGCGCGCTCGGCAGCGACTACACGCTCGATGGCGAGCTACAGGTGGCGTATCCAGAACTGGCTGACCAGTGAACTACCCCACCCTACTTCGCTCGGGGGTAATGGCCCCGCCCGCTCGTCGAGGGTGAAAAGCGAGCGAGCACGTTCGGACGGCCGAATATCTCCTGATCGTCGTCCCGTGCCTCCTGCCCCATCGTCCGCTTAGTTCACCGGAAACCGCAGGAGTGCGCCAACCGCGAACGTCTCGCCGAAGCGCGCACCGCGGTCGGATCCGTCGGTGACGACGATCGTTTCGCCGCCCTGTTCGGCGACGGCCGTCTCGATCTGCTCGCGAGTGGCGCCCGACACCTCGGTCGCGACGAGCGCGGTGTCGACGGCACCGTACTCGGCCGCTTGCAGGACGTCGGCGACGCCGTAGACGACCGGGTCATCGTCGCGGAGTCGGCCGAAAAAGTCGTCGACGTGGTCGCGGACGGCGCGCTGTTCGGCGTCGAGGAGTTCGTCCTCTGCGGCGTCGACGAGGTCGTGGAGACCCTGCTCGGTCGCGTACTCGACGCCGTAGGTTCCGAGGATGCGGTCCCGGAGTCGGTGGTCGAGATAGTCGCCGTCGACGAACTTCCCTGCGGTTCCCATCGACCCACCGACGACGACGCCGGTGACGATGTCGTCGTCACTGGTGGCACCGCCGAGGAACGCGTCTTCCGCCGTACGGGCGACCTCCTCGAAGAACTCGTGGGCCTGACGGGCGCGCTCGCGCTCGAAGCGCTTTGCGGACTGGCCGCCCGCCCGCGAACTCCCCATGACCTGGCTCTCGAAGGTGCGGTCGGGGACGACCCGGTCACCGAGGAGTCGCCCGACGGCGGCCCGGCCACGTTCGACGACGACCAGTCCGAACGTCTCGCCGGGCGCGACGGTCGCGCGCACGGGGTCGAGGTGAAACCGGTCGTCACAGCGGTAGGTGCTCTCGGTGATCGGTTCGGGCAGGTCGTCGAAGACGGCAGAGACCAGCTCGTCGTCGACGACGCCCGCACAGACCGCGAGTCCCACCTCGGGCGTCTCCTCGTAGGGCCGGAGCAGTCGCTGGATGCGCTTCAGCGCACGGCGGACCCGGGTTCTCGTTCGTTTGGACTTGATGTTCTCTGCGCCGGCGTGTTCGCGAGCGACCCGTTGGCGGGTGGCAGCGAGCGAGTCGCCGGCGGGGACCGTCACCGTGACGAGTTCCGTGCCGGCACCTTCGGTCGATTCGAGCTGTTCGATACGGTCGTGGAGCGTGGCGTGTGACATTGCGGTGGTCTGGACTGCGAGACGAGTGTCGGGCGATGCTCGCGTCGTGGCCCGCGGTGGGCCGTCACCACCGTCTTCAACTGAAAAAGTCGGCGTCGCCACTCACGACCGAATCGACGGCCTGCGTCGGCGCGTCGAGTGCGCGACCGCCCGCGTTCGACGGGCGACCGGACTGTGAGTGGTTCATATCCGATCGGACGGTCCAGCGACACAAAACCGTTCCGCGAGTGTGGGACACAGTCACAAAGACCGGGACGTCGAACACCAGGGCGATTCACGAGTGGGGGGTCTACCGAGATTTCACTTCCACCGCGGTACCTGAACGCTTAACCGGGGTGACGGCCAACGAATCGGCAATGGCAGCTACCGACGAGGGGGAGGGAGACGAGGCGTTCGTCTCCGGGCCCCTCCTGGTCGACGGCGTCCTGGAGGACCGCCGCTACCAGCGCCGACTGGCCGACGCCGCGCTGGAGGGACACACCCTGGTCTGTCTCCCCACCGGCCTCGGGAAGACCACCGTCAGCCTGCTGGTGACCGCCGAGCGACTCGCCGGCGAAGTCATCAACAAGTCACTGCTCCTGGCACCGACCAAGCCCCTCGTCACCCAGCACGCCGAGTTCTACCGGGCGGCCCTGGACGTCCCCGACGACGAGATCGTCGTCTACACGGGCGAGACCCGTCCCGACGACCGCGCGGACCTCTGGCAGGGCGCGCGCGTGGTCGTCGCCACGCCCGAAGTCGTCGAGAACGACCTCGTCGGCTCGCGGATCGACCTCTCGGACGTCGTCCACTGCACCTTCGACGAGTGCCACCGCGCAACCGGCGACTACGCCTACACCTACATCGCCGAGCGCTACCACGAACAGGCCAGAGATCCGCTCGTGACCGGGATGTCCGCCTCGCCCGGCGACGACGAGGAGTCCATTCTGACTGTGTGTGCGAACCTCGGCATCGACAGCGTCGAGGTGATGACCGAGAAAGACGCCGACGTCGCCGAGTACACCCACGACACCACCGTCGACTACGAGCGCATCGAGTTGCCGGAGACCGTTGTCGAGATCCGTGACGCACTCCAGGACGTCATCCGGGACCGACTGACGAAACTCAAAGAGCTGGGGGTGACGAACAAGACCGCCCCCGACGTCTCCGAGCGGGAGATCCAGCGCATCCAGGGCAAGTTGCGCGAGTTGATGGACAACGACCAGTCGGAGGGCTACCAGGGGATGAGCTTCCTGGCGGAGATACGGAAATTGCGGACCGCCGTGACCTACGCCGAGACACAGAGCGTGGAGTCGCTGCGCCGGTATCTCGACCGCCAGCAGGAGGCCGCACGCACCTCGGGCGCGTCGAAGGCCGACCAGCGGATGGTCTCGGAAGCCGAAGTCCGGGAGGCGGTCCGGCGAGCCGAGAACTACGACGACCTGCACCCGAAGTTCCGGCGGACGCGGATGTTGCTCGCCCAGCAGTTAGGTATCGAGGGCGGCGAGCGCGTCATCGTCTTCACCGAGTCCCGGGACACGGCGGAGACGCTGACGGACTTCCTGGGCGAGCACTTCGAGACGCGCAAGTTCGTCGGGCAGTCCGACACCGACGGCAGCGACGGGATGACCCAGAACGAACAACAGGAGACCCTCGACGCGTTCCGCGCGGGCGAGTTCGAGGTGCTCGTCTCGACGTCCGTCGCCGAGGAGGGGCTGGACGTCCCGGAAGTGGATCTGGTATTGTTCTACGAACCGGTACCGACCGCGATCCGCGCCATCCAGCGCAAGGGTCGAACCGGGCGCCAGACCGAAGGTGCTGTGACGGTGCTGATGGCCGAGGACACCCGCGACGAGGCCTACTTCTGGAAGGCCAAGCGCGACCAGAAGCAGATGCGCAACGAGTTGCGCTCGCTCAAGTCCGTCGCCGAGAAGATCGAGGCCGCGATCGGGAGTGAACAGGCTGCCGTCGACGCCTTCGAGGCGGGCGGCGACGTTCCATCCGAAACAGAGGGTGAACCGGCAACCGACGCGCAATCCTCGGGCGGTCGAGGTGACGCGGACGACGGACCGGGCGGAGAGGATGCGAGAGATACTGACGGCGACGCGGCCGGTGAAGACGGCAACGGCGACGGCGTTCCACCGGAAACGGGGGGCGAAAGCGGGACCGAGTCGCAACTATCTGAGGAAGATCCGTCCGCATCCGACGATCAGTCCGAAACCGACGCGGACGGACAGGCGGGACTCGACGCGTTCGCGGGCGGATCCAGTGGTAAGGGCGACGGGTGTGAGGAAGACGAGGCGGACGATCGAGACAAGGTAGACGGCGGAGACGAAGCGGCCGGCGGAGACGAAGCGACCGGCGGAGACGAAGCGGCCGGCGGAGACGAAGCGGCCGGCGGAGACGAAGCGACCGGCGGAGACGAAGCGGCCGATGTACGGGATCGATCCGGTGAAGGGGGCGCGACACCGGTGCCGAGTGCGGACGACGAGGACGAAGTCGAAATCGTCGTCGACCAGCGCGAACTCGACTCCTCTATCGCGAAGGACCTCTCGCGGCGCGACGGGATACAGACGCGACTCGAAACGCTCGCAGTCGGCGACTACGTCCTCTCGGACCGGGTGGTCGTCGAACGCAAGACCGTCGCTGACTTCCTCGACACGCTGACCGGCGGCGACGAGCGCTCGATGTTCGAGCAACTGAAAGACGCGAGCCGGAACTACGCGCGCCCGGTCGTCGTCGTCGAGGGGGGAGACCTCTACGGCGAGCGCAACGTCCACCCCAACGCCATCCGCGGTGCACTGGCGTCGCTGACGGTTGATTTCGGCGCCAGCGTCCTCCGGACCGACGACGAGAACGAGACCGCCGAGCTCCTGCGCGTCGTCGCGACCCGCGAGCAGGAAGACGCCGACCGCACCGTCAGCGTCCACGGCGAGAAGAGTTCCAAGACGCTGGCCGAACAACAGGAGTACGTCGTCGCCGCCGTCGCCGAGGTGGGACCGGTCACCGCACAGTCCCTGCTCGAGGAACTCGGGAGCGTCGAGGCGGTCATGACCGCCGACGTCGAGACGCTCAAAGAAGCCGAGGGCGTCGGCGACGTCACCGCCGAGCGTATCCGCGAGGTCGTCGCCAGCGACTACGACGGCTGACCGCAGGATTCCCGTGGCGGTGACCAGACCCGTTCGAGTCGAAACCGCCCTCCAACACGGTCGGTACCCGGGCAGCGATAGTGTCGCCTGAAATGGTCGTTTCGGTGTATCTATCTTGGAGAGTATCAAACCGAGAGATACGAAGGGTATCACGCCTGAATTCCGGCTGAACCGGGGACGGGGGGTCCGATCGCCCCCTCGTTTCAAATCGAGAAATAGAGAGATCCAAAGAACGAATATACTGGGGGTAAAATTGATGAACGAAACGGGGAGTCACGAATGAGCGATGGGATGCAGTGGATAGTCAGGTTCGAGTTGCCGAACGGGGGACCGGGACCGGAGACGGTCGCCAGCGACGACCTCGCCGCGGAGTTCGACGCGGTCGTGGTGCTCCTGTTGCGTGACCACTACTGTCAGGTCTCCCGGAACCGGGCGTCGGCCTACAGTGACGCCATCGACCAGTTCCTCGACGAGGGGGTGGCGGTGGTGGCCGGGCTCCCCGACACAGAGGAGCGTGCCGCCTACTGGCGCAAGCGCTACGACCTGGCGTTTCCCGTCCTGTCTGACCCCTCCGACGTCACTCCCGAGTCGACCGAGACCGCCGACGCCGCTGGTCGAGCAGGAGGTCCCCGTTCGTCGCCGGCCGCGATGGCCGACGGGACTCCGCGCTTCGACGCCTTCTCCGATGCCGAACTCGGCGTCGATTCGCTCCCCGGTATCGGCGTCCTCGACACGACCTCGAAGTTCCCCCGCCTCGTCTACACGGAAGGCGGCGACACCATCCAGGACTGCCCGACGCCCGAAGCGGCGCTGGACGCCGCGACCGACCTCGTCTCGTGAGGTCGACAGGGGCGCTGTTTTGACACCGGCGAGAGCGCCGTTTCGACACCGACGAGAGTGCCGTTTCCATACCCACAGGAGTTAGTACAGTTCCCGCCATAGAGCGGGTGTGAGACCGCTCGCGCTCGCGTTCGGTTGTGTACTCATCGCGGTGGCCGCATACACCGTGCGTGACTCGCGGTGGTGGGCCAGGTGGCGCGAGCGCGAGTACGATTTCGAACGGACCAGGATCTTCGCCGAGGAACAGGAGCGATGGTGGGGCCACGTGTTCGCCTACCTCTGCTGGTGGACCGGCCTGTTTCTCGTCGTGGTCGGGTTCGCGCCGTCGTGAGTCAGTACGAGGAGAGTGCCGACAGCGCCTCGGCCGCTTCACGCGCGGCCGCGAGGTGGTCTTTCGCGCGGCGAGGGTCGTCACAGCGCTCTGCCTGTCGTGCCTGGGTGAGTAGCGTCCGCGTCAGCGACTGGCGAGCCGCTCCGAGTTCGTCGGCGACCTCCCCGGAAGTTTCGAGCGTCTGCGGTGAAGTCGTCGGGTCCGGCACTGGTGACTGTTCCTGTCGCGCCGCCGGTTCCGGCGAACGAGTCGGATCCGAAGCGGTAGCCGGCTCTGGCTGGTCGGTCCGATGTTGTGCGGGCGTGTCACTCCCAGCGTCGGCAGACGATGCGTCGGCAGACGATGCGTCGGCAGACGATGCGTCGGCAGACGAGGCGTCGGAGCCGTTCGTGTCGACCTGCGCGGGCTGCCCGTCGGCGATCCCACCAGTAGCAGCCGTCGGACTATCCACGTTCGCGGCCGATGGACTCTGATCCGCCGTGCTCGCGCCACCGTCGTCTGTGCCCGCGTCCGCACCGCTTTCGGCGGCGTCTGCTTCGCCGGCTTCCACAGCGGCGTCTGCTTCGCCGGCTTCCTCGCCATCGGCATCGACGGCACTCGCCTCGGCAGCCTCGTCGGGAGATGCGACGGGTTGCTGGCAGGTCGGGCAGAACTCCTCACCGTCGTAGCGGAAGATGGGGTCGCCACAGTTGTTACAGTGGGCGTTGGTCATCGTCGCCCCCTTGAGGAGGAGTTCGCTCATCTGCTCTGTCGACTTGCGTTTCTCCTGTTCGCGCTCGTATTTCTCGCGAAGCCGCTCGCGCTCGGCTTCCTTGTCGAAGTCGCTCATACCAGTCAGTGGCCGGCGA
>Ga0207718_100228_pt1 | contig 60188 bp, 48 predicted proteins | sample A23M2SouthBayCA_FD_187749 | JGI IMG/M metagenome (GOLD analysis project Ga0207718, IMG submission 187749) | Aerobic enrichment media microbial communities from Eden Landing Ponds, California, USA - A23 M2 (SPAdes) | ecosystem: Environmental > Aquatic > Marine > Unclassified | place: Emeryville...
GAGATCGACGTCCTGGGGATGACCGACGACGAACTCCAGTCCTTTCGCTGGGAGCAGGTCTCGATGGTGTTCCAGGGGGCGATGAACTCGTTCAACCCGACGATGAAGATCCGGGGGCACTTCCAGGAGACGGTCCAGGCACACAACGCCGTTCTGGACGAACGGATGGACCACGTCAGGGACCTGTTCGAGGCGCTGCACCTGGATTTCGACCGCGTGATGAGCTCCTACCCCCACGAGTTGTCCGGCGGGATCAAACAGCGGGCGCTCATCGCGCTGTCGCTGGTGCTGGAACCCGAGGTGCTCGTCATGGACGAGCCGACCGCGGCGCTGGACCTGTTGATGCAGCGGTCTATCATCTCGATGCTCCAGGAGTTGCGCGACGAGTTCAATCTCACTATCGTGTTCATCACGCACGACCTGCCGCTGGTCGGCGGGCTCTCGGACCGTATCGCGGTGATGTACGCCTTCGACTTCGCGGAGGTGGGTGACACGCGAACGCTGTTGAAAGACGCGGCCCACCCCTACACGAGAGCGCTCCTCAGGTCGGTGCCGAGTATCGACTCGGACCTGGACGAGATGCGCCCGATCGAGGGCCAGCGTCCGGACCCGGTGAACATCCCGAACGGCTGTTCGTTCCACCCGCGCTGTCCCATCGCCGACGACCGGTGTGAGATCGAGGACCCGGATCTGGTCGGCGTCGACGACGACCTGGCGGCGGCGTGTTTCTACCCCGACCAGGCCCGTGACGAGATACCGTACACACTCGAAACCGAACAAATGGAGAGTGACCTATGAGCACAGACGACACAGCGACTGACGACGACGTGGCGCCAGGAGACGTGACGCCCGGGGAAGAGGCTCCCGAGGAAGCGGACGCGACAGCCGACGAGGGTGTGGGCGAAGACGGCGAACCCCTGCTGTCCGTCGAGGACCTCCAAGTCCACTACAAGCCAGGCAACCTGGTCGAGCGATACCTCAGCGACCGCACGATCAGGGCTGTCGACGGCGTCTCCTTCGAACTCGAGGAAAACGACATGATCATCCTCGTCGGCGAGTCCGGCTGTGGGAAGACGACGCTGGGCAAGGCAGCGGTGGGGCTCGAACAGCCCACCGCCGGGACCGTCGAGTACAAGGGCCAGGACATCTGGGATTCGAAGCAAAACCCCAGGAACGCGGACATCGAGTGGGGCGAGATCCGGCGGGCGATGCAGGTCATCCACCAGGACCCCGCCAACGCGCTGAACTCCTCGCGACGCGTCCGGTCGATCCTGGCCGACCCGCTGAAGAAATACCGGACCGAACTCGGGGCCGACGAGCGAGAGGAGACCATCTACCGCTACCTGGAGTACGTGGACATGATGCCCCCCGAGGACTACGCCGACCGGTATCCCCACCAGCTCTCGGGCGGCGAGAAACAGCGCATCACGCTCGGGCGGGCACTGCTGATGAACCCCGACCTCATCCTCGCCGACGAGGCGATTTCGGCCCTGGACGTCTCCCTGCGCGTGGGGATGATGGACCTCATTCTCGACCTGCAGGAGATGTTCAAGACCTCGTATATCTTCATCTCTCACGACCTCGCGAACGCACGCTACCTGGCGAAACAGGCCGGTGGGCGCATCGCCGTGATGTACCTCGGTCGTATCGTCGAGATCGGGCCGCCCGACGAGATCATCCACAACCCGAGCCACCCCTACACGGAGGTACTCAGGTGGTCGACACCGACGATCGACCCTGACATCGCGAAAGAGCAGATGAGCGAGGAACCGCCGGTTCGACAACTCGACGTCCCAGACCCGGAGGACCCGCCCTCGGGGTGTAACTTCCACCCGCGGTGTCAGTACGCCCGCGAGGCCTGTACCACGGAAGACCCCGAACTCCTCGACGCGGGCACCAGCGAATCGGCCTGCTTCCGGGCACTCCCCAACCACGAGTACTGGGATAGCCCGGAACTGACCGACGCACCGGACGACGAAGCCGTCGAGGCGACGTTTTCCGACGACTGATCGCCGGTCGTCGCTTTCCGACGACTGATCGCCGGTCGATGGTCGGACGGCGCCCCAGCTCTTTCGCGGGACGTTCCCGGACAGTAAGCCTTATCTCTGCGACCGCGACACGATCAGACACATGTCACGGGAGATGTCGAGCGGCCCGATGGTAGTGCTCTCGGATCAGTCCCAGCGAACGTCGGGCGACGACGCGCTGTCGATGAACCTCACGGCGGCGCAGGCGGTCGGCGAGGCCGTCCGGACGACGCTCGGACCCCGAGGGATGGACAAGATGCTCGTCGACGGCAGCGGCAACGTCGTCGTGACGAACGACGGCGTCACCCTGCTGGAGGAGATGGACATCGACCATCCGGCGGCGGACACGCTGGTCGACGTCGCCACGACCCAGGAAGCCGAGGTCGGCGACGGCACCACGTCCGCGGTCGTGCTCGCCTCCGAACTGCTCGGCGAGGCTGAAGACCTCCTCGAACAGGACGTTCACCCCTCCACGATCGTCGAGGGCTATCGGACGGCAGCCGAAGTCGCAATCGACGCGGTCCAGGAACTGGCAGTCGACGTCGACCCCGACGACGCGGAGATGCTCGGTCAGATCGCGAGCACTGCGATGACCGGGAAAGGCGCCGAGACCTCCAGGGAACTGCTCTCGGACCTGGTCGTCAAGGGTATCCAGGCGGCGACGCGCGAGGACGGCGTCGACGAGGACGGCATCATCATCCGGCAGTTCTACGGCGGGTCGGTCGAGGACTCGCGGTTCGTGCCCGGGATCCTCTTCGACTACAATCCGAGCCACCAGAACATGCCACGCTCTGCGACCGACGCGGACGTCCTCGTCTACGAGAGTTCCATTCAGGTCGCCGAGACGGAGACCGACGCCGGGGCGACCGTGGGTAACTTCGAGGAACTGGGCGGGTTCGTCGAGCGGGAGAAAGAGCAACTCGAGGTCGCAGTCGAAAAGGTCGTCGACGCCGGTGTCGACGTCCTGGTCACGTCCGGCGGAGTCGACGACTACGCACAGCAACTGCTTGCCGAGGCCGACGTAATGGTGTTCGACCGGACCGACGCCGAGGAGCGCGAGCGCATCGCGGGCGCGACCGGCGGCAACCAGGTGACGGACCTCAACACACTCACCCCCGACGACCTCGGTTTCGTCGGTTCGCTCGAACAGGAGACAATCAGGGAACACACTTTCCGGCGCCAGGCAGCCAAGGAGAAGACCATGGTCTTCGACAACCTGCCGACCGGCGAGTACGGTACTGTCCTCCTCCGGGGCGGCACCGAACACGTCATCGACGAGGTCGAACGCGCCATCGAGGACGCGGTCGGTGTCGCGACCGCTGCAGTCGAGGACGGCGCCGTCCTCCCGGGTGGGGGCGCCCCCGAGGTCGAGATCTCGCTCGCGCTCCGTGACGCCGCCAGCGGCGTCGAGGGGCGAGAGCAACTCGCCGTCGAGGCCTTCGCGGAGGCCATCGAAGAGGGGCCGACGATACTCGCAGAGAACGCCGGTCACGACGCGATCGACGCGATGGTCGAGCTGACGGCCAGTCACGACGACGGGAACACGTCTACCGGGATCGACGCCGAGACCGGCGAGATCGTCGACATGCTCGAGGCCGGCGTCGTCGAACCACTGCGCGTGAAGACGACCGCGGTCAACGCGGCGCTGGACGCGTCGTCGACTATCCTCCGGATCGACGACGTCATCTCGGCCGGTGACCTCTCGGTTGCCGACGACGACGAAGAAGAAGGTCCGCCCGGCGGTGGCGCCCCCGGCGGCATGGGCGGCATGGGCGGCGGTATGGGCGGCATGATGTAACACGACCTTTTTTCGCCTCGGGTTTCCTCGCTCGCTCCGCTCGCGCGGACGTCTGTTTCACACAGACGCCACGAAAGAATTCGATCGCTATTTTGCCGAGTCGTCTGGGAGGAGTTCTACCACAGTATCCGCGCGAACGCAGTGAGCGCGGTTCACGCGAGCGACCGGCGGGAGCGAGCGCTTTTTCGCCACCGGTAGAGCAAGCTCTACCGAGCATTGCCTCGCTGCGCTCGGCAAGACCACGTTTTTGCCGGTCGGGTTCCCCGCAGCGCGCCGAAGGCGCGCGAGGAAACCCGACCGGGAAAAAGGTGGTTAGGAGTAATTGTGTTCCAGTTCGACGACGTTGGCCGCGCCGAGGACGGCGTTTGCGACTTCCTCGTAGTAGCCGTCGTCGACGCGGTGGACGGGGTAGGAGACGCTGATCGCGGCGATGCTGCGGTCCTGGTCGTCGGTGACCGGTGCGGCGACACACTGGAGACCGGTCAGTCGTTCGCCGTCGTCGACGGCGTAGCCCTGCTCCCGGACGGTTTCGAGTTCCGCGTGGAACTCCTCGGGGTCGGTGATCGTCTCGGGCGTCAGTTCGGGCATCCCTCGTTCTTCGAGGATCGCCTGCGTCTCCGCTCTCGGCCGGAATCCCAGCATGGCTTTCCCCAGCGCGGTACAGTGGAGACGAACGCGTTTCCCGACGTAGGTGTCGAGTTCGACGGCGTCGTCGCCCTTGGCCTGATAGAGGTAGATACCCATCCCGTTTTTCTCGACGAGGAGGTTGACGAGTTCGCCTGTCTCCTCGGCGAGGTCCTCGACTTCGCTCCGGGCGGCGCGGTAGATGTCGTTGCGCTGGCGTGCGTAGGCGCCCAGTCCGAGGAAGGCGAGTCCGATGTGGTACTCGTCGCCCTCTTTGACGACGTACTCCCTGTTTTCGAGCGTGGTGAGGTGGTTGTGTACAGCACTCTTTCCGACGTCGACTCGCTCGGCGATCTCCGAGACGCCCGCACCGTCCAGATCCTGTATCGTCTCGACTATCTGTAACGTGCGGTCGACCGTCGTCACCGGATGTTTCGGACCGTCCATACCCCATTCTCGTACTCGAATCACTTACCTGTTCTCTTCTGCAAAACCCTGTTCCGAAGGGATAAGTGACATCTCTGCAGTGTCCGAACCACCGGCAACACGAGCGTGGGACCGACAGACCGAAGTCAAGACTGGTGGAATGGCGGGTGTGACACTCAGACTCGTACAGGTCGGCACCGGCAACCAGGGCGGCGCCTGGTGTCGCCGGTTCCTGCCGCCGAACGTCGAGGACGGAACCGTCGAGGTAGTCGCCGCGGCCGACGTCGACGAAGACGCACTCGACAACGCACAGGACGCACTGGACTTGCCGCCAGAGCGGTGTTACACCGACGCGGCGGCAGCGATGGCCGAACACGACGCCGACGCCGTCGCACTGGTCGTCCCGCCCCACGTCCGCGAGGGGATGGTCGAGACGGCCGTCGAACACGACCTCGACATCATCTCGGAGAAACCGCTGGCCGAGACGCTCGAAGCGAGCCACCGCATCGTCGAGACCGTCGAAGACGCCGGCGTGAAGATGGGCGTGACGATGAGTCACCGCTACCGCCAGGACATCACGACACTGCGCCGAGAACTGCACTCCGGCGCCTACGGTGACGCGGATTACTTCTACAGTCGGTACTCGGTCAACGCTCGCTCGCGGGGCAGCTGGGCCGGCGAGCGCCTCTACGACTGGGAGGACCACCCGCTGCTCATCGACGGCTCGGTCCACCACCTCGACCTGCTGGCCGACATGGCCGGCGACGAGGTCGAGACCGTCTTCTGTCACAGCTGGAACCCCTCGTATTCGGAGTTCGATGGCGACCCCAACGCGGTCGTCACGCTCACTATGGAGGACGGGACGACGGTCGTCTACGAGGGGATGAACACCGCAGCGACGTCGCTCAACGGGTGGGGAAGCGAGCAGATACGGGTCAACTGCGAGGACGCGACGCTCGTCCTCGACGGCGCCGAGATCTACGAGTTCCCCTACGACGAGACCGCAGAGGGCTGTGTCGACCACGCGCGCATCGACGACGGCGACCCGCTCGAACTCGACGAACAGGAGAAGTGGGCCAACACCTGGTTGATCGAGCAGTTCGCCGACTGGGTCGCGGGTGGCGAACGGATGGAGACCCACGCCCGCGCGAACCTCCAGTCGATGGGGCTGGTCTTCGCCGCCATCGAAAGTGCCGAGACCGGCGAAGCCGTCGACTACCAGGAGTTCGTCGCCGAAGCCCAGGAATCGGGCTGAAAACCACTCTCCGTACTCGAAACCGCGATTCTCGCCGTGTTACGCCTCGTCGAACGAGTCGAATCGAAGATTCGCCGGCTCGACGAAGCTACGCTTCGTCGAAGAGAGTCTCGCCTTCGACCATGTTCTCCTCGACGGTGTCCAGATCGAGGGTCAGGCCGAGGCCGGGCTCTTCGGGGATATCCATGCGCCCGTCCTCGATGAGGCCGTCCTCTTCGACCAGGTCCTCCCACCAGCCGAGCTCGTAGGAGTGGTACTCGACGGCCAGGGAGTTCGGGATCGCGACGGCGAGCTGGGCCGAGGCCATCGTGCCGATCGGCGAGGAGACGTTGTGCATGGCGACCGGGATGTAGTACATGTCGGCCATGTTGGCGATCTTCTGGCCCTCGCGCATGCCGCCGACGCGCGGGATGTCGGGGGCGACGATGTCGATGGCCTCGTTCTCGATGAGGTCGCGGTTGCCGTGGGTCCGGTAGACGTTCTCTCCGGTCGCGACGGGCGTCGCAGTCGACCGAGTAACCTCGCGCTGGGCGTCGTGGTTCTCTGGCGGGACGACGTCTTCGAGCCACCAGACGTCGTACTCTTCGAGGCGCTTGGCGAGGCGCTTGGCGCTGCCGGTGGCGTACGACCAGTGACAGTCGAACGCGACGTCGGCTCGGTCGCCGACGGCCTCGGTCGTCGCCTCGACGATCTCGGCTTTGTGCTCGATCTCACCAGGGCGGAGGTGGCGGTTCGCGCGGTCTTTCTCGTGGCCGGACGGGACGTCCAGATCGAACTTGATGGCGTCGTAGCCCAGGTCGGAGACGACGCGGTCGGCCTCCTCGGCACAGGCCTGGGGATTGGCCTCGTCTTCGGTGTGCAGGTCACAGTAGACGCGCGCGGAGTCGCGGTACTTCCCGCCGAGCAGCTGGTAGGCGGGGAGGTCGACGAGTTTGCCGGCGACGTCGTGGAGCGCGATCTCGATGCCGGAGATGGCCGAGATGACCTTCCCGGAGATAGAACCCTCGCCGGACATCTTCTGGATCATGTGCTCGTAGAGTCGGTCGATGTCCAGGGGGTTCTCGCCGACGAGGAACGGCTTCATCCGCTCGATGATAGCCGTATCGCCGCCGCCCCAGTAGGACTCACCGTTGCCGACGACGCCGGCGTCTGTGTAGACGCGGACGAGGATCCACGGGTAGTTCCCGTCGACCATCGTCGTCTGGACGTCGGTGATCTTCGCGTCGCGCGTGCCGCCGCGCGTCTTCTCGATACCCATCGTCTCCGCGGAGAGGTCCCGCATCGTGTACTCCGCGTTGGGGTCGCTGATCTTGTCGAAGTCGACCATGACACTCGGGAGTGCCCCTGTGACGAGCATAAAGGTTCCCAACTCTCCGTGCGTGCGGCAACCGGTGACGGTCCGATCTGCCATGAAAACCTGTAAGTAGAGTGCGGGCGACATTCGAAGTGCATGACGGAGACTACACAGCTCTACATCGACGGCAACCGCGTCGACGCCGCGGACGGGGAAACGTTCGCGATCGAGAACCCCGCGGACACGTCCGAAGTCGTCAGCGAGTACGCCTACGGTGGCACGGAAGACGCGAAAGCCGCCGTCGAGGCTGCGAACGAGGCACAGGCTGACTGGGAAGCGATGCCCGAGCCGGACCGTGGTGCGATTCTGCGTGAGACCGGTGCCATTCTGGAGGAGCGAAAAGAGGAGATCACGGAACTGCTCACCCAAGAGGAGGGCAAGACGCTCTCGGAGGCCGCACCCGAGGTCCAGCGGGCCATCGACATCTTCTATTACTACGGCGTGAAGGCCTACGACGACGACGGCGTCCGCAAGGGTTCCTCCGGCGGCCGCACCTCGGTCTACACGAAGCGCGAGCCACTCGGCGTCGCTGGGCTCGTCACGCCGTGGAACTACCCGGTAGCGATCCCGGCGTGGAAGATCGCGCCCGCGCTGGCGACCGGCAACACTGTCGTGATCAAGCCCGCATCGAACGCCCCCGGACCGGCCAACGAGATCGTCGAGGCACTCGACGAGGCCGGCCTCCCGGACGGTGTGATCAACTTCGTCCCCGGGTCCGGCAGCGAGGTCGGGGAAGTCATCACGAGCCACGACGGCGTCGACGCCGTCTCCTTCACCGGTAGCTCGGAGATCGGCCACCACGTCTACGACCAGGCGACCGACGGGATGAAACGCGCCCAGGCGGAGATGGGCGGCAAGAACCCGGCGGTCATCACCGACAGCGCGGACGTCGACGAAGCCGTCGATATCGTCGCCGCCGGCGCGTTCGGTGTCACTGGCCAGGCCTGTACGGCCTGCTCACGCGCGATCGTCCACACGGAGGTCTACGACGAGTTCGTCGAGGGTATCGTCGACTACGCCGAGTCCATCGAGGTCGGCCCCGGTCTGGAGGACCCGGACATGGGCCCCCACGTCTCGCAGGGCGAACTCGACTCCACGCTCGAATACGTCGACGTCGGTGTCAACGAGGGCGCCACCCTGGAGACGGGCGGCGAGCGACTCGAAGGCGACGGCTACGACGACGGTTACTTCGTCACGCCCGCAGTGTTCACGGACGTCGACCCCGAGATGCGCCTCTTCCAGGAGGAAGTGTTCGGTCCCGTCCTCGCCGTGACGGAAGTCGAGAGCTTCGAAGAGGGTATCGAGGCCGCGAACAACAGTGAGTACGGACTCTCTTCGAGCGTCGTCACGGACGACCTCGAGGAGGCCCACGAGTTCGTCGACCGTACCGAAGCGGGCGTCGCCAAGGTCAACGAGAAGACCACCGGTCTGGAACTCCACGTGCCCTTCGGCGGCCTGAAAGACTCCTCGACGAACACCTACCGCGAGCAGGGTGACGCTGGCCTCGACTTCTTCACCCAGCTCAAGACCGTCTACCTCAACACGTAGACTGCCCGCCAGCACTGTGGTTCGTTCAGTGCGGTCTTTCTCTTCGTTCGGTCCGGTCCGAGACGATATCGGGCGGTGACAGTGGTGATCACGCGTGAATATTTGTGAAGAATCTTTCAACTATTACACTGATACTCCTGTAATCGTCCATTCCGGACACGCAATGTCACAGAGGCACCAGGCTGTTCCGACAACAGTATCTGAACAGTCCAAACCAGCGGACCGTCGCGATGGTCGATACAGCGGACAGTGGTTTATGCTCGAGAGGTACGTATAGAAGAATTCGAGGCAACTACTGGAGTCCGAGTATCGAATCAGTGTCAGGGGCCCCAAAATCGGACTACACCCTACGATCGTGGGGCGACGTACCGGGTCGCAACAACTCCGGGATCGGCGCGGTCCGCACGCAGTTTCCACCGACCACTTGTGCCCAGCTGTCCCCCAGGATTGAGGTCCGGTGGTGTAGAGTATCGAGCAGGCAGCGTCCGGTAGCCAGTCTCTCGGCGCCGATTTCGGTCGATCCGGGACATCGGTATCAGACTGCATTTGATATAGCGAAATGCGGTTTATCAGTTCGAAACGAGTCGTCTGCTAACTGTCGATAATTCAACTTTCCACACTCGTCGTCGCGAAACCGGTACCGACACCGCTCGTACTCGGCCGTACAGTTGGGTGGCGGAGGTGGTTGTCGTCAGGCTGGTGGCAAGGGGTTAGGACGTGATCAGTGCCCTCCAAGCGTACCGCAACGTCCAGATGTGGCTTCGCTCGACAGACGGTGGAATCCAGTCGAGGGGAATCAGGTGGTTTCACTCCCGGGAGTCCGGCGGAATCGGCAACCGGGGCCTGGAGTCTACTCCCGGGTACATGATAGTCAACGCCCCGCAAGAGATGCCTGCGCTGGTCTCAGAGAAGTCTGTAGACGTTCGCCTCGTAGACTTCGCGGACGCGGTCGCCCCAGTCGTGGGTGTAGGTGTCGATGATGTCGGTCGCGACGTCCCCGCGCAGGTACTTGACGACGCCCCGGTCTCCGGTTCTGTCCCGGAGATGTGTCGTGAAGAAGTGCCTGAAGTAGTGGGGTGTCACGTTCTCTTCGGCGCCGCCGCCGTCGCGATACCAGCCCTGCTCGCGAGCGTGGGTTTCCACGAGGTGGTGGACCATATGCGGCGTGAGCCGTTTCCCCCACTCGTCAGCAGTACTGACGAACAGTGGTTCGGCGTCGGAACGCGGATCGGGGCGGACGGCAAGCCACTCACGGAGTACCCGAGAGAGCTCCTCGTCGACCGGTATCGTCGTCGCGCGTTTGCGCTTGTTCGAGGCAGTCCGGGGTTCGCCGTTGTACGGCTCGCCCTGTGCGGGTTCGGCAGGGACGTACACCGACAGGGGTTTGCCGTCCAGTTGCGGACGGTGCTCGACGCCAGTCTCGACGTCGGGCAGGGAGAGGTCCCGAAGGTCGAGATTGCAGAGTTCGCCGGCTCGCATCCCGGTCTTGAGCAGTGTGACGACGACGGCCCGGTCGAGTGGGTGAGCTACGTCGGCGACGAACGCTCGCATCGCGGGGACGGCGACGTCACGGCGCTGGGGGTCGGTCGCGATCGATTCGTCGATCTCCTCCATGACCAGTGCCATGGGATTGGCGTCGAAGGTTCCGACCTCGGTCATGTAGGCGTAGAAGCGATGCAGGTAGGAGGCGTAGGTGGCGACGGTCGACTCGCCGACGTCGCCACGGAGCTGGTGGATCCACGCCATACAGTCCCTGTGATTGGCGTCGTCGAGAGTCAGCCCTCTGCCTTCGAGGTAGCCCTCGAACTCCCTGAGGACGCGCTCGTAGGCGTCTCGGGTTCGCTGGCTCTTGCCCTGGAACGTGATGTCCTCGAGGAAGTAGCCCACCGGGTCGGTTTCGCCGCGGTCGCGCTGGGCCTCGCTACTCATCGAGCGTGTACCCCCCGTTACGGCCGCTGTAGCGGATGCGACCCTGGGACTGGAGGTCCTGTAACGTGGCTTCGAGACGGTCCTCGATGTCGTCGGTGACCGCAGCGAGCAAGTCGTCCCACGAGCGATACTCGTCGGTCGCGAGTGCCTCGACGACCTGGTCTTCGAGGTCCGGACCCGAGACGACACCAGTCGAACCGTCGGTGTCGTCAGTCGTGTCTCCACTGCCGGATGCTTCGCTCCCAGTATTCGGGTTGTCGTCCGTCTCTCCCGACACTTCGACCTCGCCGTCGAACACTCGCCGCCCCGCCTGGACCATGGTCTTGACGAACTCGCTACGACTCATCCCGAGTTCTTCGGCGTGGTCGTCCCACTCCTCGCGCTGGTAGGCCGGCAGGTAGGTCCGCACCGTCACGCGCTCGGTGTTCACCTCCGATTCACTCATTACTGGCCACTTACCTGCCGCGAACTTCAATCTATCCCCAGACTCACGGCTAAAGACCCTTATTTGTGGCTGTAGTCTAGAATACTGGCGGTTCGGTGGAAAATTAGGTGTGAATCTGGATTCAAGATAGGGTAGGATCTAAATACACAACTAAAATACGGCCATTGTGATGGTTGGTATACACTTTAGCCAGGGCCTCAGTGGGCGGTCTGACGTAATCCGGTCGAAGGGTGTTTGCCACGGTCTTCCCCTGGGGGTCAGGCCTCGAAAGGGCCCTTCCCCGTGATCGACTGTCTGTGTGGCGAACAATCGGCGAGTCGAAGCTGCCAGACTGTGCATGGAGGTCCTCGTTTCGTCCACGACGGAGTTTCAGTACCAGCCAGGTGGCGGGAGCGAGTCGCGCGAACTGAAGTGATGGTCTCGGGTTCGCAGATCTGGTCGAAGAGAACGAGTTCGGGCTCTAGGCTGTTGAGGTCCGAGCGCAGATTGGTATCCGTGTGGCACCGCTACGTGGCCTCGTTGTCAGTCTGGTCTACCGTGTTGGTCTGGAAACCCAGGACTGGGACCGCCGGGCGCACCGATCGACCGATCTGTCGCCATCCAGTTCTGGGAACTCCGGGGCTGGCCGAGTATCGACCGTACGGACAGGGTATCCGATCTGTTCCCAGACTATACAGGACGGGAGGATGTCGCCGGAGAAAATCCTCGCCCGCTGAGGAGGGGGTCGCGGACTCTCGTTGGAGTGGTGTCCAGATCTGGATCGAAAGGTGGGGTAGTTTGTTATCCGCGTGCTCACTACCCGATACTGTTTGCCCCGGCGGCCATCTCGACCAGACCGACCGCGAGTTTCTCGAACGAGAAGGCAGTACAGTTGCTGCCGAAACGCGATATTCGCCTGCATCTCGCCAAAATATCGGAAGTGACTACTGATCTGATTCTCGAAACAGATGACGTCGACCATCTACGTCCGGCCCTCCAGAACTGGGTTCACGGAGCCTGTCTACAGCTCGAACCTGATCGTTCACCCGTTCAGATCGGGGCCAACAGCGCCGTGAAACGGACTGACGACGAGCACTGGTGGTAGGCCGCTGTCGATACTGCTTCGACGGACTCACTCCCCACTGTGGTCGAATCGATTCGAACGAGTGCTCTTCGAGAGGGGTTCTTCGGTGGATTCAGGCGGAGAAACGACAGTAACGACACTGTCTTCCTCGTCCAGGACGACCCTCCGCTGAGAGACGCCTGCCGACGACACGACCCCACGTTTTGAGACCAACGCCACGGGACTCACAACAATATCGACTATACTGTTTGTCCGATACAACGAGGAATCGACTGCCTTTCGGACTGTTTCATCCACGTCGATACAGCGACTGTCCACGACTGGCTCAGTGGTTTGCCCCCGTATCGAATCAACCGGGTTGAGCACCCCCTGTAAGAGAAGGCGATCCTTGCGGAGCCGGTGTTCGTGACGATCGGGTTTCCAGACCACTGCCACGAAATACGATCGGATAGTGTCGGGACCGGATCCACAGGAACGAACGGTCGCTCGTTCGATTTATCGGCGTCTGGCACTGGAGGCGGCAGAATTCCTCGAAGGATTACCGGAGAGCAGGGCCATGACAGTGACTGGGAAACGGGCCACTACAGCAGCCACAGACGAACTATCGACTGTGGCTGTCGACGTTTGGACGGATAGCTGTGGGGGTCCGGCCGATCCGCCCAGTTCTGTGGCCACTACGTGAGTTTCTGCCCCGGGACGTCTCGGGCGGTGGTCGACAGCCGTGACTGTTGTCGGAAACGGGGGCCTGTCGCTCGTGGTTCTCTCGCTGCCAGGGAGTCTCCCGGTCGGCAACGTTCGGGCCGAATGTGTGCTGGGGAGGCCGCTCGGTTGCGGTCCGTTCGGTGAGCGCGACTCTCGATTCGATGTTCGACTTCCTGGCCTGCCAGAGATCCCCAAATGGCAGAATAGTATCTATTCCCTCCGTCGAGGCTCGGACGCGTAAACCGCATCTCGCTATATAGAAGCCACTGCGTCGTCGACCCGAGATAGGTGGGGTATCTGCAGGAGTAGTAGGGATACAACGGAGTGTCGACAACCCAGGTGCGCTTTACCAGTGTCGATGGCGGCGACGAACGAGCGATCACGCTGGGAGCACGTCGAGCAGTTCGAGGTCTGACGAGGTCGGCACGGCAGGCGACCAACTGGGTCGACGACATTGAGTCACCCGTGTACGGACGACTGGGCCGAATACTGACCTATATTACCCGGGGCGTGGTAGCCAGACGCGTGCAGTCGACACTTCGTGACCGGAGCGTGTTGGTGACGGGCGGTGCCGGGTTCATCGGGGGTCACCTCGTCGATGCTCTGGCCGACGACAACGACGTCCGCGTTCTGGACAACGGGCGAACTGGTGACCTCGCGTCGGTGCCAGACGGGGCCGAAGTCGTCGAGGGGGACATCCGTGACCCGGACGCAGTCGTCCGGGCGACCGACGGCATCGACGTCGTTTTCCACGAGGCAGCGGTCGTCAGCGTCGCCGAGTCAGTCGAGAAACCAGTCGAGTCGAACGAGGTCAACCTCTCGGGGACGCTCACGGTACTGAACGCGGCCCGACGAGAAGACGCGCGATTCGTGTTCGCTTCCAGTGCCGCCGTCTACGGTCGGCCCGAACGTGTCCCGATCACCGAGGCGGACCCAACGGAACCGCTGTCTCCGTACGGCCTGCAGAAACTCGCGGGCGACCGCTACGCGCGTATGTACGAAGACCTCTACGGGCTAGAGGTCGTGCCGCTCCGGTATTTCAACGTCTACGGTCCCGGACAGACGGGCGGAGACTACGCGGGCGTCATCACTGCCTTCCTCGACCGACTCCGTGCCGGAAAGCCACCGGTCATCCACGGAGACGGCACACAGACCCGTGATTTCGTCCACGTCTCCGATATCGTCCGTGCGAACCTGCTGGCGGCGACGACCGATGCGACCGGTGAAGCGTACAACGTCGCCACGGGCGACGCTATCACGATCCGGGAACTCGCGGACCTGCTGGTCGACGTGACCGGCGTCGACGTCGAGCCCGAACACGGCCCCGCGCGAGAGGGAGACATCGACGAGAGCCAGGCCGACATCTCGAAAGCGCGCGACCGACTCGGGTACGAACCGGATACGAGTCTGCGAGAGGGACTGACCGACCTGGTGGAGCGCAGCGATGGCGTCTGATTCTGGGGACCGTTCTATCGCTCCGGACGACGAGGCGGACCGTTCGGACATACCGGCAGGTAGCGAGCGAATCGCCAGGCGAGAACTCGCCTGGCCGGTCGACAGGCAGGTCTATCTCACGCTCGATTTCGAGTGCGACTACGGGACGGCCCTGGAACACAACGCGTACGAAGCAGTGACCCACGTCGACAAACTGGTGGCGGTCCTGGAGCGTCTCGACGTCCCGTTGACTGCGTTCGTCCAGACCGAACTGTTCGACGAACAGCCCGAGACCGTGGAGACACTCCGAGACGGGGGAGTCGACGTGCAGTTTCACCCCCACTCCCACACACACCGTGGCCGCGACCACACAGAGGCCGAACGCGACCACGAACGCACGCGGTGGGAAATCGAGACGAGCACCGAACGCTACCGGGAGTTCTTCGGATCTGACCCCGTCGGCTACCGGTTCCCCGACGGCAACGTCCGCCGGACGGATTACGAGTTACTCACAGCGGCCGGCTACGAGTTCGACGCGAGCGTCTTCCCGTCCTGGCGGCCCGGACGCTTCGACAACTCCGACGAACCCACGGTCCCAGCGTATCTCCCCGACCACGACCTCGTCGAGATCCCGTTCACCGTCTTCGACGAGCGGTTGCGCGTGCCGACCGCGCTCTCGTATTGCCAGTTACTCGGGCGCCCCTACACTGACCTGCTGGTGGCGCACCCGCCCAGCGTCGTGATGTTCAACATCCACATGCACGACCTCGTGACACCGTCGAGTTACGCCGACCTCCCCAGATTCTACCGGGCGGTGTACGCTCGGAATCCGGACGGGTTCGCGTGGCTCGAACGAGTACTCACCGCACTCGACGACCGTGGATACTCGTTTTCTGTCGTCGACCACGTACACGACGTGCTCCGAGAACGACTGTAGTCACCCGCGACGCAGCGCGGTGGCAGGAATCCACCACAACGTTGATGGGTGACAGAAGCCACCTGCGAGTATGGAAATCAGCGTTCTCGGGAGCGGGTACGTGGGGACCACGATCGCGGCGTGTTTCGCGGACCTGGGCCACGAGGTGACCGCGATCGACATCGACGAGGAGATCGTCTCGGCGATAAACGCAGGGGAGGCGCCGATACACGAACCCGGGCTGGACGAACTGGTCGCGACCCACGCCGGCGAGAACCTGACCGCGACGACCGACTACGCTGCCGTGCCCGAAACCGACGTGACGTTCATGGCGCTGTCGACTCCCTCGAAGCCCGACGGCTCGATAGACACCTCGATCATCGAGTCGGCGGCGACGATGCTCGGCGAGGCTATCGCGGACACGGACACAGTCCACCAGGTCGTCGTCAAGAGCACGGTCGTGCCGGGGACGACCGAGGACGTGATCGCACCGCGGATCGCCGAGTCCTCGGGGGACACAGTCGGCGAGGACTTCGAGATCGGGATGAACCCCGAGTTCCTCCGGGAGGGGTCGGCCGTCTACGACTTCCAGGAACCGGACAAGGTCGTCCTCGGTGGGGAGACAGACGGGATCCGGGAGACGATGCGAGCGGTCTTCGACCCGCTGGTCGAGCGCGTCGAGACGAGCGTCGTCGAGACCGGGATCAGGGAAGCCGAGATGATCAAGTACGCCAACAACGCGCTCCTGGCGACGAAGATCAGCGCCATAAACGAGATCGGCAACGTCTGCAAGGAGTACGGTGTCGACGCCTACGAGGTAGCCGACGCCGTCGGCCTCGACCACCGGATCGGCCGCGCCTTTCTCGACAGCGGTGTGGGCTACGGGGGAAGTTGCTTTCCGAAGGACGTCGCGGCGCTCATCGCGACGGCACGGGACGTCGAGTACGACCCGTCACTCCTCGATGCGGTCGTCGAAGTCAACGAGAAACAGCCCCAGCGGATGCTCGGGCTCCTGGACGACCAGGCCGACGTCGCGGGCGAGCGCGTGGCGGTCCTGGGGCTCTCGTTCAAGCCGGGGACCGACGACATCCGCGAGTCCCGGGCTATCCCGGTGATCGAGGGACTGCAGGAACGGGGTGCCGATGTCGTCGGCTACGACCCGGTCGCGACCGAGGAGATGCGCGAGCGGTTCCCCGATATCCAGTACGCCGCCTCGGCTGGCGAGGCCCTCGAAGGAGCGGTCGCCGCGATGGTCGTCACCGACTGGGACGAGTTCACCGCACTCGACGACGAGTTCGACCGGATGGCCGACCCGGTCGTCGTCGACGGCCGCCGGATCGTCACCCGACGTGAGGGGCTCGTCTACGAAGGGCTCACCTGGTGACGGTCTGATGACGCAGAACGATCTGGTGACACCTGGTGAGCATGTCGTCCTCGAGGACCGGAGACGAGACACCACCAGCACGCACCGCCAGACGAGCGCCGCCTCGAACACCGTCAGATCTCCCGATTCAGATTCCCAACGGTGATAGACAGGGGAAGTTAGCGTTCCGATCCGGTTACGGGCGGATGCCGTCTGCGCTGGAAGACGATACCCGCCGATGAGAGTCGTCACTCGTGTTCGAAGCAGACGGCTGGGCGCGTCGAAACTCCACTTCAGGCCCCAATAGCGGTCACCGCCGTTCGATCCGGATACGCGCCGAAAACATCGCTCTTACAGGCGTCTTACACAGTTTTATGCACCACCCGTTCTCAGAAAAAGTGGGTAGCGGATCCGGAAACGGCCGGTTCGGTACTCGTTCGCAGACCGGTGTCCGAACGTCCCCGGTTATCACCGGAGATATCCGGGGGGTTCGGTTTAATACTGGAGACGGGCGAGTGGCGAGATAACGGGCGACCCGACACCGAGTCTACTCGGCACGCGATCGTCCGACGGTCACCGAAAACCGTGGGAAGCGGGGGAACGGTGTGGTGACGACACGCAAAACACGGGAACACACGGACATGAAACGAACCCCACCTGATCGGGAGGACGGCGACGGTATCGACAGACGAACGTATCTGGCCCTGGCTGGCGCGGCACTGGGAACGGCGACGGTGGCAGGCTGTCTCGGCGGCGACGACACACCCGCAGACCGGCAGGTCCACTTCGGCTACGGCGGTGGACCGTTCATGCTCGCCGTCGGTTCGGCGGCGCTGGCCGCAGCGAGCGAGAGCGAACCGAACGACGCCTGCGCGAACGCGTCGTCCATCGCCACGGACACGACCGTGTCCGGGACGCTCGAATCTGCTGGGGTCGACTGGTTCGGCTTCGACCTCGACGCCGGCGAGGAGTACGAGGTGCGCTTCGACCGCGTCCCTGCGAAGGGCGTCACGAGCGTCGTGCTCTACGGGCCGGGTTGTACCTTCGAGACACTCAGACAGGTCGGGACGGACAAGGAGATCAGTATCGGCGCGACTGCCGACGAGGCGGGCACGTATTACGTCGAAGTGGTCGACATCCAGCAAGGCGACGGCGACTACTCACTGTACGTCGACACCGGGGGTTCGACGACGACGTCTACCGAGACTGCGACGAGTACAGCCACCCCGACGGCCACCGACACTGCGACCCCGACGGCCACCGACACTGCGACGAGTACAGCCACCCCAACACCCACTGACACTGCGACAGCGACGGCCACCGACACTGCGACGAGCACGGCAACCCCGACGGCGACGTCGGTCGTCGACGAATACGGCGAGCAGGGCTACGGCGAGTACGGCTACGGCGGCGTCTCGAACTGAGCGGACGCCTCGGCCGGCAACGGTTAGACAGAACGGGACCAACGCTACTCGCCACCCCGCCGACACCATTGATGCAAACCGAACGAACAACGTCGGGTATCGGTCGGCAACCGGTACCTATTCGATGGGTAAGATCGCCAGAAACAGCGAGTGAGGGTCGCTATCGCGCACATATAGGACAGTCGACCGACAGCTCGCAGATAAGTATATACCCGCTGTGAACCTATAGATCAGCGATCCACGGCGCCCACACGCGGACTCAGAGCGCACGCAGACGGGCGAAAGCGCTCGCAGACGGACGGGGAACGCAACACTGTGCGCACAGGAAAGACAATGACGGACAATCACAACTACAACACACCGGGCGAAGGGACGCTCAACTGGGACGTCCCGCTGAACGAGAACTTCGAACAGATCGACACTGACGTCGAAATCCGCGACGCCGACGCGAACCGGACGAATTACACACCGAAAGACGGCGCGAAGTTCCTTGCGACCGACACCGGGAGCGTCTACGTCGGCGACGGCACCGACTGGCAGTCAGTGGGGTCGCTGACGAGCGTGTCTGTCGGGTCGAGCGCGCCCAGCAACCCTTCCCAGGGAGACCTCTGGATCGACACGAGCTGACATGGCCGACTACTACCTCGCGACCGACGGCAACGACAGCAACGCCGGGACACAGTCGGCGCCATTCGGGACGCTGAGCACACTCCTCGGGGCTCTGGGAGCCGGCGACACTGGCTACGTCCGCGGCGGCACCTACAACCCGACCGGTTTCGTCGACGGCAGCCAGCAACAGGGCACCGATTCCAGTCCCATCAGGCTCGAAGCCGTCGACGGCGAGACGGTCGTCTTCGACTTCGGCAACGACACGTACGGCGGATTGCGCCTGTGGGACTGCGCGTACTGGGAGCTCCGGGACTTCGATGTACGGAACGCGCCGAGTTACGGTGTCTACCTGTTCGGCGGGACCCACCACACCCTGGTCGAGAACGTCACCGTCGACGGGTCGGGGGGCGACTCGAACACGAGCGGCGCGGGGATCTACCTGTACAACGCGCCGGACAACGTCGTGCGCAACTGCGTCGCGCGCAACGCCTACGACCCCTCCAGCGGCGGGGGCAACGCCGACGGGTTCGCGGCCGAAGCCTCGCCCCGCGCGGTGTTCGAAGACTGCGTCTCCCACGGCAACTCCGACGACGGCTTCGACTTCTGGCAGGCCGAAGACGAGACGCTCCGTGGCTGTATCGCCTACGACAACGGCTACGACCCCGACGGCAACGAGGCCGGTGACGGCAACGGATTCAAACTCGGCGGCGGCAGCGGACCGAGCGGCGGCCACCGCGTCGAGCGGTGTGTCTCCTACCGTAACGCCGCCCGTGGCTTTCACTACAACGAGGCCAACGTCCCCGTCGAAGTGTACAACTGCACCGCCTGGGAGAACCCGACGAACTTCTGGTTCGCCGAGGTCGAACACGTCCTGCGGAACAACCTCTCTGCGGGGGGCAGCGAGTCACTCGGCAGTGTGGTCGACCACACGTTCAACTCCTGGAACCTGTCGATCACCTCGCCGTCGTTCGCGAGCACCGACCCCGGGAGCCAGGACTTCCTCCGACTATCCTCCGACAGCCCGGCCATCGACGCCGGCACCGACGTCGGCCTCCCCTACGAGGGGACGGCGCCCGACCTGGGGGCCTACGAGAGTAGCTCCAGCGACACCAGTTCGGGGAGCGATTCGGGCACGACCACGAAGCCGACACTCCGGGTCGCGACCACCGACGGTGGCAGCGTCGCCTTCCAGTCGGGCACGCTCAACTACTACGACGGTTCCTCGTGGGTCCAGCCTCGCGTCGCCTACTACGACGGCTCCTCGTGGATCGAAGTCGCGGCCGCCGGCACCAGTGGATCGAGCGACGGCCTCGTCGAGAGTTTCGAGAGCGGCGACCTCTCGGCGTACGCGGGCGACACGAACGTCTTCAGCGTGACGTCCGACCGTGCGGCCGACGGCAGTCAGTCCCTCGTGAGCACCGGCGGGGAGTCCAGCTGGGCGAGTGTCCTCTCGACGAGCGGGCTGGACACCTACGTCCCGCACGGCTCGACGATGCGGGTGAACGTCTTCATGACGGACACGGGCGACAGTGCCATCTTCCGCTTCGGCGTCGCCGGGAGCGGCAACTGGATCGGTGCTGGTTACAACGCCAACGAGACCAGTATCCAGATCTCCGAGGCGGTCGGCGGGAGCTGGTCGCAGATCGGCACCGGTTCCCTCTCGCCCGCGACCGGTGAGTGGATGGAGTGGGAGATCCAGTGGGGCGTCGATACCAGCGACCAGGTCGCTCTCACCTGCTACGACGCCAGTGGCACGGAGATCGGTAGCGCGAGCGCCACGACGACCGACCATCAGTCCGACGACGGCGTCGGCTTCGAGTACACACTCCAGTACGGTGGAACCGGCCCCGTGTACTTCGACAATCTCCGACTGGTCTGATCGGAGAGAGTGTCTCGGACTCTCCGGCGCGCCTGCCGGACCAACCGGCAGATAAACTACACAAAAGATAATTAGGTTTCGCGTCGTCCTCTCTGGTATGGGTCGCGAGATACGACTGAACGAGATGACATCGGTGTTGCGACCGCTGGAGTACCCGTTGAACCCGAGCGCGGCGGCAGCAGCCTGTGACGACATCACGCTCGTGCTCGCCGACGGAGAAGCGAACATGGGGGAGATCTTGCGTCAGTCAGACCGCGATACCTTCGCGTCGGCCGAAGACGCCGAGGCGGAGGTGATGAGTCTCCTGCCGCGGAACGCGGTCGGCGAACCGTTCCAGTCCGAAGGCGATGCCTGACCTGCGGGAGAAAAACTCGGGAAACACCGAACCGTCGCTACCGTCGCTCACGTCGAACGAGTATCACTGCCCCACTTGCGCCGACTCGTTGTCGCTGCCGGTGACGTACCACGCCTCGAAGCCGCCGTTGTCGTAGACTCGCGTCACGGTCGGGTCACGATTCAGGCGGGAGACGTCGTCGGGTTCGTAGGGGATCAGTTCGCGGCGCTGTTCGGTCGTGAAGTACGAATCGGTGTAGAACTCGCGGTCGAAGTCCTGGGTCACGAGATACGAGCGGCCGTAGATCTGTCGAGCTGTCGTGTTCGTCGCGTCGTAGCCCAGGCCCCGCTGGAGCGTCGTCTGGAAGTTCGGCGGCCAGAGGTCCGGGTCGAGACTCCCCCGGACGTACCACTCCATCTTGTGTGGGATGGAGTAGGTGCGGATGGGGACGTCGCCGTGGGTGTTCGTGAGGACGAACTCGGAGCCCTCGTACTCGGCGTCGGTGAGTTGTTCGTTGGGCCAGTAGGCGGCGTTGGCACCAAGCGCCGCGGCGGCGACGACACCGCCACCGAGGACCGCGAACGCGAGATGGCGACGGCGAGGTCGCCACTCGGTCGCCCGGACGAGCAAGAGGGCATAGAGGAAGACGGCCATCAGGATCAGGTAGCGGGCGACGCGGAGCGGTTCGAACTCGATGAGATACACCGCCAGGAAGCCGATGGCGAGGACGAACCCGACGCTGAACTGGGCGGTGGCGAAGGCTTCGTCGTAGCGGAGACGACCGTCGCGACGGAGCGCCCAGTAGACGACGACGAGCCCGAAGAGACCGGCGACGACGAGGTAGACGAACACCATCCCGTAGAGTTCGGTAAACCGGAGGAGGAGGTCGGTCGTCGAGAGCGGGGCCGACGACGCCTCGCCGACGACGGCAGCGCCGGGGGAACTCCCCCCCGAGAGCCACGCGTCGACGACCTGCTCGATCGAGTCACGGGTCTCCCGGAAGTTGATATACCAGATGAACGCGCCGGCAGCGACGACGACCGCCAGCGTCGGCCGTACTTTTCGAACGGTTTCGCCCGTCAGCCACTCGTAGACGTAGCCGAACGCACCCGTCGAGAGCACGAGGATCACCAGAAAGCCCGCCGTGATCGGGTGGAAGAAGACGATACCGATGCCGAAGACGACGAACAGCACCAGAAACGAGATGGAGCGACTCCGGCGGTACACCTCGATGACCGCGACGAGCGTCGGGAAGACCAGTAGCGAGAGAAACGAGGGGATGATCGTCGTGTGGAAGATGCTAAACGCCAGCGGCGTCCCGACGGCGAGACCGATCGCGGTCGTCTCGCGCCGCTTGGTTACCGTCCGGACGAGATAGCCCATCGAGACGATATACAGTGCCGAGAAGCCGTATGCGACGACGTACTCGCCGCCCCGTAGCGGGAAGCCGAAGTAGACGAGTTCGGAGACGAGCGTGTGTTGCATCGGGTACCACGACCCGGCAGCGAGCGTGCCCGACGAGAGGATCCCCTTCACGTCGCCGACGTGGACGAGGATGTCCGAGGCGCCGCGGCCGTAGAGTCGATAGCCCCGCGCCAGCGGCAGGAAGAAAAAGAGTGCGTAATCCGCGAGGGCGAGGCCACTGGCGTGGCGCCAGTAGCCCGAGGAATCCAGCGCGGCGAGGAGGGAGACGACGACACTCGCGACGAGTACGCCGTAGAAACAGAGCCAGAAGGGCGTGGGGAACGCCTCGACCAGCGACGTCTCGAACCCCTGTGCCGGGTCGACCCGCACGTAGAGGACTGTTGCGACGACGAGGGCCACGGCCGCGAGCCCGAGGAGAAGCTCCTGGACCCGCGTCGTCCGGGGGACTGCGTCGACCCCGGACGAGGAGCCCACCGTGGACCGGTCGCCATCGGACGGTGCTCCCGTACCTGCCGCCGTCACGCTCGCACCCACCGGGGTTTCTCGGGGGCGACCCTGCCGATCATAGCTGCACTTTCCCAGCCAGGTAGTTAAGTATCGTCGTTAGGTGGGTTACGGGGACGCCACCTCGGGTGAACCGGACCGTACCGGACTACGGCCCGGCTCGCTGCCCGACGAAGGGACGTTTAAGCCGCCGCCTGTCGTATCAGGTCGTCGTGACGTGGACACTGGGCGCGCCGACCGCGAAAGTAACGTTCGACGAGCGCGGCGAGCGTTCGGTAGCGGGCGCTGGGACGGGTAGGCAAGCGTGACGGAACTACACTTCTCGAGCGAGCGACGATGGGTCGGGTCGGGGACGGTCGCGGTCCGCGGGCAAGCCTTCCGTGGCGACGACCACCTCACCGGCGACTCTCTCTGTGAGCACTTCGCCGACGTCACGTCGCTGGAGGCGTTCGCCGAGGCACTCGACAGGCTGAACGGCTTCTTCGCGGTCGTCGTCGACGGGGCAGACGGCGTCTTCCTGGGCGTCGACCACGTTCGGTCGATCCCGCTGGTCTACGCACCCGCTCCGGACCACGCCGGTGACACAGCGGAACTGGCGGGCGACGCGACCTGGCTGGCTGGCGACGACGCGGCAACCGTCGCGGAGCGACTCGACGGCCCCTACGACCCACTGTCCGAGAGCGAGTTCCTCGTCTCCGGGGGCGTCCTCGACGACCGGACGCTGTTCCCGGACCTGCGGACCGTCCGACCCGGCGAGGCCGTCCGACTCGTCGAGGGGGAACGCGATTCGCTCCGCTACACCGACTTTCGCCCGTGCGTCGACGACACACCGGATACTGACACGACCGGTGACCGGACCGCGCGAGCGCGCCTGGAGAGCGCTCTCGACGCCGCGTTCGACCGGTTCGCCGAGGTCGTCGGCGACCGGCAGGTCGCGGTGGCGCTGTCGGGGGGCTACGACTCGCGGCTGCTCGTCACCGAACTCGCGAGGCGGGACGTCGACCTCCTGGCGTACTCCTTCGGTCGACCGGACGCGGAGGACGTCAGAGTGGCCCGAGACGTCGCTGCCGCACTGGACGTCCCCTGGGAGTTCGTCGAGTACTCCACCGAGCAGTGGGGTGCGTGGTATCGCTCGCCCGAACGCCCTGCTTACGTCGAGCACGCGTTCACCTACGACACCATCCCCAACTACGGGTCGCTCCCGGCGGTGAGTCGCCTCCGACAGCGCGAGGCGATCGACGAGGACGTGGTCTGTTCGTCCGGGCAAACGATCGTGGGGGTCAGCGAGAACGTGCCTCAGGAGATCGAGGTGCCGGACCCCACCCGGGCGGACCTCGTGGATGCGGTCGTCCGGTACATCGCGCGCTGGCAGTGGGAGAACCCGGCCTTCGACGCGGCGCTCAGGTCGCGAGTCGAGGCGTCGATTCCCGGGGGCGCGGTCGCGTCGCTGCCCGATGCCTTCGCGCGCTTCGAACGCTGGAAGCGCCTGGAGCGACACACGAAGTACTTCGTCGCGGACGTCCGGCAGTACGACTTCCACGGGCTGGACTGGTGGCTCCCGCTGTGGGACCGGGCTATCGTCGACGCCTGGGCGGCGGTCCCGTTCGCTGACCGCCGCGAGAAGCGACTCTACAAGACGGTCGTCGACACGCGGTTCGCGGCGGCGACCGGCCTCTCCCGGGACGAGGCGACGGAGATGACAGTACAGACGAGCGCACCCAGTTTCACCGGACGAGTCCTCGATAGCGCGGCCGAGCGTGTCGTCGACAGCCCGGTCGCGCCGCTCCTGCGAGGGGTGTACTGGCGACTCCAGCGTCGGCGGTCGGACTACGGCGACCACCCGCTGGGCTGGTACGGGATCCTCCCACCCGACCTGTTCGCGCAGTTGTACAGTGGTCGCGAGGATATCCACGCCTTCCAGACGCTCGAAGCAGTCGGGCGGGCGTCGTTCGTAGACGGGACCGTGACCGACCCACCCAGGGACGGCGTCCTGTCGCTGCCCTACACCGGCGAGGACGCGTAGGCGAAAGCGTTCCGCGAAATGTCCACGGAGTCGGGGCCCTATCGACCAGATAGCTTCAAGGCCCGCGGCGCCTTTGCAACGAGCGGTTTCACCCGTGGCATCCGAGGACCCGCTGGAACGCGACCCGACAGACTACCGGATCCGGGCCTACGAACCGGGCGACGAGCGGGCCTTTGTCGCCCTCTACAACGAGGTGTGGTCGGCCGAGAAGACCACCGACTGGTTCGACTGGCGTTACCGCGAGAATCCTTACGTCGATACAGTGTCGATATTCGTCGCCACTCACGACGGCGATATCGTCGCCACGGCGCCGTTCAAGACGTTTCGCGTCCGGGCCGACGGGGTGACGCGACTGGCCTGTCTCTGTACCGACGTTCTCACCGACGCCGCCCACCGCCGGAAAGGGCTGTTCGCCCGCACGACCGAACGCGCGCTGGTGGACTTCGCCGGGCGACCCCCCGACGAGCGGCCCGCTTTCCTGTTCAACCACGCCAACCAGTTCTCCCGGCCGGGCTACGAGAAGATAGGGTGGCGATATCTCTCCGCGCAGGTCCGTTACAACCGCCTCCAGCGCACCGGCACGTACGTCACTGACCGTGTCGGCGGGTGCCCCGGCCGACTCGGCGGCGCCGTCGCGACCGGACTGAATCGCGCGTATCTCGGCCTGCGCGACCGGCGCGCCGACTTCGACACAGGACCGTTCGACGTCGAGCGACGCGACGAAGTCCCCGCCAGCGCGTTCGCAGCGTGTTACGACGCCTGTCGGCCCGACCCGGTGCACATCGTCTACGACGAGGCCTTCTACGAGTGGCGCTTCGCCGAACCCGGCAATCGACCCGACGCCGCGTACCTCGTCCGCCGGGCGGGGCGACCGGTCGCGGGGCTTGTCACTCACCGAACCGACGACCCGCGCAACGGCACGACGGCAGTGACCGTCAGTCACGTTACCCCCGCCGCCGGCGGGCCCGAGCGCGTGTCCGCTCTCGCCGCTGCCTTCGAACATCTGCTGGCTGACTATCGTCGCGCCGACCTCGTGCGGACCGCCAACCCGCTCGTGCCCCGGGAGATACTGCGAGCCTACGGGTTCGCTCCCGACGACCGCCTGCCGATGTCGAAACTCGCCGATCACAGCGGGCTCACGCTCGGCCTCCGACCGCTGGTCGACGGCGAGTGGGACCTGAACGGTCGTCCTATCCAGGGCGCCGAACCCTTCCTCTGGACGCTCGCCTGAGCGTGTATCGAGTGGCTGGACGTTGAGTCGATTCCACGCCGGCTCGTTGTGTGTACGACCGATCTCGCGCAGGTGAGTGAACACTACTCCTTTACCCTCTGGCGCCGAGGGTGGCGTAGAGCACGAACAGACGATGACAGGGAGAGAGACGGACGGCGGGTCGATGACAGGGAGAGAGACGGACGACGGGTACACGATCCGGGCCTACGAACCGGGTGACGAGCGAGCCTTTGTCGACCTCTACAACGAGGTCTGGTCGGCCGAGAAAACCACCGACTGGTTCGACTGGCGCTACCGGGACAACCCCTACGTGGAGGAGGTATCGTTGTTCGTCGCCACCCACGAGGACGACGTCGTCGCCACCCGACCGTTCGTCCCGTTCCGGGTCCGGGCCGGTGAGGGGACGCGACTGGCCTTCTACTGTACCGACACGATGACCGACGCCGACCACCGCCGGAAGGGACTGTTCGCCCGGGCGACCGAGCACGCCCTGGCCGCCTACGCGGACCGGTCGCCCGAGGAGCGACCGGCGTTTTTCTTCAGCCACTCGAACGAGTTCTCCCTGCCGGGTTACGAGAAGATGGGCTGGGAGTTCGCCGCCCCCCAGGTCCGACACCACCGCCTCCAGCGCGCCGGCTCGTACGTCGCCGACCGCGTCGGTGGCCTGCCCGGCAGGGCCGGGGGCGCCGTCGCGACGGCTCTGACGCGCGGGTATCACAGCCTGCACGACGGTCGCGCCGCCTTCGACACGCACCCGTTCGCCGTCGAACGTCGAGGGGAGGTCCCGGCCGCCGAATTCGCGGCGTGTTACCAGGCCTGTCGCCCCGATCCGGTCCACGTCGTCTACGACGAACCGTTCTACGAGTGGTACTTCGCCGAACCCGGCAACGCACCCGACGCCGCGTACCTCGTTCGTCGTGCGGGGCGACCGGTGGCGGGGCTTGTCACCCACCGAACCGACGACCCGCGCAACGACACGACGGCAGTGACCGTCAGTCACGTTACCCCCGCTGCCGGCGGACCTGAACGGGTTAGGGCCGTCGCTGCAGCCGTCGAGCGGTTGCTCGCGGACTACCGGTCTGCCGACGTCGTACGCGTCGACAACCCGCTCGTGTCCCGCGAGATACTGCGAGCCTACGGGTTCGCTCCCGACGACCGCCTGCCGATGTCGAAACTCGCCGACTCGACCGGTCTCAGGCTCGGCGTCCGCCCACTGGTCGAGGGTGAGTGGGACCTGAACGACCGCCCTCTCCGGGGTGGCGAACCCTTCCTCTGGACTGCCGGGTGACGCGAATACTGGAGCCTCGCACTGGTCACACTGGTCGGTCCTGAAGTGAGCGGGGACGACCGCGTAGACTTTTGTCGCATCCCGCGGAGGTCTCTGTATGGGCTACGAGGATTATCTCGCGGGGGAGACGGTGATACTGACCGTGGCGACAACGGGGGGGATCCACGGGAAGGAGACGAACCCGAACGTCCCCGAACAACCCGAAGAGATCGCCGAGCAGGCCCGCGAGTGCGAGAAACTCGGCGCGACCATCGTCCACGTTCACGGCCGGGACGAGCACGGCGAGAACAGCGCTGCCCACCTCCAGCAGGTCACCGATGCCATCCGCGATCGGTGTGACGACATTATCGTCCAGCACACCACTGGTGGGCAGACTCCCTACGAGGACCGCGTCCAGGGCATCCGGACCGACCCGTTGCCCGACATGGCGTCGCTCGACATGGGACCGTTCAACCGCGGTCGCCACCTCACGACCACTCACACCCGGCACAACGTCGAGCGCCTCGCCCGCGAGATGCAGGAGAAGGGTATCAAACCGGAACTCGAAGTGTTCAACAACGGTCACCTCAACGAACTCCACGACCTGGTCGACACCGGTGTGCTCGATCCGCCGTACTACGTCAATCTCATCTTCGGCCGCGGAACGTTCGCCATTCCCTCCCCCGAAAACGTGCTGAACGCCGTCCGCAATCTCCCCGAGAACTCGATTTTCAACGTCCTCGCCACCGGCCCGCACCAGCTCCCGCTGACTACCCAGAGCGTTCTCCTCGGCGGGCACGTCCGCGTCGGCATGGAGGACAACCTGTACTATCGCCGGGGCGAACCCGCCACGGGCAATCCACAGCTCGTCGAGCGTTCGGCCGAGGTGATCCGCTCGCTCGACCGCGAACTCGCTACACCTGACGAGACCCGAGAGATGCTGGGGATCTGAGGCGAGGTAGAGCGAGCAGTAGAACGAGGCTCGCGGGGTAGGTTGAAGGTACCAGACGCCGTTTCCAGAACGTGACCTGTCCCCACCTGGACTACCGGAGCGAGGCCGGCGAGCAGTCTTTCGACCACGAACGGGCCTACTGTACGGTGATGGAGGCTTTCTGCACGGCGATGCGCGCCGACGTCTGCAACGACCGCTTCGACTTCGACCACGAGGCACACTGCGAGATATTCCAGGAACACGCAGCCACCGAGTACGAGGCAGGCGAGACCACTCGCCCGAAGGAGGTCGAGAGCGTCACCGTCCGGTCGGACGGGAACCGGTAGCACCGGGAATTTTCGTCGCCGGAGTGGCAGATTTAACGATAGCTGGCGGCGTGTTCGAGGACGAACTCGCGGTCTCCTTCGGAGAGGTCCTCGAACGTGAGGACCTCCGTACAGTCGAGTCCGGGACACTTCAGCACGCGCTCGGTTTCGAGGACGTTCCCGGCGACGACGGTGCCACAGGTCGGACAGGTGTGAGTGACGATGCGCATGGTCAGAGTCTCAGATCCGAGTTCTCGCCGATGACGAGGCGGTAGCCCTTCGGCCGGAGGTCGTCGGCGCTGTCGATGGTCGTGCCGGCGCCGACGAGGCTGTCGACGATGGTCTCGTCGGCAGTGATCGTGGTCTCGCCGACGAGGATGGTGTTCTCGACGTGGGCCTGACGCACCTCGGAATCGGACCCGATGGACGTGTAGGGGCCGACGTAGGTGCCGTCACCGATCGTCGTCCCGGCGGCGATAGAGACCGGCCCACGTACCGTGGCCCCGGATTCGATCGTCGCGGTCTCGTGGAGGTCGACGTGCCCGACGACTTCGGCGCCCGCTTCGACCGTGCCGTCGAGCGACGCCTCGAAGTCTTCGAGGACGAGTCGGTTGGCCTCGAGGATGTCCTCGGGCTTGCCGGTGTCTTTCCACCATCCTTCGGCGCGGAAGGAAGCGATGGGGCGATCGTCGTCGATGAGGTGCTGAAAGGCGTCGGTGATCTCGAGTTCGCCCCGTTCGGAGGGTTCGACCCGCTCGATAGCGTCGAACACTTCGGGCGAGAACAGGTAGGTGCCGATGACGACGAGGTTCGTCTCGGGAACGTCCGGTTTCTCGACAATGCGGACGACGTCGCCGAACTCGTCGAGCGTGGCAACGCCGAACTGCTCGGGGTTGTCGACCTCTCGGAGAATGACGCCAGCGGCGTACTCGCCCGACTCGAAGGGCTCGACGACTGGACCCAGTGGCTGGTCCAGCATGTTGTCGCCCAGGTAGACCACGAAGTCCTCGTCGCCGACGAAATCGCGGGTACAGCCGACCGCGTGGGCGAGTCCGAGGGGGGAACCCTGGACGATGTAGGTGATCTCGACGCCGAACTCCGAACCGTCGCCGAGGAACGCCTGGACGGCCTCGCGCCCCGCCTCGCCGAGGACGACTGCGATATCGGTGATCCCGGCCTCGTGCAGGTCCTCGATGGCGTACTGGATCACCGGCTTGTTCGCGACCGGGACGAGCTGTTTCGGCCCCGTGTGTGTGATCGGACGCAGTCGCGTCCCCTGCCCGCCGCTGAGGATGACCCCCTTCATCACCGCTGTCCCCGGCCGTTGTCCCGTCCCAGTCGTCGCGCCCGAACGAGCGCCGGTCGATTACCGTGCATAGGAAGACGTTACTCCGGCGCTCGGTATAAACGCACGTACCGGCCCACTCCTCGCGCTAACGTCTCCTCACCCACTTGCTCGCGAGCGGATGGTGTGGTAGGACACGCTTATAGCCGGTCCGAGAGTATCCAACGTATGACTGTGCTTGTCACCGGCGGACTCGGTTACCTCGGATCGCGACTGATCCGCGAGGTGCCCGACCACCCCGCGTTCGCCGGCGAGACGGTTCGCATCATGGATAATTACCGCAAGCCCCGCTACAACGCGCTGTGGGACCTCTCCTCGTACGCCGACTACGAGTTCGTCGAGGGGGACATCCGAAACGAGGACGACGTCGCCCGCGCCGTCGAGGGCGTCGACGCGGTCTTTCACCTCGCAGCGATCACCAATGCCCCCGAAACGTTCGACATCCCCGAGGAGACCTGGGACGTCAACTACGACGCGACGCTGTCGCTTTTCGAGGCTGCCCGTGACGCCGGTGCGTCCCAGTTCGTCAGCGCCTGCTCGTGTTCCGTCTACGGCCGCACCGACGAGGAGATCACCGAGGAGTTCGGCTGCGACCCCGAATCGCCCTACGGCGAATCGAAACTCGAGGCCGAACAGGAGATGCTCCGGCGTTACGGTGGTGAGATGGGCCTCACCGCGCTTCGACTCGGGACCATCTACGGCTGGACGCGCGGGATGCGCTTCGACACCGTCGTCGACAAGTTCGCGCTGCTGGCTGCGACCCGGGAACCGCTCACCGTCTACGAGGGCGCCGAGAACCAGAAACGACCGTACCTGCACGTCCAGGACGCCGTCCGTTCGTTCCTCTTCGCCGCCAGTGAACTCGGCGATGGAGACACCTACAACGTCGTCGGCGAGAACGGGCGCCTCCAGGACGTCGTCGACGCCATCGAGAAGTACTTCCCCGAGGTCGAGGTGGGCTACACACAGGTCGAGCAGTTGAACCAGTTATCCTACCTCGTCAGCGACGAGAAGATCAACGAGGAGGGCTTCGAGACCATCTACGACCTTGACCAGGGCGTCGAGGAACTCGCCGACAGGTTCCGTGCGTTCACCTAACTATCTTTTTCCCGGAGGGGTGTCCTCGGTCGCTTCGCTCCCTGCGGGAACAGCGTGTTGGCGACGCCGACACGCAGTGCCCGCAGGCCGCTCGAAGAGCGGCCGAGGATACCCTGAGGAGTGAAAACGTGGGTACATCGAATCGCACACGAGACGCCTCGACAAGAGAGTCGACGACTCTCTTTCAGAGATACGCCTCGCGGTTGTCACGGTAGAAATCGACTGTCTCACGCAGTCCCTCACGCAACTCGACAGTCGGCTCCCAGCCCAGGTCCCGAAGTTTCGTGGGGTCGGTGTAGACGTCGCCCCGATCTAGGGTCGCCCACTCCTCGGGCCAGGGGACGAGTTCGACCTCCCCGGTACCCGCCACGTCGACCGACGTCTTCGCGAGTTCCAGGAGAGTGGTGGGGTCGCCGGTGCCCAGGACGTAGCTCTCGCCCAGCGCCCTGTCGTCGGTGCCCAGCAGTTCGAGGGCGGTGACGACGTCGTCGACGTGGACGAGGTCGCGGACGGCGTCGCCGGGTTCGAAGACAGTGATCGTCTCGTCACGCACCGCCTGGGCAGGAAAGATGGCCTGGACGCCGTAGCCCTTATCGACCGCCGCGCGAGGGCCGTAGACGTTCGCGAGGCGGGCGACCGTCGTCGGCACGTCGTCGAGGGCGGCGTAGATATCGCAGTAGTGCTCGGAGGCGATCTTGTGGGCGCCATACAGGTCCATCGGGTCGACGGGTGTCGCCTCGTCGACGGGCGGGTCGTCGACGTGGCCGTAGACGGCCAGCGAACTCGTGAACACGACCCAGGGTGGGTCCTCGTGGTCGGCCACCGCTTCGAGGATGTTCAGGGTCCCCTTCGCGTTGATGTCGACGTCTTCGTCGGGGTGGTCGCGAGCGTAGCCGCGGTCGTTCTGGGCGGCGCAGTGATAGACGACGTCGCTCCCGTCGACGCACTCGGTGACGAGGTCGGCGTCGCGGACATCGGTCTCGACGACGGTGACAGCGTCGCGGATCCCATCGACGTTCGCCGGGTTGGACCCGAGGTGGGGCAGGCGCGCGTCGAGCAGTGTGACGTCGGCACCGGCCGCGACGAGTCGATGGGCGAGGCTGCTCCCGACACAGCCCAGTCCACCCGTGACGAGAACGTCCCGCGATTCCCAGTCGTCCATGCCTTCGAGTCACCCAGCGTCGGCAAAAGCGTAGCGACGCCCGGGTCGGTGCCCCGAAGTGGGGCTTACCCCGGTCAGCGGCGGTGTGAGGTCTCCGGCCCGTCGGGGTCGCCGCGGCCGACGAGTGCCGAGAGTATCGACCCGACCTCGCTGTAGAGTCCGGGGTTGGCGGGGTTCGCGCCGAAGGCACGCAACCCTGATGCGACGCCGGCACCGACCGCCCGGCGGTCGTAGAGGTAGTGGCGTAGTTTGCGAAGGTGGTAGTTCGAGCGGGCACAGCGGTACATCGGTCCGGTTACCGGCGGGGCGCCGTCGGCGTAGGTCTCTCGGAGACGGGCGAGGACGACCCGTTCCTCGGCGAAGACCGTCTCGCGGCGGTTGGTGAGATTGGTGTGGTCCTCGTCGCGAGTCATCTTGATCGTGGGCGTCACGAGTTCGTAGGCGTCGTAGTGCTGGGCGGCGTGCATCCAGTGTTCCCAGTCGCTCACGACCTGCAGGTCGGGGTCGCCCCAGGGTTCGTCCTCGTCGGTGATGTGGTCGCGCCGGAACAGCACCGAGGGACTCGCGATGAACATCCCGTTCACGTACAGTTCGCGGAAGACATCGGCGCCGGGGACACGCCCCTCACCGCGCCAGCTGCCCCAGACTTGCCCTTCCTCACCCGCGAGATTCACGAACTGGGCGGGCGCGTAGACAAATCCCACGTCCGGGTTGCGGTCGAGGACGGCACCCTGTCGCTCCAGGCGGTCGGGAGCGGAGATGTCGTCCTGTGGGTGGATACTCAGGTACTCCCCTTCGGCGTAGCGGATGCCCCGGTTGGTCGTCTCCGTGACGCCTTGATTGTCCTGGGAGAAGTAACGGATGCGGTCGTCGTCCAGGTACGCCTCGATCACCGCTTCACTGTCGTCGGGCGACCCGTCGTTGATGACTACGAGTTCCCAGTCGTCGTCGGTCTGGGCGAGCACCGACTCGATGGCCTCGCCCACGAACGTTTCACCGCCGTAGACCGGCATGATGAAACTGACCGTCGGCTCCCCCACCATCTCGCTACGGACCTTCAGGCGGCAGTCGCAAGAATCCGCCGGTCGGTGCGGTCGGACCGGCCGCCCATCTCCCAGTTGGTCGCGCCGTCATGGCTCAGACGATATCGACCGCGGGGATCGGGAGGACGAACTGGCCGCCCGCCTGCCGGAACTCGCGTTCGGCCTCGTTGCGCAGGATCGCGTCGCGGTAGTTCCAGGCAAGCAGGACCGCGTACTCCGGCGGATCCTCGTAGAATACGTCCGGTTCGCGGACGGGCACTTTCTTGCCGGGTGAGTAGCTGCCCTGTTTGGCGGGGGTGGTGTCGAGAATGTAGTCGAGCGTCTCGGGCCCGATGTCACAGTAGTTCAGGAGGACGTTCCCCTTCGCGGACGCGCCGTAACCGACGATCGAGACGTCGGCGGTCTTGAGTCGGTCGAACAGTCTCGTGATCCCGGTCTGCGTCCGCTCGACGCGGTGGGCGAACTCGTCGTAGGCCTCGCGCCCGTCCAGTCCCAGCGCGAGTTCTAGCGACTCCAGGTCGTGGACCATCCGGCTCGGTTCGCCGTTGGCCGACGCTCGCTGAATGTGGACGCGGATCGTCCCGCCGTGGACCGACTGGCGCTGGACGCCTCGCACCTCCATGTCGAACTGTTCGGCGAGGCGCTCGAACGAGCGCACCGAGAAGTACGACAGGTGTTCGTGGTAGACCTGGTCGAACTGGTTGTTGGACATCGTGTCGACGAGGTAGGGCACCTCGACGACGAACACACCCTCTGGAGCCAGCAGTGCGTCGATACCCCGCATGAGGTCGTGGAGGTCGTCGACGTGGCCGACCACGTTGTTCGCGAGGACCGCGTCCGCCCGGCCGTACTCCTCGCTGACGGTGGCGGCGACCGACTCGCCGAAGAACTCCACTATCGTCTCGACACCGCGCTCGCGGGCGACCTCGGCGACGTTCGCGGCGGGTTCGACGCCGAGCGTCCCGACGTCGTCGTCGAACTGGCTCAACAGGACGCCGTCGTTGCTGCCGACTTCGACGACGAACGGGTCCTCGCGGGCGTCGAGGTAGCGGTCCGTAACCGCCTCGACGTATTCGCCGAAGTGGTCGTGCAGCGGTGCCGACGCCGACGAGAAGTAGTGGTAGTTAGCGAACAGGATCTCGGGGTCGACGGTGTGGCGCAACTGGACGTGGTCACAGTCCTCGCAGACGACGACTTCCAGCGGATACGTCTCCTGGTCTGCGTCGGGGTCGTCGACGAAGTCGTTGGCCGGCGGCATCTCGCCCAGGTCGAGAAACGAATACAGCCCCTCGCCCGCACACACCCGGCAGGTATCGCGCCGGGTACTGGTCTCAGACATGAGTATCCTGACGAGTGGAACTGATATATTTCCACCGGCTACCGAAAGAAATTTGCCAGCAACGCCGGCGATTCACTCGCCGAACGCGCTGGCAACGCGGCGAATGTCGCTGTCGATCTCCCACCCGGCCGTCCGGACGAGCACGACTCCGAAGACGACGTAACAGGCAACACCGAGTGCGACCAGTACGGCGAGTTCGACGAGGGGCAGCCCGAGGTCGATACTGTCGCGGACGACCCAGACGACCGCACCCATTGCCCCTGCGGCGGCAGTCGGGTACGCCAGCACGCGGAAAAAGCGCCCGAGGGACAGTTCGAGATTGCTGCGCGCCAGATAGAGGTCGAGGGGCATCCCCCCGACGACGTAGGCGACCAGCACCGAGGCGCCGGTCCCGAGGAGGCCGTACCGGAGTGTCGCGGGATAGATGACCGCCGCCATCACGAGCACGCGGACGACGCCGATCTTCGCGCCGTAGTCGGGGTGGCCGATGGCGAGCCAGACGGGGTGAAAGGAGGCGGTGACGGAGACGAACACGCCGTAGACGGCGAGGATCTGCAGGGCGATAACCATGGGGGTCCACTGTGCCCCGAGGACGCCCTCGACGAAGACGGGTGCCACCGCGATGATCCCGGCGCCGATGGGCAGGGTGAGCGCCGTCGTCAACTGGACCGTCCGGAGGAACCCACTCCGGATCGCGGGGACGTCGTCCTGGATCTTCGAGTAGGCGGGGAACATCACCGTCGAGACGACGCCAGTCACCTCGCTGACCGGCGTCAGCGCCAGGCGATAGGCGAGCCGATAGAAGCCCAGCGAGGCGGCCGAGAGCAGCCACCCGACGACGAAGTCGTCGCCCTCGTCGGCGAGGAAGTAGACGAATCCGGAGGCGGTGAGCCACTTGCCGTAGTGTATCAGCGCCATCGCGGGTTCGCGCTCGAATGAGATGGAGGGCCGGTAGTCGTGGATCAGATAGGAGACGATAGTCTGAACGATTTCGGAGACGACTTTGCCGAACACCATCGCCCAGACGTTCCCGAGGACGAACGCCAGCGCGATAGTCACGACCACGTAACTGAGGCTGGTGCTCATGAGGAAGACGAACTGTCTGTGGAACTCGAGCTCTTTCTGGAAGTAGATGCAGCCGGGGTTCTCGAGGCCGGTGAGGATCGGTGTCAGCGCGACGACCTGGAGGATCGGTTCGACGGCCGGTTCGCCGAAGAAATCCGCGGCAGGGCCCGAGATCGCGACCACGACGGCCGCGAGCAGGACGCCCCGACCGATCTGGAGGGTGAACGCCGAGTCCAGATAGCGGTCGACGTCGTCCTCGGCGCGCTGGATGAGCGCGCTCGTCAGCCCGAGATTCGAGAAGCGTTCCAGGCCCGTGAGCGTCAGCAACGCGATGCCGAGCAACCCGAAGTCGTCCGGCGTGAGCAGGCGTGCGAGCACTAGCAGGGCGAGCAGTTCGAGCGCGCGCCGACTCACGTTGGTCGCCGTCAGCCAGACGCCCGACCGGACCGTCCGCGTCTCCAGGTCACCGCCCGGCATGAGCGACCGCCGTAGCGCGCGCAAGCGACGGCGTATCACCACGAGTGCCTCCGTGTCGGAAAGAGACGGTCGAGGCACACGGTGGGAGGACCGCCCCGGAAGGGTGTCTCAGTCATCGATGAACTGTTCGAACCAGCACTCGAGCCAGGTGAGGTCCCAGAGCCGGTAGCCGTGGTCGGCCCGTCCGGCCGCGTGTTCGTCGAGCAGTCCCTGCAGGGCGCCGCGGTCGAACGGTTCGCGCGCCCCCAGTCGTTCGAGTTTCCCGCGGGCGAACACCCGCAGGTCGCCCCTGAACCACTCGGTCACCGGGACGCCAAAGCCCTGTTTCGAGCGATTCAGGATGGAGTCGGGTATCTCGGGCGCGAACGCACGCTTGAGCAGCCACTTCCCCTCGCCGTCGCGGTACTTGTACTTCGCCGGAACCCGGGCCGCGAACTCGACGAGTTCGTGGTCGAGAAAGGGCGACCGACCCTCGACCGAGTGGGCCATCGTCGCCCGGTCGGCCTTGACCAGCAGGTCGTCGGGGAGGTAGGTCTCGATGTCGACCTGGAGGAGCCGGTCCAGCCGTGTCGGCCCGTCGGCGTTCCGGAACGCGTCGCGCATCGTGGCGAGTTCGTCCGTACCCGTGGTCTCGCCCGTCTCGTCGTCCCAGGCCCCGCGCAGGTCCTCGCCCAGTGCGTGGCAGATGAACTCGGCGTAGCGTTCGACGGGGTCACCGTTTGCACCCCGGAGGAAGCGTCGCGCGTGCTGAACTTCGCGCCTGGTCTGGAGCGACGGGGGAAGGTCGGCGGCGATGTCGCGAGCCGTCTCCCGGAGCGGGCGCGGAATCGTGCTGGCGTAGCCCGCGAGTCGGTCGTAGCGATAGCGGTCGTAGCCGGCGAAGTTCTCGTCGCCCGCGTCGCCGTTGAGTGCGACCGTGATGTCGTCGCTGGCCACCTGTGCGACGTAGTAGGTGGGCAGCGCCGAGGGGTCGCCGAACGGCAGCTCGAACTCCGAGACGAGTTTCGGCAACACCTCGACGGAGTCGGTCGTGACCGTGTACTCGTGGTGGTTCGTGTCGAAGGTCTCGGCGACGGTGCGGGCGTGGTCGAGTTCGTCGAAGGCCGACTCGTCGAAGCCGATGGAGAACGTCTCGATCGGCCGGTCGGTCAGGCTGTCCATCAGCGCCGCGACGATCGTCGAGTCGATACCGCCCGAGAGGAACAGTCCCACGGGAACGTCGCTGCGCATCCGCAAGCGCGTCGCCTCCCGGAGTTTGTCGCGTAACCCGTGAGCGAGCGCCGCTGGCGAGTCGTCGAACTGCCGGCGAAAGGACAGCGACCAGTACGACTCCCGCTGGAGGCCGTTCTCGTCGACGATCGCGTACTCGCCAGGGTCGAGCGACGAGATGCCCGCGAACCCGGTAGCCGGGCCGGGGACGTAGCCGTAGGTGAGAAACTCCCGGAGCGCGGGCAGGTCGGGTTCGGCCTCGACGGCGGGGTCGCTGAGCAGCGTCTCGACCGTCGAGCCGAACCAGAACGACTGCGAATCGGGGTCGTGGCGGTAGAAGAGCGGTTTCTGTCCCATGCGGTCACGGGCGAGAAAGAGGCGTTCGGCTTTTTCGTCCCAGATGGCGAACGCGAACATCCCGCGGAGGTGTTCGAGGCAGTCGACGCCGAACTCCTCGTACGCGGCGAGGAGCACTTCGGTGTCGCTCCCGGAGTCGAAGGAGTAGCCGTCGAGACGCTCCCGTAACTCGCGGTAGTTGTAGATCTCGCCGTTGAAGACGATCCGGTAGCGGCCGTCGTCGCTGGCCATCGGTTGCGCGCCGGCAGGCGTCAGGTCGAGGATGCTCAGTCGCCGGAAGGCGAGGACGACGGGGTCGCTGACGTATACCCCCCGGTCGTCGGGCCCGCGCTGGGGCATACAGTCGGCCATCGCCTCGCCCAGCGCGTCACCCGACGGGTCAGTAAAGGATAGCTTTCCGCCGATTCCACACATCGATTGGTACACGTACTGCGGGTAGTGTCTTAGTAGGTCCGCTTCGCGGCAACTCCCGGATTCACGGTTCGTGACGCCGTGGGACTCGACTGTTCCCACGGATTCGGCTGGTCTCGTGGACCCGACTGGACTCGTCGATCCGACTGCCCCTGGTGTCGACTGGTACCGCCCGATGGATCAAACGCCTACTTGTTCGTCGAGAAGACACTTACCGTGCCCGCGACTGCTCACTGTCGTGAACCGTCGCAGATACCTGTCGACGTTCGGGGCGGCGTTGGCTGGCCCCGTTACGGGCTGTCTCGACGACAGCAACGGTACGCCCGGCGATGGCGGGTCGACGGGGGGGCCGTCGGGCACCGCCCCGCAACCGGAGACTCCCACCGGATCGGCCTCGACCGACGACGAAGGTACCGCCACGTCAGGGCCTGCCACTGCCGGAACCGACACCGCGACGCCCCCGCCTATCGACGTCGAGACGCCGGCACCCGGGGAGTGTGAGGCACCACCCCGTCCGAACCCGTCGACCGGTGAGGGGTTGCCAGACGCGCGGGCGTACCCGGACCCGCCGGACGAGATCGAACCCGGTCCCATCAGATCGTATCTCGAAGCCTACGAGGGTGCCTACCGGTACAACCTGCGACTGGCGGATCTGGCCGAAGACGACGCCTGCGTCGAGTACTTCGAGACGTACGTCACGGGGAGTACCGTCTGGCAGACCGAACGGGGGATCGTCGGCGAGGTCCTCACGACCGGCTCGTTCACCGGGACGACCTGCTCGGACTCCAGCGGCACCGACACTGCCACGCCGCTCCCACACGCCGACTACTTCACACAGGCGGCCCACTATCTCGTCACCGAGCGGTTGCTGGTCGTCGACGGCACCGTCGTCGAGTGCTGGGCGTAGGAGCTGGTGGCTACAACACCTCCGACCGTCTCTCTTCCGGGGAATACTCGACTGTCCTCGGTGTGTCCGACCGGGCTGCCTGGTGCGACTCAGCGCTTAGCGAGCAGTCAACCTGGCTCGACTCACCGCCTGGCGAGCAGTCGTTCGTAGACCGACTCGAAGTTCCCGACCATCGTGTCCACGTCGAAGTGCTCGCGAGCGCGCCGCCGCGCTGACTCACCCAGGTCGGACGCCACGTCCGGGTTGTCGAGCACGAGCACCAGCGCGCGGGCCATCGCCGCGTCGTCGCCCACGTCGAAGAACAGGCCCGAGTCGTAGGCCTCCAGGAGTTCGCTGTTCCCGTCGACGGGCGTCGCGACACAGGGGAGTCCTGCGGCCATCGCCTCCAGCAGTGCGCCGGGCAACCCCTCGTAGTGTGAGGGGAAGACGAACGCGTCCATCGTCGCCAGGAGGTCCGGGACGTCGTCGCGCAACCCCGCGAAGTGGACGCTCTCGTCGATACCCAGGTAACCCGCTCTCGCCTCCAGGTGAGCGCGGCGGGGTCCGTCGCCGACCACCAGGAGATGTGCGTCCGGGTGTGCTTCGCTGACGGTGACCCAGGCGTCGAGCAGTTCGTCGTGGCCCTTCCGGTCGATGAGTCGGCCGACAGTCCCGGCGAGGGGCGCGTCTTCCGGGATCCCGAGCGAGTCGCGCAGTCCCTCGGGCGATTCGCGTTCGAATGTCGAGAGGTCGCGACCGTTGTGGACGACACTCACCCGGTCAGCGCGCACCCAGTAGTTCCGGACGAAGCGGGCCCCCGACTCCGAGTTCGACACGACGTGGTCCGCAAATCGGGTCGTGAGGTTGTCGAGTCGCTGTGCGAGGTCGTGTTCGCCCGTCGGAACGAGTCGAATACCGGTTATCACCACGGTGTCGGGCGCGACGAGGCGGGCCGCGCGGGCGATCAGGTTGTCGTAGGTGAGAAACGACTGGAGGATATCCGGACGCTCCCGGCGCACGACAGAGAGGAATTTCAGGGGTGCGACGGCGTAATCGAGGGGTTTGGCTGCACCCTCGACGGCGAAAGCGTGGTCGTCGGAGGTGACGCCAGTCACGCCCAGCGTGCGCAGCGTCACTTCGTCGGCGAGGCGGTCGGCGAGCGGGTTCTGGTCGAAGATGGTCCAGACCGTCACGTCGTAGCGGTCGTGGTCGAGTTCGTTCGCCAGGTCGACGAGCGTGCGCTCGGCGCCCCCGACCGAGAGCGCGGTCACGAACAGCCAGAGTCGAACCCGGTCGTCGCTGCTCCCACCCTCGTCCCTGTCCATGACTGGCGTTCGAAGAGTGCCCGAAAATAGGTGCCGGTCGGGGGTAGCGTCGGGAAACGATATAACGGGGCCGAGCGTTCGGCACGTATGCGGGTCACGCAGGTTTCACACGTCTATCATCCCTCTTTCGGCGGCATCGAGAACTACGTCCACCGGCTCAACACCTCTCTCCGGGCAGACGGTCACGACGCCCGGACGGTGACGACCGACGCGAGCCTCTCTCCCGACAGTCCCGTCACCCCCGACCCCCACGCCGTCTACTGCAAGACCACATTCTCCGTCGTCCGCAACCCGTTCTCTGTCGAACTCTTCGAACGCCTCCGCGGGGACCACTCGGACGTCTACCACCTCCACAGCCCCTGGTTCTTCCCGAGTCTCGAAGCCGTCGCCGCCCTCCCGAGAGAGGCTCCCGTCGTGATGACGATCCACGGCGTCCACACGCCGACGACCACCCCGCTCTCGAAAGCGCTCTGGGTCGGCTACAGACCGGTTGCCCAGTGGATACTCGACAGGGTCGACCGGGTTATCCTCCTCGGTGCGGCCGAGCGACGGCGACTCACCGACCGCTTTCGCGTCCGTCCCGACCAGGTTGCGATCGTTCCCAACGGTATCCAGCCCGAGGCCTACGACGTCCCCGACGAGGCGGTCGCGGCGTTCCGCGAGCGCTACGGGATCGACCCCGAGACGCCCACCCTGTTGTTCGTCGGCCGCCTCGTCGACGTCAAGCGGCCCGAATTGCTGATCGAAGCCGTGACCGACCACCTCCCCGACGAGGATCTCCAGGTGCTCGTCGTCGGCAAAGGCGACCCCGAGTACGTCGGTTCGCTCGTCGCACGGGCCGACGCCCGGGTGCGATTCCTCTCGAACCTCGAATTCGCCGAGTTGAAAGCCGCCTACCACGCCTCGGACGTGTTCTTCTCGCTGGGCACCTCCGAGGGGCTCTCGACGGTCCTGCTGGAAGCGATGAACGCCCGGCTGCCGGTGGTGACGACCCCCGCCGGCGCCAACGCGGACGTCGTCTCCGACCCCGAGAACGGGCGCGTTCTCCCGATGGACGCCACCACCGCGGACGTCGCCGGGGCTATCCGGTCGATACTGGCCGACGAGGACGAACGCCGGGCGATGGGCGAGCGCAATCGCGACCTCGTCCGCTCGGAGTACGCCTGGGACCGCGTCTACGAGGGTATTCGAGCCGTCTACGAGGACGTCACGAGGTGAGGGAACTTCGGGGTGGTTCGTGCCACAGCAGGTGTCCATTTTGGCTACCCCAGCACGCTCTCGAACCCTTGATAAACCCTCTCTCACCACGAACGGTAACGAAAGGGAGTCGCGTTATCATTGGGATCCGCGCCGAACGGAGTGAGGCGCGGTTCACTGAACCCGAGCGAAGCGAGGGTTCAGCCTTTTTCACCCATGTTTTTGCCGCGAGTGGTACCCGCAGGGAGCGTAGCGACCGAGGATACCCGAGCGGAAAAAAGATGGTTTCACTCTACGAAGTGAACAAGCACACGACACACCAAGACCGGTCAGCCGGCCAGGAGCGCCCGCAGATAGCTCACGCTGCGATACACGTTCCCCACAGTTTCGACGGCAGCGACGGTCGGTGTCGGCCCGAGACGGAGTGGGAGGCACGTCTCGACGACGCGCTCGGAGAGTGGGGTGTGCCACTTCCGGTCGTACCGCAGGTCCGCGGGGCCGAAGTGGGCCATCTTCTTCCAGTAGCCCCGGACCGAATCGGCGTACCAGTGACTGACGGCCATCTGGGGGTCGTAGCAGACGCGATACCCCGCCTCGACAGCCCGGCGGACGAAGTCCGTCTCCTCGTGGCCCCACTGGAAGCGCTCGTCGAACCCGCCCACCCTCTCGAACACCTCGCGCCGGAAGGCCATGTTACAGCCGGTGACGCCGGTCGACCCGCGCCGGAACGACCCGGGTTCGGGCGTCACGTAGTGGCGGTTCTCACCCCTGTCGTAGCCGCCACAGAAGTGCGAGACGACGCCGTCACCGGGATGGAAGACCCGGCCCGCGACGATGGCGTTTTCGGCCAGTGCGTCGACGGCAGCTGCGAGGTAGTTCTCGCGGGGGATGGCGTCGTCGTCGAGGAAGACGATCTTGTCGGCGCGGGCCGCCTCGACGCCGGCGTTTCGCGCCTGCGCGAGCCCGGGGTCGTCCCTGAGGACGACCTCGTAGTCGTCGAAGGGCTGGGCGTCGAGGACGGCGAGACAGTCGACGGCCGCGCGGGGCGCCAGCGTACAGACGACGACGCTCACTTCGGGGGCCGGGTCGGTCGAAGGGTCCGGGACAGCGCCGTTCGTGTCGTTCTCGCCGCCCGCGTCGTTCTCGCCGTTCGTGTGGTCCACGCTATTCGCGTCGTCCGCGTCGTTGGTCATCGGTCGGATTCCGCTCCGGTGTCGGTGTCCTCGGTCGTGTCCTCACCCGCTTCGAAGCGCTCGCGGAAGTCGGCGATACACCGGTCGAGTCCCTCCTCGAGGGGGACCTGTGGCCGCCAGTCGAGCAGCTGTCGGGCCCGCGTGAGGTCGGGACGACGGCGGGTTGGGTCGTCTTTGGGGAGTGGCTGGGTGACGATATCGCCGCCGCCGACTCGCTCGGCTATCATCTCGGCCAGTTCCCCGACAGTCGTCTCGGTGTCCTGGCCGACGTTGACGACTTCACCGGCGAGTCCACTCGTCTCCATCAGTGCCCGGAGGCCGCGGACGGTGTCGTCGACGTAGGCGAAACTGCGGGTCTGGCTCCCGTCGCCGTAGACCGTTATCTGCCCGTCCGAGAGCGCCTGGGTCACGAAGTTCGGGATGACGCGGCCGTCGTGGAGCCCCATCCGGGGGCCGTACGTGTTGAAGATGCGAGCGGTGCGAACGTCGAGGCCGTGGACGCGGCCGTAGGCCACCGCGAGCGTCTCGCCGAAGCGCTTGGACTCGTCGTAGCAGGCGCGCGGCCCACGGATGTTGACGTTCCCGTTGTAGGATTCGGGCTGGGGGTGGACCTCGGGGTCGCCGTACACCTCGCTCGTGCTGGCGAGGACCACTCGCGCGTCGCAGTCGGCGGCGTAGTCGAACACTTTCCGGGTCCCCTCGGTGTTCGTCACCGCGATGTCGATGGCGTGTGTGACGAAATCGGCCGGCGACGCCCGTGAGGCGAGGTGATACAGCTCGTCGACCGGTGGCAGGTCCGCGTCCTCGAACTGGCGGACGTCCCCCTCGACGAGCGAAAACGACGGGTCCTCGGTCAGGTGGGCGACGTTCGCCGGCCGACCGCTGCCGAAGTTGTCGAAACATATCACGTCCCTGCCGTCGTCGAGCAGGGACTCACAGAGGTGACTCCCGATGAACCCCCCACCGCCTGTCACGAGCGCGTCCGTCATCGTCGAATCGATACGACGGGGCCCTACATATCAGATCCGACCACCAAGGAGCGTCTCGCCGACCGGCCGATACTCGGTCAGTCGTCCCGCGAAAAGGTAATGCGACAGCCCACCGAGGGACCGGTATGAAAGCAGTCATCCCGGCTGCGGGTGAGGGGACGCGGCTCTATCCACAGACACACACCAAACCGAAAGCGATGGTCCGGCTGGCGGGCAAACCGATCCTGGGCCACCTGCTCGACCAGCTCCTCGAGACGGCCGTCGACGGCGTCGTGATAGTCGTCGGAAGCCACAAGGGAGCACAGATCGTCGACTACGCCACCGAGGCCTACGGCGACCGGCTGTCGCTGTCCTTCCCCGAGCAGGCGGTCGCGCGTGGACTCGGACACGCGGTCTACCAGGCTCGGGAGGCGGTCGGCGACGATTCCCTGTTCGTCGTCCTCGGCGACATGCTGTTCGTCGATGGCTACGGTGGGTTTCTCGACGCCCACCGTTCGAGCGGTGCCGACGCCACCATCGGCGTCCAGCAGGTCGACCAACCACAGCACTACGGCGTCGTCGAACTCGACGGCGACGGGCGGATAACCCGGCTCGTCGAGAAGCCACCGGACCCGCCGTCGAACTACGCGATCAGCGGCCTCTACGCCGTCGAGGAGGCCCCCGTACTCTTCGAAGCGCTCGAGCAACTCATCGCGGCCGACGACCGCGGGGCCGGTGGGGAGTTCCAGCTCACCGACGCCTTCCAGCGGATGGTCGACGACGGCGAGACGCTCCGTGCCGCGGAAGTCTCCAGCTGGTACGACTGTGGCCGCCCCGAACCGCTGCTGGACGTCAATCGCGTGCTGCTCGACAGACGCGAGCACACCGGCGTCGACGTCGATACTGACGACGCGGTGGTCGTCCCACCGGTCGACATCGGACAGGGGGTCGAGATCGAATCCAGCGTCGTCGGCCCGTACGTCAGTATCGACCGCGAGACGACCGTCCGCGACTGTGTTCTCCGTGACAGCATCGTCGGGGGCGGTGCGGAACTCGCCGGACTCACACTCGAACGGAGCCTCGTCGCCGACGAAGCCGCGATCACGTCCGACCCGCTCCGACTCAACGTCGGCGCCAACGACCGTCTCGACCTCTGAGAGGGTCCACCCGTCGTTCTCTCCGGTCCGTGGTCCGTCCGAACCACCGTCTGCTCTGACTCTCTGTCTCAGCCCAAAACTCCTGAAAACAGCGTGCTAACACCCGATACAGCAGGGATATGACCATCCGTCACCTCTGGTAGGGTATGTGGCCCTGGGGACATCTCGCCGTCGGCTATCTGTTTTACTCGCTGGGCGTTCGCGCCCGAACTCGGGCACCGCCGGACGGCTGGAACGTCCTCGCGCTCGCCCTCGGGACGCAGTTCCCCGACCTCGTCGACAAGCCGCTCGCGTGGTGGTTCGGGGTGCTCCCCGGCGGTCGGACGCTCGCCCACTCGCTGCTCGTCGCCGTCCCACTCCTGCTGGTTGTCGGATTTATCGCTCGCCGCCGGGGTGTGGGACCGAGAGCGACCGCCTTCGCCGTCGGTTACGTCTCCCACCTGTTCGGGGACGCACTCGTCCCGGCCCTGGTCGGAAGTCGGGGGGAGCTGGCGTTCCTGCTGTGGCCCGTGACGCCGACTGTCGTCTACGAGAGTCAACCGAGTCTCCTCTGGCACCTCGCGAACATCTCGCTGACACCGGTTTTCGTGGCCGAACTCGCGGTCGGTGGGGCTGTCCTCGCCCTCTGGCTGGTCGACGGCCGGCCGCTCCTGTCGGATCTGATCGAATTCACCCGTCGACAGGGTTCCGGACGGGCCCGATGAGACCCGGTGTGTGGGTCGACCCCCGGAATCGGGATACAGCGGCCCACGAGCAGGGACAAACTCTTATCCCCCCATCCGTCATACGACGGCACAGTTACATGGCCACCAACCTGTCGCTCGACGTTCACACCACCGCGGGAACGCTCCCGCACGACTGGGACGCCGTCGTCGCCCGGTCGGCGACCGGGTCGGTGTTTCACCGGACGGGGTGGCTGCGTGCCGTCGAACGCGGGACGGACCTGACGCCCAGACATATCGTCGTCGTCCGCGACGGGGCGACCGTCGGCCTCTGTCCCAACTTCGTGAGCGACGTCCCGCTGCCCGTCGAGGTCCCAGACGCCCTCTCGCGGTTCGCACCCAGGGAACTCGTCTCGACGGAACCGGGCTTCGGCGGGCCGGTCGTGGATGGCGACCACCGGCGCGTCCTCGACAGACTCCTCGACGGGGTTCGCGCGGCCGCGACCGGCGACGTCTGGGCGCACCGACTCCGAACGCTCGACCCCGGTGCTGTCGGCGACGCCGACCACCTGGATTCCCGCGGCTACGACACCGCCGTGTTGACCTGTCAGCTGACGATAGACCTCTCGGAATCGATGGAGACGATCCTCGACAACTGGAGCAAGGACAGGCGCCGAGAGGCACGGAGAGCCCGCGAGACGGGGATGACCGTCACGCGTGTCGAACCCGATGTCGAAGCGCTCGACGGGTTCTACGACGCCTACCGGGCGATGATAGACCGCGTCGACGGGGTTCGGTACCCGCGCGCCTTCGTGGACGCGCTCGCGACGGAACTGGGGGACCGACTCGTGCTCTTTCGCGCGGACCAGGACGGCGAGGCGGTCGGCTGGCACCTCTACCTGCGCGACGACGAGCGAGAGTCGCTTCATCACTTCTTCTCGGGGTTACACGCAGACCACTTCAGCCGGCATCCGTCCAGTCGGACCCACGAACACGCCGTCGAGTGGGCGCGAGACGAGGGGTTCGCCGAGTACAACTTCGGGGAGTCGAACGCCGACGTGACCGACGGCGGGTTCGCGTACAAGGCACAGTACGGCGGGTCAGTCTCGCCGGTCGTGACCTGGGAGCGCGGACTCGCGCCCGCACGCTGGAGCGCCTTTCGCGCCGCTCGGCGACTCTACCGGACGGTTCAGGGACGGGCACGCCGCGCCGAGAGCGAAACACGAAGCCGGTCGTCGAGAGTGGGGCCAGGACCGAGCGTTGCGTCGGTCGAGGACCGGCTATGAGAGACCCGCGCTGGCGTGCCGGCCGGTGGGTCCACCACGAGGTACCCGCTCGACGCGAGTCGACGGGGCCGACCTACCGGCCGCCGGGCGCGGGTGAGCGGGCAGTCCCCTCCAGTGACGATGCGGTGTGCTCTAAAGCGGCGCCACTGTCGCCGAAACCGGCGGCTCGCAACCCGATACTCGCAGCCTCCGACCTGGGGCCGGACGTCGCGTTCGTCGCGGACCCGTTCCTCTGGATCGACGACGACTGGCATCTCTTCGTCGAGGTGTACCGGCCCTCGCGGGACCCGCCGGCGGCGCTGGCCCATCTCTATAGCGAGGACCGAGGGAGCACCTGGCGCTATACGGGAGTCGTGCTCGAACCCGACGTCCACGTCGCGTTCCCGTTCGTCTTCGAGCACGATGGGGAGCGATTCATGCTCCCCGACCCCTGGTCTGAACGGCCAGGTGTGCCCGCCAACTTCACGCTGTATCGGGCGCGGTCGTTCCCCGACGACTGGGAACCGGTCGCGACGCCGCTCTCGCCAGCCCGTGAACTCCACGACTGTGTCGTCTTCCGCCACGACGGGCGCTGGTGGGCGCTCGCGGGTGCCGACGACGAACTGTGGGCGTTTCACTCGGACGAACTCGTCGCCGACGACTGGACGCCCCACGCCGACAACCCGGTCGTGACGGGACGGCCGTCGGCCGTACGCCCCGGCGGGCGACCGATCGCCCGGGAGGGCGGTGTCGTCGTCTGTTTCCAGGACTGCAACCGTCACTACGGCGAGCGACTCTGGGCCTACGAGGTGACGGAGTTGACGCCCGATAGCTACCGCGACGAGCCCGCGTCGTCGAGACCGGTGCTGGAACCGACGGGCGGACTGGGCTGGAACTCCGGGCGGATGCACCACATGGACGCGTGGTTGCTCGAAGACCGCTGGCTCTGTGCCGTCGACGGGAACGTCGGTTTCGGAAAGCCGGTCTTCGGCGACCACTGGGCGGTCGGCCTGTACGAACAGCCCCTGTAGGGGTCGGAACGACTCGTCTCACCTCACCCGGATTCGTGGACAGGCAACGCCGCGAGGACAGTCGGGGTACACAACACGTTCGAAGCTGTGCCAGTCAGGACTGTAGCAGCGCCATCACGCGCTGGGCGGGGCGGTAGGTCAGTGCCCCGCCGAGACAGGCGAAGAGATAGAGCCACGCCGTGAGCAGCGTCGGGTCGGTGCGGATCGTCCTGACGGCGAGTCGTCGCGTCTCCCCGTAGTAGCCGTTCTGGGCGGCGGAGATGACGAGCGTTTCGAGGAGCGAGGCGATGAACCGGCGTTCGAGGCCGTACTCGCGGGCGAGGTCGCGGTGTTTCTCGACGAAAAGCGGGAAGGAGACGTCGCGGCGGCGCTCGAAGTCCTCGCCGATCCGCCCCCCGTGGTCCCAGTGGCGGACGGTCAGCGGGTCGGGTACGACGGCGAACTCACAGTGAAGCGAGAGCCGGAGAAACCACTCGTGGTCCTGCCAGCTGGGGAAGCGCTCGTCGGGCAGGCCGGCCCGCTCGACCACGCTCGCCCGGACCATCACCGCCGAGAACTCGGCGATAGCGGCGCCTTCGAGGATGTCCCGTGTGACCTCGCCCGCGACGTCGCCGCTGATGACCCGCTCGCCGTCGGGGTAGACGTAGCGAGCGCCGGTGTAGACCAGCCCGATACCCTCGCCGCCCGATTCGAAGGCCGCGACCTGCCGGGCGAGTTTCTCTGGTGCCCAGCGGTCGTCGTCGTCCAGGAACGCGACGAACTCGCCGTCGGCTTCACGGATCCCCGTGTTCCGTGCGGCGTTTGCCCCACGGTTTTTTTCGTGACGGACGACGGTGACGGCGTCGACCGTCGAAACGTCGGTGTCGGCGAGGGCCTCGCTGGCAGGCGTCTCCGAGTGGTCGTCGACGACGACAAGTTCGACGGGTTCGTAGGTTTGCTCGACGACGGTCCGGACGGCGCGGCGGAGTTTGTCCGGGCGGTTGTACGTCGGGACGACGACACTCACCCGGGAAGAATCCATAGTCTCGATACACCACCACCCGTCAAACTGTTTTCGTTGCGGGGCTGTGGGGAACGAGGGCGCTCCACAGACGCGGGTAAGTCGGGCGTACCCAGCAGCCGGAAACGACCCACGAGACGAAAGGCTTAGACGCTGGGGGTCGAGTGTGGGGTATGGTCGACCCACGGTTGCAGTTCGTTCGCTTCTACGCCGGCTGGACGGTAGGGTCGGTGCCGGTGCTGGTCGCGCTGGAGACGTTCTCGCTCGAACTGTTCTACGTCGTCTCGCTCATCGGCTTCGTCGTTGTTTTCGAGGCGACGGCGACCGATACTGTCGACCCGCCCTGGCGTCGCCGCCTGCAGTTGGCTGGTGTCGCGCTGGTCCTCGGGTTCGTCGCCGTCGCCGCCTACCAGGTCTGGCTCATCGTCCAGTCGGTGTGATAGTGATTGTTGTAGATTATTTCCGGATAGCGCCGGCCACGGTGTCGGCGCGTACCGGCAAATCGCTACAACAATCACTATGAGACGCCGAGCGACGTGCGGGAGGTCGCGATCGATCGAGAGGGTCGTGACAGAGAGATGTACGGTAGACGCCAGCTACCACGTGGTATGGGGACAAAGCGTTAAGACGACTGTCGACGTTCTAGATGTAAGCAGTACCTACTGATAGTCTGGCTTCGTGTTCGGGAGCGGACACTGGCGTCAGGGCGGTGGAGGGTCAGGGACCACAATGAGACGAGAGAGCATACAGGAAACGGTCGTGGGGGAATCGGGTGTCGAACTGCGGAAAACCGTGGCAACCGCAGACGGCGTGACAGAGGTCACGCTGACGGTCACCTCCTCGCAGGCAGTGCCCGTGTTCGTGCGACTGTTCGACGACGTTCCCCCGGGAGCGACGGTCGTGAGCCGGCAGGCACGGGCCGGCGACACGCGTGGTGAGTGTCCGTTCGACAGGCTGGAGTGTCACGTCGTGCTCGGCCCGGACGAGCGACTCGCGGTCACGTACGCGCTCGCGACTGGTGAGGACGAGGACGGGGAGACGGTTGCGAACGCGGTGGCGACCGGGGAACCGGACCTCGTGTCGGTCGTGCCGGTCAGTGTCGGGGAAACAGAGCGGTCTCCCCCAGCCCCACTGTGGTGGGGCGGCGAGACGGTCCATCGCGTGCCGACAGCACTGATAGACGAGGACCCGGAGACCTGGCTGGTCGGCCCCGACGCCGACCGGGAGGCGTTCGTCACCGACGGTGGCGACCTCGAACCGGACTCCACCCGACAGGGCGTCCGTGAGATGACCACGATCCCCGCTGTCGGGCTCGTCGTGACGCCGGAGAACCACGAGGAAGTCATCCGGACCGTGACCCGAGCGCGGGGTCGGGGTCACGCGGTCTACGTCACGTACGTCGACGAGACCAGCGAAACCACCGCCTACCTGTGTGAATCGCTGGGTGCCGTCGTCGTCGAACCGCCGGCAGAGGAACTGGGCCCGCTCGCACTCAGAGCGGAACTGGAACGGCGCGCCGAGGCGGATGGCCTGCCAGGTATCTTCGTCCAGCCCGAGAGCGCGCCCCGTATCGACTACGAGCGCACAGCCGACGCGTTCGAACACGCGGGATTCGGTGTGGAGGCTATCCCCGAGACCTGGTCCGAACCGTCCGACAACCCGCACGTCGTCGTCGGCATCCCGGCGTACAACGCCGCCGGGACGGTAGGCGACGTGGTCCAGCAGGCGAGGCGGTACGCCGACGTGGTCGTCGTCGTCGACGACGGGAGCGCCGACGACACGGCGGCTGTGGCCCGTGAGGCCGGCGCGCTGGTCGTCGAGCACACCCGAAATCGCGGCTACGGCGGCGCGCTCAAGACCGTCTTCAAGGAAGCCGGCCGACTCGACGCCGAACATCTGGTCGTCGTCGACGCCGACGGCCAGCACGACACGACCGACATCCCGCGACTGGTCGAGAAACAGGCCGACACGGGCGCGTCGATCGTCGTCGGGAGCCGCTACGTCGGCGAGTCACGCACCAGGTTGCCCCCAGTTCGCCGGATCGGGCTGGGCGTCATCAACGTCCTGACGAACTTGAGTCTCGGTCGCGTCCGGCCGCAGGATTTCGTCCACGATACCCAGAGCGGCTATCGCGCCTACGACAGGGAGGCCATCGCATCGCTGGCAGTCGACCCCGACATCGGCGACCGGATGGGTGCCAGTACCGACATCATCTACCACGCCCACCGCAGGGGCTACGGTATCGCCGAGGTCGGCACGACCATCTCCTACGAGGTCGAGCACGGGAGCACGCTCAACCCGTTCGCCCACGGCTACGACCTCGTCCGGAACATCTTCTACACGCTGACGGTCGTCCACCCGTTCAAGACCCTGGGGGTTATTGGCGCCGTCCTCGCGTCGCTCGGCACCGGGGTCGCCCTCGAAGGGATCGCGCTCGGGATCGAGACAGGCGAAGTGCCGTTCGTCAAGACCTACGCCGCGTCGCTCGTCGCGCTCCTGGGCTTCGTCGTCGCCGCCGTCGCCATCGAGTACCACACGCTCCGGTCACACCCGTACTATCGACGGCCTCGCGACTGACCAGACACTCGACCTGTAGCTAGTTCATCCCCGGGAGTTACCCGGACTGCTCTGTGACGTCGAGCCAGATATGCGTCCGACGATAGGCGTTCGTCGTCGTCACCTGTTCGGGGGGCTCACCGCGATAGAGCAGAAAGGACAGTCGCAGGTTCTCGCCGGTGAGCGTCGGGCTGACCGTGTAGTCGCGGCGCTCGGCGCGGCCGGCGCCGACAGTCAGTCGGAAGCGGTCGTACTCCTCGTAGTCGCTGACGCGGGTCTCGTTGTCGACTTCGACGACCCGCTGGAGTCTGGGGACCACCGTGTAGGTTCGACCCTCGCGCTCGCGGTTCTCCACGCCGAGGACGACGGTCGCGTTCTCACCGACCTCGAGGGTCCGCGGGTACGAACCCGCGACGAGCTGGTCGCCTTCGTCCTCGACCAGGAGCGAGAACTCGGTGAACTGCTCGCCGGTCTCGGCGGTACTGACGACGGCGAACACGCCGCCGGCGGCGACGACGACCGCCACTGCGACCAGCACGGTCACGACGCTGTGCCCGCTCGTCGGTCGCCCTTCTCGAACCTCGCGGAGTGTCGACGCCCAGTGCCTGGCGGGGACGTACCGCTCGTTGGCCGGGAGACGCCGGCGTCGTTCGGCGGCGACAGCGGCCGTGACGACGACGAAGCCCACCACAGCCGCCAGTACCGGCACCTGCCGGAACGGCCAGGGCGAGAAGTCGACGCCGATACCGACGAGTGGCGTCACGAGCAACCCGGTCGCGAGCGAGAGGACGGCCCGTTCGAACCCGTCGAGTCGCCGGACCCGCTCTGCGCGTCGACCCGGAGACTCGCCAGGTCCGAGCGGTCCACGCGGGAACAGCGCAGCGACCAGCGTGTAGCCCGGCAGGGCGACGGCGACGACCGCGAAGACGTAGCGGGCCGGCGATTCGGACACGGGCGAGACCAGTGCCCCGAGGAGGACACCGACCGAGAGCACCACCACGACGAGCACGTCCGCTGGTAGCAAGCGGTTACTCCCGTCGTCGCCGCCGGACGATCCCATTACGACCTGGCTACGACCCCGGACGAGAAAAGCTACCGGTCGACGGGGCGTTCCGGGGCGGTCTCTCCCTCGCTGTCTCCGGAGAGCGTCACGATCACGGTACGGGACCGGACAACATTACCTAAGTTCCCTCAGACCAAGGATACCCCGTATCGGAACCGGTGGAGTGGTCGGGGCCGAGTGACGAAGTGACCGGCAACGGACGACGAAGCGCTCGGGACTGGCTGACGGAGCACCCGGAACTGGGTAGGGCGTCGCCCCGACTCTCTCGCCAGACGACACGTTACGGGACTGTATGGACGATTCAGACGACGAACACGACGAGGAGGGCGCGGGCGAGGAGTGCCACCAGCGTCCTGGATACGACAGCGGCCACGACGCGGACCCGAATTCAGCGCTGGAATCAGAGTCGCACCGTCGACAGCGTCCGACCCGGCGTGCGTTGCTCAAAGCGAGCGCGCTCGCGCTGGCCGGCGCCACAGCGGGATGTCCCGACCCGCTGCGCACAGACGGCGCCGATTCGGGCTCGACACCGACCCGGACCTCGAGGCCCACGCGAACGGGGGACGCGTCTCCGGGCCCGGACGCGACGCCGACCGGGAGCGAAACGGACGCGCCGCCGCGTTCGGGGACGGGGACCGAAACACCGAACTCGACACCGACGTCCGCCGAGCCCCGACTGCTATACGTGGCGGCCGACGGCGACGACGGCAACGTGGGGAGCCGCACAGACCCACTGCGGGGGCTCTCGGCAGCCCTCGAACGCGCTGTGCCCGGGACCACCGTTCGGCTCCAGGGTGGAACGTATCGTCCGAACCGGACCATCGGTGCCCAGTCCCTCGCCGGGACGCCCGACGAACCGGTGGTGGTCGAGGCCGACCCGGTAGCCGACGAACGGCCGGTGTTCGACTTCGCGAACGCCGACGTCGGTGGGATGCGCTTTTCGGACTGTCAGTGGCTGGAACTGAGTGGATTCAGCGTCTGGAACGCGCCGAGTCGCGGGCTCTTCGTCGAGCGCGGGTCGAGTGACGTGCTCGTCGAAGACGTCTCCGTGTTCGCCTCCGGCGGCGACCCCGATGCGAGCGGCGTCGGCGTCTTCGTGTTCGACTCACGGAGAGTCACACTCCGGCGTGTTACCTCACAGAACAACTACGACCCGTCGAGTGGCGGGAACAACGCCGACGGTATCGCTATCGAACGCTCACCGGGGACGCTGGTGGAGTCGTGTGTCTCGCGAGGCAACTCCGACGACGGTATCGACCTCTGGCAGACCACCGAGACGACGGTGCGACAGTGCTGGTCCTACGACAACGGGTACGCCCCCGACGGCACCGCGGCGGGCGACGGCGACGGGTTCAAACTCGGCGGTGGGAACGGGAGCGGCGACAACCTCGTGCGGCGCTGTCTCGCCTTCGACAACCGTGTCCGTGGCTTCGACGACAACGGCGCGACCCGACCGGTCACACTCTACAACTGCACGGCCTGGCGCAACGCCGTCGACTTCCGACTCGGCTGTCGGTTCGACCTCGAGGAGCCTGCCTGTCCGGCCCATCGCCTCCGGAACAACCTCAGTGCCGGCGGTGACGTGCAACTCTCACCGTTCGTCGACAGCGCGGCCAACTCGTGGGAACGCGAGATCGACGACCCCGGGTTCGCGAGCATCGACCGCGAGGACGAGGCGTTCCTCCACCTCTCGGCCGACAGCCCGGCGGTCGACGCAGGCGTGGACGTCGGCCTCTCGTACCAGGGTGACGCGCCAGACCTCGGCGCGTTCGAGTTCGTCCCCGCATCGACGCCGACCCCACGAGAGTCCCGACCGGTCGTATCGTCCTCACCCGGTCGGCAGGTTTTACTCGGTCGCGGTGGACCGTAGCCTCAATGCAACGTCTGGGAATCACAGGGGGTCGGTCGGGCAGCGGGGGCTACCGGCGGACTGGCCTCGCACTGTTCGTCCTCGGCGTCGCCGCCGGGGCTGGTGCGGTGTACGCACCGACGGACACGCTCCGGGAGATACTGGTCGCGTTCGCCGGCGCTGGCCTGTTCGGCGCGACCCTGGTCTACTGGGTCCGTCCGGGAGCCACCGGCGACGTCGACCCGCCAGAACGGGTCTACGCTGCCCTCGCCGAAACGGGGGAGGCGCTCGCGCGTGACCTCGACCTCGACGACCGCCGCGTCTACGTGCCCGCCGAGGAAGCGCCGGACGGCTTCGCACCCGCGTACCTCGCTCTCCCGGCAGGGACGGAATCGTCGTCCGAAGTCGGTGTTCGGCGCCCAGTCTTCGGGAGTGACGAACGCGGGACCGACCCGGGGCCGGGTGGGACAGCCGACTCCGGGCTCACCGCCGGTGGCGGCTCCGGTATCACCGTCTATCCGACGGGCGCAGCACTGTTCGACGCCTACGAGGCCGTCGCAGCGACCGACCTGTCGACGGACCCGGTCGAGATCGGTGACCAGCTCGCGACCGGTGCCGTCGCGGGGCTGGAACTCGCCGATAGCGTCGAGTCGACAGTCGACGGGACGACGGGGCGGGCGACTGCGAGGGTGGAGGGGTCGCAATTCGGCGCGGCCGACCGGTTCGACCACCCGGTCGCGTCGTTTCTCGGTGTCGGGTTCGCTCTCGGCGTCGACGCGCCGGTGTCCGTCGAAGTCTCGGTGACCGGCACGGACTCGTACGAGGTCGCCTGTGAGTGGGACCCAACGACGAGAGCGGGCGCCGCTTCCGCCGGCGGGGTCGACGCGGTCGGCGGTAGCGACGTCGAAAGAGAGAGTGAGACGGATCCGATGGACGGGCAGGGGGCCAATGGCGGAGCCTGAGGGGCCACGGCGGTCGTCGCTCGGCTGGGCGATAGACGTCCTCCGACACGGCTACCGGGACGGAGGCCTCAGACAGATGCTCTCCGGGGCTCCCCGGTTCGTCCGCGAGGACCTCCTCGGCGAACGACTCCGATGGTGGCTGCTCATGCGCCCGGTTCGGGACCGGGTGCTCGAACGGTCGGCGCTCACGGAGCGAGCGTCGGCACTCGACGCGCTCTGGTATGCGGGTTCGGCGAACGCGTTCAGGATCGACCTGCCGGACCGTCAGGATCTGCCCGGGCCGCTGCGGGCGAAGGTCGGCACCTACCGCCCCGAACGACCGTTCGTCTGCGAGCTGCGCGACGCGCGAGTGCTCGGCCCCGACGCCTTCGCCTTCGTCGACGGTGAACTCGTCCTCGAGACGGCGAGTGCCAGCGAGATGTACCTCTACTTCCAGCTGCGCGACCTCTACGACGACCTCGCTGCCGACCGGTCGACACTCCTGGCGTATCGAACCTACTGTGCCGTCCTCGAGGGCCGGCAGTCACTCCCTGGCGACTCCGACCCGCGGGTGAGGCATCCGGCAGCAGTCACGGAGAGCATCACACCGTTCAGCAACGAGACGGATCGTTCCGGGAATCCCGACGAGGCGGACCGTTCCACGGGTTCTGACGAGACGGGCCGTTTCGCGACCACCGGCGAAACTGCCACCGCAGGCGTTCCGACTGTCGACCGGAGGACGACTGGCGAGATCCCGTCGCTGGGGGCCGCGGCGGTGTTTATCCCCTACTGGCGCAACTACTATCACTGGACGACCGAGTTCCTGCCGAAGGTTCGGCTCCTGGAGCGATACGAGACTGCGACCGGGCGGGAACCGACCGTACTCGTCGAGCGCGACCCGCCGGGCTGGCTACTGGCGACTCTCAGGCTGGCCGGCTGGCACGGGCCGGTACGCGAGTGGACCGAGAGTGAGGCCCACGTGGAGCGACTGGTCGTCCCGCTACACCGGAACCGCTACGTCGCACCCCACGACAGCCGCTTCGCCGACGACTTCAACCCCGCACCCGAAGACCTCCGCTGGCTCGCCGCCCGAATGCAGTCGAACGTCCCCGACCTCGACGGTAGTGACTTCCCGTCCCGGGTGTTCCTCTCGCGCAAGGACACGAAGTTCCGGCCCGTCGCCAACGAAGACGAGGTCACGTCGGTGCTCGAACCGCTGGGGTTCGAGTCGTTCACGCTCGGCGAACTCCCCCTGGAAGACCAGATCCGCCTGTTCGTCGGTGCCGACACGGTCGTCTCTCCCCACGGTGCGGGCCTCGTGAACACCATCCACGCCTCGGAGGCGACCATCGTCGAACTCTTCCCTGACGATTACGTCGAACCGTACTACTTCTGTCTCGCCCGGCAACTGGGGTTCGACTACGAGTGGGCCGTCTACCCGACCCGCGAGGACGAAATGGTCGTCGACACCGACCACCTCCGTAATCTCGTCGCCGACGTCGTCGATGGGTGAATCGGCCGGAACGGGACGGGACGGATACTATTCAGCCCCCGGTGAGGCCGTCGATGAAGGCCTCGTAGTCGGCGAGGACGCGGTCGCTCGCGAACGTCTCCGCTCGAGTTCGCAGTCGCGCGGAGTCGACCTCCGTCGAGAGGACGTCGGCCAGCGCCGCGGCGAAGGCCGCGCTGTCGCCGACGGGGGCGAGGCGACCGAACTCCCCGTCGGCGAGAATCTCGCGGGGACCGCTCGGGCAGTCCGTCGAGACGACCGGACAGCCGACGGCGAGTGCCTCGACCAGAACTGTGGGAAGCCCTTCGTACGTCGAGGACAGTGCGAAGACCGACGCGCGAGCCATGTACGGCGCTGGATCGACGTAGCCCGGAAACCGGACCACCTCCGAGAGCCCGCGGGCTTCGACGAGCGCGCCGACCCGCTCGCGCTCCGGCCCGGTGCCGGCGAGTACGAGTCGCGTCTCGGGGCGCTCGTCGTGGAGCGCGTCGAACGCCGCAACGAGGGTGTCGAGGTCTTTCTCGGGGGCCAGGCGGCCGACCCAGAGGACCACGTCGAGGTCAGGATCGGAGAGCCACTCCGCTTCGACCGACTCCTCGACGGGGTCGGCGCCCCGCTCTCTGATGTCGTCGACGGGGACCGGGTTGTGCAGGACGACGACGTCGGCGGGGTCGACGCCGGTTCGGCGGTGGACGCTCTCGGCGACCCCCTCGGAGACGCCGACGACGCGGTCGGCCAGCGGGTAGACCCACCGCGCGAGCGTCGTCGTGATGTCGCGTTTTCCGCCGGTCTCCATGCCGACCGTGGTGTGCTCGACGAGCGCGACAGGTGTCCCGGACAGCGAACACCGACCCGCGACGGCCGCGACGACGTTCGCGTAGGTCATCGCCGCGAAAAGCACCCGGGGACGGACCCGCCGGAGGTACGTCGCGATGGCGGGGATACTCGCGGCGATGCCCAGTCCGGGCACGACCGGCGTGTCGAAGTCGACGATCCGGACCTCGGCTTCGACTTCCGGGCGGAGCTGTCCGCCGGGATAGGAACAGAGGAGGTGGACCGCGTGGCCGCGTTCGGCGAGGCCGTTGGCGAGGTCGACCGTCACGCGCTGGGCACCGCCGGGTGTGAGTTCCGGGAGGTAGATCGCGATGGGTCCCGGCCCGTTCCCGGCGCGCTCGGTGGCTGACCCCTGACCCGCCATCTACGTCGCGAAGCCGTCGTCGGCGAGGCGGTCGCGGACCTCGCGAGCAGCCCCCGGGAGTGCGTCGGCCTCGCCGCCACCCGTCGCGAAGTCCGGGCCGCCGCCCGCCCCGCCGCCCGCTGCAGTGGCGACTTCGCGGGCGATATCGCCGGCCGCCTCGCCCTCGACGTCCGCGCCGACCGCGACCGCCAGTGTCCCGTCGCCGCCCGCGGTGACGATCGTGACACCCAGCGCGTCGGCGAGGGTGGCTTTGGCGAGTGCTTCCGCGTCGGCCAGCGTCCCGTCGGGGAGGTCCACCACCGTGACGTGTCGCTCGTCGGCATCCGGTGGCGTGCTCGTCCGTGCGTCCCACCAGCGGTCGGCCCACGAGGTTCTGGCCTTCTCCAGGTCGGTCGTCAGGTCGCGCACCTTCCGGTCGAGCGCCTCGACGCGCTCGGGCACTTCTTCTGGGCTGGCGTCGAGGATACTCGCGGTGCGGGTCAGCGCCGAGGGGTCGGTCGCCGTCGCCGACCCGGAGGCGGTCGCACTATCGGTCCCTTCGGCGGCCCAGCGCTGGCTGAGCGTCAGGCTCTCGCGGACCGTCTCCTCGCGACGTCGGTAGTACCAGACCACGCCGACCAGCAACAGTACGAGCAGCAGTTCCCTGAGTCGATTGCGTATCATAGTCTCACTCGTGGATGAATCGCTTGAGCCGCGGGCCGACCGCGGGATGCGTGAGGACGGGGCTGAACCGCTCTGCGACCGTCGCGGCTTTTCCATAGCCTTCCAGCGACGCCCTCCCGGACCGCTGGGGTGGCGCCACGAAACTCGCCAGCGGCGACCGCTGTCCGCCGAATCCCGTCTTGAAGTCGTGGACGCCCGATCCGGGTCGCGACCGGCCGAAGTCGACCACCTCGACGTCGCTCTCGCAGGCGTCCGCGATGGCAGCGGCGTACAGTCGGTGGTTAGGGTGGAGGTCCCACGCGTCCCGGCGCGAGGCGTTCGACCATATCATCCGGACGCCAGCGTGGTCGAGTGCGAGGATCCCCCCCACCGTCTCACCGTCGTGGTCCGCGACGAGCACGAGCAGGTCGTCGGCGAGTTCCGCCGCGAGGTCGCGAAAGAACGCTTCGGGGAACTGCGGACTCCCCAGTCGCTCCATGGTCGTCCGGTACAGCGGGTAGTACTCATCGACACCCGCGGGGCGGACGGTCACGCCCGCCTCGGTAGCGAGCCGGAGACAGCGCCGGGCTTCGCCGACGAACGACTGCTCGCGAACCGCTTCGAAGGGGCGGTCCGTGTCGAGCCGGATCACCTCGCCGGTCCGGACTGCGCCGTACCCGCCGGCGTTGTACGCCCGGTTGTCAGTCCACCCGGCGTCTTTCAGCACGCGAGCGCCGAGGGGCCCGAGGTCGGCTGCGAGCGCCCGGAGTACCGGCACCGGGTCCATCTCCGCATCGAGCAGGGGGAACCCGTACTCGCAGAAGGGATTGACGACGGTCCGTCCGCCGACCCCAGCGGTCGAGAAGCCGGGGACGGCGCCGATGGGTTCGCTCGTCCCGGTTTCGTAGACGAGGACGTGTGCGGGGTCGTACTGGAACGTCGAATCGACCGCCGTGAGCCACGCCCAGGTGTGAAAGACGGTCGCCGAGGGGTGGTCCGCGACGACGGCCCGCCAGCGCTCCCGGTCGGCGGCCGTCACCGGCCGGATCTCGTAGGGATTTGGCACGTCACCACCACTCCGTTCGGCCGCCTGTATCCATTCGACTCTCCCTTCTCCGGTGGCATACATAACCGTTGTCGTGGACTCGACAGGTGAACGACGGCGAAAATCGGTCGAATTCCCTGTCCGGACGAGCGCCCAGAGCCGCTGTCTCACCCGGCCGGCGTTTTATCCGCCGGTGTCTCGCTCGACCGGTGTCTTACTCCTCGTCAGCGTCGGAGCCGTCGTCGGTTCCGGCGACCTCGTCACCGGCTGGACCGGTCGACCCGGCACCGGTCTGGAAGACGAACTCGTGTTCTTCCTCGGTCTCGAAGTTGGAGAGACCGTCACCGAGGTACTGGG
>Ga0207718_100229_pt1 | contig 60011 bp, 59 predicted proteins | sample A23M2SouthBayCA_FD_187749 | JGI IMG/M metagenome (GOLD analysis project Ga0207718, IMG submission 187749) | Aerobic enrichment media microbial communities from Eden Landing Ponds, California, USA - A23 M2 (SPAdes) | ecosystem: Environmental > Aquatic > Marine > Unclassified | place: Emeryville...
GTTCGCCCGCCGCACGCAGCGTCGCCCACTCGCGCTCCCCGAGGGCGACGCACTCGTCCGGATGCGTGTAGGCCAGGAACGCCGAGGCGACGGGCACGTCGACGCCGGTCAACGCGGTCAGCCGATCCAGTCGTTCGTCGAGCGACGCGGCCGACGCGGCACCCCGAATGGCCTCGACCATCGCCTCGTAGTCGTTATCGAGGAAACGATCCTCGACCGCCCGGCGCTCCGAATCGGAGACGGTCCCACGCCGGTAGTACCACTGGACCACCCACTCGGCGTCCCGGCGGCCGAACTCGCCGGCCGCGAACGCACGCGGGAGCGTCTCGGTGTGTTCTCGTTCCACCAGATCGAACGGCTCCTGTGTCTCGTATGCGTCCGCCAGGGCGTCGATCCGATCGCGCGTGAGGTCGATTGTGGTTTCGTTTCCGCCGTCTGTCCGGGCTCCGTAACCAGTCATATCCACTCATTCGGCCCCCAATGGGTCAACGTTTCCTTCGTGCCGTATTTGCCTGAATCGGCACTTTAAGGCCCCGATGACGGGGTTTCGCACGGTACCGGATGACAACATTGATGGTTGAGCGTCCTGATTTTTACATACAATGTCATCCGAATCCAGCGGTGAATCGGACGGGCCGAAAAAGACCATCTGCCCGTACTGTGGGGTCGGGTGCGGTATCCAGATCACGCAAGACGAGGAGGGCGAGGTCAACTTCCGGCCGTGGGGCGACGCGCCGGTCAACGAGGGCAGCATCTGCATCAAGGGCGGCGCGGCCACCCAGTCGGTCAACCACGAGGACCGGCTGACCGACCCGCTGATCCGTGACGACGACGGCGAGCTCCGCGAGGTCTCGTGGGACGAGGCCTACGACCGGGTCGTCGACAACATGGAGCGCATCCGCGACGACTACAGCGCACAGGCCATGGGCTTCTACGGCTGTTCGAAGGCCATGAACGAGGAGAACTATCTCATCCAGAAGCTCGCTCGTCGCTACGGAACCAACAGCGTCGACACCTGTACGCGGATGTGCCACTCCTCGACCGTGTACGCGCTCAAGAACAGCCTCGGCGAGGGTGCCATGACCAACAGCATGGAGGACCTCGAGGAGGCCGCCGACGTGTTCTGGATTCAGGGGGCGAACCCCGGCGAGCAGCATCCCATCGCCAACAGCCAGTACTTCCGGCAGGCCGTCCTGGAAGGGGCGACCGTCATCCAGGTCGACCCCCACGCCAACAAGACGACGCGGTCGTTCGAGATCACCGAGACCGACCGCCACATGCATCTCCAGCTCGAGCCGGGGACCGACATCCCCCTCCTGAACATCGTCCTCAAGACGATTCTGGAGAACGACTGGGTCGACGAGGAGTTCATCGCGGAGCGCACCGACGGCTTCGAGCACCTGAAGGAGACGCTGGAGGACTTCGATAAGGAAGCCGCCGCCGAGGAGTGTGGCGTCCCCCTCGAAGACATCGAACTCGCCGCCGAGAAGTACGCGATGGCGAACAACGCCGCCATCTTCACCGGCATGGGGATGTCCCAGCACACCTGCGGCGTCGACAACGTCCAGAACGAGATCAACCTCGCCCTGATCACCGGCAACCTCGGCCGGCCGGGCACGGGCGTCAACCCGCTCCGCGGCCAGAACAACGTGCAGGGTGCCTCCGACGTGGGCGCCATGCCGAACGTCCTCCCGGGCTACCGTGACGTCTCCGACCCCGAGGTTCGCGCCGACGTCGAGGAGGTCTGGGGCTTCGAGATTCCGGAGACACCCGGCCTGACGAACGTCGAGGTGTCACACGAGATCGGGAACACGATTCAGGGGATGTACATCATGGGCGAGAACCCCGTGATGAGCGAACCCGACACCAACAAGGTCGAGGAGCGGCTGGCGGAACTGGACTTCATGGTGGTCCAGGACATCTACCTGACCGAGACTGCCGAGTACGCCGACGTGATCCTGCCGGCCACCTCGTGGGCCGAACGTGACGGCACCGTCGTCAACACCGATCGCCGCACCCAGCGGATGCGCGGCGTCGACAAGGTCCACCCCAACACGAAACACGACCTCGAAATCCTCTGTGACATGGGGAACCGCCTGTTCGGCGACGGCAGCTTCGACTTCGAGGGTCCCGAGGAAGTGTTCGAGGAGCTCCGACAGGTCGCGCCCATCTTCCACGGCATGACCTACGACGTTCTCGGCGAAGAGGGCGTCCACTGGCCCTGCTACGAGCCCGGCGACGAGGGCGACCCGTACCTCTACGAGGGCGGCTTCACCACCGAGAGCGGCCTGGGTCAGATCGAAGGCGTGCGCCACCAGCCGCCCAAGGAGACGCCTGACGAGGAGTACCCGCTCATCCTCACCACGGGCCGGATCATCGAACACTACAACACGGGGACGATGAGCCGGCGGTCCGCGACGCTCACCCGCGTCGAACCGGAGAACTTCGTCGACGTGCACCCGAACGACGCCGAAGAGTACGGCATCGAGGACGGCGACTACGTGACCCTGAAATCCCGGCGCGGCGAGATCGAGGTCGAGGCCCGCGTCACCGAGGACATCAAGGAGGGCACCGTCTGGACGACGCCACACTTCGCGGACTCCGCGGGCAACCGCCTGACCAACGACGTACTCGACGAGCGCGCGAAGATCCCGGAGTACAAGGCCGCAGCCGCGGAAATCGAGGTCATGGTCGACGCGGACGCCGGCGACGCGGACGCCCCTGCCGACGACTAGCGCCCGTCACCGGTCGTTCAGGTCCTCGATCAGACGCACGTCGCAGTCGATACACGTCGCCATCAACACCCGCTCGGATTCGGTACAGCAGGTCTCGATAGTCTCCGTCTCTTCGTCGTCGAGTTCCCCGCCACAGAGCGGGCAGTAACCGAGGTGTTTCCGCAGGTCACGCAGTGTCGCGACCCGTTCGTCCGGATCGAGCGACGCCCACGCTTCGCCGCCGCGTACGTCGAGGACCGACGCGGCTGCGGCGTCGGCCAGGAGCGCCGACGCCGAGAGCCACCGCCTGAGGCCGCCATCGGCGACGTACGCCGCCTCGCCGACGTTCGACGCTTCCTCGACCCCGAGAAGCGTCGCCACGTCGTCGTCGGTGACCCCGTCGGCACGCATGGATTCGATCCGTTCGTCCCACGCCGACGCGAACGAGCCGATCAATCGCTCGCCTTCCGGCGTCGCCCGGACTGCCACCCCTTCGACCGGCGTGAGCGTCGCCCGGAGTTCGAGGTCCTTCCCGAACAGTTCGAGAAGCCACGGGGGGAAGTACCGCATCGTGAGCGTCGGCGTCCCTGGAACGAGGTAGCCCCGGAAGTAGATGGTGCCGAGGCTCCCCACGAGGACGACGAGGCCGCCGAGCGGTCCGAGAAGTAGCGTCACGAGGGCCGTGACGACGAGTGCGAGACAGCTGTTCACGGCGGTACACGGGATACACCGATTCTCGCCCGTGTACTCCGGTCGGCGCAGTCGGTCCCCGACGGATCGGATACTCATCGCTCCTCGGTTAGGTGCACACCTCGAAAAAAGCTGTGAGCCGCTGCGGTCGGGACGGCGTTACTGGGTTACTCTTACTCGTCGCTCTGCTTCCGGAGTGCGCCGTAGGCCGCCGCGCCGACGGCGGTCACGGCCGCACCGACGCCGAAGCCGGGGCCGCCGCCGGAGGTTTCTTCGCCGCCGTCGCCGCCGTCGCCACCGTCGCCACCGTCCATGTCGCTCTCGGTGGGCGTCGCCGTGGCGTCGCCGCCGTCCATGTCGCTCTCGGTGGGCGTCGCCGTAGCGCCACCGCTGACGCTGAACTCGCCGCCTTCGCCCATGTGCTCCTCACAGAAGTACTCGGAGAGGCCGGAGTTGGCCGTGAAGCGTACCGTCCGAGTCTGTCCAGTCTCGAAGACGTACTCGCCACGCCGAACGACGCCGTCGTCGGTCGTAATGACGAGGTTGTGTCGTGCCGGCAGCCCCTCGCTCTCGGGGTTGTAGCTGTTGGTCCACTCGATCGCGTATCGAGTGCCGGCCTCGACTTCCAGCGTCGGGTTCGTCGTGCCGGAGATACTGGAGGGCGCCCGTCCGACGAAGCCCTGCTCCGTCAGTTCGAGTTCGAACGTCGTGTCGGCCTGTGCAGTCGCCGATCCCGCGGCGCCAGCCAGTCCGGTCGTCGCCGCCGCAGCACCGATCAGGAATTTTCTTCGCGTCGCCATACCCGTCCCCTGTATCCCGCATTAAATAAAATTAGGGGATACTCCAACTGAGAACGACGCTCATCGTACCGAGACGTATCACTATCGACTCGTTAAAAAAAACGGAGATGTGCCGCTCGGTTACTCGCTGAGGCCGAAGACGGCGACGGTGGAGCCACGGCGACCGCCGTGGAGCCAACCGGAGCCACCGACCTGCACGGCGACGTACTGCTTGCCCTCGCCGGGGTCGTACCAGCTGGAGAGCGACGAGCAGATCGGCGCACCGAGCTGGAACTCCCAGAGTCGGTCGCCGTTCTCACCGTCGTAGGCGACGAGGTGGCCGGTCTGGAGACCCGCGAAGGTGAGGCCGGTCGAGGTCGTGATGGAGCCGCCCCAGAGGTAGTCGCTGGTGACGTCCGAGGAGATCCAGTCACGCCAGACGCGTTCGCCGCTGACCGGGTCGATAGCGACGATGGCGCTGAGGTTGCCGTTCCAGCCCTGCGGCTCGGAGACGTCGGGCCAGTCGTTCAGGCCGCCGCCCCAGTAGGTCTGGCCGGCTTCGTACTGCGCCTCTTCCCAGAAGATCTCGTGCGGCGCGTTGTTCTGGTTGACGTACATGAGCCCCGTTTCGGGGTTGTAGGACGGGGGCTGCCAGTCGTTACCACCGTGCGCACCGGGGACGAAGGCGACCCGACGGTCCTCGTCGACGTGCGGGACCATCTTCCACATGTTGATGTGCTGGGTCGTCTCCTGGGAGCGCTCGAGCAGCCGACCGTTCGAGGCGTCCATCGTGTAGACCCAGGCCGTCTTACCGGGGCTGAGGACGACGTCCCGCGTCTCGTCACCCATCTCCATGTCGTTGACACGGATCTTGGGCGCCGAGGAGTCGTAGTCCCACACGTCGTGGGGTGACTCGCCGTAGTGCCACTGGATGGAGCCGTCGTCGGCGCTGAGGGTCAGCGTCCCGATGGTGTAGCGGTTCGGACCCGGACGGACCGTGCCGTCGAAGTCCGGACCGGGGTTGCCGACCGGCGCGTGGATCATGCCGCTGTCGGGGTCGAGCGTCGGCGTCATCCACACGGTACCGGCGCCGTGTTCGTGGGCATCGCCGGCCCACTCGTCGGATGGCGTCGTGTTCGTCTTCCAGATCTGCGAGCCGTCCTCGGGGTTGAGGGCGGCGACGAACCCGCTGACGCCGTACTCGCCACCGGCGGAGCCGGTGATGACTTTGCCCTCGTGGACGATCGGGGCCCACGTCGCGGAGTAGCCGATCTCGTGGTCGCCGGTCGAGGTGTACCACTCCTCTTCGCCGGTGTAGCGGTTGAGCGCCACGACACCGGAGTCGAGGGTGGTCATGTAGACCTTGTTGCCGTGGACGGCGAAGCCACGGTTGTTCGCGTCACAGCAGAGAAGCAGGCCCTGCGGGTTCGCGTACGTGTAGCTCCAGAGAGTCTCACCGGTTCGGGCGTTGATCGCCTTCGCGTGGTTCGGCCCGTTCGTCTGGTACATGACCGGCGGATCGCCGGGCACGACGATCGGGACGCCTTCCATGCTGGAGGCGACGCCGCTCTGTACCAGATACTCGAGTTCGAGATCCTGGACGTTGTCCGGCGTGATGACGTCGGCGGTGGTGTGGCGCTGCTGCTGATAGTTCCCACCGTACATCAGCCAGGAGGTGGGGTCCTCGACGGCCGAGGCCTCACGCATCTCCTGGGTGACGTTCTTCTGCGGGATCTGGTCGACATCGAACTGCGCCGTGATGGATTCGTCAGGTACGTTCGTCAGCGTGTACCCGTCTTCCACCTCTACCATCTCGATGTTCGCCGCTGCCTCTGCTGCCGGGTCCTTGTCGAAAGCCTGGTGGATAGTCGCCATGGATTACGCACCTCCCGTGCGCGGGGCGCGCATTTCGTCCGTGATGCGCATCACGTCGTTCGTCAGGTCTTCCTGTCCGACGATCATCATCGCGGCGCCGGCGGAGAGCGCAGCCGTGAGCTGCGCGTCGCTGAGTTCCTGCGAACCCGCGAGGTCTTCGGCGGCGCTCGAGAGCAGGTGCAGACCGGCGTACATCTGCTTGAGGTCGCCGTAGTTGTTGTCGAGGATCGTGTCCGTCAGGAGTACCTCGTTCTGCCAGAGGTACGTGTCGAGGTAGTCCGTCCACAGCAGAACACCGGCCGACGCTCGCTGATGGAGCGGGGCGATGTTCGCGGGATCGAACCCTTCGACGCCGGCCGGGATGTTCTTCGTCGGAACCCACATGGCCAGACGCTCCTTGTTGTTGACGACGTTGACGACCGTCGACGTCAGCTCTTCCTCGCTGTAGCCGAGTTCGGCGAGCGCGGACGCGAGCGCTGCCGTGTTGATAAACTCGCGCGCCGTCGTGCCGATGTGCTCGGCGGTGAACTCCGGCAGGTGCTCCTCGACGCTCTCGAAGAAGCCGACTTCGACGAGATGCTCGTGGATCGCCCAACCGGGCTCGGCGAGCTCCTGATACGCTGTACTGTCCTCAGCCGGGACGCCCATCGCGCGGAGCTCGTCCAGCTGAGCGATCTGTTCTTCGAGGGAGGCGAGCTCGCTACCGAGCAGACCCGCGTCGAGCGTGCCGACGAGGTCGCTGCGAATCGCTTCGCCCATCGCGGCGAGTTCCCCCGCCGTCTCCCCCTCTACTTCGCCCCTGAGGTCGCTCAGGGTGAACTCGCTGCCTGCTGCCACTGCGCCGGTCAACCCGACGACCTTGAGGAACTGTCGACGATCCTCTTGGCCGATCTGGGGCATTCCGTTTACATATTGCGACATGCCATACCACTCCGTACGTAGCGTAGGAATTGTCTATATTTAACTTTGTGATATATTTCACAATTGAAAACGTTAATTAAATTTTAATGTATAAGGGTCTATAGGGTCAAACGTCGTAGGCGCGAGAAAGGGGCTGTCTAACCGCTGTTGTCGAATTTGTTCGGGTTATCGGACGGTCAAGTTGCCGACCATACCCGACGCGGCGTGGGGCACGCAGACGTAGGTGTACTGTCCAGTCGTCTCGAACGTGTGTCGGTACGTCGAGCCGGCCTCGTTGAGCGAGACGTGGTTGATGTCGTCGCCGGAGATATCGTAGCTCGCGAACGGTTCGGCACCCTCGGGGAGGGAAACCTTGGGGTGGCCGTCGGGGTGACCGGAGACGTTGTGGCCGCCGGAGTCGAAGACGAACTCGACCGTGTCGCCCTGCGAGATGGCCGTGGTCGCCGGTTCGAACTGGAGGCTACCGCCCGGGCCGACCGTGATCGTCGCGTCCGCTTCCTCGGTCGGTGTCGATGTCGGCGTCGCCGTGGCCGTCGCCGTCGGTTCGGGTGTCGCCGTGGCCGTGTCCGTCGCCGTCGCCTCTCCACCATCGTCGCCACCGTTGCCGCCGGAACAGCCCGCGAGACCGGCGAGAACGGCGCCGCTGAACGTGGCTGCGAATTTCCGCCGCGACAGGTACTTCTTCGGCTGCTTTGAGACCATCGGCACGAACTTTGGTTTCCAACTCTTAAACCTGATGAATTTACGTCAGGGACTCCCACGCACACGGCCGAACGTATCCGATATCCAACGTATCGGCCGTGAACCGCACGCAGTTTATATATCCCGAGGGGCCAACGTACGGACGTGCGAGTTCGAGAGTTTCCCATCCTCGGCGACGAGGACCAACGGATGGTCGAGGCGTTCGCCACGGGTCTCGACCGCGAGGCAGCGCGCGTCCTCGCGTATCTGGTCGGCCGCGAGGAGTCCGACCGCTTCTCCGGCGAGGCGGCGTCGCGGCTGGCCGTCCGTGTCGGCGTCGACCTCGGCCGTGGCCGCGTCTCGGACGTGCTGGGAACGCTCACGGATTTGGGACTGGTCGTCGAGACGACCGTCGACAGCGAGGCGCCCGGGCGTCCGCCCAAGGGCTGGCGCGCCGCCGCGGGCTACGACCGAACGCTCTCCCGCGTGCGCGCCAGTCATTCCGAGGCCTTGCTCGAGCAGACCGCAGCCGTTACCTCGACCCTCGGTGACGACATCGCCGTCGACACGACCGGCCCGACCCCGCCCGACCGCGACGCCGGCGTCGTCGGCGTGGGGCTGAACTGGGAGCCAAACGGGCTCCACGCCCCGCTGTTCGCCGGCTCCTACGACGACTACGGCGTCGACGTGACGCTCACCGGCTGTCGCGGCTCGCGGGCCGCGCTCTCCGCGGTCACCGACGGCGACGTGGATGTCGGCCTCACCGGGGCGGCGACCCTCCTCCGTGCGCACGCGTCCGGAACCGACGTCGTCCCGCTGGCGCTGTACTACCAGCGCGCGATGGTCGTCCTCTACACGACCCGGTCGGCGTTCGGCGGGCCGCTTCGGAGCGTCGAGGACGTCCGCGGTCGCCGCGTGGCGATGCCCGCCGGCTCCGAAACCGGCGCCCTCGGCCGGCTCTTCCTCGCCCAGGCCGGCGTCGTCGACGACGTGACTGTCGTCCGCGCCGACGGCGAGGAGCGGCAGGCGTTGCTCGACGGCGACGCCGACGTGGCGACGGGCGTCTTCACTGACCCCTTGGAACTGGAGGCCGCGGGCTACGACGTGGATTCGGTGTTGCTTGCCGATCACTTCCCCGTCCCCGGCCCCGCCTTCGTGGTTCGGCGAGAGACACTCCGGGAGCGCCCCGACGCGCTCCGAGGATTCCTCGAAGGGGCGATGGCCGGGTGGTCCGACGCGCTCGTCGATCCCGACGCGGCGGCGGCGACCGTCGCTGCCCGGAGCGACGAACCCGTCGCCGACGAACGACGCAAACTGGAGGGGGCGTTCGACCGCTTTGCGGGCGGCGACGCCGTCGCAAAGAACGGCTGGGGGTGGCACTCCACCGAGACGTGGGAGCGGCTCCGTGTCGCCCTCGAACAGGCCGCGGCCATCGACCAGCGATGATTCACGTCGAGGACCTCTCGGTCGCCTACGGCGACCTCCGGGCGCTCGACGACGTGTCGGTCGACATCGAGCCGGGGGAGTTCGTCACCGTCGTCGGGCCGTCCGGCTGTGGCAAGACGACGCTGCTGCGCACCATCGGCGGACTGGAGTCGCCGACGGCCGGCCGCGTCAGCGTCGACGGCGACCCGCCCGAAGTCGCGCAGGCCGACGCTCGACTCGGCTTCGTCTTCCAGGACCACACCCTCCTGCCGTGGAAGACGGCGCTGGAGAACGTCACCTTCCTCCGGCGGATGGCGGGGAAAGACCCCGACCCCGAGGGCGCACGCGAACTGCTGGCGACGACCGGACTCGACGGCTTCGAGGACGCCCGCCCCGCCGAACTCTCCGGTGGCATGAAACAGCGGGTCGCCATCGCCCGCGCCATCCATCTCGGCGCCGACGTGTTGCTCATGGACGAGCCGTTCGGCGAACTCGACGAGATCACCCGCGACGAGATGAGCGTCGAGATCCTCCGCCTGTGGCGCGAGAACCGCAAAACCGTCGTCTTCGTCACCCACAGCGTCCCCGAGGCGGTGTTCCTCGGCGACCGCTGTCTCGTCGTCGCCGGCTCGCCCGCCAGTAGCGGTCCCGCCGCGTCCACGACGGGCGACGGCACTCCCGGCCGTGTCGTCGCGGAGTTCGACATCGACCTTCCGCGCCCGCGCGACGAGTCGGTGTTCGGGTCCGAGGCGTTCGGCCGACAGGTCGCGCAGGTCCGCGGCGCGCTCCACGACGACGCATGAGCGTCGCCGAGCGGGTGCCGTTTCCCGCCGTCGTCCTCCCGGTTTCGGCGCTGCTCCTCGCCGTCGCCGGCTGGTGGGCGCTCACCGTCGCCCTCGCGCTCCCGCCCTTTCTCCTTCCCTCGCCAGCGGCCGTGGCCGCCCGCCTCGCCGGTAATCCCGACCTCTACCTGGCCAACGCCGTCGAGACGCTCCGCAAGATACTCGTCGGCGGCGCGGTCGGCATCGCCGTCGGCTTCTCGCTCGCACTCGTCGTCTGGGCCGTCCCGGTGCTCAAGCGAGCCATCTACCCCTACCTCGTCGCCGCCCGCGTCCTCCCGAAAATCGCGGTCGCGCCGATCTTCCTCATCTACTTCGGCGTGGGCTTCGAGACGGCCATCCTCTTCGTCGCCGTCATCGTCTTCTTTCCCGTCGTCGTCGGGACGGCGGCAGGGCTGGACCGCACGCCCGAGGCCCACCTCGACCTGCTTCGCTCGGTCGACGCCGACCCCGTCCGCACCTTCCTCGCCGTCCGCCTCCCCCACGCCCTGCCGGACGTGTTCGCGGGCGTGAAACAGTCCGTCACCCTCGCCGTCGTCGGCGCCGTCGTCGCGGAGTGGATCCTCTCGAACGACGGCCTCGGCTCGCTGATCCTCGTCGCCTCCGAGAACGTGCAGGTGGACGTGATGCTCGCGGCGCTCGCCGTGTTGCTCTCCATCGGACTGCTCCTCTACGGCGGCGTAGCGCTGTGTTACCGGGCCGTCGCGTGGGATTAACCCCAGTCCAGCCGGCGTTCGATCGCCGCGGGGACGAGGTAGAAGCCGAGGCCGAGGCCGGTGAGGACTAGTAGGGCCGCGAACATGGTGCTGGTCCGCAGATACTCCGCGGCGTGGAAGAGCCGGTAGCCAAGCCCCGACTGGAGGGTGAGAAACTCCGCGACGACGGTGCCGACGACGGCGAGCGCCGCCGCGAGTTTCACGCCCGCGAAGACGCTCGGCGCGGCGGCAGGGACCCGAACGCGGAGGAAGACGCGGACCGGCGGCGCCCGAACCGAGCGGGCGAGGTCGGTGTACTCCTCGGGCACCGCCCGGAGGCCGTCGACCGACGCGATGGCGACGGGGAAGACGGTCATCGTCGCCACGAGCGTCGCCCGCGCGACGACGCCGTCGCCGATCCAGAGGAAGATCAGCGGCGCGATGGCGATCAGCGGCGCGATACGGAGCGCGATCAGGTACGGGTGGAGGACGGCGGCCGCGGTGCGGGAGCCGACCATCGCGAACGCGAGTGTGAGGCCGACGACGACGCCGCCCAGTAGCCCGACAGCGGCCGTCACCGCCGTGGTGGCGGCGGCGGCGAGGAGGACGTCGTGGGCCGCCAGCCCCGCGGCCACCACGTCTCCGGGCGCGGGCAGGATGACTTCGGGGACACCCGTCGCCGTCACGACCCACTGCCAGCCCGCGATCACGGCGGCGGCGACGACGACCGGCGGCCAGACGTGGCCGACGACCGAGCGGACGGTCCGGCCGCTCACGCCGGGCACCTCGGCGGCCGTGAGTCGTCGGTCGCTCGTCGCCATCAGACGGTGTCGGTGTACGAGCCCACGAAGCGGTAGTCGGTGTCCAGATACTCGTTGGTCCACACGGTGGCCGGATCGACGTCGCCGCCGAGGGCGTCGGCCTCCGCGAGGGCGTCGTGGACGACCTGCCACGGTTCGCTCCGGCTCCACCCCCAGCCGTGTTCGGCCACGGTGTCGCCGAGCATGAACTCCGAAGCCATCGTCTCCCACTTCCGGCGCTGTTGGTCGCGCGACTCCTCGAGGACGCCGTTGGCGTCGATCAGGAGGTCCGTCGCCTCGCCCGGACGCTGTTGGGCCCACGCCGCTCCCCGGGCGGTCGCCCGGAGGAACGCGCGCACGGCCTCGGGATTCGATCCCGCCCACTCCCGGTTCGTGGCGATCACGTGCCCGTAGGAGGGGATTCGATCGCCCACCGCCAGACTATCGACGGTGTAGTCCTGCGCCTCGGCACTGATGGCGTCGCCGAAGACGCCCCCTGCGGCGTCGATTTTGCCCGAGAGGAGCTGCTGGACGGTGTCGTACCCCGTATCCACCATCTCCACGTCCTCGCGGACGCCGGCGTCTTCGAGCAGCAGCGTCGTAAGCATCCGGACCATCCCCGGGCCGGTGCCGACCGTCTTGCCCGCGAGCTGGTCGACGCTCGTCAGTTCGTCGCCGAAGGCGTCCCGGGTGGAGAACACCACGGCCGGGCTCTTCTGCATCACGACGCCCACCGACTGCGGCGAGAGGTCGCGGCTGTTGACGTTCAACACCTGGTCGCTGCTGGTGACCGCGAAGTCGACGTTGCCGAGTCCGGCTTGCTTGGCCGAGAACGTCGACCCCTCGCCGGTCTGAATCTCAGCGAGCGTCAGCCCTTCCTCCTCGTAGAACCCGTTCGCCTTCGCGGCGAAGTAGGGGACGTGGAGGCCGCTCGGCTTCCAGTTGAGCAACAGGGACGATTCGCCCGGAATCGGCGTCCCCGTCGTCGTGCCCGTCGGCGATACGGTGTCGCCGTCGGCGCCGCCGTTCCCGTCACCGGTGCCGCCGAGGCAGCCGGCCAGTCCGGCGACGCCCGTCCCCGCCGCCGCGAGAAACCCCCGTCTCGTCGCTGTCGGCTTCATGCGCGGCTATCAGGATACAATTAGTATAAAAATTCCGGTGAAACCTTTATTAACTGACGCCTAGCTCGTCCTCCGGCGGCGACCACTCGAACTCCAGTTCCAGCTCCAGTTGGCGGTGGGTCTCGCCCACGAACTCCACCTCGACCTCGATGGGTTCGTCGAACTCGAAGGGGATCTTCCACTCGTCGGTCGAGATGGTGAGCCGGGGCTCCGATTCGATCTGATCGGCGAGATCGCGCAGGAACGCCGCGGTCGATTCTCGGGAGAGTCGGACTTCCCGTTCGAAATACCCTTCGGTGACGGTCCGCTGCCCGCCGTTCGCGTCCGGCAAGTCGGCCATAACGTGTCTATAGAGGAGAGAGGTAAAATAGTGTGCGTCCATAGAACGGGTAACCGATGTCTCTGTTCGATGTCCTCGGGAGCAAGGCGCGCTTGAAGATCATCCGCGAGCTGGCGACCGAGCCCCGATACGTCTCCGAACTCGCCGATCGGGTCGGGATGGACGGCAAGACGGCGGTCCACCACCTCTCGACGCTCGAAGAGGCGGGGATCGTCGAGAGCTACCGGACCAGCCGCCGCAAGTACTACCGGCTGACCAAACACATCGAACTCCGGGCGTCGCCGGAACCGGACCCCATGTTTCTCCTGCACGCCGACGACGTCGACGGGGTCGAGGAGGCCGACTAGCCCTCGACCGGGAGCGTCGCGAAGTAGCGGATGTTGACGAGGAGGTAGAGGATATACATCCCGAACAGGAGCGCCCCGTGGCGTCGATTCATCTCGCCTTTCCAGAGGAAGTACCCCGAGAGTCCGGCGAACACGAACAGCGACGGGAGGTGGAAGAAGACGGTCTCCCACCGGAAGTGGATGGTGCCGACCAGCCCGATGATGCCGACGTTGGCGGTGACGAAAAAGAGGAGACTCCCGATGACGCCACCGACCGCGACGTCGTAGTAACCGAGCCGCAACGGCTCGATGATCAGGAGCAGGTCGTCGAGCGTGAGCAACACCGTCACCAGCGTCACGCCGATGAACGTCCCCGTGAGGTTCCACGTCCCCTGAATGCCCTCGACGCCCGTGGCGGCGCCCTCCGCCCCGACGACGATGCCGCCGATGCCCACCAGCAACATCGCGGGCCAGAACCACTTGAACTCGGTCAGCCGCCGGACCGGATCGGGAATGTACGACGGCAGACCGCCCGCGACTTCACCCTGCCCGTCGGCCGCCGCGATGACCTCCGTCACCTCGTCGGACTCCATGAACGTCCGGTCCATCCGGCTCTCCCGCCAGAGGATGTAGCCGAAGATGAGCACGTAGACGAAGATAAAGAGTATCGAGAGCGTCGGGGTTAGCGACCCCGCCAGCAGCGGCGGAATGAGCAGTATCGGCGCAGCGATCATCATCAGCAGGTAGTCTTTCGGCACATCGACGACGAACGGCACCGCGAGCGCGCCGAGGGCGAGCGTCATGCCGAAAATCGACACGGCGTTGCCGATGGCGAGGCCGAAGGCGACGTTCTGCATCTCCGCGAAGCCGGTGAAGAGGCCGAAGGCGACGTTGTCGAACTCCCACCCGGAGAAGATCACGGCCAGAACGAACGCCGACACGCCGAACCGGAGTGCCGTCCGAATCAGCGCATGAATCAGGAGTTCGATGCTCGCGAGCAGGACGAGCGACCCCACCAGCAGCGTCGCGACGGCTGCCCAGCCCGACACTTCGAGGAGTTCGCCCTCTTCGCCACCCGCCTCACCCTCTTCCTGTGCGGTGACGACTCCCGTCCCAATCGCCGAAAGAAGTAGTAGGGCAACCAACACGACGCCGAGCCGGCGATTCGCGAATCGCATCGACGGCCGTTACGAGTGGGGGGCCTTATGTCTCCCCTTGTGTGTATCTCGGTACATTGAATTATTATATATTCACTGCTGACTCCCGGAGCGCGGCTCGACGCGACCGATCACGCGACGCGCTGGTGTGTACTATCGTTCACCGTACTCACTGCGTGTACGGGCGTTCGTCGTACTGTCGTACCCCAGAACGGAGGTATATGTCCCCGTCTTCCCACGGACGGTGCAATGCGATCTCACGGACGCATCGTCGCTGGCGTACTGCTCCTCTCACTGCTTCTCGCGTCGCCGGCCGCGTCGGCCGTCGCCGACGACCTGGGCGTGAGTGGCCCGGTCAATACGATCGCCGCACAGGAAGATGTCGAGGAGGAGGACGAAGGCGGCATCGAGGGCGCTATCTCCGGATTCGTCGAAGCGCAGGGAACGATCGGCGCGGTGATCGTCCTCCTCGGCGGCATCGCACTGCTGACCGCCTGTACGGAGAAACTCATCAGCTACCTCGCGCGCGCCTCGATCAACATGCGGATTTCGCTGTTCGCGCTCGCCATCGTCTTCACCGGCTTCGAGTTCGACGACACGATCCTCGCGCTCGTCCTGTCCGGTGGTGGCCTGGAGGGGGCCGCCCTCGGGACGGCGCTCGGGACGGGGCTGGCGATCACCGGCGTCACGCTGGCGCTCGCCGCCATCGTCCGCCCGTTTCCCGTCGACCTCCCGACCGACTACATCGTCATCTTCGCGCTGGCGCCGGTCGTGCTCGTCCCCTTCGTGCTGATGGGGACGCTCACGCTGATCCACGGCCTCGTTCTCACCGCGTTCTTCGTGTTCGCGTTCGGCTACTTCATCGTCCGCGAGCGCCAGCGCGAGATTCCGGTGTTCCGCGACACCGACCTCGGAAAGGAACTCCGCCCCGACGGTGGGATGGCCCGCCCCGACGCCCTCGAAGAGATCCCCGAGGAGCGCGCGCTGGGCGACCTCGCCAACTCCGGCTTCGTGTGGCTCGGTCTCTCGGTCGTCGCGCTGGCGGGCATCGTCTTCGCCGCGATGTTGCTGGAGGGTGGCTCCGAGGTGGTGATCGAGGGGTTCGGTATCTCCGAAACCGTCTTCGGCGCCACCTTCCTCACGCTAATCCTCACCTTCGAGGACATCATGCTGACGCTCGAACCGGTCCGCCGGGGCTTCCCCGAAATTGGCGTCGGCAACGTCATCGGGAGCGTGCTGTTCTCCGTCACCGGCAACATCGGCGTCATCATGTTCCTCAGCGAGGTGACCATCTCCTCGACGGTGCTCGTCTTCCACCTGCCGGCGATGATCGTCATGACCGCGCTCGCGGCGTACTTCTTCTACACCGGCGAGATGAAGCAGTGGCACGGCCTCGCTCTCGGCGGTCTCTACGTCGCCTACTGGGTGATCGCGCTCGTCATGTTCAGCGGCGTGCCCATCGGCGAGTAGCGGTCTCTCGGCGGGGTTCTATATAGCTCGGCGTCGATACCTCGCGACACGAGAACCATGGCAGAGACACCGTACACGGACGGCGGCACCGAGATCGAACCCGAAGTCTACGCCGAGTTCGACACCCGCGCGGGCAATCCCGCGATGACGCCCGACGGCCGACTGCTCGTCAGCAACCACCCGTTCCCGTACGAGGCGGAACCGACGTACCGCGTCCTCGAGTACGTCGACGGGGAGGTCCGGCCCTTCCCGAACGAAGCGTGGAGCACGCCGCCCGGCGAGGACGGCGTCGGCATCTCCTCCCTGATCGGCCTGCGGGCGGACCCGGACGGGATGGTCCGAATCCTCGACATCGGCGACCCCGAGGCGGGTCACCGCCCAAAACTCGTTTCGTGGGACACCACCACGGACCGCCTCCACCGCGTCCACCATATCCCGGCCCACGCGACGACCGACCTCTCCTTCATGCAGGACTTCGCGTACGACGCGGTGCGAAACGCCGTCTACATCGCGGATCTGGGGTTGAGCGACGAGCCGAGCGACCCCGGCAAGCCCGCCGTCGTCGCCCTCGACCTGGAGACGGGCCGCACCCGCCGCGTCATCGAGGACCACCCGAGCGTCCTGCCCGAGGCGGGCGTGACGCCCGTGATGGAGGGCGAGCCGGTCGTACAGGAGAACAGCGAGGGCGAGTACGAACCCATCCGCGCCGGCCTCGACGGCATCACCATCGACCCCGCCTTCGAGTGGGTGTACTACTGCGGGATCACGACCGAGAGCGTCTATCGAATTCGGGCCGAGCATCTGCTCGACGAGTCGCTGACCGACGCCGACCTCGACGACCGGATCGAGCGCTACGGCGACAAGGAAGTGTGTGACGGCATCACCGTCGACACGGCGGGGAACGTCTACATCACGGACATGACGAACAACGCCATCGGCGTGACCCGTCCGTCCGGCGAGTACGAGGTGATCGCCCGCGACGACGAGCAGTTCCTCTGGCCCGACGGCTTCTGCTGTGGGCCGGACGGCCACATCTACTTCACCGTCACCCAGCTCCACCGGGCGCCGCCGTTCAACCGGGGCGAGGAGGAGTCGTACCACCCGTTCAAACTGTTCCGGTTCGAGAGCCTCGCGCCCGTGACGGTGGGCCGCTAAATCGCGTAGTTGGCGACCCAGTAGGCGGCGTACGCCCCGAGGAGGAGGAACCCGGTCGGCCGCCCGACCTTCCCCCGGTAGAAGGCGGCGGCGACGACGAGCATCGTCCCGAAGAAGAAGGGCCAGTGGACGGTGACGACCGTTCCCGCGGTGTTGAGGGGGTGGACCAGCGCGATCAGCCCCGCGTTCGCGCTGACGAAAAAGAGCATGCTCCCAACGACGTTGCCGACGCCGATGTGGGGTCGGCCCTGTCGCACCGGTTCGACCGTCAGGAACAGCTCCTCCAGTGATGCGATGAAGCTCATCACCGTCGCGCCGAAGGCGAGGCCGGTGACCCCCAGGAGCGCGAGCAGTCCCTTCGCGCCCTCGACGGCGAGTTCCGAGCCGACGGTCATGCCGACCGTGGCGAGAAGCGCGATGGCGAGGAAGGCCGCGCCCTCGTACCGCTCGGGCACGTTCTCCTCGACGAAGTCGTCGACGTCGAGATCCAGATCCAGATCCAGATCGAGGTCGAACCACTCGGTTTCGGCTTCCTCCCCCTCGGCGTCCGTTTCCGCTTCCGCCTCCGCTTCCGCTTTCGCCTTGGATTCCGCCGCCCGCTCTTCCTCCATGATCTCGACTTCCTCGGCCGACAGGTAGCGGGTGTCGGTGTAGCGTTCGAGCGTGTAGATGATGGCGAGGTAGGGGAGGAAGGTGGCGGTGAGGACGATGCCGTCGAACCGGGAGAGGGTCCCGTCGAGCGCGAGGCCGAAAAAGAGAAACGGGGCCAGCAGCATGAGCCCCAGATAGTTGCGGGGCACGTCCGTCTCGAAGGGGACGAGGACGCCGGCGAGACCGACAGCGGCCCCGAGGATAAAGAGGGCCTCGCCGAAGACGGTGCCGAGCGCCAGATCCGGCAGTTGGTCGTACGCCGCCGCGACGCCGAGGATGACGTTCTCCAGGTCCGTCCCCGCGAGGACGACGGTGAGGAAAAACCCCGAGACGCCGAGCGCCAGCGCGCCCTCCGCCACCGCTTCGATGAACGTCTCGACGCTCACGATGACGATGACGACACCGACCAGAAACAGCACGACCGACACTAGTTCTCCCGGCAGTCCGAGTACCATACGCGTTGCAAGGTGGTACGGAGGATCCGACATAAACCCCGGCGACTCGTTTTGGCCGGGCTACAGGTTCGAGGCGTGGTCGCCGCCGTCGACGGGGATGGCGGCCCCGTTGACGTAGCTCGCACGCTCGGAGCAGAGGAAGGCGACCACGTCACCGAACTCCTCTGGCTGTCCGATCCGTTCGGCCGGGTTGCCGGCGCCCCACTCCTCGACGCCCGTCTCGTAGTCGGGGTAGTCGCCGCGTTCGACGCCCTGCTCGACGAGTTCCTCGATGCGGGGCGTCTCGTGGGTGCCCGGAAGCACCGTGTTCGCGCGCACGTCCGGCGCGAGTTCCTCCGAGAGCGTCTTCTCCAGGCCCACGACCGCCATCCGGACCGAGTTCGAGAGCACGAGGCCGTCGATGGCCTCCTTGACAGTTCCCGAGGTGACGTTGACGATGCTCCCGCCGCCGTCCTGCAGGTGGGGCGCCGCCTCGCGCACGAGGCGGACGACGCTCATCACCAGCAGGTCGTAGGTCTCGTACCAGTCTTCGTCGGTCGTCTCGAGGAAGGGACCGCTCGGCGGGCCGCCGGCACTCGTTACGAGGTGGTCGAGGCCGCCGAACTCCTCGACCGTCCGCTCGACGAGGGCGGTCACGTCGTCCAAATCGGTGAGATCGCCCTGGACGCCGACCACCTCGCCCGTCGCCGTCTCGCGAATCTCCGCGACGGCGGCGTCGAGGCGCTCCTCGTCCCGGCCGTTGACGACGACGTTCGCGCCCTCCGCGGCGAGCGCCGCGGCCGACGCCTTGCCGAGGCCACTGCTGGAGGCCGATACGAGTGCCGTGTCGCCGTCGAGTCCGAGATCCATGGCCCGACGTGCCACGCGAGCACGCAAAGAGCCACCGGAGGCGGAAATCCGTTCGTCCTCGCCGGAAGAATTATCAGTTGAAGTTCACTACTACGGTATCATGCGCGAACGCTCGGAGCGAGATATCGAGCGGAAGAGCGTCGTTCTCGAGTACTTCCGGCGACTCGACCGTGGTGGCGACTTCCTCGACCTGTTCGCCGACGATGCGCGCGTGTTCTACCCGAAGTGGGGTATCGCGACCGGCCGCGACGAAATCGGGGCGATGTTCGGCGACGTCGCCGAACTCGTGACAGCGATGGCCCACGACTACGAGACGTTCAACTACGTCATCGACGGCGACGTGGTCGTCGTCGAGGGGACGAGCACCGGCGAGACGGCCGACGGGACCGAGTGGCGGCCGGACGGCACCCCGGGCGGCGGTCGGTGGTGTGACGTGTTCGAGGTGCGGGACGGGGAGATACAGCGGCTGTTCATCTACCTCGATCCGGACTACGCGGGTCGGGACACGGCGCAGTACCCCTGGCTCTGACGGTCAACACTCCCGGACGAACGCGCGGAGTTCGCGGTTGAATCGGTCCGGTCGCTCCCAGAACGGGGTGTGTCCGGTCTCTGGATACACTGACAGGTCCGCGTCGTCGACGAGGCCGGCGTGTCGGTCCGCCGCTTCGGGGTCGACGACGGCGTCTTCGGCCCCGTGGATCACCAGCACCGGTACGTCCAGCCGGTCGAGTTCCGCCTCGTGGGTGACCGTCCGGTCGCGGAGCCCCGCCCGGACGTACGGCGGCACGACGACGTTGTACCCCAGCATGTAGTAGCGATCCGCCGGTGAGAGGTCGTCGTGGACACAGAGGTCGACGAACGCCCGCATCGTCTCGACGGACTCCTCGGCGTCGGTCGAGACGAAGCCCGGAAGCAGGTCGAGATACGCCGGCCCGAGCAGGTCGGTCGCCGCCTCGGTGCCGATGGCGGCGATGGCGCTCACGAGTCCCAGCCCCGCGAGGCGACCTGTCCCGTACGCCTCGACGTAGTCGAGGGCGACCAACCCCCCGTACGACCAGCCGACCAGCACCACGTCGGTCAGGTCGAGCGTCTCGATCACGGCGCGCACGTCGTCGGCCCACAGGTCGGGGTCGCCGTAGGCGTCGCGTGGCTTCTCGGACTCGCCGTGCCCCCGGCAGTCCATCGCCACGAGGCGGTGATCCTCGACCAGCGTCGACTCGAACTGCTTTCGCCAGCACATCGCACTCTGTGAGAGCCCGTGGACGAACAGCACGGGCCGGCCGCGTCCCCGCTCGTCGACATGAATCGAGACGCCGCCACCGCCCTCGACGGTGTGTGTAACCATCCCGACGCAGGTTTCCGGCCGTCGGCCTTGGCTCTTCCCCCGCCGACGGCCCGTCCCGCCGTGAGCGGGGATTATGTGGATACGGCCCCAAGCGGAGACGATGCGTCTGAGCCAATTCAGCCGGCGGGCGGCGGCACAGCCTTGGTGTGGTGCGATCGTAGACGGCGACACCGTGATCGACCTGCCGGCTGCTGGCGACGCGGCCGGGGTCGACATCCCCCGGACACTGTCCGACCTGCTCGGTCGGTGGCACTGGGCGGAGAAGGTGTCGATGGCGGTGACGTACGCGACCGAACACGGGACGGCGCGGGCGGATCTCGACGGACTCGTTCGTCACGCCCCGGTGACCGACCCGGGGAAGGTGGTCTGTGTGGGGCTGAACTACGAGGATCACGCCCGGGAGGGCGACCACTCCATCCCCGACGAACCGGTACTCTTCTCGAAGTTCCCGACGGCGATCACGGGGCCGGGAGCGGAGATTACGTGGGACCCGACGTACACGGAACAGGTCGACTACGAGGCGGAACTCGTCGTCGTCGTCGGGCGCGAGGCCCGGGACGTGTCGGTCGACGACGCGTGGGAGTACGTCGCCGGCGTCACCGTCGGCAACGACGTGTCGGCGCGCGACCTGCAACACGGCGACGGCCAGTGGGTGCGGGGCAAGAGCCTGGACACCTTCGCCCCCATCGGGCCGGCGCTGGTGACGCTCGACGACGTCGACGACCCCCACGACCTCGACATCTGGACGGAGCTCGACGGGGAGCGACTGCAGGACTCGAACACGGAGAACTTCATCTTCGGCCTCGACGAACTGGTCGCCTTCTGCAGTCGGGCGTTCACGCTCGAACCCGGCGACCTCATCTTCACCGGCACGCCGCCGGGCGTCGGCGTCTACCGCGAGCCGCCGGTCCTCCTCGACGACGGCGACCGCGTGACCGTCGGCATCGAGGGGGTCGGCGAACTCACCAACGTCTGCCGACACCGGTGACCTACGCGTCCAGGCCGAACACGTCGCGGGGGTTCTCGAAGACGACCCGTCGAATCGTCTCCTCGTCGATGCCGAGGCGGTAGAGGTCGAGGATGGTCCGCTTGACCGAGAACACGTCCGTCCGGAGGACGTTCGCGCAGTCGGTGTCCACCATGACACGGTCGGGGCCGTACTCCCGGATCGCCGCCGCCACGTCGGTCGCGTCGACGCCGGTGAGCCACGGATACCCCACCGTGAAACTCGCGTAACAGTCCGTCTCGCCGAGCAGGTAGTCGACGTTGTTGGGGTCGGCGTGCGAGGCGACGATCCGGCGTTCGGGCAGGCCGGCCGCGCTCGCCGCCTCGATGTCGATTTTCACCGCTTCGAGCGCCGGGTTGTCGCCCGTGATGACGGGCTCTTGCCCGAATTCGAGGTTCTTCTCGTAGCCGGGGATGCCGACGCCCGTCCGGTACGACGGCCCGTCGTCGGTTCCGGGGTTCGGCGTGTGGAGGATGAGCGGCAGGTCGTTGTCGGCGGCGAGTTCCATCTGGGCCTCGACGACGGCACGCTGTTCGTCGAGCGGCCACCGTTCGACGTGCTGTGTCGGCGTCACGCCCGTCTCGCCGAGCGCCACTACGTCGTCGCGCCGGCAGTACCGCGCCATCTGCTCCAGCAGGTCGTCCGGGTTCGTGATCCGCACGCCCGTGTGGACGCCGAGCGCGAGACCGACCTCGAAGAGGTGGTTCCGCTCGATGGGGCGCTTGCGGTTGATGACGTCGTCCCACAGGAAACGAACGTCCTCGGCGTCGACCGGTTTGTACGGCGTCCAGTGGTAGCCAGACGCCACCATCACCATCGCCCGACAGCCCGTCAGGCTGTAGCGTTCGCGGTCTTCCCACGACAGCGTGTGCGCGTGGTTGTGGCCGTCGATCCACGGGGTGTTGAGCAACGACGACGGCGGATCGAACGACTTCTCACCCAGCATCGCGTCGTCGGTGGGACGCCGGGTCGGATACTCCGAGGACATACCGGCTCTACCGGCTCCGGCGACTTGAACGTTTTAGATCCGGCCAGTTCGTCGCTAAATCTAGCTGTGAACGTACTACTCTACAACAACAGCAGAAACAATTATTAACAAGTCTGCCGACAGATACGTCGTGTGATACCATGCCTGACATACCCGGAATTCATCATGTGACGGCGTTCTGTGACGACCCCCAGGAGAACTACGACTTCTTCACCGACGTTCTCGGCCTTCGGTTCGTCAAGCGGACGGTCCGATTCGACGTGCCGGAGAAGATTTATCACCTCTACTACGGCGACGAGATGGGGACGCCCGGAACGGTCATCACCTACTTCCCGATGACGAACATGCCGATGGACGAGGGCCTCGTGGGCAAGGGGATGATGAGCGCGGTGGGGCTGACGATTCCGGAGGGCTCCGTCGACTACTGGACGGACCGCTTCGCGGATCACGGCGTGGACTACACCGTCGAAGAACGGTTCGACGAGACGGTCGTCAGTTTCACCGACCCCGACGGCCTGCCCTACGAACTCGTCACCGGTGAGTCCGACATCGAACCGTGGGATGGAAGCGACGTACCCGCCGAACACGGGGTTCGCGGGATGTTCAACACGACCATCCACTCGCGCGACCCCGCCGGGACGATGGACGTACTGGAAGTGATGGGTTGGGACCGCGTCGGCGAAGCGACCCACCCGCAGGCTGGTGACCGCGTCCGCTACCGCGCGCCCGAGGGGTCGCCCTGTGCCGACACCGTCGACGTGCTCATCCGACCGAACGCGCCAGACGGCGTCATGGGCGTCGGCACCTTCCTCCACGTCGCGTTCCAGGTCGCGAACGACTGGGAACAGGACCGCGTGAGCGACATCCTCCGCGAGAACGGCTACTTCACCACCTCGACGAAGGACCGCGACTACTTCCACTCGCGCTACATCACCGAACCCGGCGGCGCCATCTTCGAGTACGCGACGATGGGGCCGGGCTTCACGCTCGATCAGGAGTCCGAGGCGTTCGGCGAGGAACTGAAAGTGCCGGACTGGCTCGATGTCGACGTCGAACGGATCGAGGAGATGCTCCCACCCCTGGAGACGAAGTAGGCGCTGTCCCCCGACTTTCTCGCGTCGCCCGGCGCCGCAGTAGTGTTCAGATAAGCAAGCAAAACTGGGAGCACCTCGAAAGCCCCGCCCGCATCGGCTGGCCAATCGGCCGCCGCTGGGGGGCTTTCGAGGTGTTTCTAATTGAATTGCGGTAATCTGAACAGTATCGGCGCCGCCTCCCAAACGGTAAAGTCGGTCCGACTCGGGACAGTGGACATGAACGGGCACACCGTCGTTCGCCCGCCCGTCGCCGTCGGGAGGGACCCATGAGTCTCATCGTCGTCGCGGAGCTCACCCACTCCGACCTCGCGCTGACGCCCACCATCCAGTCGACCGACGCCGAGATTCAGGTGGTCTCCCACACCGCGACCGACCCCGAGACGGGCATGTTCTTCTTTCTCGTCGAGACCGACTCTTTCCCCGAATTCGAGGCTGCCCTCGAACGCGACCACACCGTCGACGAGTCGATGCTCGTCGCCGAGGCGTCGACGACCCGCATCTACCGCCTCGGCCACACGCCGGGGACGAAGCTCATCTCCCCGACGACGACGGAGATGGGCGGGCTGATGCTCGAAGCCGAGAGCACGGAACAGGGGTGGTCCGTCCGGATGCAGCTCCCGGACCGCGAGACGCTCGGGACGCTCTGGGAGTACTGCGACCGCGAGGACATCGCGTTCGACCTCGGCCACATCTACTCGCTCGACGAGTTTTCGGTCGACGACCGGATCGGCCTCACCGACGCACAGCGCGACACCCTCGTGACCGCCTACGAGGCGGGCTACTTCGAGGAACCTCGCGGCACGTCGCTGCAGGCGCTCGCCGAGGACCTCGGCATCTCGCCCACTGCCGTCGGCGGGCGCATCCGCCGTGGCACCTCCCGTCTCGTCGAACGGACGCTCATCGAGGACTGAGACGGATTGTCGTAACTGTGTACCAGTGGTTCGCCGAGACGGCCCGGCGAACACCGGTACGTCGTTACGACGGCCCGTCTGATCGGGTGTCCCGCCTCGTCGATGGGCTCCTCCGGTTCGGCGGGACTCCGATCGCCCCCGACGAAACGTCTGGTAATAAACGCCTCAGGTGAGACACCCGGCAAGTCAACGTGTCCCTCGCCGACGTACGCCCATGAGCACCGCTACCACCGACCACGAGGAGATTCACCACGTCCACCACGACGGGGACGGTCGGCTGAGCGACACCCTCGTCGACGCCGTCGCCGACCTCACCGACACCGCGCCGGCCGACCTTCCACCCCTCGAAACCCGGATCAACGTCCCGGCGCTCGACGCCCTCTGGGACACCGACGCTCCCGACCGCCCGTCCGCCGGCTGTCTCACCTTCACCTACGGCGGCTACGTCGTCGTCGTCCGAAGCACCGGCACCGTCTTCCTGCGCGAAACGACCGATACGGAATGAGTGCTCTATCCGATACAAACGCGTATCGTTCTACATACTGATATGCGGCAACCGCCCTCTGTCGGTACGGCGTGTGGTAGTCCGCTGCCGACGCTCTTCCCGCAATAATGGCTCGTAGACGGGCATCTCGGAGCGCGAAGAAGCTGTTTTTCTCGGCATGAACGCTTTCGTGTCACAATAATATACAAAACCAAACACTACTAGAAAACGTACGTATTGGGATCAGACCGCCGCGACGTGGTCGTCCCGGGGTTCCCAGAGCGCCCCGTGCAGGCGGCGTTCGTGGACGGCGGCGAGCGTCTCGCCGACAGTCCATCCCCGTTCGTCCATGACGGCCGCAAGGACTCCGAGGGGGACGCCCTCGGCCCCTCCGTCTAGGGCGGCCACGACGGCGTCGATGTCGGTCGACGACGGGGCGGCGAGAGCCGTCGGCGTCCGCTCCCACGCCACGTCGTGACCGGTCACCGCGCGGTGGCGGCGGTAGAACGCGATCACGTCGTTCGGCGTCGCGGTCGATACGCGTTCGTCGCAGTCGGCACAACCGGCGACGAAGGTGTCGCTCACGCCTCGTACGCCTCCTGCACGAGCCGGTGGAACCGGTGGAGCGTGTGTTCGTTGGGGCCGAGCTGTCCCTGTGCGAGTGCACCGGATCGCAGTCCCTCGTACTGGCGCTCGACGAGTTCGAAGTCCTCTTCCTGCAGCTGGCGGCTGGTGCGGACGAACTCCTCCTCGTCCTCGCTGAGATCCGGGTCCGCGAAGTAGTAGTCGGCGATCAACTGGAACCGCTCCTCGTCGATGGGGTCGATGATGTACGTGCCGTAGCCGTCCGCCGTCCCGTACATGTTGACGGTGAAGTTGGGCCAGAAGTAGTGGAACTGCGCCTCGTGTTCGTCGTGGATACGCAGTTCGTCTTCGATGTCCTCTTCGTGGGTGTAGTGGAGCACCCAGTGGTAGTCGTTGACCTCCAGTTCCGACTCGTCGAGTTGAATCCCCGTGATCCAGTCCTGGTGGTTCGCCTGACAGTGGTCGCACTCGGAGTAGTTGCCGGCGAACGTCTTCCAGTTACACGCCACCTCCGAGACGTAGCGGCGGGCGTGTTCGTACTCCGCCAGCGGGAGGGATTCGAGTCGCGTCTTCAGCTTTCCGGCCTGTTCGGCGAGGGTGAGTGGCGGCTCGTCGGCGAAGTTGCAGAAGACCAGCGGCCCGATGGTGTCGGTTCGGACCTCCATGAGGCCGTTCTCGTCTGGGTCGAGCGCCGTCACGTCCTCGTCGTCGAGATCCGGATTGAGGCTCGCCTCCTCGAAGCTCCGGGGCGTACTCCGGAGGTCGCCGTCGAGATCGTACGTCCACAGATGGTACGGACACTGGATGCGCCCCATGTTGCCGGGGTCGGTCATCGGCGTGTCGTCGACCATCTTCGAGCCACGGTGCGCACAGACGTTGTAGAACGCGCGCACTTCGCCGTCCTCGTCCCGGGCGACGATCACCTGTTTGTCGCCGACGGTCCGGGTGAAGTAGTCGCCGGCGTCCGGGATGCAGTTCTCGTGCCCGGCGTAGATCCAGTAGCGAGAGAAAATCGTCTCTTTCTCCAGTTCCCACACCTCGGGATCGGTAAAGCAGTTCGTCGGGAGGGCGTTCGTCTCCGCCGTGATGTCCGGACTCACGGCGCGCGTTCGGTCGACGCCGTCGTTCCACCGAGTCATGTATCGGCGGGTCGCCCGCCGGGGAGGAAAGTTTCTCCCTGTCTCACCTGCGGTGTTTAAGTAACTAGTTTATGTTATAGACACTATACGACAAGGAAGTTGTGAAGTTGAACCAAATACGAACGAAATAGCACGAATCGGAGCTTCGAAACGGGCGAGTTCGCTACCCGTCCAGCCGTCCGCGGCGCCACGCTTCGGTGTCGCTCACCTGGTTGAACGTGTAGATGTGGAGGCCGCGGATCGCGTACTCGGGGTCGGCGGCGTAGGGCGCGAGCCCGTCGACGAGCGCGTCGGGTTCGTACTTCCCGCGCGAGCCGACGAGTTGGCGCACGAAGCCGACGATCCCGCTCGTCTTCCGGAGGAAACGGATCGAATCGCCGACGCCGACCTTCTGGGAGATACTCAGCAGGCGCTGGTACTTCATCACGCCCGGAATCCCCACCTCGACGGGGAGGTCGATCCCGCGGTCGCGAATCCGTTCGATCCACTCGACGACCGCGTCGGGATCGTAACAGAGCTGGGTCGTGATGTAGGTGGCGTAGGGCGCCTTCCGTTCCATGGCCTCGGCCAGCGTGCGGTCGTCGAGGAAGTCGTGGCCCTCGGGGTAGCCGGTAATGCCCACCTCGTCGAACTCGTGGCCGAGGTCGTTGAGGGCGACGAGGAGTTCGTGGGCGGACTCGAACTCGCCGACGGGCTCCTCGCGGTCGCCGCCGGGCACGAAGACGTCGGTGACGCCCGCGTCGATCAGCCGGGTGGCGACCTCGTCGAGGTGGTCACGGTCTTCGACGTACCGCGCCGCGACGTGGGGGATGGGCTCGTAGCCGCGGGCGGCCGCCTTCTCGGACCACTCGACCGTCGCGTCGAGGCCGAGCTGTGGCGAGGCCGTGACGGCGATGGCCGCGCCGTCCGGTAGCTGTTCCATCTGTCCCTCGAAGCTGTCGAACGGCATCAGCTCGAAGCGCGGCTCGCGCAGCAGGTTCGAGACGCCGTCGGCGGGTTTCGATCTCGTGAGTGGCATGTCGTGAGCGGTGTCGGCCGTGCTACGGCCTCGCGACGGTTAGCGTTACTCCTCGTGCCGGGCGTTGAGCTTCGCCTGCTCGCGGGCGCTCGGGTTGACCGACTCCTTGAACGGCACCTCGGCCACCGTCGCGAAGGCCGGTTCGCCGCCCTCTTCGGCGTACTCGTCGGGGAGGTGGACCTCGAATTCGAGGTCCAGGTCGTGCTCGTAGACTTCGTCGTTGAGCAGGGCATCCGTCTCGGCCTCCAGTTTCTCGGCGGGCACGAAGCCGAGACCGATGTTCGTCTCGAGGTCCGGGTTCCACCACGGCGAGGTCATGTAGCCACACTCCTCGTCCGTCTCGGGGTCGGAGATGATCCAGAAGTCGGGGGCGTAGTCGCGGATCGGCTCGCCCGCGATCTTCAGCCCCACGAGTTTGAGGTTGAACGGGTACTCGCCGTCCTCGATCAGTTCCTTCTGGCGTTCGAGTTCCTCCTTGCCGATGTAGTCGCCGTCCTTGTCGTCGGGCACCTGATAGCCGAGGTTGACCTGGAACGGCGAGGTCTCGTGGTCCATATCCTGCCCCCACGAGAGGATGCCCGCCGCGATCCGGCGGTGGTGACCGGGCGCGATCTGCCGGCCACCGTGGTTCTTGACCTCCGCCATCACGGGGTCCCAGACGGCCTCCGCGTTCTCGCTCGCGTCTTTGACGTACACCTCGAAGCCCTTCTCGCCGGAGAAGCCAGTCTGGCTCACCAGCACCTCACAGCCGTTGATCTCCGTATCCATCAGGCCGTAGTAGGGGATGTCGCTGACCTCCTCGCCGACGACTTCGACCATCACGTCCTCGGAGAGGGGCCCCTGGATCTGCATCGGCGCCACGTCGATCTCGTCGATCTCCACGTCGAAGTCCATGCCGACGTTGACGCCCTGGAGCCACTGCATGAGCGTCGAGTCCGAGATGGAGAACCAGAACTCGTCCTCGGCGACCCGCAGGAGGACCGGATCGTTGAGGATGCCGCCGTCCTCGTTACAGAGGATGACGTATTTGCCCTTCATCGGGTCGATCGCCGTCGCATCCCGTGTGATCACGTAGTCGGTGAGCGCCTCGGCGTCCGGGCCTTTCACGCGAATCTGGCGTTCGACCGCCACGTCCCACAGCGTCACGCTCTCGGTCAGCGCCTCGTACTCCTTCATCGCGCCGCCGTCCTCCGGCTCTACCAGCCCGCGCGGGTGGTAGATCCGGTTGTAGACGGTACAGCGCCACGCGCCCTCCTCGTTGAACGACTTGTGGAAGAACGGGGACTTGCGAACGCGGGTCGAGACGAGCATCTCGATGCCCGGGTCGCCGGTCTGGCGCAGGTTCCGCGGGAGCGTTCGGTCCGACTGGTCGATCTCCGGGTGGTTCGGGTGGTCGCCGTGGTGAGAGTCGTTGTTCGCCATCGACTGTGAGCGTTGGTCCCCACCTGCATAAGGCTGGACCACAGCTATCTCGGGCGTATAAGAGGGATGAGGCGAACCGACCGATTTGTTAACAGATATAGTATCGTTAAACAGCGTCGCCTCGCCGTCGGCCACGGCGACCCAAGCATCAATATCCCCCCTCCCGAATCCCGGCGTATGAGTTCGAGCGACGAGCGACGCGACGCCATCGTCGTCGGCGTCGGCGGCATGGGAAGTGCGACTGCGTACCACCTCGCCGACCGCGGGGTCGACGTACTGGGACTGGAGCGGTTCGACATCCCGCACACGCAGGGCTCCTCCCACGGCATCACGCGCATCATCCGTCGGGCGTACTACGAACACCCTTCGTACATTCCGCTGATCGAGCGGGCGTACGAACTCTGGGACGACCTGGCCGACGAGACGGGGCGGCCGGTGATCCACCGCACCGGCTCCATCGACGCCGGCCCGCAGGGGAACATCGTCTTCGAGGGGTCGCGCCGCTCCTGTGAGGAACACGACATCCCACACGAGGTGTTGACGGGCGCGGAACTGAACGAGCGGTTCCCGGGCTACGACCTCCCCGACGATTACCGCGCGCTCTACCAGGAGGACGGCGGGTTCGTCGTCCCCGAACAGGCCATCGTCGGTCACACCGAACTGGCGCAGGCGGCCGGCGCCGAGATTCACGCCCGCGAGGGCGTCCACGACTGGGCCGAGACGCCCGACGGCGGCGTGCGCGTCTGGACGGACAAGGACACTTACGAGGCCGACCGGCTGGTGCTCGCCGCGGGCGCGTGGAACTACAAGCTCGCGGACGCCCTCGACGGCCTCGCCGTCCCGGAGCGACAGGTGCTCGCGTGGTTCCAGCCCGAGACGCCCTCGCTGTTCGAGCCCGAGCAGCTCCCGGTCTGGAACATCGAAACGGCCGAGGGGCGCTTCTACGGTCTGCCGATCTACGACGTGCCCGGGTTCAAGCTGGGCAAGTATCACCACCTCGACGAGTCGGTCGACCCCGACCGCTACGACACGGACCCCGGTCCCGCCGACGAGGTGCTCCTGCGTGACTTCACGGAGAAGTACTTCCCCGAGGCCGCCGGACCGACGATGCGACTCGCCACCTGCATGTTCACCAACTCCCCCGACGAACACTTCATCCTCGACACGCTGCCCGACCACCCACAGGTGGTCGTCGGCGCGGGCTTCTCCGGTCACGGCTTCAAGTTCGCCACCGTCATCGGCGAGATTCTGGCCGACCTCGCCGACGACGGCGAGACGGACCACCCGATCGAGATGTTCCGGCTCTCGCGGTTCGAGTGATAAAGGCCGCAGGTGAACCACCCCGAGGTTTTTGCCGCGTTCGGTCGATCATCGGACGTTCTATGAGCACGGATACCACGCTCCCCTCGTCCGCGGAGACGGTCGTCGTCGGCGCGGGCGCCGTCGGCTGCAGCGTCGCCTACCACCTCTCGGAACTGGGCGCGGAGGACGTCGTCGTCGTCGATCAGGGACCCCTACCGGTCACCGGCGGCTCGTCGACCCACGCGCCGGGCATCATGTTCCAGACGTCGCCGTCGAAGCTGATGACGAAGACGGCCCACTACACGAGTCGACTCCTCGACGACGCGGGCGTCTACGACGAGGTGGGCGGCATCGAAGTCGCCCGCTCCGAGGAACGGATGGACTTCCTCCAGCGACGCGTCGAACACGCCACCGCTTACGGCCTGCCCGATCCGCAGCTCCTCTCGCCCGCGGAGGTGACCGACTACCTGCCGCTGGTGAACGAGGACGAGATTCTCGGCGGCTACTACTCCCCGACCGACGGTCGGGTCGACGGCGTCGCCGCCCTCCAGTGGTACATCGAGCAGTCCGACGCCGACTTCTACGGTCATACGTCGGTCACCGACCTCGACACCACCGGCGGCACGATTACCGCCGTCGACACTGACCGGGGGCGCATCGACTGTGACCGTTGCGTGATCGCGACCAACAACTGGGGCTACCAGACCGGCACGCTGGCGGGACTAAACCTCCCCATCGCCCCCGTCGAACACCAGTACGCCGTCACGGAGCCGCTCGACGAGCTAGCCGGCGAGACGGGACCGTCCCGCGTCGACACCAGCGGGATGGACGTGCCGGGCGACAGCCGTATCGCCGACGCCATGAGCAAGGCGCCGACCCGGCCGGTCGGCCGCGATCAGGACAACTCGCTGTACTTCCGCACGCACGGCGACTCGCTCGGCCTCGGGTCGTACAACCACGAGTCGCTGACGGTCGATCCCGACGCGATGGGCGGCAACACCGAGCGTCGGCAGGCGTCGGTCCGAGAGTTCACCGACGAACACTGGGAGCGCGCGACCCACCCCGACCGCGACAAATCGCCCAAACGGGCGTTCGAGGAACTCCTCCCCGTCTCCAAGGACACGGCGTTCCAAGCCACCGAGAACGGCATCTTCGTGTTCACGCCCGACGGGATGCCGGTGCTCGGCGAGACGAACGCGGTCGAGGGGCTGTGGACCGCCCTCGCCATCTGGTGGACCCACTCCGGCGGCTACGGGAAGGTCCTCGCGGAGTGGATGGAGACGGGCGTCCCGAAACTCCCCTCCGGTCCCGTCGAGACCGGCGGCATCCACGTGAACCGGTTCGAACCCCACGCCGGCAGCAAGGACTACTTCGTCGATCGCGGCGCGACCCGGTACCGACAGGTGTACAGCATCGTCGAGCCCCGCTGGCAGCCCGACGACCACCGCGGCCTCCGGCGGAGCCCCTTCTACGCCCAGCAGGAGGCCCTCGGCGCGGAGTTCTACCAGTCCGGCGGCTGGGAGTCGCCACAGTGGTACGAGTCCAACGCCGACCTCGTGGAGCGGTACGACGACGAGATACCCGACCAGGAGGGGTGGCAGGGCGTCAACCGCTCGCCCATCGAGGGAGCCGAACACCTCCACACCCGCGACCACGTCTCCATGTTCGACATGACCTCGTTCAGTTCCATCCGCGTCGAGGGCGCAGGCGCCGCGGACTTCCTCCAGCGGCTGTGTACGAACGACGTGGACATCGACGTGGGGCGCGTCCGCTACTCGCTGCTCTGTAACGAGGGCGGCAACGTCCTCGCGGACGTGACCGTTGTGCGCCTCGACGAGGACGAGTTCGTGGTGACGACCGGCGGCGGCAACTCGCCGGGCATCCACGGCGGCTGGTTGGAGCGCCACGCCCCGGAGACGGTGTCAGTGGTCGTCGAGGAGGGCGCTCGGTCCACGATCGGGCTGTGGGGGCCGAAATCCCGGCTCCTCCTCCAGCGCGTCACCGAGGCGGACGTCTCCGACGAGGGGTTCCCCTACTTCAGCGCGAAACGCATCTACGTCGGCGACGTGCCCGTCCTCGCGCTCCGTGTCTCCTACGTCGGCGAACTCGGCTGGGAGCTGTGGGCGCCGACGGAGTACGGCTCCCGCCTCTGGGAGACGCTGTGGGAGGCGGGCCAGGACCTCGACGTACGACCGATGGGCGGTGGCGCACTGGAGTCGATGCGACTGGAGAAGGGCTACCGGCTCTGGGGGACCGACATCGACACCGACGCCGATCCCGTGTCGGCCGGCCTCGACTTTGCCGTCGACATGGACACCGACTTCGTCGGGCGCGACGCCATCGCCGAGGTTCGGGAGGCCGGTCCGGACAGCCGGCTCACACCGTTGACGCTCGACGATTCGACGGACGCCGTGTTCGGGGGCCGACCCGTTCTCGACGGTGGGGAGGCGCTCGGCTACGTCGTCGCCGGCGACTACGGCTACAGCGTCGGCGAGTCCATCGCCTACGCCTACCTCCCCACCGAGTACGCCGACGCGGGCACCGACGTACAGGTGCTGTGCGAGGGGGCGACGTACGACGCCACCGTGCGCGACGAACCGCTGTTCGACCCCGAGCGGGTGAAGTTGCTGCGATAACCCCGATCGGCTTCGAGAAAAACACCAAACTTTATCTGACACAACGAGTAGTCTCTATGTGGCTCTCTGTCATGGGGGCGGCTACCTATGCCCATGGCAGTTCGACGGCCCGCTCGACTGGCGGGCGAGAATCGACCGACGGCCGACGACCGACATCCAGACACGCACATGATCCACCGACAACACACGACCGGCACGCGCCGGACGGAGGAACGGTATGGCTGAATCAGACGACACGACTGGCGAGATGTCCGAAGGATTACAGGTAGAGCTGTTCCACCCGGAGTCCGACCGCGAACCCGGCGACACCAACATCCAGCGGTTCGGCTTCGACATCCACCCGGTCGTCTTCCCGGTAGCGCTCGTGATCATCGCGCTGTTCATCGCGATCACGGTACTCCTCGGCGACCAGGCCGCGTCGATGTACACGGACCTGTTCAATTTCATCGGCGAGAACTTCGGCTGGTTCTACCTGCTGGCGGTGAACATCTTCATCGTCGTTCTCCTCTTTTTCGCGTTCAGCAAGTACGGCAAGATCAAGATCGGAGGCGTCGAAGCGGAGAAGGAGTTCAGCGACTTCTCGTGGATGGCGATGCTGTTCAGCGCCGGTATGGGAATCGGCCTCATGTTCTTCAGCGTCTCCGAACCGCTCTACTACCTTCAGAACGTCCCCGGCTTCTGGGGCGCGGAGGCCGGAACCGGGGCGGCAGCGTCGGCGGCGCTCGCCCAGACGTTCTTCCACTGGGGGTTCCATCCGTGGGCCATCTACGGCCTGGTCGGCCTCGGCCTTGCGTTCTTCTCGTTCAACCGTGGTCTGCCGCTCACCTTCCGGTCGATCTTCTGGCCCCTGCTCGGTGACCGCATCTACGACTGGCCGGGCCACGTCATCGACCTCGTGACGGTGTTCGCGACGCTGTTCGGCCTGGCCACCTCGCTCGGCCTCGGCGTGGCGCAGGTGAACCAGGGGCTCTCCTACGTCGGTGGGGACCTCCTCGGTCTCGTCTCCATCCCGACGAACACGCTCGTCCAGGTACTACTCATCGCGGGCATCACCGGCATCGCCACGCTCTCGGTCGCGGCCGGCCTCGACGGCGGGGTCAAGCGTCTGAGCACGATCAACCTCTACCTGATGTTCGCGCTGCTCGGCTTCCTCCTGATCGTGGGGCCGACGGTGTACATCCTCGGCGCGTGGGTCGAAGGACTCGGCGCGTACTTCGGCAACATCCTCGCGCTCGGCTTCTTCCGCGGCACCCTTTCGCCTGGTGGGGGTACGGTCACCGCCTGGACCGTCTTCTACTGGGGGTGGTGGATCGCCTGGTCGCCGTTCGTCGGCATGTTCATCGCCCGCATCTCGAAAGGGCGGACCATCCGGCAGTTCGTGATGGGCGTCCTCGTGCTGCCGGCGATGTTCTCCACCATCTGGCTCTCGACGTTCGGCGGGGCGGCGCTGTTCAACTCGCTGCAGGGCAACGGTGCGGCGCTCCAGACCTACAACGAACTCGGCCAGACGGTCGCCATGTTCGCCATGCTCGAACAGTTCCCGCTCGGGGCAATTTCGGGCATCCTCGCGACGCTCTTGGTGGTCACCTTCTTCGTCACCTCCTCCGACTCGGGATCGCTGGTCATCGATCACCTGACCTCCGGCGGCAAACACGACGTGCCACGCGCCCAGCGCATCTTCTGGGCGGTCACCGAGGGCGCCGTCGCCGCTATCCTGCTCTACGGCGGCGGCCTGACCGCTCTGCAGACGGCTGCCATCACGACTGGTCTCCCCTTCGCCGTCATCCTCTGTCTGATGTGTTACACCGTCTATCTCGGGCTCAGCAACGAGTACGAGATCCTCGAATCCGAGGAGTTCGCCGAAACCATCGAGGAACTCACCGATCGCGAGAACGTCGACGTGGTGACGGCCGGCGACGAGATGGTGACCGACGTTCATGAGGGCGACGACGCGGCCAGCAGCGACTGACGGCGCTGTCTACTCCTTTACGCCCCGTTCGACCGACGCCGACGCGTGTAGCCAGCGACGCGCCGCCCCGCCGAGCCCCGTCGCGGCCACGAACGCCCAGACGACCAGTCCCAGTCGATCCGGGAGTGCCAACAGGACGAGCGCGCTCACGCCCGCGCCAGCGAGCGGTCCGGCCCACGGACGTCGGTCGGCGAGAACCGTCGTCAGCCCGGTACCGACGACGACGAATCCGAACCCCCCGATGACGAGCGCCCCCGCGACCCCGAGGAGCACGGCCACCCGGCCGACGCCGCCGCCGACCCGGAGCGCCTGCCCGAAGGCGTACGCCACCACGAGCCAGCCGAGGACGGCCGCAGCCACGCCGTACAGCGGGGCGGTGAGCGGCCGCTCCAGCGTCGCGTCGACTGCCCGCTCGACCAGTCCCGGCCGCCAGTACCGAACCGCGGCCGCAACGCCCAAGACGAGGAGGACCGACGCGACCGCTCGCCCCGAACTGGTGACGGCGCTCGTCGGATCGATACTCCACTGGAGCGGCGTGAGGGCGACGGCGCCCGCCGTCCACCGTTGCCCGGCCAGTCGGCGCGAACGTAACACGCCCGCCGCTTGTGCGGGCGCCGAGGAAAACCTGTCCCCGCCCCCGACGATTTATGCTGCAGCCTCCCTTACGGCGCGCAGTGTCCGACGACGCCGACGCTCAAGGGTTCGGGGAGGCGGCTGGCAGTCGAACGACTGCCGCGCTCCAGTGGCTCCTCGCGGCGCTCCGGCGACTCGCCGAGCGGCTGGTCGCGCCGTTGCGAGCCGGTGACGGCCCGAACAAGTTCCGCCTGTCCAGCGTCGAGACACACACCACCACCATCGACGGCGACACCGGCTGGGAGTACCGCCCGCCGGCGACGCTCCGGTGTCCGGACTGTACGGCCGGCATCCTTCAGGCCGATTCGCGCGACGCCATCGACTGCCCGAAGTGTCGACTCGACCTTCCAGCCGAGCGATTCACCGACCTGGAGCTGCTGGGGCTCACCTGTCCGGTCTGTCGGACGCCGATGCAACACGGCCAGCGCCACCCGGAGGCGTTCGACGTGCCCGAGTGGGCGACCTGTCCGAACTGCCAGTATCACTGGGAGTTCAAGCACTTCTACTGACTGGGCAGGTGGGACTTTTGACCCTGCGGCGTGTGGAGACGACACACCCCATGCCCGAGGTCATACCGACGGCCCTGGCGCTGTTGATCGTCGCGACCTTCGCCGCTGCACTGTGGCTGATGGCCGCGGGTCGGCTCTCCGTCGCTGGCCTCTCCTTTCTGAGCGCCAGCATCCTCATCTACTTACGGGAGCGCTGGTGCCGGCAGAACGCCGCTTAGTCGTTCATTCGTTCATCTGCTCGCGGACCGTCACGACCGGCGTTTCGGCGGTCCGGACGACCTTCTCGGCCGTGCTCCCGAGCAGCGCGCCCAGTTTCCCCCGGTACGCGCTCCCGAGGACGATGGCGTCGATATCCGCTTCTTTGGCGTAGTCGACGATCTCCTCGCCGGGCGACCCGCTCCGGAGCGCCGTGACGCAGTCGAGTCCCCGCTCCTCGGCCCGTTCTTTGATATCGTTCGTGACCTCCTCGCCGTACTCGCGGTACTGCTCGCGCATCTCGTCCTCGTCGTCCCGGAGGTACACCGTCCGCGGTGCCCCGGGGAGGTCGATGACGTAGAGCGCGTGGACCGTCGCCCCACACGTCTCCGCCAGTCCGAGACCGTGGTCGGCCCCCTTCTCTGCCTCGTCGCTGCCGTCGAACGGGATCAGAATGCTGTCGTACATGTCTCTGTGTTCCTTACCAGTCGTTCTCTTGACGGGAGCAAATAAGTTGGGGGCCGTCCGGTCAGTCGGCGTCGTCATCGGCCACATCGGCGAACGGGTCCGCGTCCGCTTCGAGCACCGACTGCCCGAGCAGTCGCCCGCCGATGACTGCGGGGCTGATGACGGCGTCGGCGCCGACGGCTTCGAGTTTGTCGACGTGTCGCTGATCGGTCGCCGCGGCGACGATTCGCACGTCTGGGTTGGCCTGTCGGGCCGCGACCACCGCCAGCGCGTCCCGGGCGTCGTCGTCCGTCGCGACCACCACGCCCCGGGCGGCGTCGATACGGGCGTCGAGCAGGGGCTTCTCGTCGGTCGGGTCGGCCGTCAACACGTTCACGGCACGGTCGTCGAGCGCCGCCGCCGCGTCGGCGTCCGGCGTCACGACCACCACGTCCGCCGTCGTCGCGAGTTCGTCGAGGAGCGGTTCCGTCAGTTCGCCGTGGCCCAGGACCAGTACGTGGTCCTCGAGCAGCGTGAGTTCCGAGGCTGTCATGGTTCCGAAGGCGCTGGAGATCCGCGATTCGAGGGCGGGGATGAGCAACGACCCCGTGGCGACGGTGAACGCGCCCGTCCCGAGCACGATCACCGAGAGCGTGAACAGTTTCGTCACCTGCGTCGTCGGCGTCGCGTCGCCGTAGCCGACGGTCGTCCCCGTCACGACGATGTAGTAGAACGCGTCGGTCAGGCTCTCGACGCCGACGAAGTTCTCCCGCATGGCGTAGGTTCCGACGGTTCCGTACACCTGCACCGCCACGAACGCGAGTAGTGCCGTGGTCTGGAACGGCGTCAGTTCGACCGCCTGGTCGAACCCCGCTCGGTTCGCGACCGCCGACCCCAGTCCGACGGCCCCCACCAGCGCGGGGACGGCGTCGCTCGCGGCACCCGTCACCAGCGGGAGTGCGATCACGAGCGGGAAACAGCCCAGCGCGCCGTACCACGCGAGCCGGTACTGCCCCCGCAACCCCACCGCGACGCCCGTGAGCAGGAAGGCGACGAGGACGCTCGCGAGCGGGAGCACGTCCACGGTCGCCGGCGGGACGACGCCGGCGAGTGGCCCCGTCGGCATCACGCTGCCCCGACTGAACTGCGAGAGGCCGGCGACGAACGTCAGCACGGCCGTTCCCCCCGCCAACAGCACGGCCGTCTTCACTCCGGAGAAGGCTCGCCAGTACACGAGAGGGACCGGCTCCGACTGGTGAAACAGTTCGTCGAGCGCCGTATCGCTCGGTGGCCTGGGAGCGTCGGTCGTCACAGTGGGAATCGTTCGCACGGCACCGACAAAAAGGAGCGGGCACGACGACACACATATATCTTCGACGACCGACACATGTGGTATGAGCACACACGTCACGAGCGTTCTGGAGCGACTCGCCCGTTCGGCGCTGCTTCCGGTGTGTGCGCTGTCCGGCGTCGTCGTCGTCTCCGGCTTCTTCTTCCCGGCTATCGTCGGCTCCGTCGTCTCCGGTCGGGGGTGGCTCGTCCTCGCGCTCCTGTTTTTCGGCACCGGCCTCGCCTATCTCGCGCTCCTCCCGGTCGACCGGTCCGGCGGTGACGACGGCCCCGGCGCGCCGTATCTGCTCCGGGTCCGACACCGCTCCTGGCGCAACTGGATCGGGGGCTTCCTCGGCCGACAGGACCCCGTCACCTTCGGCGTTCCCGTCGTCGTCCTCGCCGGCTTCTTCGCCACCCATCTCCTCCTTCCCGCCCGCACCGACGCCGCCGTCGTCGCGGTCCGTGACCTCCTCTTCCGACAGTTCGACTGGCTCTTTCTCGGCGTCATGTTCCTGGCCGTCGGCTACGCGTTCCTCCTCCTCGTCGGCCCGTGGGGTTCGATCAGGCTCGGCGGCCCCGACGCCGAACCGGACTACACCTACCCCACCTACTTCGCGATGATCTTCACCGCGGGTATCGCCGCCGGTGTCGTCTTCTGGGGGCCGGCGGAGTCGCTCTTTCACTACGGCTCGCCACCCCCGGCAGCGGGCGTCTCGCCCCGTTCCGCCCCTGCCGCCGTCGTCGCGCTGACGTACGCGAGCTTCCACTGGGGCGTGTCGGCGTGGAGCGCCTACCTCGCCGTCGGCCTTCCCATCGCCTACTTCACCCACCAGCACGGCGCGCCGCTCCGCGTGTCGACGGTTCTCGCCCCCTTTCTCGGCGTCGACGGTCTGGATGGGCCGCTCGCGAATCTCGTCGACGTGCTCGCCATCTTCGCTACCATCGGCGGCGTCGCCACCTCCGTCGCCTTCGTCGGCGAGCAGTTCCTCGCCGGCATCAACTTCCAGTGGGGCGTCACCTTCGGCGGGACCGGCGCGCTCCTCTTCGTCGCCGGCCTCGTCGTCATCTACAGCGTCTCGGCCGAGAGCGGCGTCCAGCGTGGCATCCGCCGCATCGCCGGCGTCAACCTCGCGCTGTTTGCCCTCTTTGCGCTCCTCCTGTTCCTCGTCGGCCCACGGGAGTTCGTCCTCGACACCGGCGCCGCCGCGCTCGGTCGCTACGCGACCGACTTCGTGTCGATGAGCCTCACCCCAGCCGCCGCGTGGGCCGCCGACTGGACCGTCTGGAACTGGTCGTGGTGGTTCTCGTGGGCGCCCTTCGCCGGCCTCTTTCTCGCGGCGCTGTCGCGTGGCCGGCGGGTCCGGACCGTCGTGTTCACGGGCGTCGTCGCTAGCGCCGCCGCCTCCGTCTGCTGGCACCTTCTGTTCGGCGGCACCGCCCTCGCCTTCCAGCGGTCCGGCCGTGTCGACGTCCTCGCCGCCATCGAGGCCGCGGGCGGCAGCGAGGCCGTTGCGGGCTTTCCGATCCTCGCAGCCCTCCCGCTCAGTCGCCTCCTCCTCTTTTGCTTTCTCGCGCTCATCGTCGTCTTCATCGTCACCTCGGCCGACACGTCGACGCTCGTCGTGTCGATCCTGGCGACCGAACGGGGCGTCGCGCCCACCACCGGGAGCATCGTCTTCTGGGGGATCCTCCAGGGCCTCGTCGCCGGCGCGGTACTGCTCGTCGGCGGCGGCGAGTCACTCCAGGTCGCCGCGGTGTTGACCGGCGGCCCGTTCGCGGTACTGTCGCTGGTCGCGCTGGTCGGCCTCACCCTTGCCTTCCACCGACACGAACGCGAGCGCGGACGGCCGACGCTCGTCGAACGGCTCCGGACCGCCGGTGACGACCCCTGACCCCGACTACCGGTAGACCGGCCGCAGATCAGTCGCGTCCTTGTCGTAGCCCAGCCAGACGCTGAGGACCGACGCGGCGATCACGAGATAGATGGGAAACAGCGCGAGCAACACGTAGAGGCCCGTCGTCGCCGTGAGGGCGCCGTGCAGATAGAGGGCGGCGAGGACCGAGAGCCCGCCGACGACGGCGGCCACCATACCGAGCCGGAAGGCGCTCCGCGCCGCCGGTCCCGGCGTTCGTTTCACTGTCGGCATCGATGCCGGTCGTAGGCCGTTCACAGGTATAAGTCGCTGGATTTCCGCCAGCCCGCCGCGCTCACGCCGCCTCGACCGTCGTCAGTTCGACCGTGTCGAACCGCTCCCGCAACCGCTCGGCTTCCTCCGGGAGAACCGCCGCGACGACGTATCGTGCGTGGTCGTCGAAGAACTCGAGCAGTCCGCGAATGCGCTCGGCGTCGAGCATCTCGATGGCGTCGACGACGACGACCGGAATCGACTCGGCCACGTCGTAGACGAGATAGCCAGCGAGCGCGATGACCAGTCCGACCACCTCGCGCTCGCTCTTGCTGAGGGTGTCGACCGCCGCGCGGTAGACGCTCCCGTCGTCCGCCGTCCGAACCACTCGCAGGTCGAACGTCGTCCGCTCGCCCTCGTCGCGGCGGTCGATCCAGATCCGCTCGACCTCGCGGTACGCGAGGCGGTCGAGGACGCGAGCCATACAGTCGTTGACCGTCTCGACCGTCTCGCGTTCGATCCGGTCGACCCGGTCGCGACAGTCCGCGAGCCGACTCGTCACCTCCGCCCGTTCCGTCCGGAGCGACTCTCGCTCCGCCTTCGCTTCCTCGCCGGCTTCGAGCCGCTCCTCCACGTCCGCCAGTTCGCGTTCGAGACGGCCGCGTTCGTACTCGAGTTCGCTCACCTCGCGGTGACTGTCGACGAGGTCGCCGACGGCGTCGGCGTCCGCCAACTCGGCTTCCAGTTCGTCGATCCGGTCTTCCACTTCGTCGAGACGCGATTCGAGGCCGGCGAGCGTTCGCTCGCGCTCCGCGATTTCGCGCTCCAGCCGCTGTCGCCGCGCCACGAGGTCGGCGTGTTCGTCGCGCTTGGCGTCGAGGCGGTCCCGAAGCCGCTTGCGCTCGTCGATCCGTGCCGCGACGGTCTCGCGCTCCCGGCGTTTCTCCTGCAGGATCGCTTCGACCGCCTCGACCTGCGCTTTGATCTCCGACCGCTCGACCGACTGGCCGCAGGTCCAGCAGGTAACCGACTCGGCGTCCGGATGCAGGTCGTCGACCACGTCGTCCGCGTCGAACGTCCGCGGCAGCCGCGTGTCCGTGAGGAACTGCTGGTTCAGCTCGACGATGGGGCTCAGCGCGTTGATCGTCTCGTCGAGGCGGCCCTTCCGGTCGCGGAGGCGCGCCAGTTCCGCCTCCACCTGCTCCAGCCGCTCGTCGGCGCTCCCGGGGTCCACGCCGTCGCCGATCAGGTCGGCCAACTGCTCCTCGACCGTCGCGAGGTCGTCTTGCAACGAGTCGACGGCGCGTCGCTTGGTGTCGCGGCGGTCGCGGAGCCGGTCACGCTCCGATCGGGCCGACTCGAGGTCGTCGAGGAGGCTCCGCGTCGCCTCGGTGGCGTCCCGATAGTCCGCCGCCTCGATCGCCGCCCGTGTCTCGTCGAGGCGGGCCGCTACGTCGTCGCGCTCGTCCGCCAACTGCCGTGCCCGTACCTCCAGCTCGGGCAGGGCGTCGACCGTCGCGTCGAGTTCGTCGATCCGCTCGTCGATCTCCCGGCGCCGTTCCAGCAGGCGGTCGATCTCGGCGTCGATCTCCGCGGTATCGACCGGGCGCATGAGCAGGTCGTGGAGGTCGCCCCCGTCGACGACGGCCCGGCGGATCGGGTTCTCCTCGCCGAGGTAGACGAACAGGTCGACGAGCGTCGTCCCGTTCGTCTCGGCGTAGGTGGTCGCGTCCGTGACGACCGTCTCCCCGTCGCGCCGGGTGAGGTCGAGGCCGAACCGCTCCCCGCCGACCGTCAGCGTGATCGATCCGGCCTCGGCGCCGCCCCGAAGCCGTGGTCGGGGACCGCCGAGGACGCCGCCGAGACTCCCCAGTAGCGAGGACTTGTTCGAGGCGTTCTCGCCAGCGACGACCGTGACGCCGGGGTCGAGCGTCACCGACGCGTCCTCGATGCCGCCGACGTTTCGGACGTCGAGCGCCAGCGATTCCTCTCCCGATCCGTGCTCGCTCCCGTGTTCTTCGTTCGTCTCGTCGCGTGTCATCGGTCCCCGTCCGACCGGCGCTCGGTCGGACGAACGTACACCTCGTACGTCGGGACGGACCTATTACGTTTGTGACTCCCCGCACCCACAGCCGCCGCGGTCGAGCAGTCGGCGAAGGCCGTACTCCTCGCCACAGCGCTCGCAGGCGACCCGGGCGGTCAGCGACACCGTCAGCTCCCCGGCGTCGAAGTCGCCGCGCCCGGCCAGCCGTGACAGTTCGCGCTCCGTCACCGCCTCCGTCCGTCCGAACAGTTTGAAGACGGTGTCGCGCACCGTCGCCGTGTCCACTGCCGCCTCGCGCCCCGTGTCGACCCCCTCGCACTCCCGGAGGTGGGTTCGGATCGTGCCGTACGTGACGAAGTCGCGTTCGACGGCTTCGACGTCGACGCCGGCCCGACCCAGTCGGTCCCGTGCCTCCGTGCGCGCGGCGTGGCTCACGTCCCCGTCGGTGAGGAGGCGGTGGATGTTCCCGGCCTCGTCTTCCAGCAACTCCATCCCGGCCGCCCGCATCGCCGCCGCGAGAACCTCCCGGTTGAAGAAGCGTTCGAGGTCGCGCAGGCTGGCGTCCGTCTCGGTCCGGCGCTCGACCAGTCGCTCGGTCAGCGTCGGCAGGTCGCGGCGCTCGCAGACGCGTTCGACCTTACAGGCCATCGCTCGGTGGCGATACACGGCTCGGTGGTATAAATCCGAGCCAAGGCTTATCTCTCCGCTTCCCTAGCCTCCGCCGAATGGCGTCCCGTTCACGGTTCGACTGGCGCCCCTCCCCGCCCGGCCTGGCAGTGTTCGTCTCCGGCGTCGCCAGCATGGGCCTGGAAATTCTGGCCGGCCGGATCGTCGCCCCCCAGTTCGGAAGTAGCATCTACACATGGGGGAGCATCATCGCCGTCTTCCTCGCGGCGCTCTCGCTCGGCTACCATCTCGGCGGGAAGCGTGCGGCGCGGCGGGCGACCGACGACCGGCTCGCGTGGCTTCTCCTCGGCACCGCCGCCTACGTCGCCCTCGTCGTCTTCGCCTCGGACCTCCTCATGGCCGCGGCTGGGGCGATGCCGCTCCCGGGTCGGTTCGCCTCGCTCCCCGCCGTGACCCTCCTCTTTGGCCCGCCCACCTACCTGCTCGGGTTCATCAGCCCCTACGCCGCCGAACTCACGGAGACGGAGGCGGTCGGCGCCGCCTCCGGCCACGTCTACGCCGTCGGCACCGTCGGCAGCATCGTCGGCGCCTTCGCCACCACCTTCTTCCTGATCCCCGCACTGAGCGTCGAGGCCATCGGCGTCGGCTTCGGCCTGCTCCTCGTCGGGACGGCGCTGTGGCTCACGTGGGGTGGCGACCGACGCGAACCGACCGTCGCGAGCGTCGCCGTCGCCTGCCTCGTCGTCGGGGCGGGGTTCAGCGGCGCCATCGGCGTCTCGGCTGGTGGGCCGGTCCTCTATCAGACCCAGACGCCGTATCAGGAACTCGAAGTGACGCAGGTCGGCGACGTGCGGACCCTGTATCTCGACGGCCAGCCACACAGCGCGATGGACGTGTCCGACCCCGACCGCCACGTCTTCGAGTACACGCGCTACTTCCACCTCCCGCTCCTGATGACCGAGGACGTGGATCGGGTGCTCTTTGTCGGCGGCGGCGGCTTCACCGGCCCGAAACGGTTCGCCGCCGAGTACGACGTCACCGTCGACGTGGTCGAACTCGACCCCGAGGTGATCCGGACCGCCGAGCGGTACTTCGACCTCCGGGAGTCCGAGACCCTGAACGTCTACAACACTGGCGGCCGGCAGTTCCTCCAGGAGACCAACCACACCTACGACCTGATCGTCCTCGACGCCTACAAGAAGGACAAGGTACCCTTCCAGCTCACCACCACCGAGTTCATGCGCCTCGCCGAGTCGCGGCTCGACGACGACGGCGTCCTCTTCGCCAACCTCATCTCCGCACCCAGCGGCCCGGCCTCGAAGTTCTACCGCGCCGAGTACAAGACGATGGCGCGGGCCTTCCCGCAGGTGTACACCTTCCCCACCGCCAACGGCAGCGTCGTCCAGAACGTCGAAGTCGTCGCCACGAAGCGATCCGAGCGGCTCACGACCCGGGAGCTCCACCGCCGGAACGACCGCCGGACGCTCGGGATCGACCTCGGCGCGGAGATCGACATGTACCGCCCGCCGCCGCCGACCGACGACGTGCCGGTGCTTCGGGACGACCGGGCGCCCGTCGACGCCCTCCTCGACCCGATGGTCGGCCAGCGCTACGTCGTTCAGCGGACGAACGTGACGGAGCCGGCGACGCCCGCCCGGGCCGTGCGACTTCCCGCGCGGTCACGGCTCGCCGAACCGGCGTGGGGCCACTCGTCGGCGCCCGGACTCGATCCGATCCGTCGCAGCCGCTCTCGGTCGTGAACTCCGGTAAAACGAAGATAGTCGCCGTCGAAGACGGCGGGAAAATCCGTTTTTAAACGCGAACGACGTTCGTCGCGCGCGGGCCCTTGGGGGCCTGTTCGATGTCGAATTCGATCTCGGTCCCTTCCGTCAGATCCTCACCGCCAACGTCCTCCATGTGGAAGAAAACGTCGTCGTCAGCATCCTCAGTGTCGATGAAACCGTAGCCGCCTGTGTCGTTGAAGAAATCAACCTTACCGTTTGCCATTGCAACTGAACGCAGACTGGAGGGACGGTTAAGGGTTCCGCATTCGTTTTCCCATTCGACGACCGGGCGGACGATCGTTTCGATATGGAATTTCTTCGTGGTCGTTCGTCCGAACACGTCGCTTTCCCCGTCGCTCGGTGCCCGGTCAGTCACGAAGTGGCGCGCCTTCCGACGAGGTCGTCACTCCCGCGAGTCGAACTCCTGATAGATGACGTGCCCGCAGGCCTTGCAGTGTGACGCGTCGGCGTCGTGGGAGGAGAGACCACAGCTGGGACAGGTGACCTCGACCTTGCCCCTGTGTCCCCACTCCTTGACGATCTTACTTGCCTGCCACGGGATGACGATGACGCCCGCGAGGATGGTCGCGACCGTCACCCACCGACCCGCGGTCGTCACCGGCAGGATGTCGCCGAAGCCGACCGTCGAGAGCGTGACCACCGTGTAGTAGAACGCGTCCCCGAAGGTGTTCACCGCCGGATTCGCCCGATGTTCGACGCTGTAAAAGAGACCGGCGGAGATGAAAAAGATCACGAGCACCGTCAGGAGGAGCTTCACCGCCCGGAGCGTGTTGTCCGAGATAGTGCCGAAGAAAAACTCCGCGTCGCGGGTGAACCGGTAGAAGCGCAGGACCCGAACCACTCGCACGACACGCAGGAAGCCGACCCCCGCGACGACCGAGAGCGGCGACACGAGGACGACGAGCGTCGGCAGGACTGCCAGTAGATCGACCATGGTGTAGCCGTTGAAAAACTCCGCCACCCGGTTCTCGGCGCCGTAGAGTCGGAGGACGTACTCCACGAGGAAGATCGCCGCGATGGCGACTTCGAGTTCCCACAGCACGGCGTCGGTGCCGGAAGAGAGCGGGTACGTCTCCGCCACGAACACGCCGACGAACACCAGGTTCAGCACCAGCAACGCCACGTCGATCACCTTCCCCAGCGGGGTTCGGTGGTCCAGCAGGTAGAAGCGGACGAGATCGCGGGTGTCGCGGTCGCCGCCGGTCGACGCGGCCGTCATACCCCCACCTCCGTCGGGCAGCCACGTAGTCCCTCGGATACTATCGGTCGCCCGCCAGCCGTCCCACTGACTCGCTCAGATCCCCCACCATGGCGGCCTGCTCTTCCGTGTTGGCGACGATAGTGTCGACCGACTCGCTGACCGTCTCGGCCTGTTCGACAGCCTCGTCGACCATCGCCGCGATTTCCTCGGTGCTGGCCGCCTGATCGTCGGTCGCGTCGGAGACCTGCTGGATGCCGTCCGCGACTTCCCCGACCGCCTCGACGATTTCGTCGAATCGCGTGATCGCGTCTTCCACCTGCTCGATGCTGTCCTCGATCCGCTCGGTCGTCGTCGCGAGGTTCTCGACCGTGTCCTCCGTTTCCGCCTGGATGGCGGTCACCTTTTCCTCGATCTCCGTGGCGTGATCTTGGGACTCCTCGGCGAGGGATTTGACCTCGTCGGCGACGACGGCGAACCCCTCGCCGGCTTCGCCGGCGCGTGCGGCCTCGATGGATGCGTTCAGCGCCAGCAGGTTCGTCTGGTCGGCGATGTCGTTGATGACCGTCACGACCTCGTCGATTTCGTCCATCCGACCCCGGAGCGACGTGACGTCGTCGGTGACCGAGTCGGCCGACTCCGACACCTCTTCGAGCACCGACGCGGCCTCGTGGGCGCGGTCGGCACCCTGTTCGGCCAGAGTTTCGGCCTCGTCGCTGTTGGTCGCAACTACCTCCGCGGTCGAGGCGATTTCCTCGATGGTCGCGCTCATGTCTGAGACTTCACTCGATATCGTCGTCATGTTCGACGCCTGCTCGCTCGACACGTCGTTGATCTCTTGGGAGCGTTCGGCGATGTCGTCGGCGGAGCGCTGGAGCCGGCGGGTGTCGTCCTGCACCTCCTGTACGAGGTCGTCGATTGCGGCGCCCATCTCATCGATCGCGTCGATGACGTGGAGAAACTTCGGTTCGAGGAGGCTGTCGGTCGTGTCGAACGCCACGCGCGCCGAGAACTCGCCCCGCTCGTAAGCCTCGATCGTGTCGGTCAGTTCGCTGAACAGCGTCTCGAGTTCCTCCTGGTAGCGGGCGGAACTCGTGAGGTCCTGGACGATTTCGACGACGCCGACGAGTTCGCCGTCCCTGAACACGGGCGTCGCGATGAACCAGATGTCGGTGCCGTTGATCGTGCTCGTGTCCTCGTAGACGTACTCGCCGTCGAGCAGCGCGTAGTCGCTTTTCGTCCGGTCGACCTCCGGATACTCTTCCTGGGCGTCCTCGGGGCGCCGAACCACCTTCTCCGCGAGCGTGAGGTTGCGCTGATCGTCGCCGTACAGGTCGGCGCCGAGCGAGTCGGTCCCGAGCACCTGCTCGCGCGGCGCGTCGAGCAACGCCGCGATCTGTTCGTCCCACGCGACCACCTCGTGTCGTGGGTTGAGGGCGAACGCGGGGAGATCGAAGGTGTCGAGGAGGAGCTGTAGCGTGAACTCGTGAGCGCCCTCGTCCGACTCGCCTGCCGCCGGTGTCGCCGACTGGCTCATAGTCGTGTGGCTGACGTATCAGCTAAAAAATGATGCCCGCAATTTCTACGAATTGATAACGCCGTGACCCCGAACGACCCGGTGGCGGCGGGCCGTCGTCGACTGCCCCACACGGTTCGAACGGCGCGTCGGCGGGACGCGGAAACTCAAGAACTGCACCGGGTACATAGACTGGCCCGCCCGCGGCGTCTACTTCTTCCTCGAACCGGGCGAAAGACGCGATTCGACCGACCAGCCGCGCGTCACCCGCGTCGGGACCCACGACCTGCTTGAACGGATCCTCCAGAATCGTCTCGACCACCTGATTCAACTCTCGGGCCTCCGCCCGGCTGTACGCATCGCCGATGATCCCTACGGAAGGATCCAACTCCTCGAACCGCTTCAAATATCGATCTAGATTCGGGTCGCGGAAATCGTTGTCCAAGATATTCACCGGCAGATCGACGTTCCTGTACTCCTCCGTCTGATACCCGTAATCCTCGACCGCGAAACCCAGTTCGTAGGCCTCAGTCGCAAACGGATGCCGATGCAAAAACCCGATATACTCCGCCTGACGCGCCTCCTCAACCGACCTGATTCAGCGAATCACCATCGTCGATCATCGCAACCTGATTTTCTCCAACACTCGGAAAGGCGGCGATTCACTTGGTGCAAAACCCTGATTTATACGCCTGAAAGGAACATATCGAATGAGGAGTGGTACAGCTTGACGCCGGAGGTTGACCTTCAGTTGCCCGACCATCTCGTTGAGAAAATCGAGATAGCAGCTAAAGCTCTGAGCAAGAGCCGGACAGAGATCGTCGATAACGCTCTCCGACAGTACCTTCAAGAATTTGAGGGAGATGAGGAAGTCAAAGAAGAAGTCGTCGAACTCTACCTCCACGACGAAATCGGATTCGATCTCTTGAAGCAGATTATCGGCCAGCAAGACGCTGAAAGCGCTCGGGAAGCCAAAGCCCTGCTTGAACAAGGAGAAGATCTAGTTGATGGACTCACCGATATCCTACCCGACTAGTCTATATTGAGTCGAGAGAGCGAGGCTTGAATCGTCGCCGGATCCTCTCCGATCAGCGCGGCCGCTTGGTTCCGGACTGTCTCGTCGACAGCTTCCGAGAGCCGATCAACGTCACTCTGTGAAATGTAACTTTTCAGTTCTTGAATCACTTCGTTGAGTTCCAGGCCTCCATACCAGAGGAGTGCATGAAGATCCGCAACGTCCTTCACACGCTTCTGTGTCTTCTCCCGGTCAGGAAGGGACCGCGCCTTCATCGCCGCCAGTACCGGAACGTCCGCTATCAACACATCGGGAATATCCCACTCCACCGCGTCTCTCAGCGGTGTTCCTGCACCGTCCTCGAATACTGGCTGGAGAAGCGGTTCAGCCGGAGGCCTGAATCCGAACGCCGCCTCGAAGTTCTCCGGCTCCCTCCGATCCGGAATCACGTCGATATAGATCTCGAACAGTTCGTGCATCCCGTACTCCTGAGCGTCATCTTCGGTCAGCGTCTCTCCCGAATCCCGGTGGACGCTCTTCTTGAATCCGAACCGATGAGAGACAAATCCAAGTCCCTCGATTCCCCTCATCGTCTGCCCGACCGAGCCCTGATCCAGTTCCTCGGGAGAACTCCTGGGATCGACGTGGATACCGAGGTCGATGTCCCTGGAACCGATGTAATCCTGCCCCCTCGATTCCTGGAACGCCGGGTTGACGTGAAAATGCACTGCCCAGCCCCCAAGCAGGCATACCGGAGGCTGTGCGGCCTGAAGGACGGACTGTAGCTCGGATCGAGAGTACCGGGTTATCTCGTCGACGTAGTACTGCTCTACCATTACGATCCCCCGTGGAACTTGTCGATGAGTTTCTCCGCAGCTTCCTCACACGGCCCTCCCTCGTCCAACAAGTCGACGATCAGTTGTGGAACCGAGACAGTGTCCAGCTCTCGAACGCGGCTTTTCTCGTAGAAGACGTGACTCTCCGTCGCCAAGAGACGGGTGTTGCCGCCGCCGATCATCCCCTTCTCCTCCACTATTTTCAGCCAGTCCTCGATCTGGTCCGGGTGAACGTAGAAATCAGTCCGAGAACTAAACAGGAAGCCCTGGTGGAGGTTTTCGGCCGCGTAGGTCGTCGTGGCGTAATCCAGCTCCGTCTCCCGCAGCAGTTTCTCGGGCTGCTGAAGCGCTACATCCAGCTTGTTCGGCTCGATACGTATCCGCTGCCACTCCTCGTACAGCTTTCGAGGCTTCAAGACCTCAGTATCGTCCAACAGGCCTCGATCCTCGAGTTTCGACGTGTACTCCCTGGTCCACGCCTCGCTCGTCTCGGCCTCCTTCGCAACACGGTACTTCGTAACCTCACCGCCGTCACCGTTCAGCAGGACACGGAGGATCCGCTCCTTCGCAAACCCGCGTTTCCTATCCGGCTTTTCCAAGAGCATATGCATAGGTTATCCTCCAAATTTAAATACCTAAGCTATGCATCGGTAAAATGAGAAACTTATATACTCAAACTATGCACTGGCTCACCCCCGTTCTGATGCGAACTGGAAGATCCTGAGTTAGCCAATTTCTCAGGAATTCTCTCCACCACCGTTTTGACCAGTACTCTACGCCGAGATCTAGATCGTGCGTTTCGTCTACTGCCCCCGACTCGGGCCGGAAGTTCGCCCTGTGCGCCTGTATATACGGGTTCCAGCAGAGAGTACCGGGCGGGGTAGCAGGGCAGATAACACCGGGAACGCGCAGATGGATCTACAGCAGCGGATCAGTCACGGAGAAAACAGGGAGTATGGATACAGGATACATCGTAGAAGGAAGCAGTTTCGAAGGCCAGGTCCGGGACACCAACACCAGCATCGACCTTGGACCCGAACTACCTGAAGTCGACTTCGACGGCACAGGCCCCATGCTGACAAACACACCTAGATGCGCGGATGAATTCCAAGGCGACACCTGCAACAACTACTACCCCACCGAACAAGAATGGCTGAAACAAAAAGCCCAAGGAACAACCACAACCAGCGACGAACTCTGGAAACACTTCCCAGAAGGAGGATCCGGGCCTTCACCATCAACAAGTAATCCCAGAAAAGACCCGTTGGCAACTTTCCTGGATTCTCCTTTATCGCCTTAATTTATGGTTCAGGCGCGAAAGGCTGACTATTGTCATACTGATCTTGAGGAACTCCTGTTACTTGAAGTTCTCCGTTTTCTGCGTGAATTAGGCCGATTTCATCTGTGGCCACATTGTTGCTGAATCCTTCGTGCATCTGTTTGTACGGAGTAATCCCAATGAAATCCTCATCTTTCAATTCTCCCGTACTGCTATAATTCTCCACAACCATTTCATCGAGCAACTTTGCACCGGACTCTGCAAGCCAAGCCTGCGGCCTCGCAGGAATTTTTCCAGCAGGATAGAGATCAGGAACTAACTTTCCTACTTGGGTATGGTACCAGTCTACATCAACAGGAGAGTGGCCTACTTCTTGGATTGATTCAACCCAACGGTCGTAATGTTCAACCCTGTAGTCCACATCGGCGTTTTGTTCATTTTCTAGTTGAACGGTTGATTGGATGAATCCTTCTACACTTTCTACTTTTTCGTCCGGACTCTCTCCAGGGTATAGGATATTTTCTGGTGAAGTGTTTCCATATTCTGCGGCCAGTGTAGTCCGTCCATGGGAATCTAAGAAGTCTACACCGTGTTTTTGTTTGCTTGAGAGGACGAGTGGTACTGGCATGACGTGGATGGAATTGCTGTTCTCCGGGTCGACTGATTCACCGAGTATTTCCGTGACGGCGTACTGGGCCGCTCGGGCAGTACTATACGCACTGCTCCAGGACGTACCGGTATCCACGACCGGGATATCGTCCATCTGCATCAAGACCTGCTCACCGGCCTGAGGACTACCCATATCCACCGCATCAGTATCGAAATTGTTCGCAATCTTCCGGGCCTGCTCACCGGTCGGGAGATACTCTTCTTCGATAAATTCGAGATACGGCCTGTCGATGTTGAACGGATCCGAGGCCGGGGTAGCGGTCGCGGTCTCCGTTGGTGTGGCTGTCTCTGTTGCAGTTGGCGAAGCTGTCGGCGTCGCCGTTGCGGTGGCGGTATCCGTAGCGGTGGCAGTGCTCTGACTACCTGAAGAAGAACAGCCCCCGAGAAGCGCTGTGATGCTTGCACCAGTCAGTCCGAGAAAGTGGCGTCGATCCATACAGAACCCCTTGTTGCTACTACATGCTGGGGCAACTGGTAAAAATATTGCAGCGTTAACGGCGTGGGAATTCGGCTTTCGGATGCGGAAATAACCCGCGCAGCTTTCTTTTTTAACTCTAGGGCGATTCTGAGACCGGAAAATGGGTCTCGGCACTCACGACTCTATCCACGTCTCAGTACGTTTCGACATCGACCCCGAGCAGTTCAAAGTCTCGGACGTTCGCGGTGAGAACGGGTTCGTCGTGGAGATCTGCCACCGCCGCGACCATCGGATCGACCTTGTCGATGCCGCTTTCTCCGTCGGTCTTCTTGTCGGCCCGTGCGAGTAGCTGTCCAGAGCGGTGAGCAATTGTTTCGTCCTGCTCGACGATTGGATACATCCGCAGAGCGTTCTGGATGTTCCGCCGCTCCGCTTCACTTCCGAACTCGGCTCCGTAGGAGAGTTCCATAACGACAGGTGAGGGAACGCGCTGTACAGTCTGGGCCTCCGAAAGCTCGATTCCCTTTTCAAACGCACCTCGACGGCCGTCGAAGAGGTCAATCACGAACGAGGTGTCGAGAATCACTCGAATCGTTCCCTGAGTTCACGCTTGTCTTCGACGTCCGATTCCCCCTTCTCTTCGAGACGGTCCCGCATGAGCGTCGCCGTCTCGGACGAGAGTATACCTGCGACAGCCTCCGGATCTGGACCTCCGATGAGGCGACGGAGCGTTTCCTCCATCGTCTCGTCCTCTCGTTTGTGCGCTTTTACGAACTTGTGGAATTCCTCTGAGACACGAACCGATTTACTCATCCCAACGTATACTTCGATATACGAATTTATCAACCCTCGGTCGAGGGGCGCCTCGCACGTTCCGTCGGTTGCACGCCTCCGGCCGAGGGTGGTGGTTTTCGACGTGACCGAGGCCTCTGTCTATTGAGGCCACAACTAGATACTCGCAAAGATGCCTTCGACCGTGAAGAATGGGGCCTCGGCACTCATAGGGCTCGTCACCGCCGGGTGCCACCCCGACTCGGAGCGGTGCGCTCGTCATCGGCCGGTCGACGCTCCGCCCCGCAGGAACAAATGTCCCCCGACCCGCTTTTTATCGCTCCGGCGCGTAGCGGGCGTCGATGACCGAGACGGACACCGACATCGTCCGCTACGGGGGGAAAGGCGGCGTCGGGAAGACGACCTGTGCGGCGGCGCACGCGCTCGCCCGGTCGCGAACCGGCGCGCGGACGCTCGTCGTCTCCACGGACCCCGCCCACTCGCTGGGGCCCGACCCCGGCGAGTCGCAGGGGCTGGCCACGCTGGAGCGGGTCGCGGACGCGCTCTATAGTAACGGTTGAAACTGTCTGCCCACCCGATCGCACGGCAGCGTGCGATCGGGTGTGCGATGACTTTCAAACGTCACTATAGTCGATCCGATCCCGTGCGCCGGCGACGAGGAGTGGGAGGGTGATCGTCGCGTCGCCGAGGACGGTGACGTTCTTCGCGGACTTCTCCAGTTTACCCCACGACCGCGCCTCGTCGAGCGTCGCCCCCGAGAGGCCGCCGGTCGAGGCGGGGTCGGTCGTCAACTGGACGCCGTAGTCGTACGCCTCGGGCACCGTGAGCATCGTCTGGAGGGTGAAGTTCTTGGGGACGCCGCCGCCGACGACGGTGGCGCCGGCCTTCTCGGCGTCGAAGGCGATGTCCGTGATGTTCGTCAGGTCCGCGAGGGCGTCGAGGGTAAAGGCCGACACCTGCGAGTGCATCCACGCCTGAATCCCGAGCACCGAGTCCTGAATCGCCGGGACGAACACGGGCACGTCGTGTTCGTACGCGGCGGCGGCGATGCCGGCGTCCTCCTCGACGCCGTTCGCTTCGTTGGCTTCCAGATTCGCCCGCCCCAGTTCCCGCGTGAACTCGCTGGTGGCGACGACGCCGTCGAACTCGGGGAAGACGCGCTCTCGGAGGTGGCCCTCGAACAGCGTGAAATGTTCCTGCGGGAGGTAGACGTTGTAGATGCGGTCGACGCCCTCGTCGCGGAGTCGTTCGTCGTGTTCGCGCTCGTGTCCCGCCTCGGCGGTCCGGCCGTGGTGGTGCTTGCCGCCGACGGCCTCGATCGAGTCGTGGGTGAGGTTCGCGCCCGTCGTCACCAGCACGTCGATGTGCCCGTCGCGGATGAGCTCCGTCACCACCGACCGCATCCCGCCGGGCACCATCGCGCCTGCGAGGCCGAAGAAGTTGGTCACGTCGTCGCGGTCGAGCATCTCCGCGTACACGTCGACGGCGCGGCCCAGCTCCGCCGCCCCGATGCCCGCCTTGCCGTACTCGTCGGCGAGGTCGCCCACGCTCATGCCCGCCCACACGTCGGCGTGGCCGAGCGGGTTCTCGTGGAACTCCTCGCGGGGGGTGTGTCCCCCATCGTGTTCGTCAGCGTTCGCACCCGCATCGTCGTCGGTCATCGTCCGACCTGGGCGCTCCGGGGGTTTCAACGGCGCGATTCACCACGCCACGAGCCGCCGGAGTCCGAGCCACGGACTGTACGCTTCGTCGCGGTCGGCGAAGTACGCCCGCGTCCGGCGCTTGCCGTCGACGACGAACCGGAGTCGGTCCAGCGGCGTCTAGTTGCGCAGGTGGAGGGAACTCGCGGGGTCGAACCACACGTCGTCGCCGTCGAGCCGACACCGTCTCGTCCGTGTGGACGAGGTTGTCCGCGACCACGCCGTCCGTGTCGACATGTAGTTCAGATGGTGGTATCGGGTCTGGTTGTTTCCCGATATATGCGGCCTGAATCGGCTGCCTCGATTCTCGACAGCCGGCTCAGATACCTGTCGGATGGTCGATGTAGGTCGTTTCGAGTCCCCACTTCTCGACGACGCGGCCGAGCGCACGGACGCCGAACGTCTCCGTGGCGTAGTGGCCCGCGAGGAAGACGTTCAGTCCGAGGTCCCGGGCCTCGTGGTACGCCTTCTGCTTTCCCTCGCCCGTCACGAGGGCGTCGAGGCCCGCGTCGGCCGCCGCCTGGATAAAGTCCGCGCCGCTGCCCGTGATGATGCCCACGTCCGCTATCTCGTCGGGACCGAAGCCGAGCACCTGCGTCTCGGTGTCGAGTTCCCGGTCGAGCAGCGCGGCTACCTCGTCGGCGTCGTAGGGATCGGTCGCCGTCCCGCGCGTGCCGACGTACTCCGGGCCGTACTCGCCGAACGGCTCCCGGCTCTCCAGTCCGAGCACGTCCGCGAGCCCTGCGGCGTTGCCGAGTTCTTGGTGGCCGTCGAGGGGCAGGTGCGAGACGTACAGCGCCACGTCGTTCTCGACGAGCGGTTCGATCCGATCGTAGTTGAGGCCGGTGAGGCGGTCGAACCCGCCCCACGCGAGGCCGTGGTGGACGACCAGCACGTCGGCGTCGCGGTCGACCGCCTCCTCGACGGTCGCCGCCGCGGCGTCGACGGCGAGGGCGACGCGCTCGACGGTGCCGTCCGCACGGCCGACCTGCAGGCCGTTCGCGCTCGCGTCCACGTCCGCGTAGTCGTCGGTGCGAAGCCGGTCGTCCAGCCGGTCGACGAACTCCGTTCGATCCATACCGGCCACTCGGACGGCAGGGGTTTGTATTTAGCCGTTAGCGTGTGCGAACACGAACGCCCGCAACAGATGCCCACCCAGCGTCGCCGCCTGTCCGTCGTCGCGGTCGTTCACCTCGACCACGTCGGCGCCGTCGGCGTGGGGTGCGACGGCACGGACGACCGCCCGCATCTCGCGGGCCGACAGCCCGCCGGGCTCCATCGTCCCCGTCCCCGGCGCGACGCCGGGGTCGGCGGCGTCGATATCGACGCTCAGATACGTCGAGGCGGCGGCGAGATCACCGACGGCCGCGTCCGCGGCGTCGACGACGGCCGCCGCTCCGCGCTCCCGTACCGTCTCGGGTTCGACGACGGTCACGTCGGCCTCGCGTGCTCGCACCCACTCCGCCTCGCTCCCGGCGCGCGCGCCGACGATCGCGGCGTGGTCCGCTCGCTCCAGTGCCCGATGGGTCACGCAGGCGTGACTCCACGGATCCCCGTCGAAGTCGGTTCGGAGGTCGAGATGCGCGTCGAGACAGACGAAGAGATCGGGGTCGACCGCGCGGACGCCGGCGACCGAGACGGTGTGTTCACCACCTAGCACGAGGGGGACGGCGCCGTCGTCGCGGGCGTCGCGGAGGGTGCCCGCCAGGTAGTCCACGTACTCGGCGGCGTCGTTCCACGCGTGGATATCTCCGGCGTCGTGGACGGCGAGATCGGAGAACTGTCGCTCGGTTCGGTGGTCGTAATCCTCGAAGGAGCCGGCGAACTGCCGAATTCGGTCGGGACCGAACCGGGTGCCGGGCTGAAACGTCGTGGAGACGTCGAGGGGTGCGCCGACGACGACGTAGTCCGCGTCCTCGCGGTCGGCGGCCGCACCGGGGAACGTCATAATGGTGGTTGAGAGTCGGTACCGACGCCCATTATCCGAGGATCTTTCGCTGGCCCTCGTACTCCAGATACTCGATTTCGTCGTCCGGTGACAGGGATTCGCCCTCGGGGACGCGCATCGTGAACGTCTCGTAGGTGTCGAGGTCCATGATCTGGGCGTCGTCGCCGGAGACGGAGACGACCTGCCCGCCCTTGCGCTCGACGATCGGGACCCACACCTTGGCGTCGACCGGCTGGCTGAGCGAGCGCTTCTTGCTGTCGAAGACACCCTTGCCCTCGATTCGGGCCTTGGCACTGCCGTGTTTTCCGGGTTTGGCCGTGCTGTACGCGTTGATCTTGCAGGGGGCGTCCTCCATCATGACGTAGCTCCCTTCCTGCAGTTCCCGCACCTGCTTTTGCTCTCGCGCCATACGGACCGATAACGGAAGGTGGTGTATAAACGGTTTGGAAAGCCGCTGAACCGCGTCTACTCGTCACCGCGCCGCCGCCGCATCTCCTGTCTGGTGAACTGGGGGCGCGCCCGGACGCCCTTCTTCTCTCGGAGCGACCGGTAGAGCAGGAGTCCGACGGGGACGGTGATGACCCCCGCGACGATCGCCGCCTCCGGCGCCTCGTTGAACGAGTAGAGGAGGGCCGTCGACAGGACGCCCACGGCCGCGAGGATGCTGTAGGCGATGCGTTTCGCCAACTGGTCCAACACGTCGTGTTGGTCGCCGAGTTTCACCTCGACGGTCAGGTCGTCGCGGTTCACCCGGTCCAGCGCCTCGTCGAGTTTCGGCGGCACCGTCACCAGCGACCGTGCCGTCCGCTCTAACTGGTCGCCCGCGGATTCGACGGCCTGCTTGACCCCTTCCTCGCGGTACCCCTGTTCGGTGAGGTAGTCGGTGGCGACGCTGATGAAGTCGAAGTCGGGGTCGAGCGTGACACACACGCCCTCGACCACCGTCGCGACCCGCATGATGAGTGCGAAGTTCCGCGGGAGGCGGAGCGGGAACTCGTAGATGGTGTCCTCGACCTGCTGGATCACCTGCTGGACGCGGTACTGCTCCAAGTCCTCCCCGCGCACGTCCGCGATGGCGAGTTCCATCACGTTGCCCATCACCTCGCGGTCGGCGGTGGGGCTGAGCGTCCCCATCTCGACCATGGCGTCGAGGATGCCGTCGATGTCCTGATTCGCCACCGCGATGTAGAAGTCGACGATCTTGTCCTGGAAGAAGGCGTCCACCCGCCCGCTCATCCCGAAGTCGTAGAAGATGATCGACCCGTCGTCCATGACCGACAGGTTCCCCGGGTGCGGGTCGGCGTGGAAGACGCCGTCCTCGATGATCATCTGGAGGTAGATGCGCTGGAGGCTCTCGGCGAGTTCGCTCCGGTCGATCCCCTGCTCGTCGAGCGCCTCCACGTCGTTGATCTTGATCCCGCCGAGATACTCCATCGTCAACACGCGACTGCCCGAGAGTTCGTCGACCGCCTCGGGGATGCGGATGCGGTCGTTGTCGGCGAAGTTCTCCCGAATCTCGCCGAGCATCCGGCGCTCGCGCCCGTAGTCCATCTCCTGTCTGATCGTCGTGTCAAACTCCTCGGCGACGTTTTCGAGCGAGAACCGCCGCGCTTCGTCGATAAAGCGGAGGAGAACGGGCAGGAGCCACTTGAGCGCCCGGAGATCCGCCTCGACGAGGGCCTCCACGCCCGGGCGGCGGACTTTGATCGCCACGTCCTCGCCCTGGTAGGTGGCCCGATACACTTGGCCGAGGCTGGCGCCGCTGATGGCCTCGCGGTCGAAGTCGTCGAACACTTCGTCGACCGGGCCGACTTCGGATTCGAGGACGGGTTTGGCCTCCGCCCACGGCGCTGGCGGGACGTCGTCCTGCAGACTGCTCAACACGTCGATGTACGCCGGCGGGAGGACGTCCGGCCGGGTCGACAGCAGCTGTCCGAGTTTGATGAACGTCGGCCCGAGGGTGAGCAGGGACGTGAGCAGGCGGTCCGCCCGCTTGCGCTGTGTTTCGGGGGCGACGCTCCGTGACCCGCCGAACAGCAGGTACTTCCGACGGTCGCGGGCGTAGGTGACGATCAGCGGGAGGAACTGGTGGATGACGCGAACGAACCGCCAGTAGGCGCGGAGATTGACCAGCGTGACCACCCGGGCTTACGCGTCCTCGATCGGAATCGACTGCTCCGGCGCGGCCTCGTACTTGGGGAGGCGGAGTTCGAGGACACCCCGCTCCATCGACCCCTCGGCGCCCGCACCCGTCGCGTCCGGTGGCAGGGGCAGTTCGGCGTCGAGAAAGAGCGGCCGATCCTCGCGCACGTACTCGAACGATCCGGGGAGCGCCTTCTCGCGGCGAGCCTCGATGCGGAGCCGTCCCTTCTCGACGCGGATATCGACCGTCTCCGCCGTCGCACCGGGTAGGTCGATGACCAGTAGGTACGTGTCGTTGCTCTCGAGCAGGTCCGCGAACACCGCCTCGGGGAGGTCCCGAAGCGCGTCCCGCAGTGCTGACATGGGTCGGGGTAGGGAACGGGCATCGAAAAAGGCCGCGGTGTGTGTGACGGTGTCACTGGCCGTCCGCCCGGACGGGTTTTTGTATCCCCGAGCGCAAGGGCGGGTATGAGCCACGACGATCTCGAACGCGCGGGCTTCAAGGACCGAACCCGCGTCGCCGCGGCCCTGGAGACCGTTCTCGACGTGGTCACGGGCCACGACCGAACCGAGCGGGTGGCACTGGGACGCGCCGACGGCCGCGTCCTCGCCGAACCCGTGACGGCGCCCACGCCCGTCCCCGGCTACGACCGCGCCGCCATGGACGGCTACGCCGTCCGCGCCGAGGACACCTTCGGCGCCTCCGGCCGCTCGCCCGCCGTCCTCCGCGAGGGCGACGGTGCCGTCACCCCCGGCGAGGCCGTCCGCGTCCACACCGGGAGCGACCTCCCCGACGGCGCCGACGCCGTCGTCATGATCGAGGAGACCGACTCCGTCGGCGACGAGGTGGAGGTGTTCGACGCCGTCGCCGAGGGGGAGAACGTCGGCGACGTGGGCGAGGACGTGGCCGAGGGCGAGGAACTCTTCCAGTCCGGGCACCGCATCCGTCCCTCCGATCTCGGCCTCCTGAAGTCGGTCGGCGTCGATCAGGTCGAGGTGTACGATCCGCCGACGGTCGGCGTCGTCCCGACGGGCGAGGAACTCGTCCAACACGATCCGGAACCGGGCGAGGTCATCGAGACCAACGGCCTCACCGTCTCCCGCATGGCCGACCGCTGGGGCGCCGTCCCCACCTACCGCAACGTCGTCGACGACGACCCCAACGCCATCCGCGCCGCGATCCAGCGCGACCTCGCGAAGGACGTGGTCGTCACCACCGGTGGCTCCTCGGTCGGCGAACGCGACTACACGCCCGAGGTCGTCGACGACATCGGCGAGGTGCTGGTCCACGGCGTCGCCCTCAAACCGGGCCACCCCGTCGCGCTCGGCGTGGTCGAGGAGACGCCCGTGATCATGCTCCCCGGCTACCCCGTCGCCTGCATCATCAACGCCGTCCAGTTCCTGCGGCCCGTCCTCAAGACGGCGGGGAACATGCCCGTCCCGCCGCATCCGACCGTCGAGGCCGAACTGGCGCGGAAGATATCCAGCGAGCCGGGGACGCGGACGTTCGCCCGGGTTCGCCTGCGCGAGGAGGACGGCGAACGCGTCGCCGAACCCACCCGCGCCAGCGGTGCGGGCGTCCTCTCCAGCGTCGCCCTCGCCGACGGCTGGGTGGTCGTCCCGGAGGGTCTCGAGGGGTACGACGCCGGCGACACCGTCGCGGTCGAGGACTGGGAGTGGTCGGCGTGACGGACCGACGCCAGTTCCGCGACCTCCGCCCGCCCGCCGAGGCCCGTGCGGCCATCGAGGATCTCGACCTCTCACCCGACGACGAGACGGTCCCGCTGGACGACGCGCGGGGGCGCGTCCTCGCGGAGCGGATCGACGCCGCCCTCGACGTGCCGGGGTTCGACCGCGCCAGCGTCGACGGCTACGCCGTCCGCGCCCGCGACACCTTCGGCGCCGACGAGGCCGACCCCGCCGTCCTCGATCGGATCC
>Ga0207718_100230_pt1 | contig 59846 bp, 51 predicted proteins | sample A23M2SouthBayCA_FD_187749 | JGI IMG/M metagenome (GOLD analysis project Ga0207718, IMG submission 187749) | Aerobic enrichment media microbial communities from Eden Landing Ponds, California, USA - A23 M2 (SPAdes) | ecosystem: Environmental > Aquatic > Marine > Unclassified | place: Emeryville...
GAGCCGGTCCCCGTGTTCGGGGGGCAACTCGTCCCGGAGGACCTCGATCCACCCCTCGATGACGCTCATGTCGTTGCGGATGTCGTGGCGGATGATCCGATTCAGGAGGGACAGCTGGTCGTTTCGTTCCCTGAGGTCCAGTTCGACGTGCCGCCGTCGGGTGATGTCGATGACGACGCCCGTGACCTTCTCCGGCGCGCCGTCGGGAGCGCGCTCGGTGACGCCCCCGACGTCGTGGAACCAGGCGTACTCGCCGGAACGGCGACGGATGCGGTACTCCACGTCGTACTTCTCCGCCTTCCCTTCGAGGTGGTCCCGCATCGCCTGCATGGCCCGGTCGTGGTCGTCGGGATGGACGAGGTCCGTGAAGTCCTCGTAGTGGTCGAAGTCGTCGGGCGAGTACCCCAGCATGTCGGCCTTGTTCTCGTGGAACGTGACTGATCCGGTCTCGACGTCCATCTCCCACCAGGCCAGGTCGCCAGCGAACATCGCGCCGTCGAGCCGCCGTCGATACTGCTGGAGTTCCCGGACGTACGACTCGCGCTCGTCGTCGGCGTTCGACGCGCGCTCGGCCTCGGTGGACGCGTCCTCCCCCCGCTGATTCGATTCTGTCACGTGACGTAGAGTGATCCGCTGGTCATGAGCGTTCGTTCTTCCTCGTCCGAGCGAGGCCACGCCAGGGAGATAAATAGCGGCCCTTGTCGTCGCTGCGTTGACGGGTCGACGGTGAGACGCGGGCGAGTTGTCGACCGGAGCGTTGTCGCGGAGCGCCCGTCGGCGCGGACTCCCTCAGCCGCGTTCGAACCACCCGTAGCCGTACGGGTCGAGGGCGACCTCGACGGTTCCGTCGGCCCCCGCGTTCAGGTTCGGGTCGCCGAGAAGCGACCGGTCGGGGCCCGCCCGTCCGTCGTCCGGGTCGACGGCGACGGACTGCGCCTCGTCGGTCAGGTTGTGCGCGAACCAGACGGTGCGCGCGTCGCCCGCGTACCGGTGGGTGAACGCGCTCGGGCTGTCCGACTCGACGATCTCGCAGGGGCCGGCACCGATCTCGTGGATCTCCCGCCGCGTCGAGATGAGGCGGCTCATCCAGTTCAGCAGCGACGAGGGGTCGGCCCGCTGGGCGGCGACGTTCACCCGTTCGTACCCGAACTCCCCCCCGCTGATCACCGGGGCGCTCAGGTCCTCGGGCGGTGCGTCCGAGAAGCCGGCGTTCGCCTCGTCGGACCACTGCATCGGCGTCCGAACCGATCGGCGCCCCGGGAGCGAGCGGTCCTCGCCCATGTTGATCTCGTCGCCGTAGAGCACCAGCGGCGTCCCCGGTAGCGAGAACAGCAGGCTGAAGGCGAGTTCGAGCCGCCGCGGGTCGCCGTCGAGCATCGGCGCAAGTCGACGCCGGATCCCCCGGCCGTAGATCCGCATGTCCGCCTCGGGGGCGAACCGCTCGAACACCGCGGTTCGCAGGTCCTCGGAGAGCGACCCCAGGTTGAGTTCGTCGTAGTTCCGCAGGAAGTTCGCCCACCCCCCCCTGGACGGCTGCGGCAGCCGCTCCAGCCCTTCGATCAGGGGTGCTTCGCGTTCGGTGGCGAGCGCCGCGACGAGGTGGGCGTTGAGCTGGAAGTTCATCAGGAGATCCATCTCGTCACCGCCCTCCCCGAAGTACGAACCCAACCGCTCGGGCTCGTCGTCGGCCTCCGCGAGGAGGATCGCGTCGCCGCGCCGCTCGACGACGTGGCGCTTGAAACTCCGGAACAGTTCGTGCGGGTCGTCGACCGCGTCGACGTCGGGGTGTTTCGGCTGCGTCATGAGCCCCGCGGCGTCGACGCGGAACCCCGCCACGCCGAGTTCGAGCCAGAACTTCAGGATCTTGTATATCTCGGACCTGACGGCCGAGTTGGCGAGGTTCAGATCCGGCTGGAACGGGTAGAACCGGTGGTAGTAGTACGCCTCCGCCTCGTGGTCGTACGTCCAGACGCGGCCGTCTTCGACCTCGCCGGGGAACACCGACCCCCGCTTTGGGTCCAGCGGCGGCGGTTCCTCGACCCAGACGTAGAAGTCGCGGTACTTCGAGTCCGGATCGGAACGTGCCGCCTGGAACCACGGATGCTGATCCGACGTGTGGTTCACCACGAGATCGATCAGGACCCGGATCCCCCGGCTCTCGGCCGCGTCGACGAACTCGACGAAGTCGCCGAGCGTTCCCAGGCGGGAGTCGACGCCGTAGTAGTCCGTCACGTCGTAGCCGTTGTCGCGGTTCGGCGTCGGGTAGAAGGGCAGCAGCCACACCGCGGAGACCCCGAGTCGAGTGAGGTATTCGACCTTCTCGATGAGCCCCTGGAAGTCGCCCACGCCGTCGCCGTCCGCGTCGTTGAACGTCTCGACGTCGATCGCGTAGATGACCGCGTCCTGGTACCATGCCGGAGGTTGCATGTTGCTTGGTGGTCACTAACACACTCCAGCATTGAGAGTCCGTCGGCGGTGAGGACTGCGGATCGTCGTGTCACCCCCGGGCGGCCGGTTGGTGCTCCCGGAGAGGTCCTCGAGACGCGGGTGTGAGCGCGACCGATCGTGGGCACTCCTCCTTTTCTTTCGTTTCGCCTTCACTACGTCGGCCTGTCACCTCCGTTTCGACGCACGATGAATACAGATTTAGTTGTACCTTTGCCCCCTGCACGCTACGGAATCGTTCTTCCGTCCTTCTGGTCACTGCCAGACGGTGGTTCCACCGAAATCGTCGTAATTGCGGCCCCTAGTGCGGTTATCCCTCGATACTCGGGCCAGGCGCGGTTGAGGTCCTTCCGGATCCGATGACGGAGCACCGTAACCGGAGAGCGACCGATTCAACGGATAGAGCGTCACTTCGCGTCTGGGTATTCCTTTGGTCGGTTGGCACGTCTCTACCACGTCGTTCGCCGGCGGTAATCCAATTTATTATGATTGTCCTTGTATCCGTACGCTAGGGGCGCTCGTGTCGCCGGGTCTACGTTTCGAACTGGGGATTTCTCGCCGGCCGTGGGTGGCTTGCAACCGCTCCGGTTTAGCAGTGAACCGCGCTCTCCTGCCCGGGGCGGGGGGGTTACGGCAGCAGCCACGGGTCACTGACCGTCGACTCCACGCGTCGCGGGCCGTCACAGGTTGGGAGGTTGCTCACCGGTGATCTTCTCGACAGCCTTCCGGAACAGTTCCAGGTTCTCCTTCGAATCGACCGACGTCGAGGCTTTCGGGGCTGGCATGTTCGTCTCCTTGGCCAGTTCGATCTTCCCGCTGAGTCCTTCTTTCTCTTCGACGAAGGAGTAGTACTCCATGAGCTTCTCCCCGATGAAGAGATCGTCAAGCGCGAAGATGTATGGGTCGGCCTCCTCGCCCCATTCGTCGATCGGTTTTACTTCCCACTTGCAGACATCGTGTCCCATAGCGCAACACTGTGTCTCCAGGGCGAGAACGGGGATGCCGGCGAACCCGCTACACCAGGCGGAGGCGTATCCGATCAAGCTCCAGCAGACGGGGTGATCGCTCTCGCCGTTGTAGATCAGATGTTGTTCCGCCTCGTAGGAATTGTGCCAGAGGCCGCCGAAGTAGAACTCCCCTGCCTCCCGGTCGTACTCCATGTCTGTCGGTTCGACCGCGACGATTCCCTTGTCCGTGTGAATTTTCGGTCCGACCCGGAGCAGTTCATCCGAGCTCTCGAACTCGTAGTTCTTGTTGATGTGAAGGTAGTCCGAGTAGCCCGACTGGAATCCGAATCGGAAGAGGTGCTTCCGCGCCTCCTCCTGACCGAGCGCCTCGACCAGGTGTTGCCGAAGCAGTCCGACCGAATCCGAGTTCAGGGTGAGCATCCGCCCGTTTCGGAAAGCGTTGACTCCCGGTTCAGCCCCGTATTCGAGATCGTCTTTCAAATTGAAGTCGTTTGCTTTCATTCACTCTCTATCAGGGGACCGGACGCCAAAAAACGTACGTATCTTGGCGAAATCTGTTGTCCAACTGAGGGACGAGGGGACCGTTCTGCTCGCGGCCGACTCGGCGTCGATGCGGAGAACCTGTCGAAAAAACTCCATAGGATATTAGTTGGCCGAGCTCCTGGAGTCTTCGTATGAGTACCCACGAGTTGCCGGTCTCGGAATCATGTGCGCACTGCCCCCACCTGGACTCGTTTCACGGCTCCTGTACGCACGCCCTCAGACAGACAGTCATCCGAGAGCTGGCCACGAGTGAGTCGGGGACGTGCCCGGTGTTCCCCCGCGTTCGTTCCGACGCGATGCGGAAACTGGTGGACGACTCGCTTTCTTCCTCCCGGTGACTCGGTGGGGGTGAGACTCCCCCCAGCATCGCGGATGTGTCACGGGGACGCGACCGCCCTCGATAACGGGTGGGCAAGGAGTATCGGTGGCCGGGTGTAGCCGGTACCCGTCGGTGGGGGTTGCCGAGTCTGACAGGAATCCACGCCGATCGGTCGACTGACTCGGGACGATGTCCGAGGCGGATCGGGAACAGGGCCCGTTCTGCAGTCGGCTCTACGGCTTCGCACGGGCGACTCGGACGAATCAGACGCGACTACGCTGGTGAGTAACGCGTCGAGCCTGCGCCGCAGCCCGCGGGCCTGCCACCGTCGCCCGTTCGGAATGGGTTTCGTCGGGTCGCCCCATCACTCGGTCGCCGACGTGAGGTTCGACACGCGAATCGAATGCGGCGTCCCCTCGAGATCCTTGAACACCGCTCTGTGGGGGTCCTCCGGATCCGTGCCGTCGTAGTTCGGACACCGCACCGTCGGCTCGCCGTAGAGCGGCGGTCGGCCATCGAGGATGTCGTCTTCTTCGAAGCGGTGCCCGCAGGCTGGACACTCTCCCAGTGAATCGGGTTCGAGGCTTTCTGGAGCCATCGGTAGACAGTGCCACCCACGGGAAGTTAAGTATACCGCAGCGTCCGGTAGAGCCGACACACGGCGTCGCGACTATCGCTCCGGAGCGAAGGACGAGCGGGGCGGGATCAGTCGTCGGCGCTGGCGGGACTACCCGGGCTCCAGTCGAGCCAGTCGTCTCCCCATTCGGGGGCCTTGAAGTCCATCCCCCGTTCGTGTGCGTAGTCCTCGCCCATCCCCATGTAATCGAGCGCGCCGCCGAGATCCTGCGGCTGGATCTCACCGCCGAGGAACCGACGGAGCAGCGAGTACTGCTCGGTGTAGCGCTCGGGTTCGTTCTCGAAGATCCACTGACAGGGGTCCGAACAGAAGTAGTACGTCTCCCCGTCGTGCTCGTGGGCCCGGATCCGGTTGAAGTCGTGCTCGTGATCGGCGTCAACCGCCGGGAAGTGACACAGGTCACAGAGGATGATCAGGTCGTCTGCGACCGTCTTCTCCGGGCTCCCCTCGCGCCAGTTCTCGCCGAACCGGTCCCAGTACTGCCCCCAGCGGTCCTCCCAGCCGGGGTACTTCTCCTCGAGCCACTCGCGGTCCTCGGCAGTCACGCCGGGCGGCGTGATCCAGAGCGTGGGGCGCCAGTGGTAGTGTCCACCCGCCATGTAGTGGCAGGTGTCGCCGCGGCGGACGTCCTCGAGGAACTCGTCCCAGTACCAGGGGCGCTCCAGTTCGGTGCTCTCGATGTTGTCGAGGAACTGGTCGATGATCCACTCCTCCATGAACTCGCCGAAGGACATCTCCCGGTCCTCGACCGGGGTGTAGTAGTCCATGCTCGGCCCGGTCAGGGTCGCGAACAGCTTGTAGCAGCGCCAGAACGACTTGTCGATGAGGTACTGCGCCCGATCGAGATCGTCGTACTCCTCGAGTACCTCGATGATGGCGTTCCCCTGCTGGGCGTGTCGTGCCTCGTCGGTCTGGATCGACGAGATGGCCTCCGAGAACTCGATGTCGCCCACGTCGGCGGCGTCGGCCGCCAGCGCGAGGAACTGCATGTTGGTGAACCCCGTCTCGAAGGCGAAGGTCACCTGGAGCGCCGAATCGATGACGTTGGAGGCCATCAGGTCGTCGAACACCGCCCGACTGGCGATGGACGCCCAGTCCTCGGTGTGGAGCAACTTCTTGCTCCAGTCGTACTGGGCGTCCTTCTTGACGAAGTCGTGGGGGATGCGCAACTGCACTTCGGTGTGGCGGATCTCGTCCATCGACCCGAACTGGGCCATGTGGCGCCACGCGCTGTCGGGCGCGAAACGGGCGTACATCGACTCGGCGGAGACGGCCGCCCGCTCGGCCAGGGCGACGCCCGCGAAGTGGAACTTCAGCACACTCTCCCACCCCATCCCGAGCGAATGGGGGAGGTCTGACTGCTCCATCGCCGAACTCACCGAGTAGACGCTTCGGTCTTTCTCGTGCTGGGTCTCGAAGTACTCCCTGGCCGTCTGCTTGTAGGTTTCCTCCCACATGTCCCAGCCGTCGTCGGGGACGTTGTACTCGTCGATCCCCATCATCTCGGACGGATAGAGTTCCTCCTCGTCGACGTACTCCGGCGTCCAGTTCGTCTTCGTCGCCGTTTGGTACCAGTCCTCACGGCTAACACTCGGTAGCATGTACACTGACACGTGATAGCGCAGAGGTAATAAAACTTCGCAAGCGAAACGTCGAATATCGGGTGTTTGAGCCGGGTGATACGGCTATTCGGCCGTTCACAGCCCCCCGACGGGATCGACTCGGGGGACGGTCGGCGAGCGAGTGGTCGCGACTACGGTGATCCCTCGATCACTGGGGGACGGTCAACGAGGTGTCGTCGAGGAGCGCCTCGTACTTGGCGTCGATGTTCTCGAGGACCGCGTCGAAGTCCATGGTTTCCGGCGGGAGCGACTCGAAAGCGGGTCGGAATCCTTCGACCGCCCGGTGACTGATTGGGTACCACTCGTCGATGATCTCCTGGACAGTCTCCTCGTTCGACTCGTCGATCTCCATCACGTGTTCGGCCACGGAGACGGATATCTCCTGGCTCCGGTCGGCGTCGAGGTAGAAGTTCTCCAGCACCTGCGCGTACAGGTCCGAGTCGTTCCGCTCGAACAACTCGGAGTACTGGGCCAGCACGAGCTCGTCGATCAGCGGCTTAAGCACCAGGTTCGTCCCGACGAAGGACTTCCCCCAGTCGTACTCGACCAGGAGGCGCTCCAGCGCTTCGCGGAACGGCTGCCAGAGATCGTGGTCTTCCCAGATACTCCGTTCGAGGTCGGTGAAGCCCTTGTCGGGGAACTTCTTCTCGAGCTGTGCCGCGCGCCGTGAGAGCCGCTCCTGGCGCCGGATCTCGTCCGTCGCCTGGAAGGCCATCGAGGTGCTGATCGTACTCGACGGCGCGACCATGGCGAGATACGACGCCAGCATCTGCATCCCGTGGAACGGGAAGCGGAGGGGGAGGAAGGCGTTGAGCTGGAAGTCGAGCCACGGGTCGTCCTCGCGTTCGATTCCTCGCTCGAGGACCTCGGCTTGCTCGTAGAGGGTCTCGATGGAGACCTCGCGCTCGTCCATGAGGTCGTTGTACTTGTCGTACGTGAGCTGGCGTGGATCGCGCCAGCTATCGAAGTCGTCGGGGTACTCGCCCTCGATCACGCTTCCCTCGCGGTGTTCCCGATACCACCGCGGCAGCGGCTCGTCGGGCGAGATTTCGAGCCGCGGCACCGAGCCGTCGTGTCGCGGCCCGATGTTGTAGTTCGTCCGGTGCTGGGCGATGTCGTAGGTCGTGGGGACCTTCCGTTCGGCCCAGGTGCTGTACGTCCGATACGTCTTCTCCTTCATCGGGTAGGACTTCTCACTCATTGGCGGCCTCGTTCTGGTGGGTTTCCTTGATGTCGCTCACGAACTCGACGCGGTCCGATCTGGGGTTGATGTATCCCTTGAACGACGAGAGTCGTTCCTCGATACCGCCGGGAATCTCGATCACGCCCTCGCCCAGCAGTTCGTCGAGGGTGTCTTTCGTCACGACACAGCGGTCTTCGGCCTCGACGCGGATGTAGGCCCGCCGGTCGGTGACCTCCACCTGTCCCACCGTGTCGTGTTTGAACGCTTCGACGATCGTATCGGTCTCCGACGTGTTGCGGAGGACTGGTCCGACTGTAGTCATGTGATTAGGTTTCCTCCGGGATGACGACGAAGACCTTGCCGTCTTCGACTCCCGTCTCGTACTCGTTGAGCCCCTCGCCCGTCGGGTTGACCCCCTTGCCTGTCTCGAGGTCGAACTCCCAGCTGTGTGCCGAGCAGGTGAGCGTCGTCTCGTCGTCGTGGGGGCCACAGACGCACTGCCGCTTGCCCGTCTCCTCCAGGTCACGGTCTTGGTGTGGACAGGTCGCGCTGTAGGCGTGGAGGTCTTCCTCCAGGTCCCGCCAGACCATCACCCGGCTGTCTTCGACGTCGAAGAACGCGAGTTCGTCGGCCCAGAGGTCGAAGTCGTCGCAGACGTAGTGTTTCGTTCCGTCGGTGTCGGTGTCTGACATTGCTCACTCGGGCCTGGCGTGCTCGGGGTGTGCCTCCAGCATGCTTCGCTGCTTCCACGCCGGGTGAGATTCACCGTATCCTTCCGGTATCTCCGTGCCCTCGTACTGGACCTCGACGTAGTCGAGCGGATCGAGTACCTCCGGCAGGGCGGCGTCGCCCGGCAGGATCTCCCCCTCGAACACCATCTCCAGGGGGCGGTCGTGATCGATGCGAACTCTGCTGTCTACGACGTGAGCGATCTTGTCGGCGGCCTCGGCGACCGTGTCTTCCGAATCGACAGGGACGAGGCTGTGGTAGTCGTCGGTCCGGAATCGAACCAGTAGTGGGAACTCTGCCATGTGTACGCACCTCACAGGTCGGAGTAACCACATAAATAATTATCGACAGCCGGGGGCGAGACGCCTCGACGGTCGTCGCACCTCAGTCGTCGTCAGATTGGATGGGCTGGTCGACCTGCTCGCGTTCGCGCATGTGCCAGCACCCGTATTCGGACCAGTCGGACTCCTCGGTGGGGATGTAGTCGTACTGGCGGCGGGCGTGTTCGCCGGCCTTGCCGCCCCACCAGACGAAGCCGTCCGAGCCGTCCTCGGGCGTCCAGGTGACAGTCTCCCACTGGGGGTCGAAGATGAGGTAGCCGCCGGCGAACACCTCGATCTTGTTACCCGCAGGTTCGAGGTAGTACATAAAGTTCGCCTGGCTGATGCCGTGGCCGGCGGGCCCGCCGACGAGTTCGATGTTGCGCTCGCGCAGGAGGTCAGCGGTCCGATTGAGTTCGCCGCTCTGGCCGCCGTCGACGTAGAACGCGACGTGGTCGAGTTCGTCGACGACGTTCGCGTCCGGCGGCGGCTGGACGAAGGCGATCTCGTGGACCAGCGGGGTCACGCTCATCCAGGCGCCGGCCTGATGGCCCTGCGGGTGAATGCCCTCCTCTCGTAACTTGAACTCGAGGACGTCCTCGAACCACGTCGAACACTCCTTGACGTTGTTGACGTTGACGTTGACGTGGTCGATGCGTCGCAGGCCCGCGCCGCGCTCCGGCTTCCTGGACGGCTGGTTCTTGAGTCGGGAGCGTTCCTCGTCGGGGACGACGTCGAAGGACCGCTCGACGTCGTAGACGAGTTCCATGGTGTTGGGGCCGGGATACTCGAAGCGCAGAGCCCGTCCCTGGCCGGGTTCGCCGGTGTTTTCGACGAACTCGGTGTCGTACCCCGAGGACTCGATACGGTCCTGGAACTCCTCGAGGTCGTCCTCCTCCTCGACCAGCCAGGCGATGTGGCCGCCGCCCCAGTCGTCACCCTCCCGCAGGATGAGGCTGTACGACTGCCAGTCGCCGAAACAGCGCATGTAGATGGCGTCGTCCGTCTCGTGGGTCTCGTACATCCCCATCGTGTCTCGGAAGTGCTCTCGAGATGCTTCGAGGTCCGGACTGTACAACTCTGCGTGGGCTAGGGTAGCGATCCCCATAGCTCAGACTCACAATATGCCCTGAAATATCTTTCCCTACCTTGCACGAAACGTAATTGTTGGCCGGCCCCAGGGGCGCCGCGGGTTGCTGCGCGGTAGCCGCGTCCGGCACAGGTGAGTGCTCGGATAATCGTCACGAACGTCCATGTTTGACTCGGCTGTATCATCTGCCCCGCGTTCTACCTGATCAAACGTGTTGGTTTCGGGGACCGTTTCCGCCGGATCGGATCAGGCCCGGTCGAGCACCGCATCACCGCTACAGGGCCTGACTGCGGGACAGCTCCGCGTTCACCTCGATGACGTTGGTCGTTCTGAGGAGTACTTCGCGGAGTTCGGACTCGATCTGTTCGTCCGTCATTCGCCTGGCGGGCCCGGAAATGCTGATCGCACCGAACACTTCTCCGCTCTCGGTCCGGAGCGGCGCGGCGATGCATCGAATCCCACGAACTCGCTCCTGATCGTCGACGGCGTAGCCGCGTCGGCGTATCTCTGCGAGTTCTTCCTTCAGCTCTTCGCAGTCCGTGATCGTCCCGTCGGTCACCGCCGGGAGCCCGACCTGATCCACGACTCGGTCGATCCGCGAATCCGGAAAGTAGGCGAGCATCGCTTTCCCGATCGCAACGCAGTGGAGATATTCGTACTGCCCGATCGGGACCGAACTCCGGATCGCGTCCTCCCCCTCGGCCCGGTAGACGTATATCGCGCGGTTGTTCTCCGGCATCGCGAACTGGGTTCGCTCCCCCGTAACGGCCGCGAGTTGATCGAGCTGGTCCACGACGAGGTCGTAAATTCCGATCCGCTCTTTGACCCGCTGGGCGAGCCCAAGAAACCGCAGACTGAGACGGTACGTCCCGTTCGACCGAGTGACGTACCCCGCCTGAGACAACGTTGTAAGATGGGTGTGGACGGTCCCTTTCGCCACCCCTAGCATATCGGAGAGTTCTGTGACGCCTAGCGATCCCTCGCGTTCGAGAGCATCAATTATCTCGATGGCCCTCTCGACAGAGCGTATCGTTCGAGGGCGATCTCCTCCCATGCTATCAATCAACAAGGAGGGGTAACTTAGTCATTCGGGTCCGCATCGACCGCTCGGCCCGACCCCGTTCCCCCCGGTCGACTCTCCAGGATGCGGTATGGGGAAATGGGTCTCAGAGCGCCGAAGACGGCCGAACGACACCGTTCGACCTGGCGTTATCCGCCTCGCATCTCGCGGGTCGGGTGCCTGTGGTGAACGTCCGTGGGCCGTTCGTCTCCATCAAACGCTCGCGTCGCTATCTATTGGACACAGTGTGACACGGCGTCCCACTGGCAGTCACCGACGCCGCCGGGTGGGCGCCACCTGACAGGCACACACCGAGCGGCGATCGTGGCAAGCGGTTGTCCCATCCGGCGTTCTAGGCTCTCGAACGGGGACTGGTACCGTAGCTCACGGGAGGCGCTGTCGATTACACCCCTATACGCGTAAAGGACGAACGCGGGACACCGACACGATCGACCGACGAGAATTACAGTTCTATTGCTGTAAAGGCCCTCCACATTGTCGAGAAACCGGACAGGCGCAGCGACTGACTGTCGTCCAGTGCGTGCGCGGAGGCGTCCACTCGGAGGAATCGTGACGACAACCGGCAGGTTGAGCCTCCCCTGAATCTGGATAATTATGTAATTTCAGTCGTCTCCGGGAGGGGAAGGGCCTCCCTTGGGCGAGTCCCACCAGGTCGAGGAAGCCGACCGGGCGCTTCGACCGTTTGTCAGGCCGGTGGTCCAATTCGTTCGAAACCGCAAACTGGGCGTCTCGAAACTTCCGATTCGCCGATCAGGTGGCAGAACGCGCTCCGGACGGGCAGCGTTCGTCGGAAACTCGACCGACAGATACGGATGTGCGGGAAAATGTAGATCGTAGCCGTTGAAGCTCCTATGGAGAGGCGAATGACGGTTTCGCTGTTGTCGGTGAGGGTGGATGTGCCACTGTCCAACGCCCGCATGACACACGCGCGATTGTCGAGTGATCGAATCGACTTCGAACGAAATTGATTGTATAATGTTGTCGTCGTGGAACGTACGTGTCCCGGTGCAACGGACTGGTCTATCCCATCTTCCCCGCCTCGGAGACGGTCGGTCTGGCGACGGTTCCGATCGTGGTCGACACGCCATCGCGTACCCGCTGCTCTCGTGCTCTGGCAATCCCTCCTGCGCGAGAGACACGATACCGGTGGCTCGGAGCGCCCTCGACGACGCGATCTCGCACCCACGTGAACTATACCCGCGTGACTCGTGTATCCCTAATCGTGGATCAGACGATGGCCCAGACGAGTGCGGGGAACGCGACGCTGGAGGATCTCGCCCTGTTCACCGACCTGTACGAACTGACGATGATGGAGGGGTACCTGGAGGCCGGGCACAACCCCACCGCGACGTTCAGCCTGTTCTTCCGCTCGCTCCCGCCGAACCGGGGCTACGTCGTCGTCGCGGGGCTCGAACAGGCGATCCGCTACCTCGAAACGCTGTCGTTCGACGAGGGGGCGCTGGCGTACCTCGCGGAGCTCGGCTTCTCCGAGTCGCTTCTGCAATACCTGGATCGGTTCGCGTTCACCGGGGAGGTCCGGGCCCTCCCGGAGGGGTCGGTCGCGTTCCCGAACGAACCGCTCCTGGAGGTGACGGCGCCAATCTGCGAGGCGCAGCTGTTCGAGACCCTGTTGCTCAACCAGATCGGCTACCAGAGCTTGATCGCGACGAAGGCGGCACGGATGCGCGACGCGGTCGCCACCGTCGGCGACGACCAGTCGCTCGTGGACTTCGGATCGCGTCGCGCCCACGGGACCGACGCGGGGATGAAAGCCGCCCGCGCGGCGTACGTCGGCGGCTTCGACGGCACCTCGAACGTCGCCGCCGGACGGGCCTTCGACGTCCCGGTGTCCGGGACGATGGCGCACTCGTGGGTGCAGAGCTTCCCGACCGAACGGGCGGCGTTCGAGGTGTTCGTCGACGTCTACGGCGACGACTCGATCCTGCTCGTCGACACGTACGACACGATCGAGGGCGCGAAGACGGCGATGGCGGTCGCCGAGGCCCGCGACGTCGACCTCCGGGGCGTCCGGTTGGACTCGGGGGACCTGGTCGACCTCTCGAAGCGCGTCGCCGAGATCGTCGGGGAGACGGGCCTGTTCGTCACCTCGGGCATGGACGAGTACGAGATCGAGGCGTTCCTCGAGGACGGCGGCGTCGCCACCGGTTTCGGGCCCGGGACCGCCCTGGTCACCAGCGAGGACGCGCCGTCGCTCGACGCGGTGTACAAACTCGTCGCGGTCGACCGCGACGGGACGCTCCGTCCGACGATGAAGCTCTCGCCCGGCAAGGTGACCTACCCCGGCCAGAAGAGCGTCCGGCGCGTCGAACGCGAGGGCCGGTTCGAGCGGGACGTCCTCGCCGTGCGCGGCGAGGGCGGCGAGGGGGACGAACAGCTGGTCGAGGTGTTCGAGGACGGCTCGCTCGCGTACTCCGTACCGACCCTCGACGAGAGCCGCGACCGGGCGCGCAGCCAGGTCGAGAAGCTCCCACAGGAGTGCCGGGCGCTCCGCGATCCGGCCGCGTACCCGGTCGAGATCAGCGACGAACTCCGCTCGCTGACCGAGCGAACCCGCGACGACCTGACGGCGCAGCGTCGCGGCGGTGACTGACGAAAGGGGGCGAGACCGAAAGGGGCCGTCTCCTCGACGAACCCGGGCGATACACCGGCGAAAGGGTTAGGTGCCCCGGAAGAGACGCTACGTGCGGCAGATGAAGATCCTTCGCTCCCTCCTGTACGTCCCTGCCCACAGGGACGAGTGGGTCGCGAACGCCGCATCGAACGGCGCGGACGCCGTCATCCTCGACCTCGAGGACTCCGTGCCCGCCGACGAGAAGGAGGCGGCACGCGCGGCGGTGAGCGAACACGCCGACGCGCTCGCGGCGGCGGAGACGACCGTGACCCTCCGCGTGAACGAGGTCGACTCGGACGCGTTCTACGCGGACGTCGAGGTGCTCGGATCGTGGGCGGACGCGGTCGTCGTCCCGAAGGCCGAATCGGCCGCCGAGATACGCTCGCTCGAGTCGATTCTCGCGTACGTCGAGCACCGGACCGACGTCCCGGCACCGATCGAGATCGTGCCGCTGCTCGAGAGTCCGCGGGGCGTCTGCGCGGTCGGCGAGATCGTGTCCGCGAGCGACCGCGTCGCCGCCGTCGGCTCCAGTACGAGTCGGGGCGGCGACATCCAGCAGTCGCTCGGCCTCGGGTGGTCGCCGGAGGGCGACGAGACGCTCCACGTCCGCTCCAAGGTCGTGCTCGAAGCGAGGGCCGCGGGCGTCGAGCAGATCCTCTCCGGGATCTGGGCGACGGTCGACGACGAGGCGGGCCTCCGGGAGAAGGCCGAACGTCAGCGGCGATTCGGGTTCACGGGGATGCAGGTCGTCCACCCGGGTCAGGTCGACGCGGTCAACGACGTCTTCACGCCCTCGGCCGAGGAACTCGACCACTATCGCCGGCTCGTCGAGGCGTTCGAGCGCGAGCAGGGCGGCGAGCAGGGGGCCATCCGGTTCCAGGGCGAGATGGTCGACGCGGCGACGGTGAAACGCGCCCGTCGCGCGCTGGAGCGGGCCGCTGACGCGAGCGACGAGTCGACGTAACCTTCCCTCTCCCCGCGAGTGTCGGGTCGGGGGTCACCACGCCGCCCGGAGGCGGTCCAGCACCTCCTCGCGAGAGGGCGAGACCCCGGGGGGATTCCGCGCGTGCTTGCGGCTCTCGACGATCGCCGTCGCCATCGCGGGCAACGCCGCGCTCTCGACGTCGAGTTCGCGCAGGCGCTCGGGGAGGTGGAGGTCGCGGGCCACGGCGGTCACCCGCTCGACGATGGCGTCCGCGAGGTCCGCGTCCGACCGGCCGTCCGTCGGCACCCCGAGCGCCTCCGCCAGCCGGTGCCGTTCGGCGTCAGCGTTGTCGAAGACGTACCGGAGGACGACGGGAGCCACCACGCCGTGGGCGATCCCCTGGTGGACGCCGCCCACGTCGGAGACACCGTTGCCGAACGCGTGGACCAGGTTCGTCTGGCAGCCGTACTGGACGAGCGCCGTGCCGAGGACCGAGCGGTGGAGCGCCTCGTCGTCCGCGGTCGCCCCTCGCAGTTCCGGGAGGGCGTCGCGGAGGTAACGCAGTCCCTCCACGGCGTGCGCCCGGGAGATCGGGGTGCTGGCCCGCGAGTAGATCGTTTCGACGCCCTTGTCGAAGCCGTTCATCGCGGACGCGGCGAGGACGTCGTCGGGCGTTGTCGCGACCAGCGCGGGGTCGTAGAACACCGCGGTCGGCATCAGTCGCCGGTCGGCGAACGACGCGGACGGGTTCCCCGCGCCCGCGTCCGTCGCGGACGCCGCCGAGCGGCCTCGGGAGATCCCCCCGCCGTCGGAGAGGTCGGCCCCCGGCAGCGTCGTCGGGACGACGACGTTCGGCGCGACCGTCACTTCCGGGTCGGGCGCGGGGAGTCTCCCCGTCTCCCGGATCTCGGCGACGACGTCGGCCGGCGGTCGGTCGAGCGCGTCGACCAGGCACATCGCCTTCGCCACGTTGATCGAACTCCCGCCGCCGACCGCGACCACGCAGTCCGCCTCGCCGTCTCGAATCCGCTCTGCGCCCTCGAACACCGTCTCCAGTCGCTTTTCGGGCGTCGTTCGTGCGAAGGTCGAACGCAGGCGGTCCCCGAGCCCCGACCGAACCGGCGCCATCACGTCCTCGTTCGCTCCGACGTTCCGCCCACAGACGAGCAGCGCCCGCGAATGCCCCCGTTCGGCCAGCGTCGCCCCGAGTCGACCGACGCAGCCGCGACCGAACGCCAGTTCCGTCGGCAGGTACTCGAAGCGGAACGGCTCGTTCCGCGAATCCATACGGGTCGCACGGAGCCCACCCGGATAAGTGGTCCCGTCGCCCCGGCGGCCTGCCGCGTCGTCGCGAGGGGCCATCGCGTCTCCGTCCGGGCGCGGAGACGCGCCCGTCTCAGCGGTCCTCGTCGAGTTTCCCCTCCACTTTCAGCGTCTCCGTAATCCGGTCGCGGAGGTCGGCCTTGCTGATCTTTCCGACCTCCGTCTTCGGGAGCGACTCGACGACCTCCAGCCGTTCGGGGCGCTTGAACACGGCCACCCCGCGCTCGTCCAGAAAGGCGACGATCTCGTCGAGCGCGAGCGAGTCCGCGCTCGCTTCGAGTTCCACGTACGCCATCGGCCGTTCGCCGAGGCGATCGTCCGGCATCCCGATCACCGCGACGTTCTGTATCTTCGGGTGCTCGATCAGCTCGTCTTCGAGGCCGGGCGCGTAGATGTTCTCGCCGCCGCGGATGATGGTGTCCTTGAGCCGGCCGTGCACCCGGTAGTTGCCGTCTGCGCCCTGTTCCACGACGTCCTCCGTGTAGAACCAGCCGTCCTCGTCGAACGCCGCCTCGTTCTCCTCCGGATTTCGGAAGTAGCCGGCGAAGATGCCCGGCCCCCGCGCGGCGAGTTCCCCCGGATTCCCCGTCGCTACCTCCGCCGAACGCGACTCGTCGACGATCCGGTACTCCTCGGCGTCGGGTGCGATCGGCCGGCCGATGGTCTCGGCCTGCGTGTCCACGTCGTCGTCGGGGCGGGTGCAGAACAGCGGCCCTTCCCCCATGCCGTAGTTGTTCGCCACGTCCACGCCCCACCGCTCGTGCAGGTCGCGCACGACGCTCGGGCGGACTTTCTGCCCTCCGGTGACGACCACGGCGACGTCCGAGAGGTCCAGGCCCTCGACGGTCTCGCCCTCGAGGAGGTCGACGAGCTGGGCCGGCACGGCGAAGAAGTAATCGACGTCCATCTCGAGCGCCCGCTCGACGAGCGTCGCCGTCTTGAGGGTCGGTTCGATGGCGATCGACGCTCCCCGGGCCACGGCCGCCCCGACGATCGGATTGAGCGACGCGTTGTGTCCGATCGGCACCCAGGGCATGCCCGTCCACTCGGGGCGTATCCCGAGCGCGTCCTCCCAGCGATCCCACTGGAAGACGTACTCGTTGTGCGTCCGCGGGATCACCTTCGGCATCCCCGTCGTTCCGCCGGAGAGCAGCATGAGGCCGGGATCGTTCGGGTCCACGGTCGCGTCGGCGACGGCGTCGCCGTGCGTTTCGGTCCAGTCCGTTCCGGTGAGCTCCGCGTAGTCGATCCACCCGTCGGGCAGCCCGGTCTGCCGGGCCTCGCTCCGATCGCCGACGGCGATCAGGTGCTCGAGGGTCGCGAATTCGGCCGCGAGCGAGTCGCCCATGCCGACGTGGTCGAAGCCGCCACCGGTCCCCGACCCGAGCGTGACGAACGCCCGAGCGTCGGTGAGATCCACGACGTGGCGCGCCTCCGCGCGCCTGTGGCGCGGGAGCAGGACGACCGGGATGACGCCCGCCCGCGAGCAGCCGAAGAACAGCTCCAGGAACTCGACGCGGTTCGTGAGCTGTATCACCACCCGATCCCGCGGTTCGAGGCCCAGTTCGCCCAGGAGGTACGCGGCGATGCGCTCGGTGCGATCGACAGCCGCTCGGTACGTGGTCCGCCTCCGTGGCCCCACGACGAACGGTTTGTCCGGGAACGAATCGGCCGCCCGGTCGAGCACCTCGTGGAGGGTGCGGTCAGTCCAGTATCCCTTCTCCCGGTATTCCCGGATGCGCTCTTCCGGGAGCGGGGTGTACCCCTCGATGGGCCCTGACGCGCCAGCATCGGCCATGGCGCGCGATTCACCCCGTCGAACCTTACCCTTTTCCCCGCGAGACGGACCCGGTACGGCGGTCCCACGGTGCCGGGTCACCTGACGTACGCTTCGGCCGACCGCGGGACGGGCCTCCCGCCTCGAGGGTCCGCACTCGCTGGATATCGCACTCGTGGTTATCTTACGACCATATGGCTGTAAATCCCGCTCCCGTCCGGCGGATCGACGTGCGCGTCCGGCAGCGGCGTCCGCGCCAGGTGGTTTCTGTGAGTGAACGCACCGTCCGTCGACGGGTCGACCTGCCGAGTCGAGAGACCGCTGTCCTGACGGGGGCATCTGCCGTGCCGACGGCCTCGCGCTAGTCGATGTCCATCTCACCGATAGCCCGGTGTACCGCGTCCGGGTTGACTTTGCAGTCGAGCACGAGCGGCCCGGACAGGTCTCCGGCGAGCCGCGATGCGACCGCCTGCACGTCGCTCGGCGATCGAACGGTGTGACTCTCGGCCCCGAGGGCCGAGGCGACCTCGGTGAAGTCCGGGGAGGGAATCCGTCCCACCGCCCCGGAGTACCCCCGTATTCTGCCCATGTGGTACTCGGCACCCAGCGCCTCGTCGTCGATCACCACGACGATCATCGGGACGTCGTTGCGGGCCGCCGTCTCGAGTTCCTGCAGGATCATCATCAGCCCGCCGTCACCACAGAACACGATACACGTCCGGTCCCGTTCCGCGATGGCGGCTCCGATCCCGACGGGGAGCCCCTGGCCCAGCGCGAGGAAGTCGACGGTCCAGAGCAGGCGGTCGCCCGGCCCGAACGCCAGGCCGTCGAAGACCCACCCGATGTACTGGCCGACGTCGGTGACGACGAGCCGATCCTCCGGGAGGGTCGCGTCGAGCGCGGCGACTAGCTCGCGGGGGTCGACTCTCCCCGGCCGGTCGTCGAACTCCTCGTCCGTCACCGGCGAGCTCGCTTCGATGTACCTGCGGGCCTCCTCGGTCCAGAACGTTCCTCGCCGGTCGATCCCGTTCCGTTCGAGCTCGGCGTGTAACGCCTCGGCCGTCGCCTTCGCGTCTCCCACGACGCCGACGTCGACCTCCGTGAACCGCCCGATGTGCGTCGGGTCGGTGTCGACGTGAACGACGGTCGTGTCCTCGTCGACGAGCGCGCCGGCGTCCAGCGTGTGGTGGTTCAGGCTCGCACCGAACCCGAGGACGAAGTCGCTCTCGCGCAGGAACTCGTTCGCGACGGTCGTCCCGAGGCCGCCCGCGGAACCGAGGTAGTAGGGGTGCTCCGCGAAGTAACCGATCGCGGGGATGCTCGTCGCGAGATAGGCGTTCATCCGCTCGGCGACCCGTTCGATCGCCTCCTTCGCGTTCGCGCGGACGGCGCCGCGACCCGCGAGGACGACCGGCGCGGTCGTCCCCTCGGCGGCGCGGAACGCCTCGATCGCCCGAGTGACCGCCGCGTCGTCCGGTGTCACGCGCGCGCCCGTCCTCCAGTCGCGGACGCGCCGCGGGGGGTCCGGCTCCGGAACGTCGCTCTCCAGGACGTCGATGGGCATCTGTACCGCGATCGGCCCGTCCCCGTTGTGGAGGCGGCGGAACACGTCGGTCAGCCCCGGGAGAACTCGTTCGGGCGACCGTATCGACTCGACGTCGCCGACCATCCGCTCCAGGAACCCCTCCTGGTGAAAGCCCTTCCCGTCGTGGGCGGCGGTGAGACGGGATTCGGGGACGAGGTACAGCACCTTCGACCGGCGCCTGCTCGCGGTCACGAGCGAGGTTCCCGTCTGCGCTATCGCGGGGCCGCGCCCCACGATGCACACGCCGACGTCGTCCGTCGCCCTGGCGTATCCGTCGGCCATCGCGGCTGCGCCCTGCTCGTGGCGGCAGTGGACGGCGGTGATCTCGTCGCCTCGCTCGTCCTCGATCTCGGAGAGAAGCGGGATGATCTCCTCGGACGCGAGGGTGAACACCGTCCCCACGCCCTGCTCGACGAGGCGGTCGACGATTCCCTTCGACGCCTGAATCGTTCCGGCCATGACTACCGAAAGAGTCCGTGCTACCGGGTTATTTGTTACGGGGTCTCACGGCGTTCGTCGTCGTCCCCCGATGTGGCGTCCCTCGACCCGACGCCGGCCCGTGCCGGTCGGCGCCACCGTGAAGACGGGCTTCGCCGAAGACGAATCCATCGGGGACAATGGTTATGGATTCGGGTAGTGATACCGGCGTATGGTCCAGCGCATCGACGCCTTCGCGCACATCACGCCACCGGAGTTCTACGAGGAGATGAGCGAGGTCCACTCGACCCCCGCGCTCCACAACCTCTACTTCGAGCCGATCTGGAACGTCGATCGGCGGCTGGAGGACATGGACGATCACGGCATCGACACGCAGGTGCTCTCGCTCGCGAACCCACCGATCTGGCGGGGAATGAATCCCGAGGACGCGCTCCCGTTGACGCGTCTGGCGAACGACCTCGTCAGGGAGATCGCCGACGAGCATCCGGATCGATTCGTCCCGATCGCGACGCTCCCGTTCGCCACGGAGGCGTACGTCGAGGAGTTCGAGCGCTGTCTCGACGACCTCGACATGCGCGGCGTCCAGCTCTTCTCGAACGTCGACGGCAGGCCCGTCGATTCGCCGGGTCACATGGCCATCTACGAGGCTGCGGCGAACGCCGGCGCGCCGGTGTGGCTCCACCCGCAGTTACACGAGTGGTACGACTGGCTCTCGGAGTACGAAATCCACCGGACGATCGGCTGGCCGTTCGACACGACGGCCGCGATGGCGCGGATGGTGTTCGGCGGCGCCTTCGAGGAGAACCCCGACCTCGACGTCGTCGTCCACCACCTCGGCGGGATGGTACCGTTCTTCATCGGGCGCATCACGACCTTCTTCGAGGCGCGGGTGAACAACCCGGACATGTACCCCGACTTCGAGGCCCCCGACTTCTCGACGACCGTCCGCGAGCAGTTCGAGAACTTCTACGGCGACACCGTGATCGGCGGCGAAGTCGCGCCGTTCGAGTGCGGCCGGAGCTTCTTCGGCGACGACGGCGTCGTGTTCGCGACCGACTACCCGTTCGGTCCCGAGGGGGGCCGCCGGTTCATGCGACAGGCCGTCGACGTCGTCGAGACCGTCGAGGACGAGGACGCGTACGGATCGATCTCACACGGGAACATCCAGGCCTTGCTGTAAACGACGAGCTGCCGCGTCGTCGGACGTCGGTTCCACGGACGCTCGGATCGTCGCATCCCAACCGCTACGCGTCCATCCGGGAACACTGCGGACCCGCTTCGAACGCTACCCCGAGGCTGCCGTGGGAAAGACCGACCGCCCGGAGCACGCTCCCGACTACGAGACCGCGACGACCGCGCGGGGTCCCGATCGCCCGCCACCGCCGCCGAGTCACCGCGGGGACCCATAAAATTAATTCGTGGAACCCTCCTGAAGGGAACTAGGTGAATTTCGAGTGAGCACCCGACCCGCCGAGGTTGACGGCCCGGAGGCGTTCGTCGTCGGCGCCGGCCCCGTGGGACTGACCGCCGCGATGGCGCTGGACGCGCGCGGCGTCTCTGTCGAGATTCTCGAAGCCGAGTCCGAGGATCGGGAGCGACCGGGGACCAGGGCGGACTACGTCCACGGCTCGACGCTCGACATCCTCGAGTCCGTCCACCCCGGACTCGGGTGGCGACTCGTCGAGGACGGACTCCTGTTGCCGAAGCGACAGACGTACTGGCGGGGCCGCAAGGTGTTCTCGCGGACGTTCCCCGTCCCCGACGACCCGTCGGAACTCGACGGCCTCCCGCACTCGACGCGCATCCCCCAGACCGTCGTCGAGGATCACATGCACGACGCGATCGCCGAGCGCGACATCACTATCCACTGGGACGCCCCGGTCGAGACCGTCGACGCCGGCGAGGACCTTGTCCGGATCGAGACCGGTGACGGGGCGGTTCGAGAGGCCCCCTACGTGGTGGGTTCCGACGGCGGCGGCTCGACCGTCCGGAAGGAGATCGGCGTCGACATGTCGGGTTCCCAGTCGAAGAACGCGTTCCTCATCGTCGACGTCGAGGAACTCCCGGCGGACCCCGAGCCTCCCGTCATGACCTTCCACTACGGCCACCCGGCCGTCGACGGCCGGAACGTCCTCACCGCGCCGTTCCAGGGCGGGTGGCGCATCGACGTCACCTGCCGGCCCACCGACGACCTCGACGAGATGACCCGCGACGAGCGCGTCCGCGACATCGTCGCGTCGACGATGGGCGACCGCTACACCGACCGCGTCGCGTGGGTCTCGACCTACCAGTTCAAGCAGGTGACTGCCGACAGCATGGTCGACGACCACCACCGCGTCCTCCTCGCCGGCGACGCCGCCCACCTCTTCGCGCCGTTCGGCGGCCGCGGGATGAACTCCGGCATCCACGACGCCGACGCCGCGGGATCGGCCATCGCCTGCGCGCTCCGCGCCGAGACCGACGCCGTCGCGGAACGCGAGATCGAGAACTACGCGCGGCTTCGGGAGGCCGCCGCGGAGTGGAACACGCAGGCGGCGGGCAAAGCGCTCGAACACATCTACAGCGACGACCCGGTCGTGAACGCCAAAAAGCGGGCGGCGGCGGAGCTCTCCCGCGTCTTCGGCTCCGCGGGGAAGTGGCTCGACACGGCCCACTTCGGCCCGCTCGACAGTCCGCCGATTCCGACCGTCGGAAAGTTCTGAGCCGCACGTCTCCCGTGACTCGCTTCCGGGTAACAGCCGTTTGGTGACAGAAATTTTCGCACCTTCGGCCGTGGCGCACTCGGGCCCGGTCGGCGGTCCAGGCGACGATCGGCGTTCTCGACCGCCACGAGTGGGCCGCGGTACGCCGTCCGAAATCCCGCCGGCGTCGGGGGTCCGTCCGTATCGGGGGGTGGCTCGCCGCTCGCCTCCGTCGTCGCACGGCGTCGTCCGGTTGACTCGTCCGGCCGTCGCCGGTTGCTTCGCCTGCGACTCGGCCCATTGCCGTCGTCTTCCCCGGTGGGTCCTACGATCGCTCCGCCACACCCCCGGTATCGATCGACCCGACCAGGGTGCGGACCGCCCTCGCTCGCCACGCCCATCGTAAGTTGCCGATCGTTCAGGAATGACGGACGGCCCGACACCGTTCGAAAATTATCTAACCGTCTATGTTCGAAATGGCGTCGAGGTTGCGTTCCCGGTTTCTCGACGACTGTGTCCCGGGCACTCCGGCCGCCTCCGGGCACTCCGGCCGCCTCCGGGCACTCCGGCCGCCTCCGTCCCTCCACGCGGAGGCTGCACCGAACGCTCGCCAAGGGATCGTGGTCGTCGCCCGTGCCACGCTCTGTAGCGACCGGCACCTTTCAAGGTGGTGGCCGGCGTCGTGACGGACGATGCCACGTTCGCGGCACAGCCGTGTCGCACCGACCCACCACGAACTGATCGCGCTCAGGGAGGAACTCGCGATCGCCCGGAAGGGAGAGCACATCCTGGAGCGTCGTCGCGACGGGCTCGTCTTCGCGTTCCTCGACCTCCTCGACCGGTGGCAGACGCTCCGCTCGCGACTCGACGATCGGTTCCAGGCGGCCCACCGCCTGCACGTCACGGCGATGGAGCGAGAGGGTGAAATCAGTCTGCGAGAGCTCGCCAAGTCGAGAGCGACGCGCCCCGAACTCATCCTGGGCGAGACGAAACTGTTCGGGCTGGACGTCCCGCGCATCCTCTCGGCGTACATCACCACGCCGGTGGCGGAGCGCGGGTACGGCATCCTCGGGACGAGCGCCCTGGACGACGAACTTGCCGGTGCGTACGAGTCGGTGCTGGAACTCGTGGTCCGCGTCGCGGAGCTGCGAGCGGTGCTCTCGCGATTGCTTTCGGAGATCCGTCGACTGCGCCTCCGGGTCAACTATCTCACCCACCGACTCATTCCCGACCTCGAGGAAGAGCGACGGCACGTCGAGCGCTACCTCGCCGAGCGAGAGCGGGAGGAGCGGTATCGACAATCGTGGGCCAAAAAGCGCCTGCGGGATCGCGACGACCGACGCCGACAGGGGTCCCGGTAGCGCTGGGAAAGAACGCGCTCATTGTCCGCGGTTCGTCGGCGCTCGGGGTCGGCGCCGCTGTCGGGTCCGCCAGTCGTTCTACCGCGTTCCGTGCGGTACGTCACCCGGGAGGAGCCCCCGTCGACCGGGGAGCGGCCCGGGTCACTCGGACAGGTCGTCGGCCCACGCCGCCGGGAGGACCCACAGCAGGCTGTCGGCCGAGAGATCGTCGGTCGTGACGAACAGGACGTCGTCGCCGCCGTTGACGGCGGAACCGCCGCCGAACACCGTGTCCCAGTGGTCGCGGACGGCGTCGGGGATCGGGAGCTCGCGGACGTCGTCGCCGATCTCGCTGCTCGTGACGAACTCCACCCCGTCGCGATCCGCTATCGCGTCGTAGTTCTGGGAGACCAGCACCGCGTCGTCGCGCCTGCGAATCCCCCAGAACGCCTCGGCCGAGTGGGCCAGGAAGCCCTGATTGAACGCCCGCTGTGGCGCCGGTACTTCCCGGCTCTGCCCGTCCAAGGCCGCCTGGCCCAGGCGATCGACCTCCTCGGCCGCGGGTGCCTCGCCGACGTCGATGCCCTTCTCGATCGCGGCACCCTCACCGGCGCCGGTGCCCCCTGCAGCCGCCGTCATGCCGCTCGTCCCCGCCGTGAACGTGGTGTCGTCGCCCGCCTCCGCCTCCTCGCTCGTCCCCACCGCCTTCTCGCTCCCTCCCTCCGCCTCGTCGTCGGCTTCCGCTTCGCTCTCGGTCGCCGCCGCCAGGTCTTCGCTGTCGACGCCGGTGTCGACGACATCGGCAGCCGCCTCCCCGGTGGCGTGGTCCTCCTCGCCGACGCCGCCGGTCTCGTCGGCGACCGACTCGACGTCCAGCCCGGTGTCGACCACCTCGGTTTCCTCGACGTCAGCTCCCCCACCACCGTCTCGGGACCGCCGCTGTTCGAGCGCGATTCCCAGCAACGCACCGCCGAGCGTGAACCTCACGATGCTCCGCACGTAATCGCCGCGCAGGAGTGCTCGGAAGCCGCTCAGGAAGCCCGCTCCGCCGACGACCGCCGGCACCGCCCCCGATTCGACGCCGCGCCTGAGGTACGGCGCGGCCTTCGAGACGTACTCGCGGCCGCCTTTCGTCACGCCCTGCGCGGCGTCGACGGCCGACTCCGGCTCCGACTCTGCGCTGGTGTTGCTCTTGGTCACACCGCACCGTTCGGTCCCGACGCACAAATCCTCCATCGTCATCCAGGGTGACTTTCAGGCGGCGGTGAGTCGCTGGAGGCCACTCTCTACCGCCGGGCGCTCTTCGAGGAGCGACTCTCGCCGTCACTTCGGGGCGGCCGGCGTCACCCTCGTCCCGGCGTCGCCGTCGAGCGCGTCCCCGAGGTGCGCCGGCGAGGTGATCGACGCCAGGTCGCCGCCCTCGTCGACGAACCGGAGGCAGGCCTCCACTTTCGGCCGCATGCTCCCCTCGCCGAACTCGCCGTTCTCCAGGTGCGACCGCAGCTCCGCCGGCGCCACCGACCGGAGCGGACGCTGGTCGGCGCCGCCGAAGTCCACGTACGCGTGCTCGACGTCGGTCAGGACCGCGAGTCGGCTCGCGCCGAGTTCCGTGGCGAGCAGTTGGGTCGCCCGGTCCTTGTCGATCACCGCCTCGACGCCGCGGAGCCCTCCCTCGCGGACCACGGGGACGCCGCCGCCGCCGACGCAGATGACGTGATCCCCCCGGTCGACGAGGCGTTCGATCTCGTCGGCCTCGACGATCCCCGTCGGTTCGGGCGACGGGACGACGCGCCGGTACGGGCGCTCGCCCGAGGAGACTTCCCGGGTCTCGAACGGCTTTTCGGCCGCCTCCGCCTCGGTGTAGAACGGCCCGACGGGCTTGCTCGGCTCCTCGAACGCCGGATCCCCGGCGTCGACGACTGCCTGCGTCACGACCGTGATGAAGTCCGTCGCTCCCGAGAGCGCGTTGTCCAGCGCCTGCTGGAGGAGGTAGCCGATCTGGGCCTGGGTCTCCGCGACCAGCACGTCGAGGGGGAGCTGGGGCGTCTCCGGGGCGTTCTCCTGTTGCAGGAGCAGGTTCCCCACCTGCGGGCCGTTGCCGTGGGTCAGGACGACTCGGTAGCCCGCGCGGGCGGCGGCGGCGACGCTCCGGGCCGTCTCTTCGATCACCGCCCGCTGCTCGTCGATCGTCCAGGGGCCGTGCTCGCCGAGGAGCGTGTTGCCGCCCAGGGCGATAACGACCAGTTCGTCGTCCGTTTCCACGCCGCGAGACCCGTGACCCATGGTCCCCGGTTCGGGGGTGACTCATTTAGTAGTACGAGGTTCATGTGGTGGTATGACCGCCACGCGCGTCGCGATCATGGGTGCGGCCGGCCGCGACTTCCACGACTTCAACACCGTCTTCCGGGGGAACGACGCCTACGAGGTCGTCGCCTTCACCCACACCGCGACCCAGAACATCGGCGAACTGGACGAACTCCCGCAGCGACGCTATCCCGCAGAACTGGCGGGGGACCTGTACCCCGACGGGATCCCGATCCGGCCCGAGTCGGAACTCGAAGCGATCGTCGAGGCCGAGGACGTCGACCGGGTCGTCTTCTCCTACTCCGACGTCTCCCACGAACACGTGATGCACCAGGCGTCGCGCGCGCTCGCCGCCGGCGCCGACTTCGGCCTCGTCGGCCCGAAGCGGATGATGCTCGACGCGGCGGTCCCCGTGGTCGCCGTCGACGCGGTTCGGACGGGCTGTGGCAAGTCCCAGACCGCCCGGAAGCTCGCCGGACTCCTCGCCGACCGCGGGACGGACGTCGTCGTGGTCCGGGAGCCGATGCCGTACGGCGACCTCGTCGCCCAGCGGGTCCAGCGGTTCGAAATCCTCGACGACCTCGACGAGAGCGACGTCACCATTGAGGAACGCGAGGAGTACGAGGGTCACCTCGAGCAGGGACACACCGTCTACGCGGGCGTCGACTACGAGGCGATCCTCGACGCCGCACAGGCCGAGGCCGACCTCATCGTCTGGGACGGCGGCAACAACGAACTCCCCTTTTTCGCGCCCGACCTCCACTTCGTCCTGGCCGATCCCCACCGGCCGGGCGCCGAACTCCGGTACCACCCGGGCGAGACGAACCTCCGGCTCGCCGATTACGTCGTCATCAACAAGGAGAACACCGCCGACGTGGCGGGGATCCGGGAGGTCGAGCGGAACGTCCGCGAGACGAACCCCGACGCGGGGATCGTCCACGCCGACTCCGTTATCTCGGCGGACGGCGACGCGATCAGGGGCAACCGCGCGCTCGTCGTCGAGGACGGCCCCACGCTCACGCACGGCGACGCGTCGTACGGGGCCGGGCTGATCGCCGCGCGCCAGTACGGCGCCGCCGAGATCGTCGACGCCGAATCGGCGGCCGTCGGGTCGTTGCAGCGCGTCCTGGCGGCGTACCCCCACGTCGAGAACGTCCTGCCGGCGATGGGCTACTCCGACGAGCAGGTCCGCGATCTGGAGGCGACGATCCGGAACGCGGACTGCGACGTGGTCGTCTCCGGGACGCCCCACGACCTCGGTCGGCTGGTCGACGTCGACGTCCCCATCGTCCGGGTGCGGTACGAACTGGAGGAGAAGGGAGTCACGCTCGACGCACTGCTCGACCGGCACGCGGACGTGCTCGGCCTATCGTGAGCTGCCCTAGCGTCGACGACGCCGACCGGACGCCCCCGTCCCGGGCACATCGACGCTCGTGACCGGCCCCGTCTGGTACCAGGCGCCAGCCGAGCGAACCTCTTTGTGTCGACGGCACGGAGAGCGTAGTATGGTGGAGCTTTACGTCGATGGGCTCATGTCCCGCCCCGTCGAGACCGTCTCGCCGGACACCCCGATCCGCGAGGCGGCGGCGCGGTTGCTCGAACACGACGTCGGCGTCGACGTCTCCCGCTTCGAGGATCGATGCCAGCCGTTCGCCGGCCTCGGTTCGGTTGGTGAACATGGGTGTCGGCCTCTCTGACGGTCGTCTCACGGTTCGTCGGCCGATCCAATGAACCGTCCGGTGACTGGATCCCGAGCGGAGGCGTCACCCGCCCGTCGGGCGAGGAACGATCACTCGTGCGAGAAGATCACCTCGTGCGGGGGAGGAGTACCTCGCACGGGGAAGAACTACGTCGACGGCGGTCCAACGGCGAGGCAGTCGGCGTCAGCCGGCGGAGCCCGACATCACATGCGAGTCGTTCACGCCCCCGAGACCCGCCCCTGTTACGAGTGTCGCGACCGCGCTGAGATCGTCGTCGCGCGCGGCCACCGCCTGTGGTACAGCTGCTGGGACCACGCGCCCGCGTTGCTGGAGCACGGCGGCGTCATCGTCGGCGGCGACCTCGCCTCGCGACGGCGGTAGCGGGGGGGCGGGGATCGGCGGCGACGACCCGCAGGCGACGTCGACGACTCGTCGGCCACGCCCGACTATTCGATTTCGATCTCGTGGGTCTCCTCGGATTCGGCTTTCGGCAGCCTGACCGTCAGGACGCCGTTTTTCATGCGGGCGGTGACCGCTTCCTTGTCGACTTCCTCGGGGAGCCTGACGGATCGCTGCACGGACTGGTGGCGGCGCTCCCGGCGGAGGTAATCCTCCTCCGACTCCTCGGTGGCCTCGTCGTGTTCGGCCTCGAGGTGGAGCGTGTGGTCCGAGACCCGGAGGTCGACGTCCTCCCGCTCGAAGCCCGGCAGGTCGACGGTCGCGACGAACTCGCCGTCGTGTTCGACGAGGTCGATCGCCATCGACCCGGACTCCGACGACAGGCGACCGATGGGCCCTCTGGACCCCATCCTGTGCGACGTCTCGTCGAGCTGTCGGCTCATTCGTTCGAAGATGCGTTCCAACTCCTCGAAGGGATTGCTGCGTGCACTCATGGCGTATCTCCGATTCGGACTACGGCGACGATCACAAAATACTCTTGGGTCGGGACCCTGCCGCCCTCGGGCGAACGGCTGCGGCTCCGTGAACGCGGAGAGGCGCGGCGCGAGTACACCGAGCGGGCGTCGCCTTCGACGGGGAGCGTCCCGGCCACCCGCCCGTGATTCCCGACGCACCGAACCGTGATTCCCGACGCCCCGAACCGTGATTTCTGGATCGTCCCCGGTGCGAACCCAACGGCTATTGCCGGGGCCGCCCTCTGAGGCCCGTACGAACACGCTCGCGCGTGTCCGGAGCACTATGTACGAGAACATCCTCCTTCCCACGGACGGGAGCGACGGGACGGATCGGGTAGTCGAGCACGCGATCCACCTCGCCCGGGGTAGCGGGGCGACCGTCCACGTCCTCCACGTCGTGGACACGTCGGCCCTGCCCCTGGACGCGCACAGTCAGCACGTCTACGACGAACTCGAATCGGCCGGACTGGACTCCGTCGTCGAGATCCGCGATGGCGCGCTGGAGGCGGGCGTCCACGCGGTCGAGGCCGTCCGGGAGGGGACGCCCTACCGCGAGATCCTCGCCTACGCCGATGAGCACGACGTCGACCTCGTCGTCATCGGGACGCACGGCCGGAACGGCCTCCGGCGACGGGTACTCGGCAGCGTCGCCGAGCGCGTGGTCCGCTGCGCCGAGGCGCCGGTCCTCACGGTGCGAACGTCGCCCCCGGAGGACTGACCGCGTGGTGACCGAGCAGCGGCCGAGGCGCCGCTCACTCGATAGCCAGGACGCCACCGACGGGGCACGGACGGGGGCGACGCCGCGACCGACGGGGCCGACGCCGCGGAACAACGGAGCGACTGAGGATTTACTCGAGCGTGTATATCAATTGCCTCCTTACAATCGTAGCGCCGTAAATGTAAACGATTCGATTGTTTCGGGATCGGAGGAACGTTCGGCTGGGCGGCCGTCGAGCGACGTCGCAGCGGGGCGTTCGGGGGAGTGCGGCCCTGCTCGCCTCGATCGACGCTCGACGCGTCCGGTCAGGACTGCCGCCGAGGTCAGTCGCTCGACTCCAGTTCCGCGACGCGAACGATGGTCTGGAGCGCCACGTCCGGCGTCACGCCGATCGAGTCGATCCCGGCGTCGAGGAGGAACTCGACGTAGCCCGGCACGGTCGAGGGCGCGTCGCCGCAGATGCCCACCTGGCGATCCGCCTCGTGGGCGGCGGCCACGAGCGAGCGGATGGACCGTTCGACGGCCTCATCGTCCTCGCGGAAGAGCGGGGCCAGCTTGGCCGAGTTCCGGTCGATCCCGAGGACGAGTTGCGTGAGGTCGTTCGACCCGACCGAGAAGCCGTCGAACACCTCGCTGAACCGGTCGGCCAGCACCACGTTCGACGGGAGTTCCGCCATCACGTAGACGTCCATCTCGGCGGGGTCCAGCCCGAACTCCCCCATCAGCGCCTTCACCTTCCGTCCCTCCTCCGGCGTCCGGCAGAACGGCACCATCGGGATCACGTTGTCCAGCCCGACGTCCTCGCGGACGCGCCGGAGCGCCTCGCACTCCAGCCCGAACGCCTCGCGGAACTCGGCGTCGTAGTAGCGGGAGGCCCCGCGCCAGCCGATCATCGGGTTGGTCTCCTCGGGTTCGTACCGCCGGCCCCCGCGGAGGTTCCGGTACTCGTCGCTCTTGAAGTCGCTGAGTCGGACGATCACGTCGCGCGGATGGAAGGCCGCGGCGATCTTCGCGATGCCGGTGCGGAGTTCCTCGACGAAGCGCTCGGACTCGCCGTGGTCGATGGCGTACAGCGGGTGGTCGCCGATCGAGGACGTGACGATGAACTCCTCGCGGGCGAGCCCCACCCCGTCGACGGGCAAGTGCGACAACGAGAACGCGCGGGACGGGTCGCCCAGGACCAGCGTCACGTCCGTCTCGGTCGCCGGGATCTCGTCGAGGCGCTCCTCGTGGATCTCGAACGAGAGCGCGCCCTCGTAGACGCGCCCGGTGGTCCCGGTGCAGTCGACGGTCACCGCCTCGCCGTCCCGGAGCACCTTCGTCGCGTCGGCGGCCCCGACGATGGCTGGGATGCCGAGCTCCCGCGAGACGATCGCCGCGTGCGACGTCTTCCCCCCGCGCTCCGTGATCACCGCCGCGGCCTTCCGCATGACCGGCTCCCAGTCCGGATCGGTGGTCTCGGTCACGAGGACGTCGCCCGCCTCGAAGCGGCTCATCTCCGCGATGTCCCTGAGGATCCCGACCGGCCCGGCTCCGATGGCCGTCCCGACGGCGACGCCCTCCAGCACCGCCGTCCCGTCCTCTGTCCGGTGGTACGTCTCGATGGTCTGGGCCGGCACGTCGCCGTGGACGGTCTCCGGGCGCGCCTGGACGACGTACAGCTCGTCGCGTTCCCCGTCGAGCAGCCACTCGACGTCCATCGGCTGGTCGAAGTGGTCCTCGATGCGCTGCGCGTAGGTCGCCAGAGCGGTCACGCGGTCGTCGGTGAGCGCCAGCCCGGTTCGCTCTCGCGGCGGGACGGGTTCGATCGCCGTCCCGCCGTCGCGTCGGACCATCCGCCGCTCCTTCGACCCGACCTTCCGCTCGACGATCCCGTTCGTCGGCTTGAACACCACGTACCGATCCGGCGTCACCTCCCCCTGCACGATCAGTTCGCCCAGGCCGTAGGCCGCCTCGATCACCGTGACGTTCCGGAACCCGGTGTCGGGGTCGAGCGTGAACGCGATGCCGGAGCTGCCCGTGTCAGCGCGCCCCATCAGCTGTACGACGCACGCGAGCTTCACCGCGGCGTGATCGAACCCCCTGTCGATGCGGTACGTGATGGCGCGGTCGGTGAACAGCGAGGCGTAACACCCCTTCACCGCCTCCAGTAGCTCGTCCTCCCCGGTGACGTTCAGGAACGTCTCCTGTTGCCCGGCGAACGACGCCCCCGGGAGGTCTTCGGCGGTCGCCGAACTCCGGACGGCCACCGCCGGCTGCGTCTCGCCGAGTTCGGTCGCCAGCTGCCGATACTGCTCGCGTATCGCCTGCGCCAGGTCCGCCGGCATCTCGGCAGACGTGAACCGGTCGCGGAGCTCTTTCCCCCGCCGCTGGAGGTCCGAGACGTCGTCGGGATCGAGCCCCGACAGCGCGTCCCCGATGGACGCTTCGAGCCCGGACGCCGCGAGGAACCGGTCGTACGCCGCCGTCGTCGTCGTGAACCCCGGGAGCACGGGCACGTCGAGGCCCGTCAGTTCGCCCAGGTTGGCACTCTTCCCGCCGACGCGCGGGACGTCGTCGGTTCCGACGTCGTCCAGTGAGAGCGTGTACGGTTCGGAAGCCACGGTGATCTCCACGGGACATTGCGGCTGCATCGTACTTCAATCGGTACGGTCGGGGTATCCCACCCTCGACTCTGGCGTGCCCGGCTCGGGAGGCCGCCCGTGTCCCATGCCGGCGGAGAGGACGCCCGCTGGCACCGTCGCGTCAGGCACTCCTCACGGCCTCCGTCGATCCACGCATACCATTAACTGTCTCCTGGGAGTAGGTACGGCCGAGACGATGGGTGACGCTCACAGTCGACTCCGATCCGACCTGGAGGCGTTACGGGACCTCCCGCTGTTCGTGGCGTACAACGCCAACGTGGACGCGCTCGTCGGGGTCGACGCCGACCTGGAGGCGTTCCTCGACCGGCCGGACGGCGTTCCCGGCGAGACGACCCCGCCGAACCGACTGACCTCGAAGCGCGACCTCGCGACGGCGATCACCCGCACGATGGCCGCCGGCGAGGGCGACGAGATCGCGATGAGTGCCGAACTCGCGACGCTCCTGGAGGCCGAACTCGCCCCGGACAGGGAGCAGATGGGCGGGCAGGCCGGCATCATGACGAACCTGCTCTCGGCGCTGGGAGCGGCCCCGGTCGTGTACACCTATCTCCTCTCGGAGACGCAACTGTCGATGTTCGATCGCCCCGACGCCGTCCGGTTCCCGCTCGTCGACGACGGCCGCGTCCGATTCGTCCCCCTCGAACGCGCGACGAACACCGATCGGACGAAGATCAACTGGATCTTCGAGTTCCGGAAGGGTGCGGAGCTGTTCGGCGTCCGGGCCGACGCGAACACCCGGTTCATCGCCGCCTCGCGGCCGTCGGAGTTCGACCTGACCGCCGACGGCCTCGACCCGGTCGTCGATCAGGTCGGCGAGGCCGTCGACGGCGCGCTGCTCGCCGGCTACCACAACCTCACTCGCGAGAACCTCGACGCGCCCTACGAGCAGGTCCACCGCCACGCTCGACGCGTCATCCGTCGCCTCCGCTCCGGCGGCGACGTCCCCGTCCACGTCGAGTACGCCGTGACCCACGACGAGGACCTCCGGCGGAGCATGGCCGAGTACATCCTGCCCGAGGCGGACGTGATCGGGCTCGACCCCCGGGAACTTCGCCTCCTCGGGGGGGACCTCGGCGTCGACGTCGCGGGCGTCACCATCGACTCGGCGGAGGACGCGACCGATGCGGCAGGGGACGCGACCGACGCGGCGGGCGGCGAGCGGGGACGCGACTCGACGGCGATCCTCGACCACTACCGCGCGCTCTCGACCGTTCGGGAGCGGCTCGGGGTCCCGTGCATCCGGATGCACGCGATGGACTACCACCTCGCGGTCACGGACGACTACCTCCCGGCGGACGCCGTGCGCCGCGGCCTGGAGTTCGCCGCGATCAACGCGGCGACGAAAGCGTCGACCGGCCACGTCAGGGCGCCGGAGGTGCTCGAAACCGGGCTCGAACACCCGCCGTCGGACGCCGGCCGGGACGCCGTCCGCTCGCTGGCGGATCGCGTCGGCGCGTCCGCCGAGGACGGCGCCGTCTGCACGCCCGGGGTCGTCGCCTGCCCCAACCGGGTGGTCGAGTCCCCCGCGGGGACCGTCGGGATCGGCGACATCGTCTCGTCTGCGGCGTTCGCGCTGGAGGTCGCCATCGCCGACGGTTACGACCGGGGCGGCCGGGACGACCACGACGACCGGGACGACCGGGGCGGCCGGGACGACCGGGAGTGACGCGGCGGCCATGTCGGCAGACCCCGCGTACATCCGACCGAGCGACAAGGACGCCATCGTCAGCGCCCCGCTCGGCGACGGGCAGGCCGTCCTCTCGACGGTGAACAAGTACCCCGGCGTCGGCCACCCCGACTGGCACGGCGCGCTCATCGAGGACACCTCGGCGTTCAGGCTGGACGTCGACCAGTTCTACGACGTGCACACGCTGTTCTGGGACGCCGACCTCGGGCGAACGCTAGACGTGCGCAACGACGCCGTCGCGAGCGAGGTGACCTACGAGTCGGGTCGCGTCCCCGAGGTGCACGTCACGAACGCGTTCGAGTTCGCCCCCGACGTGACCGCGACGCTCGACCAGGACGTCCTCGTCAGCGTCAACGCCGCGGCGCTGTTCGTCCGGAACCGGGCCCGGTTCTCGACGGCCCACCGACGGCGCGTCTTCACCGTCGTCGGGCTCGGCATCCGCGACCTCGTCACCGGCGACGACGTCGACGAGGCCTACGGGACGCGCAGCCACGGCTACGACTTCGTCGTCGCGGAGGACGGGACTCGCTACCTGGCGATCTGTCAGCGTCGGCCGCCGACCGGACAGACCACGTTCGACGGCTGCCGAATCGGCGTCCAGGGGCGAACCGCGGGGCCCCAAAAGAGCGCCTGGCAGGACGTCTACGTCGAGAACGACGGCCGGATCGACGGAAACGACTACCAGAGCGGGAAGGTCGACGTCGGCTTCGGGCTGGACGTCGGCAACGTCTCCGACGCGACCTGGACGATCGCCGTCGGCTTCGGCGAGAGCGAGGCGGCGGCGATCGAGAGCGCGCTGACCGTCCAGCACAACGGCTACGACGCCGAGCGATCCATGTTCGAGTCGGCGTGGGAGAGCTGGCACGAGACCCACGACGGCTGTCCCGTCCAGGACGCCTACGCCGGCGAGACGTACGAACTCTCGCTCACCAGCATGAAGTGCGCGCAGGACCGGAACGGAGCCATCGTCGCCGGCGCCTTCCAGCCGCAGGCCTTCGCGTACCGGTACGTGTGGCCGCGCGACCTCGTTGCGATGATCCAGGCGCTCCTGGCCGCCGGCGCCGTCACGGAGGCGGCGAAAGCGATCGACTGGCTGGACCGGGCGCAGATCACCGAGACGCGCTACGACTCCCGGGGGATAGACCGACGGGGCACGTGGTGGCAGAACTACCACTCGAACGGGCGACCCCACTGGAAGGAACTCCAGCTCGACCAGGTGGCCGGTCCCATCTACGCCCACTGGCTCCTCTGGCGCGTGACCGGCGAGCGGTCCCAGTTGGAGGCCCACTACGAGATGAGCCGTCGAGCCGCCGACTTCCTCCTCCGGTGGGACGACGGGGACGGCTTCCCGCGGAAGCACCAGGACCCGTGGGAGGAGGTCTGGGGCCACACGACCGGGGGGAGCGCGGCCGCCATCGCGGGGCTCCGGTCGATGGCCGAGTTGGCGGACGCGACCGGCGACGCGGACTACGCGGCGCGGTGCCGCGAGCGGGCCACGCGGTGGCACCGGCACTTCGACGCGCGCTGTTTCAAGCGGGACGGGCTCCTCGGCCCGCACTACGTCACGGCCGACCGGCCGGAGCGGCCGGCCGAGCCGGCGGCGGACAGGCGGCCGGACGCCGCCGCGTTCACCGCCTACTGGCCGTGGAACGTCGTCGACGCCGGGAGCGACTCCATGCGGGCGACCGTCGAGCGGGCGACCGATCCGACGTGGGGCGCCGACGGGGACGAGTGCGTCGGGCGGTACCCCGGCGACCGGTACACGCCCACGGGGGCCGCCGAGGACGGCGGGTGGCCGCTCTGCGAAGCCTACGCGGACGTCGTCCGCTGGCAGTCCGGCGTCGACCCGGACGCCGTCGCCGACTACGTCTACGACCACAGTCAGACCTGGCGGACGGCCGCCGGGCTCCTCCCGGAGCGGGTCGACGGCGACGGCCGGGTCCGGTGGAACTCCAACCTCCAGTGGAGCCAGGCGATGTACGTCCTCCTCGTCGAGAGCCTCGTCCGCGGGGAACCGTACGGTCTCGCTCCCGAAGGGTGAGCACCGACTCCCTGGCGGTCGGGGTTCCCGACAAGCGGTCGTCGATCGGGCGGCCCGGCCAGACGGCGCTCACAGGTACGCTCTCCTCGCCGCCAGTCTGCCGTCGTTCGCCCGACGAACTAAACGGTGGCCGGGGGTTCACGCCAGCGCGTCGGGTGTCCGTCTCGTGCCAAGGGGTTATACACTTCACCCTCGTAATCCCCCCTCATGGCAACGGAGACGACGACGCTGGACAGTCGTGCGTTCGGTCTGGCGTGCGCCCTGCTCTGGGCCGGCGCCGTGGGCGTGCTCGGCATCACGGCCCGGTTCGGCTGGGGACGGCGATGGCAGCGACTCCTCGCCGACGTCTACCGGGGGTACGACGAGTCCGCGTCCGGACTGCTCACGGGCGCCGCCTGGGCGTTCGCGGACGGTTTAACGGGCGGCTACCTGTTCGCGTGGCTCTACAATCGGCTTCAGAAGGCGACCGAACTCCGTGTCGAACCCGACCAGCGACGGATGACCGAATTCTAACGCGGCCGGACGGGCATCGCCCCCGACCACTGGCCAGCGTGGCGCCGACCGCTCCGCACACCCGACACCCGGTGGAGCGACGCGACTCCCGACGCCCGGCTCCGACGTCGTCGGCCAGCTGGTGAGTTCGCCGACGTCGTCGACCCGACGGTTCGTCGAGTCACCCGACCGGCCTGCTCATCTGCGTGCGCCTAACCGGCCTGCTCGTCTGCACGCGAGTGTCACCGCTGGCGCGCCGAAACGTCCCCGACGAGTCTCTCGACGCCGCGCCCGGTTGCGACGTGGGCGCCCCTCGTTCGCGATGGTCCCCCGGACTGGTCGAACCGCTAACCGGTCGCGCGCTGACGGATCGTGGTGGCCGCGACGCCGCACGTGAGTAGATACCACCTTCCGATCATCGTCTGTGACGACCTCGTAACTACGCGCAATCGACTGGTCACCAGAAATAATCGTGAGAGGGTCGTCCGTCAAAGCGCAGATGCGACAACTACTGGCACGAGACGTGAAACGTCGGACTGTTCTCTCAGGACTGAGCGGCCTCGCCCTCGGCGGAGCCATGGCGGCCGGGTCGTCGACGGCCCAGGAGGAGGCCGAGTACAGCATCGTCCAGGAGGGACGATGCGTCCCCCTGTCTCCGATCTCGGGTGAGGTACCCGTCGAAGAGGTCTACAACTACCAGATGCGCGAGGGACGGTGGAACGGCACCGCCGGGGCCTCCGACGACGGCGGACCGTACTACGCTTCGAAGGGACTCGAAGGGATCCTCCGTGAGAACACGAGCCACCTGTTCCTCTACGACGGCCCCGAAGGCCTGAGTCTCGTCGTGATCCACGGTAAACCCGGCGCGAGTGGCGGTGGCAATGGCAACGCCGGTGGCGGTGGCAATGGCAACGCCGGTGGCGGTGGCAATGGCAACGCCGGTAGCAATGGCGGTGGCGGCGGCAATGGCAACGCCGGTGGCAACGGCGGTGGCGGTGGCTCGGCCACATTCACCATCGCCGGCCTCCCCGAGGACGGTTCGTGGGTCGTGAAGGACGACTTCTATCTCGACCCGGAGACGGGCGAACAACACGCATCGAACTTCGACGTCTGGCGCGACGGGGAGGAGCCCCAGACGATCGCGTGGACGTGGGCCGACCGGGCCACGGACGGCGGAGCGTTCAGAGACCTCGGATCGGACTTCGAGTTCGAAATCGCGCCGGGGTTCAACGACGACGCGATGCGCCTCGCGAAGAACTACGACGGCGAGGTAACCGAGTGGCAGGTACTCTCGGGGCCGACCGCGGACCTCGGCCGGACCTCGCTGGCGCTCGACGCGCCGGTCACGGTTCGGGCGACGGCCTGTTCGGAGTCCGACTAGAACGGCGGGTAACCCTCGAAGAGCGGCGACGGGGAGTGACGACCGTAGAGCGCCAGCCGCCCACCACCACCCTTCCGACACGACGCCATCGACATGGCCTCGTTGTCGCCGGTTGCGTCGCCCCCGTCGAACGGACGTCGGCTTCGGCGTCCACGCGAGGGTCCCGGCTCGATCGCAGCCACGAAACAGATTGGATCTGGCGCGCGGCAGGGCCGTCGACGACATTACCAACTCGCTATTCGGGAATTTGCGCTCGAACGGCCCGTTACTGGCTAATCTTTGGTTATCAAATCGCCCCCGATCTGACACAACGTCAGTGAAGGAGGTGAGCGCGTCGTCGACGATCGGAAGACGGCAAGGGCACACTGGCGGCCGACAGCGAACTGGCCAGTCGCTCGTCACGTGTCGGTATCGCTTCCTGTACGAGTATAACTGTCTGAAGGATCGGTCAGGCGACGCCTGCGACACCAAGCCACCGTTGCCTGCGTGACGATCGCGGTCGATACCGATTCGACTGTCGCTCTCCCCGACGCGGTTCTCGTCCCGTCACCGTGCCGTACGGACGCGGTCGCCGGAGTCGGCGAGGAACGTTTACGAACCTATGACTGTAAGCAGTACCGGCGTGGGTCCCGCCCCAGCGCCGACGGATGACGTCGGGCCTTCGGCAAGTCATTTGACAATGGCGAAGGTCTGATCGGGTGTAGGGCCCCCTCGGCGACGGCCCCGGCGTCGGGAGCGTCGTACTGCAGACTCGCCGTCGCCACCGACTGGAGGTCCATCGCCGTTCGGACAGCCACCGCAGGTCGACCGTCTACCGAACTCGGCCAGCACGACTACGCCGACCGGGACCGTCAGAAAGTGGCGCTCTCAGGCGTAAGCCATTCGATTTCCGGATGACCTGCGAGGAATTCGCGAGGGTCAAAAGCGGCGGCCGGGATTTTTTGCACTCGCGCGTCGGAGGCACCGGGATTCGTCGACAATCGGATGACGATCCGGCCTGTTACCGAAGGCGGTTCCGAGACCGTGGTGTGGCCGGGGGCCTCGAGCGGTCTTTTCGACCGATTGGTTTGACAAATCCAAAACAGTCGAAGGTTCGCGTCGGAGTCAGTCCGCGCCCGCCTGCGCCCGCGCCACGCCGGCGCGGCCGATCGCCTTCCAGCGGTTGGAGCGGTACCGCAGCCAGTTGATCGCCGCGCGGGCGTAGACGTCGGCCCAGACGGAGACGAAGACCGCCGACAGACCGAACCCGAGCCCCGGCGTCACGGCGTACCCGAAGGCGGCGACGGTGACCCCGGACGGCAGGGCGAGCGCCGCGATCGGTAACCGGATCAGGTAGTTGCCGACGAGCGTGGCGTAGAACGGAACCCGCGTGTCGCCGGCGCCACGGAGCGCTCCCTGGAGCGTCCGGCTGACGCCGAACCCCGCGATCGAGGCGGCGAAGACGTAGATGAACGTCGCGGTGAGCCCGACGTCTTCCGCGCCGAACAGCACCGCCAGGTGCCGGGCGCCGAGGACCACCGCCGCGCCGAGGAGGAGTTCGGTCGCCAGCCCGAGTCGGACGGTCTGCCAGCCGTAGGCCTCGGCGGTCCCCTCGTCGCCGTCGCCGAGGGCCTGCCCGACCAGCGAACTCGACGCGGTGGCGTACCCGAACGCCGGCATCCGCGCCAGCGTCACGATCCGTCGGCCGATCGCGTAGGCGGCCACGACGTTCGTCCCCAGCGCGCCGAGGACGAAGAGGAAGGGGAAGCGCGCCGCGATCCCCCCGAGCCGGGTTCCCGAGAGCGGCAGCCCCACCCGGACGATCTCGCGGAGGATCGAGAGGTCGACGTGGGGCCCGCCGAGGGTCAACTCGACGTCGAACCGGCCGGAGAGGAACGCGGCGGTAAACAGCGTGGCCTGGAGGACGTTCGCGACCGCGGTGCCGATCGCCGCGCCGGCGATCCCGAGGCGGGGGAACGGCCCCAGTCCGAAGATGAGGACGGCGTTCACGGCGGTGTTCGTGGGCAGCGAACTCGTCCGGATGTACATCGGCGTTCGCGTGTCGCCGACGCCCGCGAGCGCTCGGGAGGAGACGATGGTCCAGAAGTGAAACGGGGTCGAGAGCATCAGGAGTTTCAGGTAGGTGGCGCCGAGGGCGATCGCCCGCGGGTCGTCGGTCAACACGTCGATCAGCGGCCCGGCCCAGACCCAGCCGGCGACCGCGAGCGGCACCGAGATGAGAAGCGTGAGCCAGAGGGACTGCTTGAGCGCGAGGTTGGCGCGCTCGGGATCGTCGGCCCCGGTGAAGCGCGACACGATGCTGATCGTCCCGCTCGCCAGCGCGAGGCCGAGCCCCAGCGTGATCAGGCTGTACTGGATCCCGAACTGGAGGGCCGCGACGGCCGCCGACCCGAGCGCGAGGCTCACCATGAAGAAGTCGATCGTCTGGACGAGCGTCCGGAGGCCGCCGGTGACGATCACCGGGACTGCGAGGTCGAAGATCTCCTCGCCCATCTCTCGGTCGACGACGCCGAGACGGGCCAGCGCGGCCGGGAACGCCCCGAGCGCCGACCGGATGCCGTCCCCCAGCGTGCTGCGCACGTTCCGAAGTGGTCGGGGGCCGACATATACCTTGGCGTCTGCGGGTGGTCCCTGGGCGCGCGTCTCCGTGGCCCGATTCTGTATGGCTCTGTCGTCCCCACGCATGCGTCCCTGTCGCCCCCTCACGTCCGGCCGCCCCTCACGTCCGGCCGCCCCTCACGTCCGGCCGCCCCTCACGTCCGGCCTCCCCTCACGTCCGGCCGTCCCTCGCGTCTGCTTCTCCCCCCGTCGTATCGACCTCACAGTCGGTGACGTCGCTGAGCCAAAACTTATCCGTTCGCCAGAAATATCACGCGTATGGACACTGTAACGTCGGCCGACGGGACCCGTATCGCCTACAGTCGAACCGGTGACGGTCCCGCCCTGCTCCTCGTCCACGGGACCGGGGTCGACCGACGCGTGTGGGACGACGTGACCGCGGCCCTCGGCGAGTCGTTCACCGTCTTCGCCGTCGACCGCCGCGGACGGGGCGACAGCGGGGACCTTCGGCAGACTTCGTCCACTGAGCCGACCAGAACCGAAGGTTCCGGTGACGCTGACGCGTACGCCATCGAGCGGGAGTTCGACGACCTCGCGGCGCTCGCCTCGTCCGTCGACGGGCCGGTGAACCTGCTCGGCCACTCGTACGGAGGGATCTGTGCAATCGGCGCCGCACCGCGTCTGTCGAATCTCCGTCGACTGATCCTGTACGAGCCGCCCCTCTGGCGTGGCGACGGCCCCTCGACGCCCTCCCCATCCCCCGAGCAGCGCAGGATGGCGGAACTGGCCGACCGAGGCGAACACGAGGCGGTCCTCGAAACGTACTGGGCGGACATGCGGGGCCAGCCCGACCGGCTGGAGCGGCTACGGTCGCGCCCCGACTACGACCGGCGGGTCGACGCAGCACACACGCTTCCCCGCGAGATGCAGGGTCGACGCGAGTACCGACCGACGCCCGAGACGTATCCCGACGTCGACGTCCCGACGCTGTTGCTCAACGGCTCCGAAACCCACGACGGATTGAAGCGGGCCGCTGCGGTGACCGAGGACCTCTTTCCCAACACCACGAGCGTCGAATTCGAGGGCCACGGCCACGCGGCGATGAACACCGCGCCCGACCGGTTCGTGTCGGAGGTCGTCTCGTTCCTCACCGACGGGTGACGGACGCCCACTTCCGCTGACGCGCCGCTACGGAGGATTTCGCGCCCGGCGGACAGTGCGCGGGGTCCTCGTCGCGGAACGTTCTTCGAAGAAAACATTATTAACGATCACTCAGAATTCGAGTCGATGGCATACCAAGGCTACGCGGATTACTTCCAGTCGCCGCTCATCATCAGCGTCGCTCCGACGGGTGGGATGCACGGGAAGGAGGCCAACCCGAACCTCCCGGAGCAGCCCGAGGAGATCGTCGAGGACGTCCGCCGCTGTGAGGAGGCGGGGGCCTCGATCGTCCACGTCCACGCCCGCGACGAGGACGGCGATCGGACCAAGGACCCCGCGAAGTTCCAGGAGATCCGGGACCGCATCGACGAGCGCTGCGACGACATCATCGTGAACTTCACCACCGGTGGCGGGGACGACAGGGAGGGCCGCATCCGGCCCGTGCTGGAGGTCGACCCGACCCCCGACATCGCCACGGTGGACCTCGGCCCCCTCAACGTCACCGGCGACGTCATCGCCCCCAACACGCGGGTCCAGAACGTCGAGTACGCAGAGCGGATGCGGGAGGCCGACGTCAAGCCCGAACTGGAGGTGTTCGGCCCCGGCCACCTGACCGAGGCCCACTACCTCGCCGAGGAGGACCTTCTCAACGAGCCCTACTGGACGACGCTCATCCTGGGGATGCAGACGGGGACGATCCCGCACCCGCGCAACCTCCTGAATCTCGTCGACAACCTCCCCGACGGCGCCGAGTGGCAGTGCATGGCCATCGGCAGGCACCAGCTCCCGCTGACGACGATGGCGATCCTCCTCGGGGGCCACGTCCGTGTCGGGATGGAGGACAACGTCTACTTCCGCCGGGGCGAACTCGCCGAGAGCAACGCCCAGCTCGTCGAGCGCACGGCCGCCATCGCGGATCGGCTCGAACGCCCGATCGCCACCCCCGAGGAGACGCGCGAGATACTGAACCTGTAGCCGGTCCCCGACCGAACCCGGTTCGCCCCGATCGGTCAATCTCCCGACCCGGGGCCGATCGCCGATCCGGTTATCGAGGACGACATCGTCCGCAACGTTGCCGCTTCTTTCGTAAGTGATCGTACTTTCGGAAGTCGGGTGCGCCGTGTGGGTCAAAGACGCGCTACGTCGCCGCGACGCGTTGTCGGCACTGTCGGCGCAGGGCCTCGACCGCCACTGACGCCGTGTACCGTCGGTTCCGACGGATTAGCTCATCGGGCCGTGCCTGTCTCTCGGTCCTGTCGAGCGCTCGCACTCCGATCGAACCGGACCGATAGTCACCTCCCGTCACGCGCCGTGAGGAATCGATCGACGGATGCGTGCCTCCTGCGCGTCCGTTCGTCGCAGCGAACGGTTCTGGCGACCCTGGTCCCGATCGCGACGGCCGCCCGCTGTGCGATGCGTTCGCGCCTTCAAATTTTGTCCAAATTGTTACGTCGAAATCCATGCCATCAGTCGACGAATGTCGATCGCGAGATCCAGGCTGCGCCCCGGGCCGACGGGTCCGCCGCCTCTAAGCTCTCCCGCGACGAGTCCGTCGCTTCCGATCGACCCGCACCCGATCCGCGTTCGGGCCCGTCGTCAGCGCCGGGTCGTCGAGTCGAAGTCCCGGGACGACTTGATCCGGTCGGGCCCGACGGTGTACTCATCGACGAGGTCGTCCCAGCCGTCCGGGAGGTCGATCCGTTTCGTCACCGGCCCGTCGATCGAGAGCCCGACCGTCGCGTTGACGGGGGGCGGGCGACGCTGGCGTAGCAAGTACGACGTCGAGGTCGTCGCGTAGCGCGACACGACCGTTGAGTAACGCCGAGCGCGGCGTCTTCCCGGAGTACGCCCTGTAAGCGAGGACGCACCCGCGCTCCCTCCGATCCCGGTTCATGCCGTTTCACGTCCGTTCCAGAGCGTCATACCACCTTCACAAAGTATTGATTTCGAGTGGTTTTTAGTGAAACGGCTGATCAGCGTGGATGCGAACGTAACGCCAGTAACTCTATCAGTTCTGAGTGATCTGTCTGAGTCGTTGCTAAATACAGGGCTCGTGACCTGTACGTAGGGAGTTGATTGAAAATCAGTATGAGCGGCGTTCTTGAACTGCGCCGTTAGAGCCGTGAATAACCAGTGTATCTCCGCTGCTAGTCGTTCTTTGACCTGCTTTAACAGCTGGGTTCATTTTTTCGATGGTTTGAGACAACTGAACCGCCACTTTTCTGAAGCCTCCACTGATTACCGCTCGGAACCACGATATTCTGTCATCTACTTGCGTCGTGAAGTCCATATATCAAAAGTCTATGGGATAATTATCAATTAAGTGCTAAGTTATGTAGAGCCTCTGCACCGATCAATAGATCCTCTATCCATTACCCTAGGAGGATCCAAGAGACGTGCTGGGAAGTGAAGCAGCATCACTTTCTCGTGCAGGGGAGGTGATTTTGAATCTCACCGTTCAAATTGACCTGAATGGAGAACGGGCAGTTCGGGCTGAAGGAAGCAGTATCGATAGCCCTCGGCGGCATGATCGGCGGGGGGATCTATGCTGTCCTCGGCGTCGTTACCCAGATTACCGAGGCGGCCACGTGGTTCGCCTTCCTGCTCGCTGGGACAGTGGCGATCTGTGCCGGCTACTCGTTCATTGGATTAAACCAAGTCGTCACTGACCAAGGTAACGACGGCGGAGGAGCGGTGACCTTCGTTCAGTCGTTTACCGGGAACGCGACGCTTGCGGGGATGATTGGGTGGACCCTGTTGGTCGGATACGTCGGCTCGATGGCGATGTACGCCTTCGCGTTCGGTGAGTTCACGATCACGTTCCCGTACATCCCCCAATCGGTGGCTGGTATTCCATTGCGACCAGTCATCTCCGTGCTCGCGGTTGCCGGGTTCGTTGGCCTCAATCTGGTCGGTGCCCGCGCCACCGGATCCACCGAGAACGCACTCGTCGCAGCCAAGATCCTCGTTCTCCTCGTCTTCGGCCTTGGCGGACTACTTTATGCGGTCTCCATCGCGTCAGCCCCCGTTCACTACGGAACGTCATCGCTCACGTCCTTTAGTCCGATCATGGCCGCCGCCGTGGCCTTCGTCGCCTTCCAGGGGTGGCAACTGTTGTTCTACGATCAGGACAGCCTGGAGAGCCCGCTGGAGCAGATCCCGAAGGCGATCTACATCGCCATCCCGGTCGCGGTGGTAATCTATGCCCTCGTTGCGGTTGCGACGTATAACCTCGCCCCACAGGCCCTCCAGTCCCATCCGCACACGGCCCTGACCGAAGCCGCGGCCACGATCGGCGGGGTCGTCGGACTGGCGTCACTCGGCGCTCTCATCATCTCGCTTTCGGCACTCTTCTCCACGGGGAGTGCCATCAACGCGACGCTCTTCTCCGCCGGCTACTTCGCCAAGGGAATGCTCTCGGACGACCTCCTTCCGGATCGAGTGGGTGACTCAAGTTCGAGCGGCCTCCCCTCACGGACGGTACTTCTCCTGGGGATCATCACGGCCGCGTTCACGGCGTATGGGAATCTTGAGGCGATTACCGCCTTTGCGTCGCTGGCGTTTATCGTGGTCTTCGGTGGAATGAGCGCGTTGGCGTTCACCCAACGAGATACCGAGTACCTCACTGCACTCTGGCCAGCCGTCGGAACCGTCGGGGCCACGGGATTTTTCATCCTGATGTTCTATCACCTGTACTCCGCACAACGCGGGACCTTTTACACGGTACTCGTTATCGCCGGCGTCGTGCTTGCGGTCGAACTGCTCTACTTCGAACGCACCGTCATCGAACAAGAGATCCCGTACCTTAGCGCCGAAGGGCAGCAATCGTCTTGATAACGCTCCACGAGCGCTCCCTCGAAGCCATGTACCGTCAATAACTCCAACCGTGATCATGTCTCCGGAGGCACTCGTCGGAATGGTCAGTCCGGGTGCGGCCCTCGCCGGGGTTCTTGGAAACCCCTGGTTCTACGCCGTCTTCTCTGCCGTCGGGCTCACAATCGGCGCCGCGGTCGGCATCTGGCTCTCGCCTGAGGAGAGCTGGCAGTCGGGGGTGGGTCGCTCATCATCTCGCTTGCCTTCGAACTCTACGAGCCGGCCGTCAAGGCGATCGGCCAGTGGTATGCATCCGGCTCCCTTGTCCTTGGGGTTCTCGCCTTCGGTCTCCTCGACATCTTCATTGATCGAACGTTGCACGATCCGTCGGAGGAGAACGGCTGGGGGCTGTGGTGGAGCGTCACGACCGACGGTGTCCCAGAGAACGCGGCGATGGGGGCTCTGCTCGGCATCGGTGGCCATGGTGCGGTGGCGTTTCTCTTTGCACTCGTAGTTACGAACGGCTCTCAGTCGATGATGTCGGCGCACAACATGATCGAGAACCATGCTCGGATCGTCACCCTCCTCGCTTGGGCCGCGACGGGTATCGTGGTCGGTGCGTCAGTGATGCTCGGGTTCTGGTTCATCCCGAGCCTGCCCGACTACTGGCTCGCCGCCGTCCGCGCCTTCGCCGGCGGAGCCATCCTCTCCTCGCTTGCGGGCGAGATCTTCCCAGACGCTTACCAGGACGCCGGGCCGTGGATCACGCTTGCGACAGCGGTCGGCTTCCTCGGGTCGTTCCTGCTACGGTGAACCGCCCCGTTTCAAAAGTAGTGACGGGAACGTGACTCACTTGCTCTATCACCTCAGGACACACCCGAGGTTCGTTGGTCACACCCTCCGGGAGTTCGATTTGCGGAATTGGTTCTCTACATTCAGCAGCCGGTTTCTGACAGAACTCGGGGAGAACATCAGCACCCACGGTGAGTAGCTCGTCTGTATCCAGCACGCCGCTTCTGATAGCTTCCCAGCAGATGATCCGGCGCGTGCAAGAGACACAGCGCGCATCCGGCATCGAGTTCCACTACCCATCCCGACAGATGGAGTTCTGCCACTGAACACAGGGCATATCAATTGGAGGTTCGGTCGCAAAGGACTTCAAGTCAGACCGTTACGAACCACCAGTCCGAAACGGAGAGAACGCAAACGGATTCCACCGAGCAACTCGGCCTCCCTCTCAGTCCACCCCTGAATCATCCCCCTCACGTTCGTGGACCCGGACCGTCGAAATTCGCGTCCCCTCGACGCTCGTCACCTCGACGACGTACCCGTCGACCTCGACGCAATCGCCACGTTCCGGCGCACGGTCGAGTCGTTCGAGTACCAGTCCACCGATCGTTTCGACCTCGTCGCTCGTGAAGTCTCCCTCGATCACGTCGTTGATTTTCGACAACGGGACGCCGCCGTCGATGTCGTACCCGTCATCGTCACGCCGGCGAATCGAGGGTTCACGCTCGTCCACATCAAACTCGTCTCGGAGGTCTCCGACGAGTGCCTCGACCACGTCTTCAACCGTCGCGATCCCCTCGAATGCCCCCCACTCGTCGATGACTGCGGCCATCTGCTGCTGATTGTCCCTGAACTGTCTCAGGAGATCGTTCAGTGCCATCGTCTCGGGAGCGATGACGATCTCGCGGGCGATGTCGCCGACTATCTCGGCGTCCCCGTCCCCCACCTCAGCTCGTAGCACGTCCTTGAGGTCCACGAATCCGATCACCTGGTTGCCGTCGTCGGCATCCAGAACTGGATAGCGCGTATGATCCGCCTCGAGGATGATCGACTGAAGGTCGGAGAGCGAGGCGTCAGCGGGAACGCTCACCACGTCCGGTCGTGGAACCATGACCTCCCGCACGACGATGTCGTCGAGATCGAAGACCCGCTCGATCATCGTCACTTCCGCAACGTCGATATCCCCCTCCTCGCCGGACCGAGTCAGTACCCGAAGGAGCTCCCGTTCGCCGAGCGTCTCGTCCGTTTCGGACGCTGGTGGGACGCCGAGTGCTCGCGTAAATGCGTTGGCGGCCCCGTTGAACACGACGATTCCCGGATAGAGGAGATAATAGAAGATCTTCATCGGCGGGGCAAGGAACAGGGAGAGTCGCTCGGTCTGGGCGATTGCGAGGGTCTTCGGCGCGAGTTCACCGAAGACGACGTGGAGGAACGTGATGATACTGAAGCCGATCGCGAACGCGACGAGATGGATGAGACTCACCGGGAGAATCGGTTCCAGCACGGGCTCGATGAGCGCCGCGACTGCGGGCTCGCCGACCCATCCCAATCCGAGCGAGGCGATGGTGATACCGAGTTGCGTCGTCGCGAGATAGTCGTCGAGGTTCACCATCACTTCCTGGAGCGTCCCCGCGCCGGGGCGTCCCTCCTCGGCAAGTTGTTCGACCGATGTCCCTCGTATCCGTACGAAGGCGAACTCTGCAGCGACGAAAAAGCCGTTGAGTACCACGAGAGCCAGCGCGACGACGACCTGCCCAACCGAGAGCGCGACGTTCACCATTGTTGGCGCTGGAAGCTACGGCTGCTCGATTGTCGTGTATCCATATTTGTGCATCTTGTTCCATCTACTAAAATCATATAAAAGAGGCTCGAAGCGAACTGACTGTTGCGATCATCGTGCAGTCCTGTAGCTCTCCGGATCCAAACTGTCCTGTTGAACATCTGTCGGATATCCCCTCTGCACCGAGCAATCCGGGGGGCCAGTACGCGGGGTATGCAAACCGATCAATGATACCCAGGTTCCGTTCCTCCGTTCGTCCGCCGCCCGCTGGTCGCTTCGACGTCACGAAAAGATTCATTGTGGACCCCCGAGAGGCGCCACTCGAATCCGATGAAGAAGCTCCTCGCAAGCGTCGGCATCGGCAACGCCACCGTCGACACCGTCCTGCCCTCGACGACCGTCACGCCGGGCGAAACCGTCGAGGCCGCGGTGGAGATCACCGGCGGCAACGCCGAACAGGACGTCGGGGCCATCCGGTTCGACCTGGAGACGCGCATCAGGACCGACGACGGCTACACCGACGTCGACGTCGATCGCTTCACGCTCGCGGAGTCGCTCACCATCGAACCCGGCGCCGAGGAGACCCGCCCCGTCGACGTCGACGTTCCCTACCACACCCCGATCACGGTCGGGAACACGCGCGTGTGGATCGAGACGGAACTCGACATCGACCGCGCCGTCGACCCCGAGGACACCGACTACCTCGACGTGCAGCCGACGCCGCGACTGCGCGCCGTCTTCGACGCGATGGACGAACTCGGGTTCTCGTTCCGAACCGCCGACTGCGAGTTCGATCCCCACGGGCGGTACACCGGCGGTCGACGGTTCGTCCAGGAGTTCGAGTTCCGGCCCCAGTCCGGCCCGTTCGCCGGCGACCTCGACGAGGTCGATCTGATCGCACGCCCCGCGGCCGAGGCGCTCACACTGTTCGTCGAGGTCGACCGCCGCGGCGGCCTGCTCTCGGAACTGACCGACACCGACGAGCGCGCGACGAGCGCGACGATCGAGAGCGCGGACGTCGGCACCGTCCGGGAGCAACTCCGCTCGCTGATCGAACGGCACGCCTGAGGTCGACGGCACCCCGGCCGGCCAAACGCGACCCGGCGCTGACCGTCGAACCCTGGCGCTGACCGGCGAACCCCGGCGCTGACCGGCGAACCCCGGCGCTGACCGGCGAACGCGACCACCCCGGTCGCCTCCCTGTCCTACCCCCGGCCGCCTCCCCGTCCTGCCCCCCGCCGCCTCCCCGTCCTGCCCCCGGTCGCCTACTCACCCCGCCCTCGGCCTTCCTTGCTTCGCGATGGATGGCGGTTACTGGTACCGGAGTGTGCGACCTGCTACCACAGACTTATACCGGCCGCAATTATCGTTAGGGTTCATGCGGTTAGGCAGATTCATCGTCGAGACGCACTGTCACGCCCAGCGGATCGCCGCCCGGATGTCGGGCGACAGGGACATCAGCTACCAGCGGCTGGCCGAGAAGATGCGGACCTCCCGCCCGGCCGACGAGGCCGACGACGACGACGAGGTGGTCCTCTACGACAACTCCGACCGACTGCTGTACGACATGGACGCCTACGACGTCGACATGTGCGTCCTCCAGCCGGGGGCCTGGTTCGAGAACGGGCTGAACCAGCAGATCATGGAGAAACACCCCGACAAGTTCGTCTCCGCCGCGACGCCCATCCAGACCGAGAAGGCCCACTACCGGGGCGAGGAGGAGTGGACCATCGACAAGGCCTGCGAGGAGGTCGACGAGTGGCTCCAGGAGGACGGCTTCAAGATGATCGGCGAGGGCGTCCCCATGCCGCCGGAACTCGACCGGGTGATGGAGTGGCGCGAGCGCCGACCCCAGGTGCGGAAGGTGTTCGAGGTGGCCGCGGACCACGACGTACCGGTCGGCTGGCACACGGGCTACCCCTCGGGCTACTCCACCGGCAAGTGGCGCGCGCCCGACTGGGAGGACCCGACGCTCGCCGGCGACATCAAAGAGGAGTTCCCCGACGTGCCGATCATCTTCCAGCACGGCGGCATGCAGGGCCACTGGCGCGACACCTACGTCGAGAAGTGCTGCGAGGTCGCCTCCGCCTGGGACGACGTCTACCTGGAGGTGGGCCTCTACTGGGCCGACCTGATGAAGAAGCCGTTCAAGGACACCAACATCGGCCCCGAGCAGATGATCTGGGGCGGCGACTGGGGCGCCTCGCTCCCCCAGGTGTCCCAGCCGGACGACGACCCGCCGTTCTACTGGGACCAGCGCTCCGACCGCGGCCTGCCAGCCCACCAGTGCGACTACTGGGGGGCGGCCATGCGCCAGATGTTCCAGTTCGCCCAGGACCAGCAGGTCGAACAGGACAAGCTCAACCTGATCATGGGCGGCAACATCGCGCGGCTGCTCGACCTGGACGGCCCGGATCCGCGCCTGTTCGAACAGTACCTCGACGCCTGAGCCAGCATGCGAGACACCAGCCGCACGGAACTCCCCGTCGTTCCGGAGCTGTCGACGATCACCGCGGAGACCAGCCCCGGCGAGGTCGCCTTCGGGGACGTCGACACCGGCGAGGAAGTCACGTGGGCCGAGTTCGACGCCCGGAGCGTCCGGGCGGCCAACGCCGTCCGCGACCACGCCGGGCAGGGCGATCGCGTCGCCTTCCTGTGTGACGGGTCGGTCGAGCACACGGTCCTCTGGAACGGCGCGCTCAAGGCCGGCTGCGTCGTGTCGAACCTCCACACCCGCGGCGCCCCCGACACGATCCGGTACTGCCTCGACGAACTCGCGCCGCAGATCCTCGTGTTCGACGAGCGGTTCGCGGACCTCTACCGGGAGCACCTCGCCGGGGCGGCCGCGGGCGTCGAGGTGGTCGTGATCGGCTCGGGCGACGGCGACGCTGACAGCGCCGGCGACGTCGACGGGGACGACGGAGAGGTCACGGACCTCGACGGCGCGACGTCGGCCGCGGCGTTCACTGCCGACCGATCGACGACGCCACCGGACGTCTCCATCGGCGAGGACGACCTCGCGGCCATAATGTGGACCTCCGGGACGACCGGGAAGCCGAAGGGGTGGTGCTTCACCAACCGGGGACTGGTGCAGCGGGGGCAGAAGATGCTGAGCACCGGCACGCAGAGCGCACACACGCGGCGATTGCAGGGGTTGACGCCCTCGTTCGCGGCGTGGTACTCCGTCCTCATGCCGGCGCTGATGGGCGGCGCGGCCACCTACTACGTCAGCGAGTGGGACCCCGAACGGTACCTCGAACTGATCGAGGAGAAGGGGATCACCAGCCTCACCCTCGTCCCGACGATGTGGCAGGAGATGCTCCGCCTGGAGTCGTTCGACGAGTACGACCTGAGTTCGCTGCAGACGGCCGGCGCGGCGGGCGAGCGACTGACGGTCGAGACGGTCAAGCGACTGCGGGAGCGGGTCTGCGAGACGGTCGGGAACAGCTACTCCGCGACCGAGGCCATCGTGACCTTCATCCGGTACGACGAGACGAACGCGGATCGGATCGACGAACTCGGCGGGACGGTCGGGAAGGCGGTCCCGGGGACGCGGGTGCGCGTCGTCGAACCGGACGGCGCGCCCGACGACGAGAAGCCGCCGGGGGAGGTCGGCGAACTCATCGTCCGGACGAACGACCACCCCGTGTGGGCGTGGAACCGAACCGAAAAGAGCGAGGACGCGTTCACCGACGGCTGGTGGTACTCCGGCGACCTGGGCTACCGGGACGAGGACGGCTACCTCTACCTGGAGGGCCGCAAGGACTTCATGATCATGTCGAAGGGGATCAAGGTCCCGCCGGGCCCGGTCGAGGAGCGCCTCAACGCCCACCCGAAGGTCGACGAATCGGCCGTCCTCGGGGTGACAGACGAGGAGTTCGGCGAGCGGGTGACCGCCGTCGTCGCCTCGACGGACGACTCGCTCACCGCCGACGAACTCGACCAGTGGTGTCTGGACGACGACTCGCTGGCCCGCCACGAACGCCCCCGCGAGTACCGGATCACGGCGGAGCCGCTCCCGAAGACGGTGACGGGGAAACTGGACCGGACGTCCGCGAAGGAACGGATCCTGGACGCCGGCGAGTAGCCCGGTCCCGCCCCGTGGCCCCCCTCCCCGAATCGGGTGGTATCCCCTCCCCGAAACGGGGGGTGGGCGGCGGGACTCCTTTGGGCGTGCCCTCGCTAGGTGGACGCGATGGCGCTACGTTCGCTGCTCGCGCGAGAGGGGTCGGAGACCGGGTGGTGGCTGCTCACGGTCGTGCTGGGCGTGACGGTCGCCCTCGTCCTGTGGCAGTTCCTCGGGGCGCTGGTCCTGGGCGTGTTCGTCTACTACGCCACCCGTCCGGTGTACGAGAGGATGGCCGGGCGGATCGGGGTGCCGAGCCTCGCGGCGTTCGCCGCGCTGTTCCTGATCGCGCTGCCCGTGATCGTCCTGATCGCCTACACAGTCCTCGTCGCCGTGGCGGAGGTGCGGACCCTCACCGGCACGGAACTGGCGCTGTTCGGAAATCTGCTTCAGCCGTTCGTGGACCTCCCTTCGTTGCCCCGGGACCCCCAGCAACTCGTCACCGTCGTCGTCTCCGATCCGGGACAGTTCCAGTCGTTCTGGCGGCCGGAGGCGTTTCAGCAGGGACTCGGCGTCGTCGCCGCCTACGTCGACGCGTTCGTCTCAGCCCTCCTGAACGCCTTCATCGCGCTCACGGTCGCGTTCTACCTGCTGCGCGACGATCACCGGCTGGCGGCGTGGTTCCGGGCTGCCGTCACCGACGCCGACCCCGCGTTCGACGAGTACGCGAGGGTCGTCGACCAGGACCTCCAGACGATCTACTTCGGGAACATCCTCAACGCGTTCGTGGTGGCGGTCGTGGCCGGCATCTCCTACAACGCCCTCGACCTGCTCGCGCCCGCGGGCATCTCGATCCCGACCCCCACGTTGCTGGGGCTGTTGACCGGCGCGGCGAGCCTGATCCCCGTCGTCGGAATGAAACTGGTGTACGTGCCAGTCGGCGTCTACCTCCTGGGCGTCGCGCTCGTGGTCGACAGCCGCCTCGCCTGGGTCCCGATCGCCTTCCTCGTCGTCTCGCTCGTCGTCGTCGACGGACTCACGGAGGTCCTCCTCCGGCCGTACATCTCGGGGCGCAACCTCCACGTGGGACTGGTGCTGTTCGCCTACATTCTGGGCCCCCTCTTTTTCGGCTGGTACGGGCTCTTCCTCGGGCCCCTGTTGCTCGTGCTGGTGGTCCACCTCGCCCGCATCGTCGTCCCGGATCTCGTCCGCGGCGGCGCCGTGACGCCGGGCGCCGTCGGAGGCGACCCCATCCCGGACGCCGACGCGTCCGACGCCGTCGGGGCGACCCGTCCCGCCGAGGAGCGCGGCGGATCTGGCGACGCCGGCGAGGCAGTCGTTCCGGACGAGACGGGGGACGCCAGCCACGCAGTCCTTCCGGACGAGGATGCAGACGCTGCCGACGCGGCGCCCCCCGACGACGGTGCGGACGCCGGCGGCGCCGCCACCGACGATCCCCCCGCCGACCGACGGGGAGGTACCGGGGACGACGAGTCCTCGACCGACGGGACGTAGGACGCACACGTCGTCGTCCGATCGACGGGGGTAGAGTAGATTTCGTGTGCTTTCTGCCGGACTGGCACGTCGATCCCAGGGAAACGGTTTCGGTTTCGATGCGAGCGACGCCTTTCTGCTCTCGGCGACGAGGTTCAGCACGCGGTGCCGCTCCGATTGTCGCGTTTCTGCCGCGATTCTCGCTCGTCGCGGCTCCGTTCTCGTGTGTCGCCGCTCCGATTCTCGCTCGTCGCCCTGGCGTTACATCGGCCGCGACGTCGTAGACCTGAAATCGACCCCAGTGAGGCGGTCGACGACCGATGTAGAGCGGATCTGACGACGTCCGGTGGTCGCGTACTCGGCGATCGGCCCCGTCGAGCCTTGTGGATGACTCACATATAACCTAAAGGAATAGGCTCACGTTCTAACTAGTTGCGGCGTAGAGTGTTCGTAACCACCAATGGCTTCGTCGGATGGTACTTCATCAAATGCAGTTCTCGAAATCGAGTTCAGCCTGCGGGACTCGACGGTTCCCTTCGTCAGCGTCTCGGAAGGGGCGGCGTGTAGGCTCGATCTCGTAGAGGTGGTCCCGCGGGGGGACGGACGGTACGCGAAATTCTTCGGGGTGAGCGGAGCCGACCCGGCAGACGTCACTTCCCGCGCCGCGAGGTACGAGCGCGTGGACGCGACGGTCGTGAACGATCGCGACGCGGGCGGCCTGGTCGAGCTCGTCGTCGACGTTGACGCGCCGACCGTCCGCCTCGCCGAACTCGGCGTCGTGCCCACGGCGGTGTCGAGCGAGGACGGTCACGCTCGAATTTGTGCTGAGATCCCGCCGCGGTGCGAGAGTTCGACCGTCATCCAGACGTTCCTCGACGCGTATCCAACCGCGGACCTCGTTTCGAAGACGGAGACCGACGCTATGTCGCCGCTGGTGTTCGAGGCGTCGCACAGGCGGACGTTTCACACGCAGCTTACGGACAGGCAACGGGAGGTGCTCCGCACCGCCTACGACGCGGGGTACTACGATTGGCCGCGTGAGTGTACCGGGGAGGAGGTCGCCCAGGAACTCGGGGTGTCCTCGGCCGCGTTCTCGGAGATCATCCGCGCCGCCGAGCGGAACACTTTCTCGGCACTATTGGAACAGTCGAAGCGACCGTCCGACGCCACGCGCTGAATCGAGGGGCGTCCCGACGAACAGCGGATGCTCCACGGGTTACGTTATTCGCGGGTTACGTTATCAGTGGATTACGTTACTCGCGCTCCGTCTCTGTGACGACGATGTATCCGTCTGCCAACACGCGTACGTCGCACCCTTCGAACCGGAATCGCACTTCCCTGTCGGGATCGTGGCGCGTTGTCCCCTCGTCGGAAGGGAACAACCTCTCCAGCGATCCGACGTCGACCACGTGATAGATGGGTCGCATGTCGAGTGGATTCGTCCCCGTTTCGTCGGCCACCGCCTCGACGATGGTGCTCACGAGACTGACGTCCGAATCCGGGTCGTACGTTGTTCTCGTCACGTCTGCGTCCTCGTCACGTCTGTGCCCTCGTCACGTCTGCCCCTTTGGATTCTGGCGGACTGGTTCTCGAGTCATGCTCAACAGCGGTGCCAAGGCACCACGACGGAGTGATTGTTCTCGCGGCCCTGGCATAGGTTCGGTCCCTACCACTCAAGGACGGGAGCGCCGCCGCCATCCCATCGCCGCACCCGACTGTACTCGACCCGTCGAGGCCGGGGAGAGTAGATTTCGTGTGCTTTTTGGCGGTCGGCCGACTCCCGGGGAGCGAGTCGTGCGGCCGTCGGCGCCGGGATCTGGGAGTGAGACGGCATGGCGCTCCGGCGAACGACGGCGTCGGTAAGAGAGAGTAGATTTCGTGTGCTTCCGGGTACAGAGTGGGTTCGGGTACAGCGGGGGCTAGATCGCTTCGGACTCGATCTTCTCGCGCGTTTCCAGCACGATGTCGGCGTCGAGGTCGAGTTCGTACTCGTAGTAGTACCCCCCGCTCAGCCCCTCGTTGCGCTCGGTACGTTTGAGGAAGCCGAGCATCGTGAGATCCGAGAGGTGGCTCTGGATGCTCTTGAGCGTCGTCAGCGGCTCTGTCCCGCGGGCGATGGCGACCTCCTCGTACTGGCGGCGGATCTCCTTCGAGCGGGCGGGGAGTTCCCCACGCTGGGCCATCCGGGCGAGCGTCTCGAGGACGAGCTGGGAGTGGGTCGTCTGGTCGCGGATCTTGTTCGAGAGCCGGCCGCGCTGGACCACCTGCTTCGCGTGGTCGATGTGGTCCTCGTCGATGTAGTAACTCCCGTCGCGCTCCGCCAGGTTCCCCGCCTCCCGGAGAAGGTCGATGGCCTGCCGCGCGCTCCCGGTGTCTCGCGCGGCGAGCGCGGCGGCTTTGGCGATTGCTGCGTCGTCGTACGAGTCCGAGCGCAGCGCGTCCACGGCCCGCTGGGAGAGGATCGCCCGGAGCGCGTTCGCGTCGTACGGCCGAAACGAGATCTCGGCCTCCATCAGCGTGTCCTTGACCTTCGGCGAGAGTTCCTGCCGGAAGGTGTAGTTGTTGCTGATCCCGATCACGCCCACTTTCGCTTCGGTGATGTGTTCGTTGGCCCGCGCTCGCGGGAGTTCGTAGAGGAGGGTGTCGGCGTCGTCGAGGTGGTCGATCTCGTCGAAGATGAAGAGGTGGGTCCCGCCGAGCGCGTCCAGTTTCTCGTACAGCGATTCGAAGGCGTTGCCGAGCCCCAGCCCCCGTTTGGGGAACGACTCCTCCTCTTCGTCCCGCATGTCGTTGATGAGCGACCGGACGGTCTGGTAGACGGTGCTCTTGTTGCAGTTCTCCTTGTGGACGAACAGCTCGTCCGCCTGGTCCCGGGTCTCGACCTCCTCGGCGAGGGCGCTCATCATGTAGGTCGTCACGGCCGTCTTGCCCAGGCCGGCCTTGCCGTAGACGAAGACGTTCTGTGGCGGACGACCGAAGAGGACGTCCTTCAGGGCGTCGCGGTACTGCGAGATCTCCTCGTCGCGCTTCAGAATCTCGTCGGGGTTGTGTTCCTCCGTCAGGACGACCTTCTCCTCGAAGATCGTCTCCGTGATGTCTGTGAAGGGGCCGCCCATAGAACCCCTGATTGTGCCGACCCACTAAAGTGTATCCTTCGCTTGCTTCGCATGTTTCGCCTGCTTCGAATGTTGACGGTCGGAGAGACTTCCGTCGGGAGGAGATTTCGTCAGCTCTTCACAGAGCGCGCAGATCCGCCGCGGCCGCCGTCCCGTCACGCGGTCTCGGCTTGAATCCGTCGATGTGCGCCTCCCGGCTGACGCGGACGGGCCCGCCGCTCGTCGCGAAAGCACACGAAATCTACTCTCCCTCCCTCGTTCCCACGCTCGCTCGGCGGGGGGTGGCCCCCTCCCGGAGAGCACACGAAATCCACTCTCCGTGTGGCGTCCCCCTCCCGCTCGCTTCGCCGGGGATCGACACCCCGGCCGCGCTCGCCCAGACGAAAGTATCATGATCCCGTCGGTTCCACCTCTCGTATCGATGACGGGACGCGCCGACGGATGGCACGCGATCGCCCTCGCGGTGTCCCTCGTGGTCACGCTCACCGCCGTCGCGGTCGCGACGCCGATCGCCGCCCAGCCACCGGCGGCGGACGCCGTCCATCTGTCGACGGACGCCGCCGCGGCGACGGCGCCGGACGCAGCAGCGAGCGCTTCCCCGTCCGCGGCCACCCCCTCGTCGCAGAGGGAGACAACGGAGACGACGCCCGGGACCCCGACAATCCAGCCGACCCGTGAGGTCGGCGCGTTCTCGCTCAGCCTCGTCCAGATGCTCGCCTTCTTCGTCGCCGGCGCCGTCGCCGGTGGACTGCTCATCAGCTACCGTCTCCGGTCAGAGTAGGCGCCGGGACGACGAGAAGGCTGACTTGACGCGTGGGGACGGTTGGCTCGACGCTCGCAGCGCAGAAAGCGGTGGCGAGGGATGCCTCCCTCGGCCGGGTGTCGGAAAGGTGCTCTCGCACCACCCTCCGATTGTCGGCTCGAACTATAACTGTTCGTGAATGACAGCGCTCTTTAGAATACTCTGTGCGACGAACGGGCTCCATCTCACCCGCTATCACAGAGCGCCTCAACTCACTCTCTTCCTCCACCTATTCCGGTCATTCTTGCCCAGATCGGCAGACGGCACCCGTCTTAAGCATTGTTTAAAGGAGTCATAAACGAAGTAACGTATGACTAAAACTGACAGTCAAACTTTTTATGGGTGCGCCTCAAAGGGGAGTTCAGACACACGACCACAGAAGGACCGGCACGGGGGTTTGCCCACAAGCACTCCCCGTCGGAATGTGATAGGCCGTGACGGCCTATAAGCGTTCTGTGACGTCGGGTGTCGGGAAGACAAACCATGCAACTGAAACAGTTATTCGAAAAAGATCGTGCGGTGTCGCCAGTTATCGGCGTCATCCTTATGGTCGCCATTACGGTGATCCTGGCGGCCGTGATCGGAACGTTCGTGCTTGGTCTCGGTGATCAGGTCCAAACTCAGGCGCCACAGGCCTCATTTAATTTCAATCCTGGCGATGATACCATCGTCCACAATGGTGGCGATACGCTTGAGGCCGGTCCTCTCAGCATCACCGGGTGCACAACCTCCTGTAGTGTCGGTTCTGGTCCGTTTACGGCTGGCGACCAGATTAACTCTGGAGGTGGTGGCTTCAGTCCCTCTGACACCGTGAGGGTTGTCTGGAGTAGTCCCGATAGTGACAAAAGCAGCGTTATTGGACAGTTCAACTGAACAGACATGAATTTGAATAATTTCATCACAGACAAACGAGCCGTATCTCCTGTTATCGGAGTCATCCTCATGGTGGCAATCACGGTCATCCTAGCGGCCGTGATCGGAACCTTCGTCCTGGGCCTCGGAGATCAGGTACAAAGCCAGGCTCCTCAGACCAGCTTCCAATTCGAAACCGCGAACTCCAGTACAGTCATTGTCACTCACGGGGGCGGTGATTCGATTGAGGCACAAGAACTCATCTTCAAGAGTACTGCCTTCTCGGATACCGCATGGGATGCTGCCGGAAACCGAGGGCCGCAAGGGTCCATAACGGCAGGTCAGTCAGTCGCTATTGGTAGCGGGGGTAACGCAACGGAGAGTTCACCCTCCGGGACGACGCTTCGACTCATTTGGGAAAACCCGAACAGTGATAAATCCAACACGCTGGCCAAGTACGAGGTCCCCTGAGATATGAAAGTCACTCAGTTTCTCACTGACGATACTGCCGTGTCACCTGTTATTGGGGTGATCCTGATGGTCGCGATTACGGTCATCTTAGCGGCTGTCATTGGGACTTTCGTCCTTGGCCTAGGCGACCAAGTTCAGCAGCAAGCACCACAGGCATCATTCGAATTCGACACTTCTAACATTGGAAGTGGTGCAACTGATGACTCGTTCACGTTAACGCACGTGGGCGGAGATTCAATCAAGCAAAATAACTTTAAGCTTTCAGCTGGCGGGACGACCTATTGGGAAGATGGTTCTGTCCCTGGTACCCCCAGTGCAACGGTGACTAATAGTTTCAGCGCACCAATCAAAGCCGGCGACAGCATCACTGTGGATGAAGGCGGCAGTGCTGTCTTCGGTGGGGATACCACTGTTAGAGTGACCTGGAAGAATCCAAACTCTGACAAGACAGCGGTGCTCGGAACGTACGAATTTACGGCCGATAGCTAATCGGCCGGTTAATTATTTATCATGGTGGCCAGCGGTTACTGACTGTTCTAACGCTTTCTTGTCGGGATTTCTTTAAATCGAAGAACTGAATATTGAGTTAAATCCCCCGCAGATCCGGGATATAGACGTCACAGCTTCTCTTTCTTTCATAAATTGCTTCAGCACCACAGTTATCGTTTTGGTCGATCAAACGCAAAATAACTCCTCGGCGGTGATGTCACAATGGTTTGTTCTCAAGAGACTGGGGGGTTGCCGATAACTACCAATATGATCTCAGACGGCTGGAGCGCAATCGTCATTCACAGTGATTTTTCTCAATGAGTAATATTTCTGATTGTGCCACATTTCAAGAAAGTCAGTACTAACCGAGTGAGCCTTCACCACCAGCTAAAGTCCGATCATCGGTAGCAAATGGACGACAGCAAGCAGGTAAATTATACCACCTAATTCCTAGACTCCTGAAAATCGGCCGGTGCGGGAGCACCCACGACTCCCAGTCCCCCTAGGGCCGAAGCTTCGGAACGGACTTCCCCAGTGAGTGGCCGCGGAAGTCCACTACGGAGAAGGGGTGCCAGATAAATAGCATTTTGGGCGTTGTTCAGACTCTGAAACCGGCGGGTCCCCGGCGAGCGTGCGTCTACGTCTTGTTGGTAAATGACAAAATTAATGAGAGACCGGTTCACAGACGGAAACGGAGCCTCGGCCGGTGTCCCCCCCCACCACGTTTTCCGTGCCGGGCTCCGCTTTTCCTACTTCCTTCGAGCCCTCGCATCCACCTTCCGCGTAATCCCGAGGCCGCCGGTCACTCCCCGTCGCCGAACCGATCCTCCAGCACGTACACCAGGCTCCCCAGGCCCGCGACGGCGCCGCCGACTCCGAGCACCGCGCAGCTGTTCTCGCCGGCCCAGGCGTTCAGCGTCGCGGGGGCGGCGTC